>Ga0210040_10000537_pt1 | contig 63398 bp, 140 predicted proteins | sample CryGeyCG12114_NA_FD_185462 | JGI IMG/M metagenome (GOLD analysis project Ga0210040, IMG submission 185462) | Groundwater microbial communities from aquifer - Crystal Geyser CG19_WC_8/21/14_NA (SPAdes) (version 2) | ecosystem: Environmental > Aquatic > Deep subsurface > Groundwater | place...
CGTGAGAGGCGCGTAACCATCGGTGCAGTCAGGGCAGGGACCGTAGACGTAGTTTCCACGGGGAGCAATCACGTCACAGGCGACGGCAACGGAGCGCCAACCCTCACAGGTCGCGCAGAAGGGCCGGGCGGGAAGGGCAGAGGCGGAAGTCATGCGAGAAGTGTAAGTCTTTCACGGCGTGTCGCCGGTCTAGAACCTATGTAGATAGTGCTAAACCGACAAGATCAACTTGTCAACACTTGTCATGGCAACACTTGCCAAAAATGATCTTGAAATTTGTCAACTTTTGCCCTTGACAGGAAAATGATCTTGGTGTAGGCTCGCGCGTTGAAAGTTGATCTTGGTTCAAGCCCGGTAGCTCAAAAGACCCTTTACGATGGAGTCAAAAATCAGCATGGAACTTTTGCTTTACGATGGGCGAATAAATCAGCATGGGACTTTTTCGCTGTGTAATTGTGAAAGAACAAGATCAAAAAGAACAATTCTATAAGAGAAACCTACCGGCCTGCTTTTGGCCGGTCCCGTGAGGGGAGGATTAAGTATAAGAGATAGAGACAAAGAAACCAATAGAGAATATCCCACACGTGTTTACTCCTATTCTACGCTTTTAGCGCTTTTGAGGCTTTTTGGGCCGTTATTGGCTTATTTCGGGGCCTTTTTGCTGTTTTATGGCATGAATTTGCTGTTTTAGCAAGGGAATTAGTGATTTTCCGTAGACCTATCGTTTATCGTTATGCCAACCTATTAAGCACGCTTTACATTCTGCTTAACCTTTTCCCCAATCGATTAGGTCAGAACCTGCATTCTCTGCCCTGCAGCGCTCTCTCAGGCCCCGGTAATACTCTACCCTCTCCCTGCTCTCAGCCAAATACTCTGAGACCTCATTATCAGAGCTTCCGCTAGGGTCGGCTTCTACTCTCTTCTCAATAAGCCTAACCAGATCAACCTCAAACTCTGCCTGTACTCTTATCAGTCTTTGTATCTCTTCTCTATCTCTCTTGTCTAGCATTCTTTTCCTCTCTCTATACCGGGCCGTGGCCATCAACGTGCCAACCGTGCTCAGTACAAATATTAACCGACTCCATTTCAGTAAGCGTCTTTGCAATCTGGCTATCAATCTCTAGGGCAAGCTCAACACGCCTGTTAAGCTCTGCTACACTCTGCACCGTGTCAATGGCTGTAACGTTACCGGCCTCAATCGCTGTGATTTGGCTTTCACACCTTGACACGTCTCTGATCATTGCAGACCTTATGTACCTTAGCTGTTCTTTGTCTCTGATAAGCATTGTTACTCCCTCTCTCTACCGGGCCGGTCACGTAATCCAGAATGATACTACCCACGCTAGTGCTAACACGAACAGCACCACCATGCCATACAGCGGGAACAATGCGAGTAGTGCTAGGAATACCTCCATAGATTACCTCTTTTCCACCGGCCCTCCCAGGCTAAACCAAAAACTGAAAACCGGCCGGTCTAGAAACTGAAACTCAAATCTCAGTCCTTAGTGAGCGCCTGCAACAAATGGAACAGGAACCCAAGCTCACTGAAATCCCCAAGCGTGCCCTTCTCGGCAGCAGCCCGAAATTGGTCAATCTCATTCAGCATGGACTCACGATTGCGCTGAGCCATTTCGAGAACGTCACTCTTAACTTCGGGCCTACCAATGACGCGGGCCTGATGATCAAAAACGTCAACCCGCTTGCCTGTGTCGGTTAAAACCCACCAAGCATTCGTAATTCCTGAGCTACGGAAAGGCTCAATAATGACGCCAACCATCCCTGTCCGGGCTCCATCTACAATCTGAACGCGGTCACCAATCTTCATTTTACTCCTAACAGGGAAAGAAATAGAGAATCGCTGCAACATACAGCGGAATCATAATTGCAAGGCCGACTAGAATGCCTTTAGTTGTAGCCACGCCTTCATCATAGTCGCGGGTTCTGAATGGCTGGTCGTCAGTCACGACTAACGTCCATCTGAAACACAAGGTCTCCCACGTGCTTGTCAATGGCATCGGTCAACCGGCCCATTGCATCAGCCTTATTCTGCTCGACCTGAGTGCGCCGGTCCATTGCATCAGCGATGGTCTTGGCAACCGCATTAAGGGTGCGGCCAAAGCTATAGCTATCAACAGTCATCGTAATGCCTTTCAGTCGTCGTATGTGGTTTGCTTGGCAACCTTGTGAAAGAGCGCCATAATTTCGTGAGCGCCGATAATGAATCCATCACTCACCAGCGTTTCGGCGGTGATCTTAAGGCTGCCGCGAATGTCGGCCCACTCGTTTGCGTTGAGTGTGACCGGCTTCTCCATGACTAGCTCCTATCGGTTGGTGTAGCTAGACACTATCAGACTGATAACCGGCCCGTCTAGCCCTAGAACCAAGATTTTTTAGATCATCGTCAGCAATGAGAGTACGCATTACACACCTGCCATTCTCTGCATGATAACGATAATCTCGTCGATTTCCTTGGCCTTGGCCTTGTGAATAGCGATGTAGGTCTTATCTTCCTCAGTAATGGGCTGACCAGCAATCGCCTTTTCACCGGCGATTTGGTGCATTGTACGCACCGTGTTGTCGTAGCTGCGAGCGCGATCCCTAAGCTTCTGAAAAAGCTCATCAGCGTCGATCATGTGTGGCATTACTTAACCTCTTCCCAATCAGAAATTTGGTGGCTTCGAAGAACAATAGTAGAGTCCTCGAAAGCTTTTACATACTTTTCGGCGTCCTCTTTATTGATCCACACCGGCCCAATCGGGGTTCCCTCACGGCAAACCAGTGTGTCGAATGCTTGGTACTCAGTACGCATTTCACTTCTCCTGTCGGGCAATGTCACGGCGCAGGTCACGGAGCAAGGCGTTAACCTGCTTTGCCTCACTCGTCATGCCCTTGGCAATGGCGGCATCCAATGCGCGGGTGAGGGTTGCGATTCGCTGCTGCGGGGTGTCGAACTTGCGAGCCATGATGGTGTCTCCCTGTGTTGTGGTGTAGCTAAAGCTTATGTGAGTGTCAGCGGTCCGTCAAGAGCTTTCGTCCAACACTTCGGATAGAAACAGTGCCACCCTTGATCATATGACGTTCAATGAGCGTGTGGGCCTCATCAAGATCAGCGAACTTTATTTCACCGAGATTGCGGGCATGAACGTTGAAGAGTGTGATGATGATCATTTTATTCTCCCTGTGTCGGTGTAGCTAAAGCTTATGTGACAGTTTGGATGCTGTCAACCCCTGGTGCTCATATTTCTGCGAACAGGTCACCAGCCGCCAGGACCTCGACCTCAGTGATCGCGCAGTGCATGCTGGGGGCCTCGCTGTAAAGGCACAGGATAGCCTCACCGGCAGCCTCAGGGCTCTCAGCGATAACCACGTTGCTGTGCTTGCTCACCTTGCCGGTGGGAAGCTGGACGGCGGAATCGACTCGGTAGCTGTTCATGGTCTTAGTCTAGCCTCTCAGTCGGTGGTGTCAAGCACTGGATCAAGATTTTTTAGCGGCTTGATTTGCCGGTATCCAGAAAGAGTATTGACCGCTGCCGATGCATCGTTCCACTTATCGAACGGGCCAAAAACTTCATTCACTTTGCCGTCTCCGTAGGTAATTACAACCCATGGTCCGGGGTGATCCATTTACAGGCCCCAAACATTCGGCAAACCCATGCTACCACCGTAGCGGATCGGGAAAACCGGCATCCACGGATCGTTGGCAAAGTCAAGACCAACCTGACCGATTTCGAAACCGGCACCGGCCTGCTCGTACTCAGGGAAGGTGTTGGTGTTGTGAATCATGAAGCCAGCGCGCAGCTTCTCGCCGGTGATCATCTGGCTGAACTTCTCGGCCGTGGTAAGCTCGCGCATGGTGTCTCCCTTGTCGGTGTGTACCATCAGTCTAACCGTACCGGCCCCGTGTGGTCAAGGGATCGGATCAAGATTTTTAAGGCGGGCTGTGAGCCTCAGGGTACCGGCGCGCAATCAGCCCTGCGCCACTCACAGACTCTTACGTGGCTGTCCACGCCCTAAAGTATCAGCCCTGACCGTACATGCGGTCGTAGGCATCGTAGGCGGCACGGCCCTCGCCCTCAGGCATGATCTTACGGAACCGATCAGCATGTAGCGTAGCCGGGTCGCCAGCCTCCCGTAGGGCCTTACGCTCGGCAATGAGGTCATCCAGCGAACGGGGATCATACTCGTACATTTCAGCCTTCCAGGTGCAGGCGGGCAGCCTCATAACCATCGGCCTCATTCAGCATCGCCGCGCGGGCATCAAAGCTGGGTTCGCCGTCAGCAAGCTCCCGACAGTTGTTCTCAGAGGTCGTCAGGGCCTCCACGGCCAGCGTAACGTCATCTTCGTCGTCCAGGGGAAGACCAGCCAGCCAGCGGTCCTGTACCCGCTCGTAATCGTTGGCGAGGTCACGGGCAGCCTCCCGGCTGTCAGAGTCCGCAGGAAGCGCGTCAAGGGCATTCCAGTGGTTCTCAGCAGCATCCGCCAGACTGTCAGCGATGGTGTCGAAGTGCTCAGAGGTGGTCATGATCATGGTGTGCTCCTTATGTGGTATACGTTCAGGGTATGTGGTCAGGGTGCCGGTGTCAAGCACCCTGGCCTGATTACTTAGAGTGACATCAAGATCGTTACTCTCAGTAGTCGCTGCTGTCGTAACCTCCGTAGTTCTCGGTGAAAGCGTCGGTGGTGTTCACAGTATAGGCAGCCAGGTCACCGGGTGTCAATAGGTCCGATCAAAATTTTTTAGAGCAACTGATCCACAAGATCACCTAGGGCGTCCGCGTACTCATCGTCATGACCGGAATAAGCATTACGCACACAGGCAGCAGCCTCGCGCAAAGCATCAATCAGAAGCTGCACCTTATCATCATCAATCTCAATTGTAGCCATAGTCCCCTCACATCTGAAAAATGAAAGCCTCACAGTCAGGGCACATGCCCTCTAATGTGCCATCGTAACACTCAACCATTAGCGCCACAAATCCGGGTTGTTTTCGATAGGGTCCGCTAGCTCTACCTCACGCCAATGGAATTGGATGCCGTTAACCTGAATGTCAAACCATTCATCCTCAGCGGGCTTTGCTATTCCCACCATGCCTTTCCATAGACCATAGGGAGCCTGAGTAACCCGCACCTTATCACCAATCTGCATTATGCCTCCACCTTAAAAGTAGTTCCACAGTCACATTCAAAATACATGCCACTCGGGACCTCACTAACGAAAATGTCCGTGTTGTGCCTGTGTCCTGAGTCCAGAGTATCGCGCACCTTCTTCTTTGCCTTAGGCGGAAAAGCACGCTTTCCACTCTTAGGGCAGTAAGAGCACACTGCATTCCCGATGAAACCGGAATTGCCACACCATCCGCAGCGCTGAGCCATTTCAGCCTCCTATGTGTCGAACGCTGTCACCATTGTCGCGACCAGGGTATCCGTTGATTTCCCCGCCGCAGACGGTACACGTCCAGCCGTCGTTGGTTTCGATTGCGTGGTCTCTCATGGATAGAACGATACACCCCTCCATGCCGGGTGTCCAGCCTTAGGATCAAGATTTTTTTAATTACATCAGTGACGTTACTTTCTGAGGGTACCGGGTGGGGCGTATCGATTCACGATGCCTTCCAGCCACTCACGTCCTACATTATTCATGCTGTGGACCCGCACCACAGGAGGCCAGGCGTCGTGCTCAGCCAGCCACAGGGCCACAGGGCGGGTTGTATCGTCGCCCCCTAGATCATGATCGAAGCTGATTTCGTCAATGACGGAACCACCATCGGCAGAAGCTTGCAGGATAGTAATTGCCCATTGACTAGATTTAGTCCATACCCAACCCTCAGGCGCGGGTCGCAGGTCGTCTATCCATAATCTCAAAATGTCCACGTCCCTTCATAATAGGTGCTTCCATGTGCGACCTTTAACTACTCCCCGCACACATCCTTCACTGACTCCATAGGCGCGGGATAATTTAGCCACACCTTCCCCGGCATTGTGTCTGCCTCTTATTTCTACTACTAATGTATTGGTCAACCTAGCCTTCGGGTGACCGGCCCCCTTATAACCGGTGCCATGAATGTCCCGGTCCCGTAGGTTATTCTTTTGTGTATCCCAGCGCAAGTTGTCAACACTTGCATTCAGCACGTCACCATCATTGTGACAGGCAACCATTCCATCCGGTCGTGGTCCGACAAATGCCTCCAAGACCAATTGGTGTATCGGTCGTTTCTTCGGCCTGCTATTTTTAGATAGAGTCACATAGGGATATCCTTTGTCATTGTAAGACCATTTTAATTCTTTCAGTTTATTAGAGCTAACCTGGCCGGTATCACTTATCCAGTAACCCGGCCAGGCCACTATCTCTTTCCATTCAGTCATGCACCCATTGTACCACAATCCGTCTTTAATGGGGGTGAATGTTAACGGTACTCGGGCGACACCACGGGGTTGTTAATTGTGCCATTAAGGATGTTGTAAACCAAGGCTCCAAGCCTTCCATTCCCGTCCCGTAGAGGATGAATCCACATTAGCGTCTGATAGAACTCATTAGGCGTAAGAGCAAAACCATTGCCCATCCAATTAATCAAATTATTGAGTCGGTACTCAATCTCATTAGCGGGAGCAGACGTTCCACCATTCATGAAAACTGCCGGTCCAGTGCGGAAGCAACCCAACTCAGAATAAGCGGAATCCGTGCCGACCTTATTTGCAATAGGGTCAATGTATCCCGCCAGGCGGCGAATCACAAAGACATTAAGTGGAACGTGGGTAATGGTGTCAGAAACAACCTTTGCGTACTCCCAAGCCTCTTCCATACCGGCGAAGTCCTCATCAGTAGTGGCGTGCTGCCTAATGCATTCGTTGCGGCACCACTCACGCACGTTCTTATTCATCGCCCCACCGCTCCTTTTGTCGCTTTTCGATTTCTTCCTGGGCAAGAATAATGATGCTTTGTAGCTGGATAACCGAAAGTTGCTCGTAATTGATCGTAATGTCTAAACTCATGCTTATTTTCAGCTTAGGGTTCTCAACCATTAATCTTTCCTTCTGTGGTCACGTTACCTTCAATGTCCCATTCAGCGCCACACTTGTAATCGTCGCACTCAAATCCAACCGGGGTATTCTCGGACACGTAAGCAAGGCCGACGTATTCGGTGTTCACGTAAATCTTATTGCCGCAGTACGGGCAGCGCAGATTCATCAGTCCTCCACAATCCAGAAAGCATTGGTGGGAGACTCAAGCGTAGTACCATCGGTGAATTCGATAAAGGTGCGAGCCTGGCCGATGTTACCGGCAGGGAAGGCGCAGCGAACCTCGCGGACCTCACCCTGACCCGGCGCGATTGCCCGGTGGACGTGGCCGTTGTGGGTGACGGTGCGAACCAAGTGACCGGGCTTAAGGAACCTGCTGTTCATGATCTTGCCTCTCGTTTGTGGTGTGTCTAGAGCTTAGCAGCCGGGCTGCCCCGTGACAACCCGGCCGACCAAGATTTTTTAGAGCACCCTCTTGGCAGCGTTCAGCTTGCCAATAATCTTCTCAAGCTCATTGATCCTGGTCTGCACGTTCACACGGCGCGGGTCCAAGATCGGAAAACCCCGGTCGGACAGGTCAATCAGGCGGTCCTCAAGCTCACCAACAGCCTCAATCAGCGTGTCAACCGTGGTCTCGATCATGGAAGCGGTGAGCATCGGGGTCTCCTTCGTCGTGGTCATACTGAAAGCTTAGCCGCACCCCTCACGTTTGGCAAGGAGTCCGACCAAGATTTTTTTAGACCAGTTGCTTGCTTTCGCTAGATCAGCAGTCCTAGCATGCTGAATATGATAACGGCAATCACTAGCGATCCAATAGCAACCAGCACCAAGATCAATGCGGTTAACTCAATCCCGCCGGTGTGTGATGGAGGAATGTCGCCCGGCTTAATCTCGTACATTGAAAATGTCCTTCCAGGTAAAGACAGGCTCGGGGCGAATGAACACATTAAAGCCCATCCAAGCCGGGTCATAAGCGAGAACTTCGGACAGGTGACGTAGAAAGTCGAATAGCATTTCAGTTCTCCTTAGGAGGAAAGGCGATGGAATAAATCTTCTGCTCTAGCTCGCTAAAAACTCCATCGAATGCATCATGGCCTAGTGCGCCACTAACCTGCCACCATTCCTCGCGGGTGAGGGTAATAGTAATCGGTTCATCCCAATCACGACCGGCAATGGTGTTTGCCATTACTTTGACACCCTCTTGATCTTAACCTTATCGGAACCACCAAGATACTCAATGTACTGCCAATTCTCAGCGAGATAGCGGCTAATCTGCTGTACCGTTCCCGTGGCATTATCACTCATAATGCGGGTGAAATGACTATCACCATTGTACTTCACAAACAGTCCGTACATTTCAGTCGTCCAGGTCGTACTGGCCGCGCTGCATGGCGTTACGGAACTCAGCCCGATCGTAACGGGCACCGCTCATGTGGGGACCGGCGGCGTTGGAGAACCGGAGACCCTGCACCCGGCGGACAGACAGCGAGACTTCACGGCCCTTGGTGGACTGCTCACGACGGTTGGAAGGCTTGCGACCCATGATGATTTCTCCTAAGAGTCAGAGGGATTGTTCCCTGTGTTGTCAGTCTAAGACCTTATGCCTAGCCTGTCAAGTGCCAGAGTGGGGAATCGAACCCCTGCATAATTATACATTCCCGTATGCTCCGGCTCATCCCCCCAGCCTAAGGGTTGATCTTCGACCGGGGAGGTCTTGCTTCCTTCTAGTTATAGCTTACACGCTCTGTGCCAAGATGCAAGGCCGGGATCAAGATTTTTTTTTGATCCCGGCCCGGCTGTCAGACCTTCGGGCGACTGGCGAAGGCCGTCAACACGTCCTGGGAGACCCGGCCACGGGCACCGACAGGCAGACCCTCAGCCTCAGCGAAGGCGCGGACCTCAGCCAGCGTGGCGGTCACCTGGACCGGCGTCTTACGGCCGGAGTCCGACACCCGCACGCCCTTGACCTTGATTGTGGGGACCAGCTTGGTGACGTACTTCTGGCCCTTGTTGGCCTTGTGGAACAGGTCGATGAGCGTCTGCGAGAACTTGCCCCGCGCTCCCACCGTGGGCACCTCACGACCGTCCTGCTCAGCAGCCCAGGCGGTCATGAAAGCCTGACCATCCTCGCTGTTGGCCCAGGTGCGGACGACGGAACCGGAAACCTCAGTCTTACGAGCCATGATAGAACTTCCTTTCGGTCTGCGTCGGAGCGTTTCTCCGATTCGCTGTGAGTGTAGCTTATCAGTTTGTGCTGTGGTGTCAAGAGGTATTTTTGGAGTGGCGCAACTTTTCCCGATTGCTTTGCGCCGCCAAATACTCGGCGCTTGGCCTTCCTCTTGACGGGGACCAGGATGCAAGCCTCCCGGTTTCGTTCTAGTCTAGCTGGTCTGTTTGGGTTTGTCAACCCGGTCTTGCAGGTTTCTCAGAGAGGCCGTTTTGCTCTGCTAGCTCGCTAAGCCCTCAGCGCCTTGGGGCTTACCTCTCTGATATGAAGAACACTACGGGGTCCGTTCCGGGAAGTCAAGACCCTGTATCAAGATTTTTTACTGACAGCCGCAGTGGTGTCGCGGCCGGTCATGGTTGGGGCAGACCCCGCACATGCTGTGCCCAGGCCGTCCAACAGACTCACAGGCCGCGCGTTCGTCACAGTCAGGGTCACAGTCCTCGGTCATAACGTCACACCTCTTATTCAGGGAAGCTTTCGCTTCGGTCGTGGGGCATGCCGACCGGTGCTCTCAGCAGTGAGAGAGGCCAGCATGATAGTTGACATTTCACCTAGACGGTGCATAATCTCACCATTGCGAGTCATGCCTTCATTGTAATTGGAAGCCCAGGTGGAAAGAAAGCCCATGATAAGGTCCATCATGCGATTCTGTACATTCTCGTCATCCCTCATGAAATCTAGAATGACAAGAGCAGGCTCAAATGACAAGCGATCCATACACTTGCGCATTGCCGTGCTCATACGCTTTTCGTCACTCATCGTAGCCATAGTCGTACTCCTTATAGGTCAGGGGCCGGGTATGTAATTTCTACATACCCGGCCCCACAGCGGCTAAACCCTGGATGCTAGACGCAGAATCTCGCCGGTCCTCCAAAAGCTCTTTGTGGGCACGTCACACTTGCACCAGCCAAAGCTGAAATTGCAAGCATGACAAGCCTCAGTGGCATTGACAGAATGCTTCTTGCCACCCTTTCCCACGAAATCAAGCATGCCAGTGCGAGAGGCCGGAAGGTGCGGGGCAAAAGGATCGACCTGCTTCTTTTCCTCGACCTGCTTTCCATTCTCGTCAATAGTGACCGTGGTAACAACCTGCCCGCCAGCCTTCTTATCGATGAATTCTACACCCTCAGCCCTAGCCTTAGCAAGAGCCTCCTTAGCGTCATTGCTGAACCGGCCACGGGTATTCGGCTTGGCAAGGCCCTTAGCTGCGAGCCACTCTCTTTCATCCAGCATTCCTACGCTCATTTCTTTTCCTCCTGGCAGATTCTCTACTGTTTTTGTTGATACGTTCTCGGTTTGCCTCGCGGTACTTTCGATCATACTCCTTCTGACAGATAGAGCAAGACCTGCTGCGGTAACCTCGATCTATTTCCACCTTATCATAGGGATGACCCTGAGCGCAAGTAGTTTTTAGATCAGCAGAGAATCTTATGTTTTCGGCATGTGTCAATAACTCCAAATGCTCAGGGTTAATGCAATTACGCACCCGGCATTTATGATTTACCTCTAAGTTTTTAGGAATAGGACCATTACTTTGCTCCCAATTCCAACGGTGAGCCGATAGTTGCCTACCGGCCCGCCTCACTAAAGAGTAGCCATTATCGTTTGTGTGTCCTGCCCATAGCCAACAGCCAGTGGCACTAACCTCTACTTTCACGTGTGTCGGATCAATTAACATGACTGTAGTCTACCACAGTCCGGTTGTCAACACAAAATCAGCCGTACACCACGGAGCCGAAACAGGCCACCTGCACGATGCAGTCGGCAGCGTCGGCGTCAATCTCGCCGCAGTCAATACCGTCCTCTGCATTCCAGTCACGGAATGCGGCCTGGACATAGCCGGTGATCATGTTACCGGTGTGCTTGCCCTCACCAATCTCCACGACGGCCTGCTTGATCTTGGCCGGGGTAAGGTAGTAAACGCCGCTCACGTCCTCGTCAGGGTCACCGTCACGAATGGTGTGGGCACCGGCAGGGGCAGCGTCAAAATCGGCCTGAGAGGGCTCTACGGCCCAATACGTGATGCCACCATAGGCAGCGGTGCCCATAATGTCCTCAACGTTCTTGGCGGTGATGTTTCGGGTGCTGATCTTTGCCACGGTGTGACTCCTTCGTCGTTGGTAGGACCAGTGTAACCAGCTAACCGGGCCGGTGTCAAGCCAGGTAATCAAGATTTTTTAGAGCGACGCGGTGGGATTCGAACCCACATTCTGGAATAGTGTCCAGTCTTACCGATTAGATGATCGCGCCGAATACGGCATCATTGGTTACGACAATGACTCGTATTCCGTTTGTGGGTGCAAAGTATAATTTTGGGCGCAATTCGCTGTCTATTATTCTCTACCGATTAGGGCAATGACCAATTTGATCATTGACATTACCTAAGCGGTGAGGCCCGGTGGAAAGCCAGTCGGTGTCAGATTATACTGACGGCGGCATATTCCACTCAATTCGCAAACAAGTAATGTTAGAGCATTGTAACCACCATCCTTAGTTGCTGTCAACACAGAGCGTTTGTCCTGCGCTACCAGGGTTCTTTCAGTCCTCGATGAAAAGCCAGAACAGACCCTCTTCTGAGATACCGGCGATTGCCAGGATGCGTAGAAGAGTCTCATCGGAGAGCTTGGCGATCAGGCTGGTAAGCATGTGTTCAGCCTAACAGGTCGATTGTGCGTTGTCAAGGGGTGGTGCTGAGCGGGTGGGTTGCTTTTTCCTCTCAGGCAACACGCGGGCGCAGAGTAAACCCCGTACCGTCGTCTTGCCCTGCCCCGCTCAGCACCAGTGTAGCAGCCCGCAGAGTCTCGGGCAATTCGTCGCTGTCAGCTTCGTGTCGTTCACTGCGCTCACCGTAGCATCCGTGCTAGTTACTGTCAACGGGCCGTGTCCCTGCCGTGGGCGTTAGGGGCTTCGTGGCGTTGCCCTCACCTGCTGACGTGTAGAACGATACTCGCTTGCTACCGGGCCGTCAAGCCCTGCACCAAGATTTTTTAGAGGCCGTAACCCGGTGCCGTCTGCCCGCTCTCCGGGCACTTGACGAGCTTCTGCGCGTCGGTGCCGAACCCGTACACGTACGAGTGATCAGCGTACACGAACCGCGTGGGGCCGGTGTGCAGCCCGATCCAGACCATGCGACGACCGCAGGTGTGGCAGGCGCCCTGGAACTCATGCCCGGTGTGTGTCATGCGTCCAGTATAATCACAGGGTGCCGGGTGTCAAGGAAAAGTTTTTGTTGACACGGTGGCAGGCGCGCACTATCGTTACGGGCATGACAGACACGAAGAAGGTTCTGGTGGTCGGCAAGATCACGAAGCGCAACGGTAGGGTAGTGGCCCAGCCTTCCCCGGCTGGCATCGTTTGGGGATATCCGGCGAAACGGTTTCGCTGAGGGGTTGTATCCCTCCGATAAAGGTGGTTATACTATGTCCATGATGATGAGCATGCGGGACCGGAACCGGTCCAACGGCGAGGCGTACTGCTGCGGAAGCTGCTGTGACTCGGTGCTCTCCAACGGGAAGAGGGTTAAGCAGAAGAGGCGGCAGCAGCGGCGGCGAGAGGCCCAGGCGTGGAGGCGTGACGCGGAGTGAGCGGGGCGGGCCGGGAAGTGATCCCCGGCCCGCCCCTTTCGCCGCTCTCAGCAACGAAAAATACCCCTTTACGAAAGGGTCCAAAAATTAGCATGGCATTTATTTTTGTTGCAAAAATTCACATATTATATGTATTACGAAAGGTCTGAAAAATTCACATATTGTTTAGAGCTGGGTGAAAATTCTTTATGAAGAAGTTGAAGTATTCACCAAAAAAAAATGTATAACTATACATTTTATTTTAATATTCCAGATTAAACAGTATTAACTACTTTATGCATCGTAATCTTCTTCGAGCATTCTTAGCTTCTCACCCATAGAATTAATAATTCTATTCTTAGCTTGTTCACTCAAGCCCTCTTCTGCTAACGCCTCAAGAAGAACTTTTTTGAAATGAAAAGTAAGTAAGACGATAACTTCACTAAGCTCTTCGTCTGTGACCATCAAAACTTACCGTTAACCCAAGAGCCAAGACTGTCAAATAGAGAGCCACCACCTGCTGACCCGCCCTTTTGAGCCTCTTCTTCATCAATCTTCTTTAACATGGCCTCAGGGTTAGTGAGCATTTCCATAAGGGACTTCATGATTCCGAGCCCGGCCATTACCTTGATCTTAGCCTTGACCTCGGGGTCATCTACAATTTTATCAATGGCCTGATTGAACTCATTGATAATCATCTTAAGGCCATACTGAATGATCTTCTCTTCTAGGTTATCTTCGTTTAACATTATTCTCCTTCGTATACCTTCACATTCAACCCGGCCTTCTTGGCTCGGTCAATACAATCTTGTGTGCCTTTGCTGCCTGGGTTCTTAAAGGCAAGAACTATGTCAGCACCCAGGTCAACCATCTTCTGATTTCTATATGGACCGGCCGCTCTGCCGTAAGCCTTCCAGTCAGCGGGATGCCTCTCGGTCTTAATACCGTTAGCCTCAGCAAAAGCCTGAGCCTGTGCATCAGCCCCGGTTGGGCAATCACCATGCACAATTATTATGTCCTCCCAGGCGAAAGGATGCCATTCTTTTAAGTTAATGATGGCATCGTAGATGCCGCTGGGGTCAGCCCAGTCTCGGCTGCCTGTTACTAAGATTCTATACGTCACTGAAACTCCTGTCAAGACCGGCCCGTTGCCGGGATGAAACTGAAATCTTTATCAAACTGAAACCGAAAACGAAACTCAAATCTTAATCGAACTGAAACTCAAATCAGAACCAAAACTTAGCTGAAACCGAAACTTGATTCGTCATCGTCTATGTCCCGGCGCTTAGTCTGAACTTCGCCGGTAGGCAGTGGAGATACCAAAAAGTCATTCCTATGTTGTTCAGAACAAAAAAAGGTAACGACCTTTGGAGAATATTCCACACTACCATGGTGCTTGCCACCCCAATAGACGGTCTTTAATTCTCTGGACAGACCAATTTGGCTGTCACAGTCTACCCCACAAAAAGCACATTCACGCACCGGTTAGCTCCTTCCTAGCAGCTAGGAACTGCCTGGCAAAGTCAATGTCGTCCTTGGAATTAACGGCCTTTTTCTCCGGTGCCAACTGGTTAAGTACCTCTAGCCTCTCATTACAGATGGAGCAATCATCGTAGTAGTTATAAGACCTACAATCGCTACCGTAGTGTTTACTCTTGGCATGCTCAAATACTTTTTCCATAATGGGCCGGGCCAACTCTTGAGTGTGGTCTCCGACGGTACGCTTGTATGCCCTAAGAGATCGGTCGTACACCCTATCGCCTCCATAAGTTTTGCCTAGCGGTGTTGTCGTAGCAAAATAGATGGCAGTGATGACAATGGGAATGAGAATAGGCAGCCAAAGCAGCAAAAGCCATAAGCCGACTGCATCTGCCGCTGCGCCGACACCAAAAAGCAAAATGAAGGAGCCAGCACTGCCGACTATGGGGAAGATCATGTTATCTTCACCGGCCTCTACGATGGTCTCACAAAGCTCAGCCGTTCGTCCAGTATCGGGCTTTAAATATCTCATGCTCCTAGCTCCTTTCGTGCAGCGAGCTTATGCTCGATACGCTCAATGTCAGAACCATCAATCTCAGGGAGAGGCTGGTTCTTCTTAAGGTCAATGATCAGACTGTGGCGCTGGAAGCAATTCTTGCAGTCCCACTCATTATCATGATTCTTGTTGATGTTACGCATAAGCTGCTCATGCTTCCAAATATTAGTAGCTAGTTCCTTAGCGTCCTCAAAGGACTCCTTATCCTGAATAGCTGAGACATGGCCGTAAGCCTTATCGTAAAGAGTCTTATCGTACTGGGAAATTGGCTCGGTGTTCTTAAAGAAGCTAATGGTAAACATTAGAAGTAGGGCAGGGATGAGGGCCAGTAGCCAGAAGTAGGCGGAAATGCCTACAGTCATACCCATAGCAAGGGCGGTGCCTACCATTACAGAAATATTTGTGATGAATGTACCAAAGCCATCATCCGTCTCGCGGGCGAGGTTACGGTAAAGGTCATTGTCAATCTTCGCTGGGCGAACTGCTCGGCTCATCGTGTATCTCCAAACTCTCAGGGGCACCTATCCAGGCCATGACTAGCATTATGATGCCTAGCATACTCATCAGAACTGATCCTGTCAAGAGTGCCAGGAGAGCAACCGGCCACCCATACATGAGTAGACGCATGTGCTCAACCTGGCACTCCCTAACAAAATGTTGGTAGAATGTCATGCTGGCTGTAGTTCATTCTCACGGTAACTCTCAAATTCCAAATCAAATGTAGCGTCCTGAGTTAACAGGGCTTCCTTGTATTCATTCGTGTGGTGTCCACAGAATAGTAGGTCACCGCTCTCCAAAACAAACCGGGCCTTGGCCGCGACTCCACAGCGATCACAGTAATAATTCATGGTTCCTCCTGACCTTTAGACGTGTTAATCATTGTAACACGATTGGCCCTTTTATCGATAACTAGCACAAAAATTGTGCCACTCTGCCACCGAATCATATCTAACACTACCAGCCAATACATATTCATAATCAGGGTGACCGTGCCCGCAGCAGGCACCCTCTACGCCCGGTAGTAAGCCAAGGCAGGGGTCAGGATCATCCCAACCAGCTAATACGTTGCACTTAGGGCAAGGACGCTCGCTATCGTAAGGGGCATCATCGTTATAAAACCAATGCTCTCCGTCAAAACTAAAAATGTCATGACCTCTAGCCTTTGTGTGAAGCATTACTTCATCAAGCCTTTGATTTTATTGACAAACATGCCAGTGACCAGTAACTCAGAATATGCGTTCTTTTGTACCGCAAAATCTTCTGCTGTACTCAGTGCATAGACTAAGAGATAATCTAGTGCAACATAAATGGCAGTATCCACTGCTGCTTTAGATTCCTTTGTTATTTCAATGCCTTTTTCATCTAACTTTACTTTGATGGCATCATATAATAGCTTACGAGTCATAGCTCTCCCTTTATTGACCGGGATTTCCCGGTGATGTGATCAGTCTAGCACCTGGAAATGTAAGAGTCAAGCCTAAACATCAGTATCTTGGGTCGTAACCCAGGGCACGCATTTCAGCAGTAGTGTATCCGTGATCCTTGTAGTTACTGTACATATCATTCTTAGTGACGTAGCTGTTATACTGACGCTGCTGCTCCTTCATACCCCACCGGCGAAGCTCGTACTCCAAATCCTGCTCCTTCTTACGCTCACCCTCAGCAGTGATGGACGCGCGAGCCTTCTTAGCCACAATGGCATCGTACTGCTTGTCGCGGATTGCATTAATACGACGCCTCTCGGCAGTGCGAGCACCATCACAGGGGCCAAAGATATCACCACAAGAGCCGGTTGCGCTGGCAACGCCGTCAGGTCCAATCTTGGTGTGACCACAGAACTCGCAATACTTCTCCGGGTACCAATTACGCATTACCTTGGCATAGTCAGCATCGTTCAGCAGCCGCTTAATGTCCCAGGCACCGTAGCCCTCAGAAGAATCCTCTAGGCCGTCAAGGGCCGGTCGAGAAAGCTTTTCGTACTCTTCCTTACCCAGCATGCGAAGGATTTCATACCACTGATCTTTAGTGCGACCATCGACAAGGTTAGACTCAATAGCCTTTGGCCTAAAGTCTGTCGTGACAGCATTGCCCATACACCAAAAGGCCCCGCCAGATGCCACGAGTATAAGAAACATAAGGTTAAACACAATCGCCAGGCCAATGCCACTACCGAGCGTCACCATCGAAAGGAAAAGCCATGCCTCGGTGCTCATCTTATCCTTCATGTTGGTCTCTCCCCTGTTCCGTCCCAATAGAGTGCGTATCCTAGCATGACCAACCGGTCGTTGAGGCAGTAGCCACCGAACCCATCGGGGTAAATGTCTGCCAGATACCGGCCATACTTCTCTTGCTCGTCCTTATAAGTCTTAATGAAGACCTCTGTATTGAGAGGTGTAGTTGCTGTTACGTAATCTCTAGCGATGCGACCACGAGGGTCTGACTTAATCAGTTCCGGCGCATTGATGCGAGCAAGCCTAAAGGGAACGCCGTGGGTCCAGGTTCTAAAACCCAAATCAACGTTCGCCCTTAGGGTATCGCCATCATAGATGCTGTAGATTACAGCTTTATACTCGTAAATCTTCTCTGCTCCTGTACCATTGCAAAATACTTGATAGTCTCCGTCAATGTGGCAAACTTTCTATGCCTGTTCCACCAACGATGACAAATTATAACGCGACCACCCGGCGACTCGGGGTGCCAGACGGTCCGATACCTAATCATTATTTTTCCTCTCGTAATAAAGAGTGTCCAGCTTCTCGGTCAATAGCTTATCGATGTGATCCTTTGCTTCCCACAGTCTATCAGCCCGATCCGATGCCGTCAAGACTACGTAGTTAAGTCCTTCACGCTCACACATATCGATCCAATACTGGTCGGGCAACTCTCTTTCGTCACCGCCGTATCGTAGTTGATCTTCCTCAAAGGGAATATTACTCTGAGTAATGATGTAAAGGTCGGAAGCATGATCCTTTGCGTCGTCAACCAAGATGGAAGGTGTGGGGCCAAGCTCAAAGTGAGCCTCCCAATAGCCTACGGTGCTGAATAAATCGGTGTCCTGAAAAATAACCGGGCCGTCGTCAAGGTAGCGGGCATGATCTTGCAAGGCACGCTGACCCTTCCAGATAGCCTCCATCTTTTCGGTAGTAAGGTCTGCACCCACGGCCTCCAAGTAAGGACGAGCCCACTCAAAGAGCCAGGGAGCAGCATACCACTTAGCCAGGTCTTGCGTCAAGGTGGTCTTGCCACACGACTCGGCACCGAAGATCGTCACCCTGCTTACAAAGTGCTTACGGAATTGAGGGATCATATCATCCCACTTGGCAATAGGGTCGAACCTGACGTTCGTAGCCTTGCAGGGGTAAATGCTGCGGTGCAGATCATAAGGCATGAACACCCCACCAATTTCTTCTGCGAGACGCTGGCCGTAAGGCTCCGAGGCCACAACGTAGTCGCCCTTCTGAAAACCGAAACCGTACATGATGTTGCGCCACATATCCCAAAAGCCGGGAGCTTCGGGGTTCTGCTCAATTTCCCGGTTGAAATGACGAACCAGCACGTCCTTTGTTGCATCCCTAATGGCATCGAACCGAAGGTCCGGATATGGCTCAGAAGGCTGGGTAGAAACGATAACAGTAGTAGGGCCTAGAGCCTGTGCAAACTGAATCAGGTGCAAGTGGCCCTTAGTTGGGGGCAATGCGGTCATTAATACAAAGGCTCTAGGCATTACTACTCCATTTCGTTATACTTGCGGGCTGCTTCCATATAGTCTCGGGGGACTCCAAAATGCTCCATGAGTTGAGCTAAATGCGAACATGCACCAGCAAGATCATCACCACGCATGGTGTATTCTTCGTAACCGGTCGATCCATCCTCCACCAGTCTATCAAACATTTGGCCTCCGGGGAACACCCCACGGATATAATTTATTGCTTCGAAGATTTCCTTATCAGTCACCTAATGCCTCCCTGGCCCGGTTGATAATCTTAGTTAGTGTTACAACTTGACGATCCCTGCGACCGGGTGAATTGGGATCATCGTCGTCAAGAGAGACAATCCACTCAGCGAACTTCTGCAAACCTTCTACATAAGATACGCTGAACTCATCAATGTCATCCCATTCAGTCATCACTGGTCACCAGAGGAAGCTGAGCATTTGTTACCGGCGCATCTGGCACCAGAACAGCCTCATTCGACTTCATCGACTGACGCCACACCACAAATCCGATCACGGTATTAAAGAGGAAGGTAATGTACTGGAAACCGGCGAGTGCCAATCCAGCGTCAAAGTAAACGTAGATCGCCATGACGTTAACAACCGCCCACACCATCCAAGTCTCAATACGCTTGTTGTCCAGCAGAAGCTGAGCCAAGATCGAACCGACCAGGATCACGCTGTCTGCTACAGGAAGTGTAGCATCGAAGGCGCTGACAATCCAGAGCACAGCGCCATAAGTTAGAGCCGTAGCTGCGATGTACGCAGGAATCCACTTAGCCTCGACGTGCTTAATCGGGCGGGTGTTGGCATCATTGCGCCACCTGAACCAGCCGTACAAAAGCGTGGGGGCCAGGTAGGCGTTCAGGGCTGCGCTAGCATAAAGGCCAAGCTGCCAAAAGACGATAGCGTACGCGGCGGTGGAGATAGCTCCAATGGGGTAGTTGATCCTGCGCTCTCGGACGCACAACCAGGTGCAGACATAGGAAGTGAATACAGCAAACACCTCTAGCCAGTTAACGCTGTCGATCCAACCAGCATTAACACCAATAATGTAAGAGAGGCCGGTAAGGATAATTCCAATACCAACTCCCTCTAGAATGTGACGCTTTAGAGTGTGCTCCATGATAGTTCCTTACGTAGGAGTAATATTAGTTAATGGTCTTGCCTCTGGCCCACCAGCCACCAATGGCGGCAGCGCCAAAAAGAATAATCTCAATCATTTCAACCCCTTTCTACGTAGTAATGACGAACGGGAAAAATAGCAACAGGACAATCGGGCGCACCGTCATGAAACATATAGGCTCCATCAATTACCTTAACGGCTAGGGCGGTGACACGATGTGTGCCCACTACTCGGTCATTAGTTCCACCGGCAGCAATAAACCGCACTACAAACTTCATTATTCCACCACCTTAATAGGACCGGCCTTTGCCCGGCAAACAATACGAAGATCATTCCTTGCCCAAATGCCAGAAGCCATATTGTCTAGCTCCACTTGGGCATCCTCAAGAGTACACCAATGTCCATCATGCCAGCCGGTACGAATCCAGCTATCTACACCATGAGGATGATACCACTGAACGCAGTATTCGTAATCATTCATCGCTTCCTCCCAGTTCCGTTACATTTGGGGCATTTGGTTTTTATTATTTCTGCATGCCAACCACCGTTGACAAGCTGGTCAGCATACTGTAGATTAGTCAATTCATTAGGAGATAATTTCCTACCGGCAGATTTAATAATCCCGGTACCATTACATTTCCAACAGCGGTTTAGCCAAGCAATCACCGCTTCCTCCAACTCTTTGCTGTATTTTCGGCAAACTTCTGTGCATCGGCCTGGCTAGTCTCTCCTGACAGCCCGCCCAGGGTCTGCCAAGTGCCATCCTTTAGCTTGACACTAAAGTACCACAGGTTGCCGACCAGCACAAGGTCTTTGTAGGCGGGTTCTAGCTGCTTCTTTTTAGTGCGAGGCATCAGTCCTGGTACTCTACAAACTTCCAGGTGCCGGGTGCATAGGCAAAGGTAATCTTACCGCGCCTATCGCAAAAGGTTAGAGTGCCACCCTCAATCTCTAGGGTATTCGCCCCTACGTCCTCTACCTCTTCGTGAACAGTTGTCACAAACCAGCGGTTAGTGTCCTCACCAACAGTCATTAGCTGTTTCCCCTTTTCCGGCTTGACGGAAAGCATGACGGTGCGGAGAGAAAGCATGGCAGTAAGCCTGTCATTGTTAAGCAGCCGAACAACATCACCATCACGAACATACCCGTCAGCCTCGATATATGCAAGGGCTGAGCCGGTAGAAATACTGCAAATAACGTATGTAGTCATTAGTCACTCCTATGTTCGTCGGGGTCGTGTCCGTAGCTTATCAGACAGAACCGGCCCCGTCAAGAAAAGACGGGGCCGGTGTTCTATCAGTCGAAGTGACGGGTAATGCTAATAACCCGAACGTAGCCCCAACCAGTGATCTTAGCGATCTTGTTGAAACGCGCAAGGGCGTCATCACCGTTAGCAGCATAAAGACGAATGTTCTTGTACTCGTCCTCATCTTCCTCATACTGAACACTGTAAATGTTAGTATTGATGTTCTCATCCTCATCCACGTTCATGATAGCGTCAAAGGTGGCCGCACTATCATCAGTGATAACAACTTCGGAAGTGGTGTTATCAACAACATCAACATTGGTGGCGCTGACGCCATTAAAGTTAACTGCCTCGGCGTCAACAGTAGGCTCAAGCTCAACACCGGCGCTGTCAAGGCCCTTGAAATAAGGCTTGACGAAACGATTCCAGTAAGCACCCACAGAACCATGCTTGTTCTCAAACTCAAAGTTTTCGTAAACGGACGGTTGAACGCCCTCGTAACCGGCGATAATGGGGCTGCCCCGCCAGTCCTCACGCAGAAGCTGGACATAAAGCTCCTGGGTCTCGCTGTTGTAGTAGACGGAATCAATAACGCTAGAGGTTCCGGCGGTGCTAAATGAGCGGTCATACGTGGTCATGTTTTATCTCCTATGTAGTAGGTGCCTTAGTGGCTTGGTTCTAGTGTAGGTGATGGGTGTTGGTCTGTCAAGACCTCAGCCCATGTTTCTTTGCTGTCTGTCGACCGCCGCGCTCACCGCAGCAGATAGATCACCTGGGTCAGTCTTGCCCGACAGTGATGCTTCTGTCTTGTACTGTACATCATCTTGCCACGACACGCCAGAGAGTTCAAAATCAGAAAGTGCAGTTAATACGGCCTGCATGCTTTCTTTATTCTTTTCTAGTTCAATTTTAACTGTTAGTATCACCAGTCAGACTCCTCCTTTGGAATAGGCTGCCCCAGGGACGCCTTCAATTCAATATATTGCTGAAAAATGGTAAAATACTTTATTTTCCATTCGTCCAAGTCTTTTTCTGCTTGACGTAATTCTTCTTTAAGATCAGCAGATTCTTTACGCAATTCTTCACGCATTTGTGTAGCGGTATCAATTTTCTTTGATCCGCGAGATAAGAAACTTTCCATTAACTTTAGCCCGGCTCCACCAAACACGGTTCCAATTAAAGCAATCCAGGCCGTATCCATTATTCCTTACGTACCTTTAGCCATATGTTGAGATAACCACTGGTCAAAGAAACCAAAAGTTGAGGGAACCAAATTACTGGAACCCATCCAACCAAGACTATTCTAAGAATACAAAGAAACAAGAAGGCCAAAAAGATTCCAAAGGTGGTGAATTTTAATGCCCTGGTTCTATTTTTCATAAATGGTGCAATCACACCCGGCAGGCTAATAATTGCAAACACAAATGATAAAACATATATAGCTATGTTAGATAAACCCGATGACACCACACTTCCACTGCCGGTATAAATAGGACTAGCCAAATAGCAAGCATACAGGAATAGCCCGGTGGAATAAATCCAAACTACTCCCTCCACCGGGCTCCTCAGGGCACTTATAGCTCGACCCATTTGACTTTTCATATTTACATTGTAACTTAAAGGCCATTAAGGTGCAATATTAGGAAAGTTCGGATGCCAAAATAGGTGGGCCTTCGTACCTATGATTCTTAAGATAATCCTTTACACATTCCCAGCCTTTAGTCCTACCAACAATAATAATAAAAGCTCTAGGTTCCTTCTTTTCCGTGACGCACTTGTTGCAGATTAGATAATTAGGGGTCTTTGGGAGCAGCTTGGACTGGCCTTTATGAATTTCACCGGAGTCACGCTGCTTATTGCAGACCACACAGGATACACCCTGTTTCATTGGCCTCGTCACTCATCATCCTCCTCATAATTAAAATAGTTAAGGATTTCGTAATCCTCGGACGACATAAACTCAGTTGTCTCAAAGCCGCCCATCATGTACTTGATGTATGCGCCGTAAAGCTGCTCGCTGACAATTTCTCCCTGTAGGTTAAGATCACGCATGTACACCATGCGTCCTTCATTATTCATCGCGGCACCCTTTCATCGACTTCGGCATAGCAATTAGCACCAGTAACATTTCTAATAGTTCTAACAACATCAGACACCCAATTAAAGATTACTAGTTTGTCCTCTCCCGAGAAGGTTTCAAAGTTATCGCGGTAAAGCATAACTCCCCAATACTCAGGATTGAAGTCCGTCTCTTCGTAGAATACAAGATCACAGACAACCGGCCTCGGCGGGGGCATAGTCTTAAACGTCGCTCTAACTGGATGCATCGGCCTGTAATTTCTCCTTAATTCTCGCCCACACCTCAGGGGTCTTGTGGGCGTTTTTAGCTGTGTCGGTCTTGCCGTTGGACAGGAAAATTCCTCCCCTTAATCCATAGTCTTTGTCGTCTATGGCTTCCATAAGGCACTTTGCCAAGACAGGACAAGATAGGCACACCTCGTCCATTGCTTTGGCTATTTCTTGATCGGACTCGTACTTTTCAAAGAAAAGGTCTGGCTCATCGGGACCCGTTGGATTCATTCCATTACACAATGCTAGGTGTCTCCACGTTACAGATTCTTCATCCAAACCTAGTTCTTCAAGAAGGCTAGGCTTACTAGGCACGGAATCGATACCGCCCGGTGCTGTCAGGCTCTACGCGATTAGCAATGCCCCACACACCATCCCGGCGCATGCCGGTGCTCAGATGCTCTCCACGCTTATTCTCCTTGAAGATGACAAGCGTCCAGCCATCCCAAAAAGCTCCGGGGTGACCACTAACGAAACGCTCCGTGGCGGTAAGATCAAGACTCAACATTGTCATCCTCCGTGACTGTGCCGATGTATACGATGGTTGCGTTCCACACGATCTTCACATCTTCGACATTATATGTCGGATCGACGCTAAGAGCGATGACCTGAATGTCATTCTTCTTTACAAGCTTCCTGACGCGGTTGAGAACCTTGTCAAGATCATCGTAAGCGAAATACCTAACCTTATGAGATACGTTCAGGTCCCAATTTCTATCTGCCATTATTCCTTCTTTCCAAGTAGGATTCCCCACACTTGGTCGCGGGGAACTCCGGTTATATTGCTTACGAACTTAGACATACTGGTGGTACGAGGTGTATTCAGCCAAAGGCCATATGCCCATTCGACCCTCTCACGCTTTGTCTTTCTACTGAAAAGACCCACTCATTATCGCCTCTTTCTTAGCTGCTGGAATGCCTCCCATAGCAGCTTTAGCTTTAGTAGCTTAGCTAACATTGTATCCCTCCTTCCAAACTTTCCGCCCTGGCTCTTTATCTCCATAAAGCGTCCAGAAGTATTAGAGGTCCGGTTCCACATTGTAGTTCCAACGAAGTTCTCGTTGGAGCTACCACGACCGGTATTTTTTGCCATTGAGCCTCCCTGTCGGGATTTATATTGATCCTCTTGCCGGAATTGAACCGGCATCTTTCCATTACGAAGGGAAAGTAATAGCCGTTATACTAAAGAGGCATATCACCACACCCAACCTGCTCTCTGACGAGTTACTCGGGTGTGGCAGTTTGCACAGCGCACATCACACTTATCAATTTCTTTTTGCAAGGCTGCAATTGTATTTCCGCCCTTGACGAAAGAGCTAATGTTTGCTAACTTAACTCCGCGAATGTGATCAAACTCTAGAACCATTCTATCACTCTCACCACAGTCTACGCAAGGGTGTTCATCAAGATAGCTTATTACATAAGCACGCAAGGCTGTCTTTGTCCTTTTGTTGTGGTCTTTGATTTGCTGCCTACGCTGATCATTCTTTTTGTAATATTCATTGTCATATTCTTGTTTGCATCTTTTGCAGCGATGCTGTAGCCCGTCTTTGGACTTCAAATACTTTCCGAAATCTTTTACTGGCTTAACCGCGCCACATGCGTAACATTGCTTCATGCAGGAATTGTAACATTAAAAGCATTACAATTCAAAACGAGCCACAATCGGGGATCGAACCCGAGACCTCTGCTTTACCAAAGCAGTGCGCTACCACTGCGCCACTGTGACTTAATACGAAAACCAATGTTGATAACAATGCGTACACCACCACATTTTATTACGGCCAAGATCAATTAGCTGGCTGGCAATCCATGATTCACCGGTCAAATGATCATGGTGAAAACACTCTCTGTGCTTTCTACGCCTGCCGTACACCTTCATATTGATACCTTTCATTGTAGCAGGGCCAGGAGAGTTTTGTCAACCCTCCTGGCCCTTAAAGTTCTACGGATTACGACTTTGCCTTTAGGGCATCGAAGCGATCAGACTTACCTGCACCAGTGTGGGCGCTGTCACCAGTTTCGTAGTTAACGTACTCACGCTCGTTACGTCCATTAACGTCGTAGTTAGGAACTGGTAGTCCCTCTGCGTCATAGGTGTAGTATACGTCACCACCACGACGAAGAACTTCGCGGTCGTTACGACCTCCAAATGAGTTCGGAGCAACGTAAACTAGGTCACCATTAACATCATTCTGCCAGTCGCCATTACGCTGAGTGTAGTCGCGTGCGTGACGCTGTGCAGCGGTCTCTGCTGGTGGCTGTGGTCTATTGTCTAGAGCCATTTTTGTAAACACCTCCCTCGGGTTTACCCTTAGTATAACAGGGAGGTTGTTATTGTCAAATTAAAGCTCAGAGACGGTCACCGTGACGGATTCGCCTGGTGTGATGTAGTCTATCACGACCTGACGAAGCTCGTCAAGCTCTCCATCAGAAAGACTGTCGTCTGTGTCAATCTCAATTACGTACTCTGGCATTCTTTAACTCTCTCTAAGGCTGCACTCAACAGCGGAATAGGATTTTTCTCCTGATATGGGAACTCAATGCTGGTCTGAACAACCGGTGTCTGAGAATGCTCGTAATACTTAAGGCTATATGTGCAGACCTCGTTCTGCTCAGGCTTGTGATCAACCGGGTTAGTCCGAACCAGCGAGACCTGACCAATAGAGAAGTTATTTACCATGATGGGGAACCATAGAGCCATCATGCCTCCTTGGCGCGCTTTAGAACAAGAAGCACGTCCTCCTGAGAGGTTGCAATTAGATCATTGTAATTCGGCACTGTAATCAGAGCTTTTGTGTCCTCGTGGATTACCTTTTCGACCTTGCGGATAGCATCAGAAAATCTATACCAATCAAACTCCTCATCAGATAGATTAATTTCACTGTTCTTATCCAGCTTTGCACCGGCCCCCATCATCATTGCACCGCGCATGCAGGCGCTACCATCCGGCTTGGTCAGATTGTTCTGACACCAACCATTCTCGGTAATGTAGTCAATTGCTCCATCGATTACTTCATTTGCATCCATCATTACTCCTCATCATAGGGTAGGAAACCTGTATTACTATCGAACTGCGGGTGATATGTAGACAGGTCAAACATTCTATCATTGAATCTAATCAGCTTATCGGCTTGCTCAACCGGCGTCTTTGCGCTTAGGTATGCATCCCAAGCATAACAGGCTTCGCCAAGCGCTTCAAACAGCCAGGTTTCTCTTTCTGGCTCCATTATTTGCTCCTTAGCTCATCGTAGATAGATTGTACCACACAATCTGGACAACGCTGACGACCCTTGTCGTCCTTAGCATTAAACCCGCGATGTAGCTCGTCGGTCATAACCTGGCCGGTTTTACACTCAGGACAGGGCTTGCTTTTTACCTTGTTCGTATATGCCAACGATGGACTCCACTTCTAGCATTGTTTCAAGAAGCTTGATGTGCTTCTTTTTCATGGCCTGTGCCTGACGTTCAGCACACTCTACCATAGATTCCATGCAGTTGCCAGCACCTTTGTACTCGGGGGCTATTTTCCGACTGTCAATGTTTTTCCATTTGGTTCTAAACCAGCCTTTAGTGAATTTTTGTAAATGGATTCCAAGAACTCTAGACTCTGACCAACCATCCAAATAATTATGATCTATGACCCAGCGGTGGCCTTGCGGAATCTCAGGCAAGGCCACCGCTCTTAGGTCAGTACCAGGAATCATCCTCGTCACCCTCGTAAGGGGCATCGTCTGAGTAGTCTTCATCCAATGGCTTAGAGTAACCGCCATAGTAAGAAGTAGTAAACTCAGCGTTCTTAACTTCCTTGACGGTGTAGCGGCAGCAACGAATCTTCTCGCTGTTAGAGTCGTGAGGCACTGAAACAACGTCACGTGGATTAATCTCGACGATTAGCACGGTCTCACCGAAGTTACTAGCGTAGCGGTAATTACCCGCGTGCAGCCCGGTGTGACAAGCCACATTAGGGTTGTCGGCCACATCGCTACGAGGCATTTCTACAACCGCTCCAACACCGTTAGGAATGGCGCCCTGATAGGTCTGACCGTCAACAATAGCGGTACCGGTAGAGATAGACTCGTAGGGGTACTTAGCAACACCGCTGGTGTTGGCACGGACACCCTTGTAGGCCAGGAAGTTACCCTCAGGAGTAATGGTGAAGTCACGCTTACTCAGCCAGTCATAAAGCTGGGTGCGGCTGTTCTCGGAAGGGTTTAGCTGAATCTTCTCTAGGAAATTCACCAACGGCATGGCATCCTCGCCATCACTCATAAATCGAATGATGTGAGCTGTCAGGCCATCATTAACCTCTTCGCTATCGAAGTAGACCTTACCGTCCTTAACGGAAACACGGTCAGATACCTTCTTGAAAAAGGCATTTGCAGCAGTCTGAGGATCAAACAACCGGGCAATTGCTACCTCGTTAGGGTTTGATCCTGCATTCTGAACCGCGTCCAGAATCTGCTTCCAGTTGGAATGGGAATTGGTAACGCTGTATAGGTTACCGTTAACGAATGCCGTAAGGGCACCCTTTTCATCGCTCTGAACGAGACGATACTTAAGATTAGTCATTAGTTCTCCTTAGTGTTTGTGAAGTGGGCGTAGTAAGCGTTAATATACCAGTGTGCGTGGTCCTTGTTGTACAACTCAATATTACCAAGCATCGGATACTTTGTCAAGGGGTTATCAGGAACCTCAACGGTAACCTCTACTCCCCTACTCATCAATCCACGAACCTGCTTGGCAGCATTAGAATACTGAACACCGGCTTGCAAGACTGCAACGTAGGCTGCAAGATCAGGATCATTAATCTGATTGGGATCAATATACTTGGCCTGATAGCGAGAAGAAGAGTGATGCCATAGAACCTTGTCACCAAAGGTGAAGGTCTTAACAAGTTCATTAATCTTCTTCTGTAGAGCAACAGCGTAATACTCAGCAGTAGGCCAATCACGCTTGAACTTATCCCACCGGTTCCTAGACAGGATGATAAGCTGCCCGTCAGGGAAAATCTCCGACAGCCACTGAGGATTGTGAAGATCAGCAGAAGAGTAATAAATAATAGGCTTAGTGTCATCCAGAACGCTAACCTGCGTCTTGCTGTAGCTACCATCATAAAGGTCATACGGATCGGTGCGAATGATCCGATTGCCAGAAGCATTGCGCTGAACCTTGATTTTAGCAAGAACGGACCAATCAACGATGCTGATCCCGTCAAGGAACTTCATGTGATCGGCGTCAGTGATGAACGCAGGACGGTTAAAAATAACCGCCTTAATTGCCTTAAGACTATTCTGCGCAACATAGATTGCAGCCTTTTCCCGCTGGGTGGGACTCATCTTCATACTATCCGCAAAGCCAGTGATAAACAAGTAATCACTGAACTGAGCGGGAGTAACCTCACGCAAATTGCTGTGGTATCGGTTTTTCTGACCACCAGTTAGACCATAGACCTTGCCCTCAACCTGCTTCTGGTAAGCGTTGCGGGCCTGCCAGCTAGGAACACCAGCGGGAGCCGGAACCGCCGTAACAGTGAAGGTGTCAAAGGGAATGGTGCGAGGAATCTGCACGCCCTTGTAAGTCAACACAGAGTTAAACTGGTGACCGAAGTTCTGACGCCACTCGTTAGCCTTATTCCAAGCGTCAGTATAGGTCTTAGACTCGTCAATGTCCTTAAGGGCAGAGGCGACAAGGCTATTCTTGAACTCGTCCTTTAGAGAGCGAAGAGTCTCACGAGTCTTATTAGTGTACTGCAAATCCTCACGGCTGGGCGTAAAGTTGATATCACCAATATTGACGTAAGCTACAATTCCCTTAGAATTGTAACCGTTGTCCCACAAACCATCCTTAACCGGGTAGGCAACGCTGCCCATAACCACATAGTCCTTACCAAGGCCGGGTGAAATAATAAACTTATCAGCAACCGGGCGCCCTTCGATCTGCCCGGGCTCCTTGCCATCAACAAGGACAGTGCCCTTCTTCCAGAAGCGGAAGAAATGATTGACCTTCTCCATGAAGTTGTGACTACGAGGAACGGGAATAGAAATTTCCACACCGTTAGGCTCGTCAGTAGCAACGGTATCAATAATTTCCATTTCACCTGCACCGTCAGCGTTACGACTAATGGACACAAAAATTTTCACTCCACCCTTAACGCTGGTGAGAGTGAACTGAGGAACTAGAGTCAGTGCGCTCTTAGCACCTAGGCCAAGCATACCGACCTGAGTGTTGGTGCCACGCTTGCTAGAAGCTCCGTACTTAGAATACATATCGACAATATCATCAATAGACAAGCCAACGCCATGGTCAACAACTCTAAAGAATGGGCTCCATGTGTTAGGGGTAAACACCTCAATGGGTGTGGTAATGCCTGCTTCGATATGGGCATCAAGGGCGTTGGTAGCATATTCCCGAATAACTGCCATCTGCGGATCAGAGTAGAGGTCAGTCAGGATGCTCATGATGTGAGCCATAGCAGAGGAATCAATCTGCATGCCCACCTTCTGACCACCCAGGTCGCCGGTAGAAACGATGGTAGAGGTTGGGGTCTCCATGTGGAAAGCTCCTTAAGTCGTCGGTGTGTTGAAATTAGTCTAGCAGGTTATGAGTGGGTGTCAAGGGGTGTCCATGAATGCCTGGACTTTTTCCAGATCAGATAGGCCAGTAAGAATATGGCCTGCGGCGGCTTGTAGAGCAGCTTCTACACTTCCGCCATTCATTGAAACTAAAACAGAAAAGCTTTTAAGGCTCTTCCATCCCCACCAAACATTCTTTTCTAAATGAAGTTGGGGATATCCATAAGGTGTGCGAATCTTCCAACGGCGGCTGGGGCCGAGTGTGGGCAAAAAACTAAGATCCATTTTGTCTCCTTTGAGGGCGGTCGTCTAAAATAAACTTTCCGGTCAAGGCGCTACGGCCTCTTCTTTTAGCAACACGATAAAGACCGGGTTCAATTTCGACAACGTATGTCTTTTCTGTGCTTTTCATGTGCAATCGACAGGATTCGAACCTGCAATCCCTCTCGGGCACCGGTTTCTCCCCGGCGTGTATTCCATTCCACCACGACTGCGGTCCTGCTCTTCTAATTGATCAGATTAGAAGTTGCTAGTACAACACACTCTAGAAAGCTGCACCGCGTGCTCCCTGTGGGATTCGAACCCACGCTTTCGAAATTTTAAGTTTCGTGTCTCTTCCGCTGGACTAAAGGAGCAGAAAACCTATGAGCGACCGAAGCCAGTCATAGGCCATAACCTGTTGTCATATCACGCGCGTACGTGCGATGGGAGTCGAACCCACATGCACCAGAACCTAAATCTGGCGGCTCGCCGATGGCCTACACACGCATGAGTAAATGAAGCGCTACGGTATCGACACCGGCCGGTTAGACCCAATGCGAATCATTTACTACGTAGTCCACCTCGGATTCGAACCGAGCCTGTCATCATTTTGAGTGATGTGCCTCCTGCCGCTGGGCTAGTGGACCAGAGCAAGCGAACAACCGTGGTCCCTCGCTTGCTTCTTCTCTAGTCTATCAAACTCCCCTGGCCTTGTCAAGCACCATCTTGTAGAGCTTGTCATCGTTCAGCACCAGCCTACCAATTTCAATGTGCGTGCGCAAGACCTTCCTATATTCCTTTGTGGCAAGGTACAAGATACCATTGGCTAGGTTATGTAGAGCCCTATCTCTCAAATTTGCCTTCATTATTCTCTCCGTTCATCATCCTATGGACGATATCAAATATTTCTGGATGGTACTTAACATAGAACCCTGAATAGCCTGCCGGTAGCATAAAGAACAATCCAAATATAGCTGCTAACAGAAAGTGACCATTTAACATATACATTAAGGTAGAAAATAACCAGAACAATGATTGGGTTTTAAGATTTACACTCATCCAGCTTGGGTTATATCTTATACATGAAATCACTACAGCAAGTCCAACAGCAATGAACAACCCGCCAGCTATCAACCCGGAAATTCCAGGAATCAACTCGTTATAATTCATAAAAATCAGTGTTCGGGTGATTTGTTCCCAGCCAACCAGGAATCCAATACCTACCAAAATGTCTCTGATGCCAGCAGAAATTGCTAGTACAGACAATGGCCGGTAATTAAAAAAATCTTTAAAGCTCATATAATAATTATACCATAAAATGTTTATGCGGAGTGAGTGGGATTTGAACCCACGAAGGTTTTACCCTTACGTCCTTAGCAGGGACGCGCAATAAACCAGACTATGCGACCACTCCAAACCCGGTGCTCGACTACGAGCTATTCCCAACACTTTCTCACTAGACTTTTTCGCTAAGCGTACTTTATCTAATCAGGATTGTCTCGGGGTAATGGAATAGGCACCATTCCTCCGGCGTATTTATTCTAGCACAACCGGCCCGGTTGGTCAAGACTTAGCTAGACTCTCTATAATTCGAAACATATTCCTCGACCTTCTGCGGGTTGGTCTTAAAGACTTCCCCTGGGGTCTGATTCCCAAGGCCCGGAAGTCGTAAGTCCCACCATAATTCTGCGAACCGTTCATTAAAAAGCTCCTTTAACTCTTCGTTTATCTTTTCGCGCATGTATCTCCTAAATGCTCTTGTAGCGCTTAAGCCACTGGTCGTCAAAGGGAACAAGCTCAACTGCTGCATCAAAGCTAGAGGCACCCATCTTCATCGCTACAGCATCAATGTACATGCTGACGAAACCCTCACGGGTGTGATAAACCTGCTTGCTTACCGGCATGACACCATCGTACTGCTCTGCAAGCGGGGTGTCAATAGAAAGGGTTGGACATTTCCCAAGTGCTGCCAGCAGCGTGATAGCCTGAATCCACCAGTCGTAAGGAAAAGGAATGACGTTCTTACCACGGCCAGTAATTTTGTAACCCAACAGGGTGACACGGAAGCCAAGCTCAGCAGCACGCTTCATGAAAAGAACAAAGTCATCCCGGTCCTGTAGACCCATGACGTAATGAATGTTAATTCGATCCCTGGGAATCTCGGCAAACATCTTATCTGCACTCTCCAAGTCCTTAACAGACTCAGCAGAGTAAGCAAATGCGCCAACTACGTCCTCGATCTCAGACCAGTTACGCTTAACCCAACCAAGGCTCTTAGTGGTGAAGTTAGGGACAATCCCAGCCGCACGGAAATCACGTAGAATATTAATGAAATCGGGGTGATCGGTCGGCTCTCCACCACCAAGGGCAACTTCAAATACCTTAGCCTTAGCCAGCCGGTTGATAACCAGGCTCATGTTCACATTATAAGCATGCTCTCCCTGTAGGGTAGAATCCTGATAGCAAAAGGTGCATGCAAAGGGGCAATAGTCAGTGATCTTGATATCAACAAGCTCAGGACGCTTTGCCTTGGTGTAATTGCCAAGGGCTAGGCGAATCTTGTGGCCGTTGATCTGATTGAAAAGTACAACTGCGTTTTTGTCCCTACGCACCTTAATCATCTTTACTCCTTATCGATACCAGTAGTCGTCGTCGCCGTCAGAGCAGTCACTACAACCGGAGTCGCCATTGTCGTTACCACCGTGGATTTCCACAAGTGGGTCGCGGGCAGTCTTTACGTCAGCAGTACCAACAGACTCATGATCAATGTACCCGCGTAGCGCCTGCTCAAAGTGACTCTTGTTAAGCTCAGGGAACAGGTGGCTATACTCAGAGTGCAGCCTATCAACCTCGTCCGGGTCAACATCTTCCTTCCACCAATGCTGACTACCTAGCAGGTCAGTCAAAGCATACATTAGCTTCTCGCCCAGGCTATCTAGGACGAAGTGGCCCCAGCCATACTCCGTATCATAGCTGCTACCGTCAGACATAACCATATCACTAACGGGTTCGCTACGATAGACAAGGCTGTGACTAGAACTAGAGTTAGTTGCTAGACCAAACCTGATGTTCTTGATTAGACTCTTTAGCATTTCTCTCCTTACTTAAGGATAATGACAGAAGTACCTGGGAGAATCTTACGATTGACCGAAGTAGACTGTACGTAGATATCGTATAGGGGATTGTCCTCTGGCTTAACCCGCACCTCGCGGTCGGGAAGGCCGATCAATCCTCTAGCTTCCGGTCCAGCATACACCTTGCCACTAGACTTTTCAAGCACCAAGACAGACTTCTTGGGCTGAATGTCCTCAGTCTTGGTAAGCTGGTAGAATGCCTTACCTAGCCTGTAGGTGTGACCAGCCTGCTCAACAACATCACGAATCTGTGCTGCCTGAGCGTAATTTGAATGGTACAACGACATAAACTTATTGGGGGAAAGAGGCGTTAATGTAGAGCGAACTGTCTTTGCATTAACCGCGTCCACGCCCGTAGAGAAAATGGAGCGGCTTCCACGAACACCCTTTGCACGGCCCACCATAAAGTTATCGGTAGCACGACGAATGGTATCACCAGCCTCAACAACACCGGCGGCGCTGGTAGCATTCCACACCGCAATGTTATCTGCGGGGAATCCAAATCCCTTAGTCTCAAAGACCGAACGCTGGTCGGGCACAAGCACACCGACAGTCCAGTTCTCAGGCAGACCACGAAGCTTAGAAGCTAGGCTAGATGGGGTCGCAGACCGGCTGACATTTTCCTGGCCGTCCGTCAAAACCCACACTAGGAACGCATGGTCACCGTAAAGTGTAGCGGTCTGAGCGAGGTCGTCAATGGACTTGTCGGTAGCATCCAGAAGGGCCGTCATGCCGCTAGGGCGATAGAGAGTAGAGATAGAAGGCAGGCGCAGAACGTCCTTATCGTAAATAAGGCACTGGACTGTGTTGGAGAATGTGTACACGGAAACGCGGGTTTCCTGATTAAGCTCCTTGGAACGCCTTGCCAGATACTCAATCTGACCGTCAGCCACCTTAATTAGCTCTCTAGAATATGGCTGCATGGAACTGGATGCGTCAAGTACGAGAACAACGTGATTGATATAGTTTTCGTTAGCCATTAGCTACTCCTTATATTAGGAAAACCCGGCCTGTTGACCGGGTTTTGAAGCACTCCCTGCTGGGGTCGAACCAACGTTCACGGTTCCAAAGACCGGTGTCCTGCCATTAGACGAAGGGAGTAAAGGGCTTGGGGAATCGAACCCCGCATAAAATACCAATTCCCAGTGGAGAATCACGGGATCGAACCGAGTACCTTCTGCGTGCAAAGCAGACGCTCTACCAAGTGAGCTAATTCCCCATAGGGCTATCTACTAGGAGTCTCTGTGCTACTTCTCCTAGACAGTTGCCAACTGTGTTCTCACTCGTAGCTGTGAGAGTGGACAATGAGGGAGTCGAACCCTCTCCTTCTGCTTGCAACACAGACGTGCATCCCTTGACACTTAAAGCCCATTTGGCAAGCCGCAGACTACACGGCGGGTCTTTTTGCCAAAATGCCCCATTATTTACTTTTCCACTGATTAAAAGCATATTTGGTAGATTTCCACCAACCCTGCTTAATGCCTGTGAATCCGTGATGTGCATATCGCTGTTGCCAAACTGCCTTGTAAGCGTTGCCAACAGCAGCGAAAAACTTAAACATCTAAACTCCTTCTATATGCTCGACCGCTTCCCTTATTCAAGGCTCGGTATGTAGGAGTCAATGCGTGACAGTTTGGACAAACCACCATCAAATTTTCCCTTGTATTATTGTAACAGTTCCCGTCCAGATGGTCAACCTCTAGCGGGCATCTTCCTGTCACTGGATTAATTTCTGCAAACCCACCTGGCACTGCACAAGTTGGCGAGGTGCAGCGATTTTCGGCCTGCTCAATTAGATAATTCCTAATAGCACTAGAAAGCCCTGTTTGAGTAGTTCCATCCCAGGAACCGTCCAGCCATGACGCCAGCTTTGACTCTTTTATATATGCGGTGGAGCAAAACCTGCTACAAAACTTTTTGGTGGCTGGGGCCTTACATCTAGCGCAAAACCCCGTTCCGGCATTACTTGCAGAGTTCTTTACTCTTTTCGGACTTTTTCTATTGTTAACTGTCGCTGCACAGCTACGTGAACAATATTTGTTCTCATACTTTCCGGCAACTACAGCAAACTCTTTATCACAATCTTCTCTTGCACAAAGTCGAGTCTTTATAGACCTAACTTTATTGCGCTGTTGGAACTTTGCTCCACAGCTTAGGCTACAGAATTTGGGGTTCTCAGTCAATGTTTGACATTCTTCCAATAGGCACTTCTTCATACCTTTATTATAGCCTAAACTCAGTTATGAAGCAAACTGGGCCCCTGGTAGGAATTGAACCCACGGCATCAATATTACAAGTATTGCGCTCTACCACTGAGCTACAAGGGCAAAAAGCGGGGATCGTGCATGATCCGGTTCCGCTTGGTCTGGCCTCTACGGGCTATTCCAGACTCAGGTAAAAAGAGTATGCACACCCTCTCCCGCTCCCTCCCCGCGTGTGCAGTTTGGGCAATGCTCTTCGACTAGGACTCGAACCTAGAACTTAGACCTTAACAGGGTCCCACTCTGCCATTGAGTTACCGAAGAATATGCAGCCACGATGCCGGTATATCTGCTGCTTTAAGGAAGGTTTAAGTCTCCGGTCTAGCCTCTCCTCAGCTTGTACTTATATTCTATCAGACAACCGGGGCCGTGTCAACCTTGCCATCGATGTAGTCTGCGATCTTCTCGAAAGGCACACCAGTATCGTTGAGGTGGGACAAGTCTATCCACTCTCCGTTAGAAGTAACGACAGGAAAAGCCTCCTTCAAACCGGCCCATTCCATGACCTCATCGGGAAGCATAGTAAGGGCACCGCCATATAGGAACTCATCATCATCGTAATACGTACTGTCTAGAACAGCGGCAGCCTTAGCGCTCTCAACTACACCGGCCTCTACGGCAAGCTCACAGAGCACACCAAGACAACAGTAATTGTCTCCCTTACGAAGATTGGTCTTTCCCTGAGCGTACTTGCCACTACGAAGTTCAGCGGTCCAAGTGTCACGAATGACGGGGTTCATATCAAGCATTATTATGCTCCTTCTAGTTGAGCAACCTCATTCTCGGCTGCACGAATACGGGCCTGTAGTTCATCAAACGTACCGGGCTTCCCACTGATGTAGTAGCGGAGCCCACCAAACTTTTCTTTGACCTGTAGCAGACGGTAGCTGGTGTCAATCTTTATAAGGTCGTTGTGTAGTGACTCAATGATAGGAAGCCACTCGTCAGGAACATCAACACTCTGCCAGTTATTGCCCTCAGACCACGGCAGACCAATTGCATTCTCTACAGCCTTACTTTCATCAATGGAGCCGCCCGTAGTCTTACCATACTGGCCCATGCGAGTAAAGTTAATGATTCTAGCCATTCTTAGCTCCTTCGCTGATAGCCTTCATAACGTCGCTGATGGACTCCTGATCGGAAATAGCCTTACGGAACTGCTCAGAGGACTCAAAAATCTGATTCTCGATGGGCACCCGAATCTTAAGCTCAGTCTCATTCTGAGAATCCAGAAGGGCATGAAGCTCAACCAAGCGCTTATCACAGTATACACAGTTGGTGTGCTGCAAAGGATTGCGCCTGCGCTCACCAGTATTGTAATCCATATCAGAGTAATAGCTGTAACCAACCTCTTCACCCTTGCAACGGTGCTCCCAAATCTGCTTATAAAACGCGTCACCGTAGCTCTTCCAGTTATCCTTAAGCTGACTGGCAATGTTGTAAGCCTTTACGTCAGTGAACTTACTGGAAGTCTTACCACTTGCTAGGGCAGCCCTCGTCGGGATACCGGCCAGAGCAACGTAACCCAGGAGGGTCCAAGGAGTAAGAGCGATGAGCGCCACCGGAAGCACACCCATAACAATGAGCGTAACAACCCGGCTCCACACCATCCACATGTAAGCCTTGCTCCAATCGTAGCGGGTGTTTTCTTCCTTAGCCTCACGCCACTTCGCCTTATCAGCAACCGCGATCTTGGTAACACCCTTAACGTCTGGTGCGATAGCAATGGTCATTACTGCCCCCTAGTGTATCCGAAGTTCCGCTCTCGTTTAGACCACTTTTCGGCCTTGTCGTCACGCTTGGGCTTCTTGCCCTTCTTGACTCTAGCCTTAAGATACACCACAATCTCGTCGCCGTCAAGCTCTGCGTCGTATCCAAGGTCCAGAAGTTCTTCTAGCATTCCCGGCTTAACCCGGAACCGCTGTGTATTCATTAAGCTGACATGTCCTTATCCCTAACTTGTTCCAGTAAGAAGGGATACTTATTAAAGAATCCCTTGTTGTCATCGTCTACATAGACAACCGGCGCGAAGCTGTAACCGGCTGCTTCTTCTAGGAGAAGCTTACCGTATCCTTTGCCTCTGTGCAAGGGGTCTACGAAAAATTGTGCGGAATACTTAGAGCGCCGGTAGAGGGGTTGCAAAAGCGCCCAGCCAAGAATCGGCCAGGCGCTCTGTGTTATCTGTGGCTTTGCGGGTGGTGGTCCTAGAAGGATAGCACGAGAGTACCTGTAGCGCCACCGGTTTTCTTCTCTGAGGATTTCATCTAAATCTTCACACATATAGCCATCGTCACCGAATGATAACTCTCTGCACCGGGCCAGTTGTGGCGGGGTGAGGTCTACTACTCTAAGGTTTTGAATTAGTGGCTTTGGATCGTCTGGACCCAAATCATCAAACTTAATCTTCACGTTCGATCATCCCACAAGACTCGTACTCGTACTCTGGATCGCCTTCCCACTCAGTATTAGCCTCTACGTCCAAAGAGAGAGAGTTCAAAAACTTTATGCGGGCGTCCTCTTCATTGTCTGCTTGAATATAAAAGGTTCCCCATTGCTTCTTATAAATAGGAACCAAATACACTGCTGGGGCGGGAAGATCATCCTCGTCCTCTTCTAACCAATCTAATAGAGCCATGTTAAATCCTTACCAAGTGCTGCAAAAATGTATGAGTCTTGCCGAAAGACAAAGCTATATTCCAATGTCGAGTCATAATGACTACTCGCTCACAACTCTCGCACCATGCGTTCCAACCGTCATGATTCTTGTATAGTTTAAGCTTCATAGATGATCCTTTCTGTTACGAGTGGAATCGGTGAGAATTGAACTCACGTCCGAATATCTTCTACATAAATCCGAATAACAGCCATTGCGTACCGCGCCCGGTCTTGCTGGCAGTGCATGGCCGACGCCACGTTTTTGTTACGGCCTATTTGATGTGTCGGGCTAGGCTATACCGCCTGGTCCTTTGGTTAACAAGGCGAACCAGTCTCCCCGCTCGTAATGCTTGAGGATTACTCAGGCAGAAACAAGAGAGTAGTCAGCGCAAAGCGCCTTGTACTCGGCATCGATATTATCGACTGCATTTATATTTTGGTTACCTGTTTTACTTCTCTTGTCCAAAGAAGGGCTGCGTACTTATACTTCGTATATCCGTCGAAACCTTTCGATCCCTTGGCCGGTCCGTTAACGTTTTGTGGGATTGGAGCCCCACACGACTTTTGCGAGGGGAACACGGACCAACACTCCCAGCCAATATTTTGATGTGTGAATAGGTTTCGGCTGGAACACTCTACCTATTCTTTGACGCCGTTTGGTTTCCAGCACACTAACGTCTAGCTTGGCCTCACAACTTGCCAGCGTACCCCGGCCGGGAATCGAACCCGATCAACCGGCTTCGGCGGCCAGTCGAAAATCCTTATCCGGGGCTTGGAGGCACTGGCGGGATTCGAACCCGCGTCTCAGGTGTTGCAGACCTGTACCTACGATATCCTCTCGGTCACAGCGCCATGTATAGTGTAGCAGGTGGGGCCGACTGTTGTCAACCCCACCTGTCACCACTCCTTACGAGTCTTGCGGACGTACCGTGATCGCGGCCAGTCATTCTTGCCGCAGACCTTGCACACAATATAGGTTACTGGCTTGGTGTGGTACCACTCTTCGCGGTATTCCTCAACCCATTCGTGCTTGTGATCAATGCGCTTGCGAGGCTTTCCCTTTGACTTCTTGGCGTAGGGAAGTTCCTCATTGCTGATCCCACCCCGGCGCACTTCCTGGCGTCGGTCGTGGTTCTTTGGATCGTCGTATGTCATATTTAGATTCTCCTTTCAAGAGTTTACCTAAACATGACCACTCCACTTCATCATCTTACCTCCCGGTTTTTCCGGTGCGTAACTTACCTTTTTTGGCAAGCTCATTGCGCTTGTTAATATCTATAACAAGCGACCTGTCGCCATTTGGCGAACTTACTGGGCCAGGCATTTAGCCTCACCTCCCTTCCTCAACTAATGTTGAGAAAGGTTAACTTGTATTAAGCTCCATTGAATACTCCTTTGTTAAGTGGGACCGGGACCTGACCTCGCATCAGGCGATATTCGACTTATGAGGACGACGAGCCACTATTGCTCCATTCCCGGAAGTAGCGTGCTGGGGTATTGATCCCCACTAGACAACGTTATGAGTGTTATCCGGTCACCTGACCGCCCGCCTTGGCGCACTTATTGTACCACATCATCTGTCCACCAGCCAAGCTGTCTGCGTGAGCGCTTCATGTGACAGTTGGCGCAACGAATGTCGCACTTGTCTATCTCTTCTTGCATTCGCTCAATGCTGGCATTGAGAAATTGATAGACCATCTTGGTCTTTAGCTCTCGGTCACGATGATCAAACTGTAACACTTCTATATCTTTATTACCACAATCTACGCACGACTGTGTACGTAAAAAATCTATTAGGTAGGCCCTGTTTCTATCTCTCGACCTTTGAGTGTGAACGGCATTTCTTGTCTTAATCTTTTCTTGATTTTTCTTGTAGTATTTCTTATGCCATTCCCGACGATGGTCTTTGCAGAGCCCGCTTCTCGGAGACATATCTTCTGAGCCACATATCTTACATGTTGTTTGCATACTTGTATTGTATACCAATTGCATTTCAAAGTCAAAATGCAACCGAACGTTAGGGTTTTTGAGGGGGGCCTAGAGTTAGCCCCCCTCAAGTGTGCTTTTGCAAGATTATTGTTTCCTTGCGTCTCCCCACAGTCCCCTGTGGACACACCGTGCCTGGCTGCTAAAGGCAACCAATCTTTATGCTGCAAGCTTACTCCGCGAATTTTGATTCAGATAAAGGCCGCTAAACCTCTACCCTGCACTACTTTTCTACGAACACCGCTGGCCTTGCGAGCTTCCCGGTGGCCCCATTCCCGAAGGTGAGGCATTAAGGCACTTTTGCTTTACAGCAGGAGAAGGCTTTCGCTTTGTATGATTCCATCATATAATTGGATTGGGGGCTTACCCCGCCCCCAAAGGGTTAGGTGAGAGAAGTGCTTCTCCGCGAAGTTCCATTGGCTTTTGACCAACAAAATGCTTCACTCCTCAATATCTTTCGGCTTGCGGGCCTACTCAGATCTACCGGGCCTATCGCAATCTGCCGACCGCGCATTGCCTTTCATGGATACCGCCCTTGATTGCAGTCTCGGACTTATTATCCCTGTATAGTCGAATACAGAAGTTGCCGTTATCCCTCTCAACCCTGCCGGGTTCGGGTCACCATTCGGCATCCCCTAGAGTGGCTTCTGCTGCTGCATCCTCCAAGGAGAATGCTTAACGACTAACATTGTATGGTTGTGCCTCTTGCGAGGCGACAGAAAAACCATCCTGCCTTTCACTAGGTTACCCTAGCTTATTGAGCCATACCTCATTATTGGTTCCGTTTAACTAATACAACAAACGGTTTCCGTAACGAACAGATTATTTATTTGGGTACCCGATCTGTTAGCGGCCACGTGCCCCCGGCTGGATTCGAACCAGCGGCCTACTCCATAGGAGGGAGTTATTCTTCCACTGAACTACGAAGGCATTGTGCGCCCTGTCAGGTTCGAACTGACGACCCGCAGATTAAGAGTCTGCTGCTCTACCGGCTGAGCTAAAGGCGCATTTAATCAAATATTGCTTTTGCACGATCCATTGCTGTTTCAATGTGAACCAGCCTATCGGTGTCTCTCTCTTTTCTTGTGTTCCATGCATGACACAGTGTAAACAGTTGTTCGCCTGGTGTCAAGCGCTTGAACCAAAAGATGAAGTAAATCAAGTAAAGCATAATTATCTCCTACAAATTGGCGGAACGTTTGCCCGTTAACCGGGTTTAGCCCAGGACGGTTTCGATTTCAACAGCGCTATCTCCATCGACCTATCAAGAACGTATCCGTGCCTTGGGTGCTCCATGTGAAGCCTCAACTAGCTTTGGCGTTCCAGTGCGCCCGGAGGGATTCGAACCCCCATTTGCAATTCCATTACGATTAACAGGGTAGAAACCTGATTCGATTACGGACGCGAGACGCTGGGCGGTATGATCGACCTAAGTTACAGGGACCGTTCCAGTTTATGTAGGATTTCTTAGTCATCAATGCAGCTATCCTCAAACCAATCACTTACATTCTAGCAGAACCGGGCCGGTCTGTCAACCCCTGACTTCAAGAATGTTTGGGAACACCGACATAAACGGAATGCGAGGTCCAACAACTACAATTTCGTAGGTATTATCTTCCTCTAGGAGACCCTGCACGTCTCCGGAGTTAAACTTACCGCGAAGCATGCTGTCCTCATTACTGAGGGTACCACACTCCTTGGTATAAATACGATAGTTACTGCTACCGCTTTCCCGATCATACCCGCGATCTTTTTCAGTGACCGTGCAGGTTAGCGTTCGCTCATTGTAAAAGGAAGGATACACTGCCAGCCCTACAACCGCAAGCACAACGAGAATGATCGCACCGATAATTCCAAGCTTCATGGTGTTTCCTATCTACTAGGTTTCTTTGTCTTGTCTATCTTAGCCTAGCAACCGGGCCGTGTCAACAGTCAGAGCGAAGAGATTGTTTCTTCTATCTGAGCCTTGCGCTGCATACCAATTGTAGTTTCTTTGTACTCTCCATCCTTGAAGAATAGGAGAGTTGGAATGCTCATGACCTGGAAGTCAATAGCTAGCTGTGATTGTTCGTCTACGTTGACCTTGTAGTAGCTGATCTTACCATCGGTCTCTAGCTCTGTCAATACCGGCGCGATCATGCGGCATGGGCCACACCAAGGAGCGGTCATTTGTACTACGGATACTCCATCTCCACTAGTAACGGTGTCTGCAAATGTCTCTTCTGTTAGTTCTATCATAATGCTCCCAATCCAGGTAACGATCCTGGCCTTTATGCCTTAACAGGGCACCGTGCAACCTCTACACTTATTGGGATTGCACCCGGCTTAAGGTGCCGGGCAACCTTAGATCAGTAGTTGTTCTCTGAACGATATTCGTTTTCGTTATCGACTCCATTGGTCTGAGCAGGCTCGTCTAGGACAGGGCCGAACTCTCCAAGGTTGGGACGCTCGCCACGAGGGGCAGCCTCTCCTGTAATGTCAGGGTCAACTAGCTCCGTGTAAGACTTGTCCTGCTCTACAGGAACCTCGTCAGGAGCATCATTCTGATTCTTTGCCATTGGTATACCTCCTAAGGATGACGTTATTACCATTATACCCTATATCCTCTTAAACGAACCAACGGTAATAGAATCCCCAAAACCAAATTTTGGCCTTCTCAACTACACCGGGCTTCGGGTGATGGCTCAACTCTGGATCAATATTCATTTACTATCCTCTCAAATGCCTCTACGTTACCCATCGCATCGTTAACCGGGTTGTGGTCATGAGGGGTGACACGATACTGCTTCCACTTTTGGGTGTTAGACCAGTTGTTGTTAAGTCCTGCCCAGAAATCTGAAATACGTCGTCCAGAGTGACCGAAAGGATTATGTCCTAGCGTCTTGTCGAAATCGTAGTTAATCCACTGGAAGTCATAGGCTGGATTGTCCGATACAAAAACCGGCCTACCCTGAACATTTATTTTGAGCCACGAAGCGAAGCCTGCCATAACTTTTGTCGCATCGAAACCCGGACCTGTGATTGTTGATACTGCTGGATTCTCAACACTTGGCACAGAAGGAAAGAGCACTCCGTGATATGCTTTTCTTGTACCATAATGGACTGCTCCAAATTCTGTCATCCGGCCGGTTGCTGGACTAATTCCCTCAGCAGCCTCTACATCTACGAATATTAGATTATCATATTTAGTCATGTACTGGTATAGGGAGTCGAACCCTAGTTGATGGATAGCGTGGTTTACAGTCACGCCCCCCGAACCGTTGGGGCATTACCAGCTTAGTTGACCGGCCAGTTTCGCAGGCCATTACTTCGACCGGTCATTTGCATACAAACATTCCACGTGCCGGATCATGGGTCACCGGGCCAGCATCGAACTGACTTTGCATGGGCTTATCTCTGCCTAGGCTCCTATTCGAATATCGGAGCCTTACGTGTGAGTGAAGGGAATCGAACCCCCAATGCCGAAGCGGTTGGTTTACAGCCAACGGAGCGCACCACCTGCTCAACACTCACATGGAAACGGAGTAGGCGCGCAGAGTCGCCTCGTTCTTAAACCGCATCGCAACGTCGTAACACAAATCCGACAGCTAACGACTCGCCCGCTCGGTATGCAAATTTTTGCAAGTGCCGGTCAGCGGTCTCCGTTTCGATGCCCATTTTAAGACCGGGCCTGTCTAGGGGAGAATAATCTCCCTCCACCACTTGCTACTGCAAGACTATCAGTAAAACGGACCATCAATAATTACCTGAACCTCAATGTCGTTGCCCCACATATCTCTTAGGGCTCCTACACTAATCCAAGTACCGTTTCTGCCACCCCACTGAGAAACCCAACCAGTTGTGTAACCATTAGACTTTACTACACGGTAAATCGAATCGTAATACGGACCAACTGCCACTGCATTTGGAGTCCAACCTCTTACTTGATATTCTGTTTCTCCTGGATAAGCTGTAACACAACCAGCGTTAACATTATTGCTGTTAACTCCACAGACAAGCGTTTCGGTAACGGAAAACCCCGAATTATTCACTGAGGTGCCATAAGCAGCCTGAGCAACATTTCCGGTTGGAGCCACCGAAAGACCAACAAGAACCGCAAAAATCATTCCCAATACTACAATTGCTCGCTTCATATTTCCCCCTTGTTAATTGTGACGTGCCCCCCGAGAATTACGATATCTCGACCCGCGCTTTAAAAGAGCGCTGCTCTTCCTCTGAGCTAGAGGGGCTTAGTACCTTAGGCTGTGGATTCGAACCACCGTTTCTCCTTTGTAGGAGCGTTCTGCCCGTTGAACTATTACCTAAGGATTTAGTGAAGAGTTTTTGTGAATTCCCCAGCCCCCTCGGGGCGTAGAATTCTTTTGTGACAGCCACGTACCGTGTACGCATGACCGCCAGGGTAAGGGTCACTACTCCCTCAGCCTTTACTCTTCAAGTTCCGACATTACTAGTGTTGTTTTGCCGAAAACGTAGGGGCACCCGGATTCGAACCGGAGATTTACGGGTAAGAGCCGCAAGTTATGACCACTTAACTATACCCCCATATGTAGCAGGTTGGTACCCTGCAATCTTTGATATGCTGTTATATGTGCGTGGCATGCTACACATCGTAGCACGCACTTATCAAGTTCCGCAAGTACCTTGCTTTTGTTATGTAGCATGATGTGAGCCACATTGAACTCTTTGCTAGCCTGATCTTTATGGTCAAACTCTAGTCCATCACTTGCTCCACAATCTACACACTTGCCGCCCATTCTCTCGACGTGCTCTGCGCGGACTCGCTTATATTTTGCTTTCATATATTCATTCATGCGAGCATTGTATTGCTCTTTGGTTTCATTTTTTAATCTAGCCATGAGTTAAGTCTAGCAGATTTAACTCATTTGTCAAATTTACTTGTAATACGTGTTGTCTACCCAATCACACAACCGGACCTGAATGGAATGTGGAACCTTTACTGCATGGGCCACACCGTCAATCCATTCTTGCCAAATTAGATAACTTCTAGCATCCCACAACTTCTTCAAATCTTCAATCATTATTTCCTCCAAAGAGTAGGGGGAGAGTCTTTAAGCGCCCCGGACTAGAACAATCACCGGCTTAGTGATCTTCGCTTATTGTGCTACGATTGCAGCGGTAGCCTTAACTACCTCTCTCCCACCCCCGCCTCCCACTGGCGAGGTACTTACCATTGTATCAGTCTGTCAGGAGCTTGTCAACCGCCAAGGGTCAACTTCTCGCTCGACCACATGAAAAACTCCAACTGCGCCACCATCATGTAGCCACTCATATACCCAACTTTCAGCTTCCGTCTTGGTAGCATACGGACCTCGATGAAGCTCGTCCGGATATCTATAGTGAACTACACCATACTCGTAGCTCATACGCGCTCGCAATCAACCTTCAAGACGTAACGATAGCTTGCCTTGCCGTCTTTGTCAACCTGCTTGACGCGGACGACGTTATCACCCTCCGGAATGTCGGTGATCTTGCCGGTTCCGAACCAACCACGCACTCGCTCTAGCTTACGAAGATTCATTCTGAGTCCTCCTCTTGAAAAGAAATTGCACCGAGAGTTCCTAAAAGGCTCCACATCGCGGAGAGATAGACTCCAATAGTTCCGGTGTCCGATAGGTTTTCAGCAAGATTATAGTCTGTCACCCAAATTCCAGTAACTAGAAGAACCACGGAAACTACGAATGCAATCAATCCTACCACAACTAGACTTACCATGAGCTTGTACATACTGACTCCTTACGTTGTTGGGCCGATGAGGCAAGTCTAGCTTACCCCACCGGCCCGTGTCAAGACTACCTGACGAAGATTCCTTTGTCGTTTAGCCACGCCTCAGCGTTAACTGGAAGTGTTCCGCCAACCTGAAAATGAAGGTGAGGCCCGGTGGACTGTCCTCTATCTCCAATGGTACCAATCTGCTGACCGGCAACTACACGATCACCAGCACCAACCATCCATGTGTTGATGTGACCATACCATAGCTGAGTACCGTCGTCAAGAGTCATGTACACAACCGCTCCGAACCCGCCTGGGTTACGAAGTCCTGCGAAATCCACCACACCGGCCCCCGCTGCGTAAATAGGTGTTCCTGTTGGCGCAGCAAGATCAATTCCTGCATGATAAGTACCGTTTGATCTTGGTCCTACACCATCTGTAAGCTGAGTTCCAGGTGCAGGATGAGCAAACTCTCCCACAACTTCTGCCTCACTTACTGTAGCAGGAGCCTCGGGCAAAAGCAATCCTCCAACGTACAAAACTTGTCCAGGGAAGATAAAGTTTGGATTATCTCCAATGACTGCACGATTATTCTCATATAATGCTTTTTCCCAGTTTGTGTTGAAAAATTCACCGATTTTACTTAAAGAATCTCCGTCTTGGACTATTATCTTTAAGCCTTGGTTTGTTGTCTCAACCGGCGCTGGTGCCGTCTGAACTTCTACCGACTCTGCTGTGGCTCCCCATAAGGAGTCTCCACAAACGCCCCAGGCTCCCGGCCCCTGCCCCGCTAGGACAGCTTCGGCAACAATTCTTTGCTGCTCGGGTGTCGCGTACTTTGCCTTTGAAGCGTATTGCAATCCACCATATGCTGCCCAGGTGCCGTCAATAATCTGATACAGACCTGATGCAGTGGAAATTGGGTTTTGTGCTGTTGGATTACCGCCAGATTCGCACTGAATAAGCGGCGCCCACGCTTCGTCAGGCGCAGCTAGAGCTGGACCGGCTGTGGTGGCAGAAATAGCGATAGCTGCAATTCCGCCTGTTGTCACGGTAGCTACTCGCTGTAGGTTCTGCTTTGTGTTGCTTGGCTTGCGGTGCTTTGCCATTTCTTACTCTCTCCTTTGAGAGACCGCCAGCAGTGTTTCCCCCTACCGCCCGTGACCGTCCCATACTAAATTTACGTTTCCCCATGCGGGGAGGCATGAGGGCTCGTATGGAGACAGTATATATGGTATTGTTATTTAAGTCAACAACTAGGTTTAATCTAAAAGTTGTTCCGCTTTGTCATTTATTTTATTCTGCTTAACCGCAATAAGATGCTTAAGGGACTCTAGTATATTGGCCGTTGCTTTGTACTCTGAGCTATCAACCGGCCACGATTGGTCTAAGTGGAAGGTTTGAATTTCCGTAATTAGGTCATAAACAGACGTTAACGTGCGTGCAGAAGCCATATACATGTAAAAATCTAATAATTTTTGAGGGTCATTTGGTAATGTCATTAAATATCCTTTTTTGGTCTAGCCACGCCAGCCGAACGCATGTATGTTCTGTGTCTATGACAATTACTACAAATTAAATCGCACTTGGCGACCTCATCTAATACTGCTTGTTCGTTGCCGGTGCGGGCAATTGCCTCGACGTTACCTAACTTAACGCCTCGCACATGATCGAAATCCATCATATAATGAGGAAAAGTTTCCTTGCAGTCTAAACAAGGATGACCGGTCTTAAGCTTTATGACTAATTTTCTAGCTAACTGTCGCTTGTCCGGCCTTGTTGTAACTGTTAAAAACTCCTCCATATATCTACTGAGGGGTTTTTCCATGCGATCCTGACGGGATTCGAACCCGCGATCTTCGCCGTGACAGGGCGACGCTTTAAGCCACTAAGCTACAGGACCAAACTTGTTACTCTATCATACCTCGCTCTCGGAGGCTTGTCAAGCACTCCTTTCCTACCTGCAAAGGAACAAAGTTACCGCTGAGTTCTACCTCAATTGTTTGTTCTGCTTCCTCTGCACTACACAAACTACACCAATAGGTCATTGGCAAATCAGTCATGCTATCCCAATTCTTCGTAGTCTAAAACTTCTGTGGCATGAACCAAGAGGCCACATGAATCACCTTCACCGAAGCAATCTTGAATTGCCTGCGCGGCATCATCCTCGTCAAAAGCTTCAACTTCTATCTGCATTAACACTGAGTATAAATACCGCTTAGTTGTCATGATGCAATTGTAGTTCTATATTGTTTTTAATGCAAGTGCCCCTGAGAGGATTCGAACCTCCATACGCGCAACTCCGTAGGCTGCCGCTCATCCTTTGAGCTACAGAGGCATTGAGCAGTTTTAATACATGCTCAGGTATCAGTATAGCAGATTAATAAGACCAGTGCAAGTCCGCAGTCTCTTCCTCGGAAGCTCTCTTGAAGAAGTCTGCTAACGCACTAGCAAAATCATAATCTTCATAAAACTTACCTAGAGACTCTTCTTCATCATCCTGGCCTTTTACCCACCAAGGCATATCAGTTACCGACGATAACCGGAGTCTGACCAGCATCACTCAGGGAGCAGTTGAAGGTCGCAGGCAGATTACCATTGGCACCAGCGTTCCAGCCATTGACAATCTCAAGGCAATAGCGCTGCAAAGCCTCAGGGGTCTGAGACTCCTGACGAATCTTGGCAGTCTCGGCCTCGATACGAGCACGCTCCTGTTCCTCGACAGCCCGCTCCGTGTTGGAGGCAGCCTCAGCGATGCGATCAACAGAATTCTGCGCACGCTCACCAAGGTTAACGTCAGTAAGCTGAATGCTACGCACGTCAACACCATTATCGTTAAGGTCAGACTTCAAATCCTCAAGAACGGCGTCCTGAATGGCTACACGGTTGTTACCGTCCTTAGCTGCCTCAGGTGCGTAGTTAGAAAACTCCGCAGCAATTCCAGTACGAGCAGCAGGTGCGACTAGGCGATCCTTGACACGATCAAAGGTCTTCCAATCCTTCCAAAGCTGCTCAGCGTCGTCAGCATCGATTGCCCAAAGAACAGTAATCACAGCATCACCGCCGGAACCACCGTCAAATGCAACCGGTACCTTAATGTCCAAGTCCTGAACCTGAGTAGAAAATTCCTCTACGTTAGACCAAGGAGCAGTGAAGTGGAAGCCATTACTCAGGGTGTCCTGATACTTACCAAAGCTGGTCTGAATACCAACTGCTCGGGCACTAACTGTAGTGGCCGAGAATGAAAGAACAATAGCCACAAGGACTAGGAATGCAATTACTGCACCACCTGCTGCACCGGGCTCGCGGGTGGTAACTGCTGCAACAACGAGGAACGCAAACACAACTGCAACGATAATAAACGGAATCCAGAAGAACATATGCTCTTCCCTTCTTTCGTAGGAAAGGGCTCTTTTGAGCCTTTGTGACCCCTGACGGATTCGAACCGCCGACCTGCGGGCTTCAACCGCATGCTTTTCCAACTAAGCTAAAGGGCCATGAAGCCGGGCTCTCTGTCCCGGCTTGCTCTAGTGTATCAGGTCTAGAGTACCGTTGTCAAGCTGCTCTCTGGCCCATGCCGTGAGGTTGAGAACATACTTATAACCTCTGGGTCCGATGCTCTGCAAATAGTGCATCTTTCCATCATTGTCTCGAAGCACCCTCAGGGTATTGAAATCTTTTTCATCAGCCTGAACTACCCCGGTGACAAGGCCAAACTTAGAGCTATCATAGACCACCTTGTCGCCATAGCGAAAGGGCTTGTCAAATCTATCTGGCATCAATTCACCTTAGTCTTTACACCGGCTGCATCGTAGACCTCGAAAATAGCCTTCTTCCTGGCCTCAGACCCGCCAACTGCTGCGGTAAGCTGCAAAGGAATGCGGACCTTATACCCAAGCTTAATAGCCTCAAGTGCCGTAGCCTTGACGCAATAATCTGTAGCCAGACCAACAATAACAAGCTCGTTAACTTCACGTTCACGAAGCCAATCATGCAAGGAAACCCAATTACGGCTCCAACCCTCAAAACCGGAGTAAGAAGGATGACCATGGCCCTTGTGGAAAACTTCGTTGATGTAGTCCGATACGTCCTGAATATCAGGGTTGAACTCATTGCCCTTAGTGCCTCGCTCACAGTGACGAGGCCAGGTGTCAATGTAGTCGGGAGGATCGCCAAAGTGTCCGCCGTTATCGCTCATTGGATCGTGGTCGTCCTTAGTAGCAACGATGTAGTCATAAAAGTCGCTACCCATCTTATCGATGCCACGAAGGTTGTTTGCAATGCGTAGGGCGGTTTCATTACCACCGTCTACCGCCAGGCTTCCACCCTCACAAAAGTCCTTCTGCACATCTACAATTACAAGTGCTCTAGTCATTATGCCTCCACGGTAATGTCGGTGCGTGTGTAGTTGCCGTACGGCCTCTCGTCGTAGCTTAGCTGATCAATTGTGATCGTACAATCTGTACCTGCTGCTATAACAGCATCGTAAACTTGCATAAATTCGTTGTAGCCAATTTCTTTGCCACTGATTTCAAATTCAGCGGATTGCTTGCTTTTCACTTTCTCTCCAATGCGTTAGCAGTTACGTGGAGGGTCTAGAGGGAGTCGAACCCTCTTTGGGACTAGCCCATGGAGTCACAATCCACTGTCTCACCGTTTGACTTTAGACCCAGTGCGGCATGGGAGATTCGAACTCCCGACACTTGCTTGGCAAGCAAATATTTTACCCCTAAACTAATGCCACTTACTGCTATAAACACTTCTTAGCAATATCTAAATCAGTCTCCAACTGCTCTAGATAATATCCGGGCGCTGCGTACAACACCATTTTATTAAGCTTATGAGCCAATTCTAACTCATGATCAGTACCCGCGCCAGGGATACCTCTCGGCCGCATGCAGATAACAATATCTGCAATCTGAACCATTGCATCATTGAAAATCTGTGCTCGCTCATCCCACGGACCCTTGAATGCCTCATGCGGCCTGAACACAAGGTATCCAGTCTTAACAAGCCAATCATTCAGACCGGCCCGCCAGTTGCGGTACTCGACCGCCTGCTTTGACATAAACCTGTTAGGGTCCTCGGGGGTGTCCCACCAGTATTCAATCGGTCCAATGAGTGCAACAATCGTACTCATTTTATCTCCTGACTATCGAAAGAATATTGTACTCCGTACCGGATTCGAACCGGCGATTTCAAGATTGAGAATCTTGCGTCATAACCTGACTAGACCAACGGAGCATGTGGGGTCATTGTTTTTAACGAGGATATTCCCCTTCCCTCGTGTGAGTGAGAATCACTTAACCATCTACGGAGATTTGATCCTGTTTTAACTCATCTGATTAATTGTACTACAACCGGTTCATTCTGTCAAGGAATTCTTCCTTGGTCATAGGGTTGGTGTCCTTGCGGTCATTCCACTCTTGAACTAAAGCATAAATAGCATCTAGTCTAACCAAATCATAATTTGGAAGAGCGATAAGACTATCAATACCGGGGCTTCCACCGGAATGAATTTTCCAAGGAACATAAGCTACAAAATCACGATCCAAACGGGTTGATCCGTCGTAGTTCTTTGCACCCCGATCTACATGTTCCCACAAAGAAGTATAGGTATACTTCCAGTCAACCCGCACCTTGTTGGCTTTAATTGTTTGGACAGCACCAACCTTATATGAGGATGAGTTACCATCCCTGGCTCCACGATAGACAACACTTCCTGGCAAAATGTCTTGCCCCAGCCAATTTTTCACTAAAATCTCCTCAGGTATTCCGCTGCTTTTTGCAGGGAGTCCACATTATCATTAAATCTTCCCAGGCCATTGTTACAATTGCCGCATAACAATCCTCTTACACATTTTCCACAAGATTTTGCTGCGGCAGGGCAGCAGGCGTGGTCGTGATCGACTACAAGATTTTCGGTAGCCCCACAGATGGCACAAGAGCCCGATTGCGAATCATACAATGCCTCATATTGCTCTTTAGAAAGATTATAGTTAATCCTAATCTTGGAGAATTTTTCTCTCTCAGGATCATATTTTTCTCTACGGTTGGCATTATACTTGTCTCGATTACTTTTAGCCCTAGCTATGGCATCTGGATGCCTTCGGTAATCTGCGGCACATTCTTTGCAGTATGACCGAAGTCTTTCATCGCCTCTACCAGCGTTACCGAAGGCATCCAGATGTTTTTCAATTTTACATCTAGTGCAGACCTTACTTGTGCATTCACGGTTCATCGAAGTCGTCATAGCACAAGTATATCACACTTTATCTTAAAGAAAACCTCTACTCTTGGCACCAATCACGGCTGCGGTCAAAGCACAAGCACTCTCACCATCACCCCAATTGTAAGCCTGCTCGCTGACCCGGCTGCCCTCACGAATTGCATCGGCTAGGGTGTACTCCATGCTAGTAAGCTCAATAGCGCCCAACTCTGCCTCTAGCTCCTTGCTAAGTTCTGCTGCCTTCTCATCAATCTTGTTCATTTTGTTCCTCCTGTAGTTTGTTGAGTGCCTCGTTTAAGTTAGCCAATGTTTCATTCATGTTTTCGATAGCTAGTTTCCACTGATTGATCGATTCATTGGCTTTTTTAATCTGTTCTGTAATTGCATGAATATTCTGCTCACGTTGCTCCCTCAGTTTATCATCTGGCGATTTGAAGCGCAAGTCAACGTCGAGAGCTTCTAACCAATCGGCAATTTCTTCTCTCTTCCACTTATGATAGTCATTGAGGTGCATGACTAATGCCCTAATAGAGCTCGTTTCGTTACAAGCACCATCATATTGATAACAAGACGAAGGGTGCTTAACCACTTCCTTCAAACCGGGCAATTGGCTAACTTCCGTAGCCTCATAATTATTCTGTGAGTTCGTAGATTCGTAAAAAGAAATGATTTCATGATTGGTGTATCCGATTGGCTGCCATTCATTCCAATAGGGAACAAACGGTTCACCATTGACTTTAATAGTCTGCCCAGTCATATAACTTTTAAACATGCCGCTTAAGTTAAGTTGATCATATGTGGTGTCTATCACGAGGGATACATTAAACCAATTTTCACCGTGCCTTTGTAGATACCGGTCCATTGCGGCTAAAATCTGTGTATGACCGTCTTGCTTTAAAATGCCAAGAATATGATCATAGTAATCGAAGCTTTTTAAATAGTTGGGCCTGTTAATCATAAGAATGCTATAACTTGTTTCTTTACCCTTAATTTGATAAACTATTATAAATCTATCATCGTTATAGCTCACACTTGAGCCGGTAGTTATTGCTATAATGTCTACTGTACCATCTGGAACAACCGGCTCTGGGTTGGCCGGTACTTTAGTAGTAAAATTTCCCTTCATGTAACTTTCAAGAATTTTCTTCGACGATTTAGCCCCAAACCAGTTTATTACTGGTTCATACAAATTTGGATCATGCTTAGCAAAAGCTTCTGCTATTAGCTCTTCTGATGAATAAATGTTTTTATGAAGCGTTTCAACATTAATAGTCATGCTTATGGAATTAGTTTGTCCAGCATTATCGACATAATCAAGAAGATATTCGTTTTTATCTTGCATTGGAATGTACTCAACAAATAGCTTATTAATGGTATACATTAAGCACCATTAACAATATCTGACAGAGAACCGGCGAAATCCATGCGGTCTCTGTCAGAGTTGCGGTTAATGAAAGTAATTCTAGTTCTAATGCCTACGCCTGTTGCTTCCTCATCCACATTGATAACTTGCTTGGCATCAACGCCTCTAGCCCTAAGCCACTGACCGACGCCAGCATATGTTCTAAGCTTCCAACTCATTATTACTCCTTACTCTTTGCGTATGCTTCTACTTCTGCCTCGGTCGGAAAAACTGGCACGTAGGCTGCGAACTTTTCTCCACCGGGCACGTAGTGTACTAAGGCCCGACGAGTGGCACCATTCATTAAAAAATCAGGAAAATTAACTTCTTCTTCAACCAATCGGGTACCTTCGTACTGGTTGCTGCCGATGAAAGTGTAAAACGCCTTGTTGCTGATAACATAACCAAACGAGCTAGGAGACTCCTGCCCGTTATACTTGAAAGTGAGAAACATGTTGTTGTAGGTGCTGAACTCAGTGCCAGCACTCATTGGAATTAGCTTGATGTCGCCTGCCATGGTACCTCCTTATAGTTCTGAAATGTGAACGAGGTGACCGAACGGTCCAATCTTACCATAGACAACCTCATCGTCAAGAGGAACCTCGTAAGAACTTGTGGAACCGGTGCGAATTGCATACTTCATGGCCGCAGGATTACCAGCGGCAGTCATCCAAGAACCGCCAGTAATCTTGTCCCAATAATCCTCAACACAGAACAGAACACCAGTAACAACCTCACCAGAAAAATTGTCCTCTGCGTTTGAAAGGGTAACCGTCTGACCTGCCAGTGGGTGTGACTCAGAATGCATAATTGTCTCCTTGATAGTAGTTACATTGTGATGCGGAAGGTGAGGGAGTCGAACCCCCATAGGCGCAAACCGTAGCCGGGTTCAAACCGGTGTACCATGCCAATGGCGAACCTTCCTTGCCTTAAAGCGTTGGGGGTTCCCAGGCTCCGGTGTTTACTGCTCTATTACTACCGTTGGAAATTACCGGATTTTGCCACCACTGAGGGTTTTGGTACCAGAACTGAGAACTATCTAAATACTCAATTTCTTCTACTGTATCTTCCGAAGTCAACCGGCCCTCCTCATCAAAATACTTGTGAACGGATACTGTACGCTTTTTGACTGCACCTACATAATTTGTCATGTACGAGAGGTGGGGATCGAACCCACATGGACCGTTACCCTATTATAATCCACACGATATAAGCGTGTTGGGATACTCTCGCTCACTTGCTGCGTAGATGCGACAGGATTCGAACCTGCGACAAACTCCGTGTAAAGGAGACACCTCACCATTCGGTACTCGCATCCATAGCAGACTTTCATCTGCCCTTACATTCTAGCACTACCGGCCCGGTCCTGTCAACCTCACCAGCCCGAGAACGGGTCTGCCTTTTGTGCTGCCTTCAATTCCTTTAGCTTCTGCTCCATATCGGCAATTTGATGATTAAGCTCTAGGTCATAATTTTCGGGATCGAAGGCGTTGTCACGCTCGCGGTCCTTGCTAATCCAAGGAAGTCTAATGGCCGTCGCTCCCCGCTTCTTAGAAGCGTCAACAAAACCTGGTTCTACAATGCCAACCTCTGCCAGAACATCTAGTAACTTAAAATACTGATCTGTAGACAATAGATGATCAATTACTAAATGATGGTGCCCCTTTGTTGAGGACTCTATAAGAAAAGCGTCCATATCCAGGTCAAGGACCGGCCTGTGCTGTCCACCCCAACCGGCGGTGTCGAGAGAGGTAATCATATTAGCCTCTTCGATTGGTCGCTCTTCGTACTTGTCCTGCTTCTTATTCGTTTCGTAAGACTCATTATAATAAAGAAGATTAGCTCTTACAGTCTGTTGCTTACGCATAAACTTTGGAAGCTTATTCCAAAGTGTCCTGGCTGTTGGCATTGTTATCCTTTGTTCGATGGACAGTACGCGCCCGGCGTGTTTGCCCGCTGACACTATAACCCACCACGATGGGCAGGCCAAACGGATTCGAACCGATGTTTCCGGGGTGGGAAGAGTGGGATTTGAACCCACGACCAGTCGCTTATCAGACGACGGCTCTACCAGACCGAGCTACCTTCCCATTACAACCATTGACCCCGGCGCTACCGGAATTTATTAGGCAGGTTGTCCACCAAGTCAGCCCCCTGGAAGTCGAACCCAGTTTCTCTTGTATCCAAAACAAGCGGATTACCGTTTTCCTAGAGGCTGATATTCGGTTGTCCATCCGACTCAACGACCCGATTCGCACCGGGCAAGCATCGCTAAACTATGCTAGACATTACGTTGTTACCGGATCGCTTCCTTAAGGTATGAAGGAAACAACCTCTGAGATACGTCTATCTCATTGTCGGAGTGACAGGATTCGAACCTGCGACCTCACCGCCCCAAACGGCGCGCGCTACCAAGCTGCGCCACACTCCGATCCAATCTCTGTCCGCCTACAAACCCCAGGGGCTTTCACCGGACTGTGCATAGTGCATCATGCTATTTAGATACAGGCCAGAGAGATTGGCTCACCCTACCCAAGTTCACTGCTTGGACCTCTCCCGAAGGAGCATGCTTTATCGTTCTAACACTATTAGGACTCTGATCCGTGTACTTTGAATCATTGCACCCCACCGAGGTACTGCCCCCCGTTCATCAGGTTTGGAATCTGACACATCACTTTAATGCTTGTGGGATAAATACTTCATAGCTCTTTGTAACCCGGTCATATTGTCACCGAGAAAACCAAGGCCCGTGTTACATTTGCTACATAAAATACCTCTTATACATTTTCCACAGGAAGTTGCTCCTGAGCAACAACTATGATTATGGTCAATATGTGTCGCAGGCTTTTCTTGACAAAGCCAACATTTACTATCATACTTAGCTAACAGTTCTGCCACTTGCTCTGCTGACAAATTATATCTTACAGCCAGTTTACCACCATTTTTCTCTTCCCAAGCGCGGGCCTTAGATATATATTTATCCCTATTAGCTAGGTAGTGCTCTCGTCGATATTCTTTGTGGCAATCTTTACATACCCCGGATCGCTTAACATTTTTTACTTTCCAAGAGTAAGCTTCTTCGGTCTTAATCTTTCCACAAGTATAACATTGCTTCATGTGAAAATCTTAACACATTGGATTCCAAATGTCAAACTTTGGAATCTTAGCGTACTGCGGACGGGAATTGAACCCGCGACTCTCAGTTTGAAAGACTGAGCACCAATGACCAACATAGTAACCGCAGCATGGAGGGAGTTTATACGATAACTCCCGAAACGGACCGACTTTACGGTCCGGCACAAAGTGGGTTTAGAGGAACGTTACTCTCTACCTTTCAATCACCGGCTTGTGTAACTAGTGTATCAGACCGGATCGGCCTTGTCAACTTCTTGCTCGTAGAGTCTGTCTAACAACCGGCGGCATCCTGAGCATGTAGTTTCCCAGGATGCCACTTGCTCTAGCTCATGAAATGTTAGGAGCCTTCTCAGAGCGTGTAGGTCACTTGCACCACGTGCTATTTCTCTGTCCCTGACACGAAGCAGGAGTTCAAGGTACTTGTCAGAATAGCTGATCATCTAAAAATCACCAGGAGCCACTTGCAGACACGTCAAACCAATAGAGCGCCACGCATCAACAACTTGCTGCCTATCATCCAATACGAAATCAACATCATACTGACCGCGAACAAATTCATCGAACAACTCCATCTTTACGATGGAGTCCTTTCTCTGATCGCCAGTCTTACGCATGTGGATTTCATCGTAGTCGATGCGATTATCGTCTAACCACCGGCGAGTTTCATCCAAACTAGAGTCATCACGACCACTCATGATGATGACACGGTGAGTTGGCATGTAACGCTTGACGATACCGGCGATTTCATACTTCACCTTATCGTCGTAGACTCTACTGTAATCGTAGAAACTACGGTGACCATCATTGTGAGCCAACGTGCCATCAATGTCAACCAAGATAGCCAGCGGGCTGTCATAGTCACGCTCGTAAGGCTCAAACTCAGGGACATAAAGCTCAGACATATTGATCTTCGAAGCCTTTAGACCCTGTGCCTGCTTACGGATAACTCCCTCAGGAACATCACGACCACCATTTATAGCCCGCGCTAGCACACGGTTGTAAGCCAAGTTAACATCAATGTCGAACTGCTTAATGTCAAAAGTCGCATTGTGCTTTGCTGCAAGTTCAGCGAATCGCTTTAGGTACTTGACCCGGATATTGGTGTCGTCAATAACGACATTCCTACCCGCCCGCAGCAAAGCATCAATGGATGCGTCCTGAATAACCGTAACAGCATCTTCATCAACGGACTGGTAGTCCTTGAAGATTGCTTCCCTGATAGCATCACGGCTAACAACCGCCCAGCCCTGGGCCTTTAGCTCAGCGGCGTACGTAGACTTGCCACTGCCGCTAATCCCTCTCAAAGCTAAAACCTTACTCATCCTGCCACTCCTTAAAAGTCACCTCTAACTGACCGGGCTTGCCCATTTCATTAAAAAGGTCTCGACCAATCGAAAGATCAATATGCTCTGTGACTGCACCATCACGGGTCCGGTCAAAGTTCCGATACACCGCTCTATTATCAAACTTGATCAATTCCAGCTTCACAGGGCATCATTCCTTTCAATAGTTCTAGATAGTTTTCTCTACCGGCCCATGCTGAGACTCTGATTGCTTCTTGTGGTGACAGCCTTGGATTAAACCGGCCGGTGTCCATAAGCACAATCAAGTTCAAGCACAACCTAAATGCATGGCGCCTACGTTTGAAATCATCGTTTAGAGCAAAGGACTTAATAGTTCTGGTGTACCGATCCCGTGCGTTTGCCATGTTCGCCCGGTAGCTGAGTCGGTAGTCCTCAATTAAGTCTATTTCAGCATAAGAACTGAACATAGCTTCTAAGGCTTGTGGAACTCCAAGATCAGCGTACCGGGTGAACGTGGACAAGTCTACCACCATGGAGTCGATGTTGTCAACGATTGTTTGCTTGGCATATCTGGACCGGCGCCTGGGCCGGTTAGCTAGGACTGTGTAGTAGTCCTCATCTGAATTTTCATGCGCAAGCCCGTATAAATTAGAACCGTGAATCGTTCTGAATAAAGTCTCCATCATCACCCTTTGGCTTAAGCTCAGCCCAAATCATCTTGTCAATGGGCTTTTGGTCGAGCATAGCGAACATATACGCCTTGTCAGGATCATCCTTGACCGCCATCGCAAACCGCTTGCGGTCAGGGCCAATGTCAGAGCGAACAGCATATCCAATATGCTTCATTTTGATAATACGATAACGAACATCAAAAGCATGTAGCAACCGGGCACTAGTCTCACGGACAAAGCCGTGGAACTCATCAGGCAGACCCTCGATCAATTCTTCAACAGTCTTGCCGCCTTCCAGGCCGCTCCACACCGACTTCTCAGACAAGTTGGAAATGAGCCGGTGAAGCTCAATGTAGTCTGGACGCTTCCACTTTACCATGTGGTCACCCTGACGAATGACATAACCCTCGGTGTTAACCCGGTCGTCTGCTGCCAGAACGTCGTTGATCGACTTGTAAGGCATAACCTCAGTCGTCAAACCCTGCCAGTTTAGGAGGGCGGCTGCCTCGTTAGGCCCAACTGAATGTCCCGTAGAAATCTCCACCGCGCCCAAGAGTACCAAGCCCTCAAAGTTTCCATAGTCCACCACGATCCTGTTCTTTGGGTAAATGATTTCGAATAGGAATGTGAACCGCTCAGTTGACTCAAGCCTGATCCAGTCACAAAGACGGATTACCCTCGTTGCCCAACCAGCCTGGGTGCTGTGGAAAGAACCACGGGTAGAAATAAAAGGCTTACCATCGTAGACGTAAAGAATACCAAGGCTACCGTCCATCTTATCCGTGACCTCAACCCGGTCGTCAAAGTTGATCCAGGGAGCCTTAGCATCGCCCAGGTTGAAGAACTTCTTCCAGGGACGTGCAAGAATCTCGCCGCTATCGGCTTCGTAGATTAAACCACGGCAGTTGAGGGTAACATCATTCCACATATTCGCATACTGCGCTTGATCGGAATAGTTGGCAATCACAAGACCATGCTGGTCATGCGGCCTAATTGTAATCATCTTCTGACCCAGCATCTGAAAGAAGAGGTCAGAACTGAACATATCGGTTACATTCATTATGGCCTCCTAGGGCCTAGTAGGGATATTACGGAGTGCGGATACAGAGAATCGAACTCTGACACTGGCGGTGGAAGCGCCATATTCTAGCCTTTAAATTACATCCGCTTGGTTAGGCAGTTTTATATATCTCAGCTTACCCAGGCTTAGTCTACTATGTGCTACGCTGTCGTGTCAAGTCACTGAGACTTGAACTTGCCGACAACATTGCGAGCGGCTGTGTTGGTCTTATCTCTGCGCCAAGGGGCCGTGCGCTGGTTAAGCTTAATGCTTGCGCGACCCTTCCTCCCTCTAGCCATTGTAGCACCTCCTAGTATTACAAATTAGGACAGCGTAGCTTAGAAAGTATTGCCGCCCTTGCTCTCCCCCAAGGATTCGAACCTCGATTATTGGCGCCAGAAGCCAAAGTAATGCCGTTATACGAAGGGAGAATATCTACTTACATTTTAACAGCTACTTTACTAGCTGTCAAGTGCCCCCGGCCGATTTTGAGCCGACACTTGCGGGTTTAGAATCCGCTGCACTACCGTTATACTACGGGGGCTTGTCCAAACCGATCATGCATAACCGGCCCGGTTTGAAGGTTATTTCGATGCCTATTTACCTTCGCTCCTATCTCACTCGGCGGAACAAATACTAGTGTACACCATCACAGAAGCGTTGTCAACATGACCCATCCACATTCAGGACAGACTCCAATATTAACAATAATCTTTGAGTTTAGGTAAACAGAATGGTTCTCCCAAACGGGGTCCACATGCTTATGACACCTAAGACAAGTGTAACCGTCGATTGATGGTACTCCTGCATCTTCACAACTGCCAGGAGCAACCGGCAATTTTGTGCTAGCATCATACCAAATCATCGGTAAGTAATTTTTTTCGTCTCTTTAAATCCACAATCTTCACAAAGACGAGACTGAGCACTCGTTGTATATAACTTGCGACCAGTCGTCGGACTTATAATGTTGACATTATGACCTTCCCATTTGCCCCAAATATGCATGTGCTTATATTCAATAGATTTTGGAGCGCTGGCTTGACCAATGCCAATATTCTTGCCGCGTTGATATGAGGCTGGTATAACAATCAACATCAAACAAACAATAATGCTAATTAGCAGGACTGTCATTGCTCTTTCTTAATCTGCTTCTCAACATTCCACTGAATGTCAGTCCAGTCAATGATTTCTTCCGGCTTTTCAATGGCACGATGCCTTGCCACCGGCTCTTGTTTTGGGAAAAGCTTGTCACGAACCGTCGAAACGGCTTCAACAGCAAGCAATCCAAACATGTACAACACAAACAAAAGAAACACAACAGCCAGAAAGAAAATCAAAAGCTTAATCATAGCAGTCCCTTCGCGTCCTGTAGAATTTCCTTCTCTTCTTGGGTCAAGAAGATACGCCCATCAAACGTTCCACTATCAAGATCAATGTACATTTCGTCGCCCTGCATAATCTTCATCATGATCATGCCAAGGTGTTCTAGTGAATTCATATTACTCCTACTCGTTAACCAATACTAACCGGCACTTTGAGCACAGCCAGCAGTGCATCTTTCTTATAAGTGTTACATCGGTCTTACACCTGTCGCAGTAATACTTTGCCTCGGAATCAACCGGCGCGATTCTCTCATGTGTTCTCGCATCAAAGGGCATAATTACTCCTTTATTAGTGGGGTTGGGCGTGACATTCTCACACGGCTTATTTTAAATGCATGCAAGGGCGGCAGCAGCCAGTACGGTTTAATCGAACCCGTAGCAACCCCATCATCTTACTATGCCTACTAAGTCACGTCAACCACCCCCTTTCGGGAATTAGCTAACGATCTAGAGAGCCGAAGTCCTCAATGATACCATCGGCCAACTTATTGCCAAGCCAACCTCCGAATGCCATCATGCCTAGGACGATCAGGAATGAAATCATGATTCCTCCTAGGGACCCATAAGCAGACGGTTGAGCGCTGGAACGCGAAGCTCTGGCTGGTGGACAACGCACATCCAACAATGTGTGTCAGAGTGATTACATTCCTTAGGCTTACGCTGCAATGAACCCGGCCACCTGGAAGGCTGAGGACCAATACCACAGTCAGGGCACTCTTCACCAACCAAAAGAATACGGCCAGAGAAGCAGGTGTCACAGACCTCAGGGCGCGGACCCTTAATTGGCTTAGGCTCACGGACAACGACACGGAATTCACCGTTCTCGTCCGGTAGCTGGTGACCCTTTAGAGCGTTGCAGGTTTTTCCCATAAGCTGTAAGTTAGAAATATCATCGATTTGCTCTCTAGTCCAACCGTCCCTCTTAGCAAGGTACTGTGGGTAGATGTGGTCAAAAGTAATCATGTGATTACCACTATCGAATGGCTTGTCACAACCAGGAAACATGCATCTATTCCCATCGCGCTCAATAAGCGCTTGGATGGTATCTTCCTTCGTCAACTTCATTGCTAATCTGCCCACAACTTACCCCCAACCTTTCTGGAATTTGCATGCTTGGAAATTCTAAGTAAAGTTCATCAACTTTCTTTGCCCTCTTTCGATTATTGCAGGCCCAATGAGTGAGCGCCACGTTACTAACTGTATCACTACCTCCCCGAGATAGTGGCAAAACATGATCAACCGATGGCTTACCATCGATTATTTCACTACAAAGATAGCATACATCGCCGTCCAGGTCAAGCAACATTGGAATCGTATAATGATCACCTTCACCGGACCATGACCTGCGTCTGTTACCAGCCCGTCTGCTATCCCCTCGGATGCGTTCACGGGAACAACAATCACAAAACTGCCTGCGTCTAGTTTTTGCAGTCATTTCAGTACCACAGCCATTGCAGGTGGCCTGAAACTCAATATTTCCGTACCTATAAAAATCCATATAGTGCTTTGCACAATAGCTCTTCTGCAAGACCGGCGAAGAGCAATTATCATGGCTACACAGGTAGCAATCTTTGTGAACTTTCCGGCGAGACTCTAATGGCAATGGATTCTTACAGATGGGACAGTATAAATCCTCCCACCTGCCAGACTTCCGTAGTCTTTGGGCGTGCGACTTGCAGAGCCCATACTTTGGACCCTCTTGCTGCCTGTCACACCCATCAATCACACAAATCATAGCTAAAGTGTAACACGACTAAGGGGGGGGGCTGTCAAGCTAGCCTAGGGCCTCCTTCCACAAACGTAGGGAAATCTCTCTGACATATTTTGAGTAGTGCTTGGTCACACTTCCTGGGGGTAGCGTAGCATACGTGCGAAAGTGCGTCAAGAGGTCCATGACATTTTCAAATGTTGTGGGACACAGAACCAAAGCCTCCCCGCCCACTCTGAGGTATCGATAGGTCATAGGCAAGGGCACGTGTCTTGCCGTACATTCACACTTTATTAGGTCTCTCATATTACCTTTATGCTTTCAAGATAAGCCTGAATCTCAGGTGGAATTCTATGTTTGGTTGACGGAGCAACAATAACCTGATCCGTATTTTTCAAAACATTACGTGCTGGCTTCCGATAATCAGCGGCCGTCTTTACTTCAATCTCAGGGTTCAGATCGCGTGGCGTGCGATTGATCGCGTTGAATATAGCACCACATGTTGCGTCTGACAAGTCCTTGTAGCCCTGACGAGGGTGGTCAATCTTTCCGTTGGGTAGGAGCATGAGCTGTAGCAATTCTTCACGCAACTTAGACTCGTCCGGGCCTTGCAGGCGGGATTCGTTCATT
>Ga0210040_10000538_pt1 | contig 63309 bp, 71 predicted proteins | sample CryGeyCG12114_NA_FD_185462 | JGI IMG/M metagenome (GOLD analysis project Ga0210040, IMG submission 185462) | Groundwater microbial communities from aquifer - Crystal Geyser CG19_WC_8/21/14_NA (SPAdes) (version 2) | ecosystem: Environmental > Aquatic > Deep subsurface > Groundwater | place: USA...
CCATCCCACCACCTGAGCGCCGGCATATTTTAAATACTTATAGAGGGTAGCCGTGCTCTTGATGTTTAAGCTACTCATAATCTCACTAGCGGACAAGCCTGCCGAGTGTAGCCGGGCTGCCTTCCTGGCTTTTTCGATGGCTGCCGGCGAAAGCCCGGCCGGTCTGCCACCTTTTCTACCTCTGGCCCGGGCAGCCGTGATACCCGCCATGGTGTTTTCTACTATCAGCTCCCGGATGAACTCGGAAAGAGAGGCAAAGATGTTGAAGGTAAAGCGACCGGTAATCGTAGTGGTATTGATGCCATCCTTCAAGCTCACAAACTCTACGCCTTTGCTTCTAAACTCATCCATCAAGCTTACCAGGTCTTTGAGGGAGCGGCCTAGCCGATCCAATTTCCAGACCACTACCATATCTCCCTGCCGCAGGTGGGCTAACATTTGCTCCAACTCGGGCCGCTCCTTATTTTTGCCGGATTTCTTCTCCTGGTAGATCCGCTCACAACCTTCTTGCTCCAGCGCATCTAGCTGGAGTTCCAGTTTTTGGTCCTGCGTGCTCACCCGGGCATAGCCTATCTTCATTTTTCATTTTAAGGTTAAGAAGCAAATATAATGAAATTAGATTATGTAAAACAGTTTAATGAAACGGAAAAGAGCTTTTTTAAGAAGATTTTTGTAGGTAGGAGAAAATGAAAAATAAACGGTCGTTTTATTGAAATTTCGAATCCATATTTTGTAATTAAATTTTACCTGATTGGGAGATTATAGCCGGAGAGATGTAGGCTTCAATTAAAATTTGTATACTGAAGGGAAAAGAATTTTAATTTATTAATGATTGATCTGCTAATCTGAAAGGACGATTATAGTTATAGCATTGTCATTATTATATGTTCATTTTATTTAAAATATCGATGTCGACTAAGTTAAATCCAACAAAATTACTTCTAGTAGCAGTATATTAAGTTGATTTTAGCAGAAACGTTGGTGAAAGGAAACCACGTGCTGAATTTTGGAAGGAAAAATCATACTACACTCTAATTTAATTTTGTGCTTTATTCACTGCAGTAAACCTTTAACTCTACGTTTCCAACAGTATGGAGGAAATGGTGTGTGTTACCCAAAAGTAAAAGGATACTCTCTGAAGCATTTAACTTACTTAATGCAGGCTGCACTATATATATATGGAATCTCATTTCTTTTGTCCATTTCGCGGCATTTAAAAAATTTTCCAACTGTTCTCCAGTCCCTTTTACCAATCTGCTGCAAGAAGCTCCTGATTCTGATTTGTCTAAACGCCGCAGCAAATGATCAAAAAAATGTTTACCTTCTCTATGCTTCCAGTTTAGCGATTTTTGAGCCTGACCACATACCTGGTAGAAATTGTTAATGTCATTTCCCACTCTACCTCCTAGTGCATACTTCAAATGGTAGAGGTGAATGTCTATATGCTTAGGATAATCATTAATTCCTACGATGTCTGCTATTTCGCCTTTCCCATCATCATCATATACAACCTCAAAATTGCCTTTTATCTTTTCAATGAAGTAATACTGAATTGATTCTTGCTCATATGGGCTTATTCCTTGCGACTCTTTTCTCAAGTTCACCCCAGACCAAGTATCCGTTAAAATATCTTCCAGAGGAATGTGGTTCACTCTTCCTTTTAATTTAACATATCTATTCTGAAAGAGGTGAGACCCATCTGCGAACCAGATTGTCGGAGTATAGACCTGAAAAAAATCTACTAAAGCTTCGTCTTTTCCTCCATACCGTATTTGAACTGGGGTATTGTCTATATTTTGTATTCTAAAAAATGGTTCTTGTCCTCCTTCTACTGTTTTAAGACCTAGCTGTAGTTCAAATATAATGTTTCCATTATCGGTCTCCAAGCTAAACCGGAGATGACCACCTTGGTCTGTGTCCACTAGGGCAAGGTTTGTATTGTATAGATAGAAGTAGCGTCCATTCACAACGATCTCATAACGATTCTCAGCATACATATACATCTCTGAATGCCATTCAACTGCTATCGGAGCAACATCTGGTTTCTGTGTGATAGTTATGGGCACCAGTGTGTGCTCCAATACTACGTTTGGATCAATATCTGGATCTTCCACAATTTCTCCTATCCTGCTGCACCACTGGGTTAAATCTTTTAAGTTTCCTCTTGAATGCGACCAAATTTTTCCTTTTACGGAACATCCAAGCGAAACTTTTTCGCCTTCTTTATAACCAATTCCGAAAATGTTGTTTTTTACCAATGTTCCCTGCTCTAAAAGTTTCAATCCATCCTGTACACCGCGTCCAAAGTAAGACTGAAATGTTATATCCCGGCCCACCCCTTTCCTTGCCCCAACATTAAATAGGGATAGCCTGTGCACATCATGAAAGATTTTAAACACATCCATTCCACTGATTTTAATGCTCCCTTCCCCAAAAATGGCAGTTACCAGCTTCTCCGTGGTTAAGCCTTTGATAGAGGTATTAATGAAAATTCTGTTGCTTTCTGGTTTGTAGTCCCAATAAACTACAATTAACTCCCAATCTACATTCTGTACTGCATCGAAGTCTCCCCACTCAACTTTGGATATCTTTCCAAGTATGATAACTAGAGTGTTGGATTCTGGATTGTGATCACTATACTGGTGTTCATACGTATCTAAGTTTGAAATTCCTTTTTCCCAATTTCCAGGGTTCCATTCTTTAGTAACAGTTTTATAAACAACAGTACTCAAAGCAGGAACTATATTCTGAAATGGGATTACTGAATCATCCAGTTTCCTGAAACCATCTAAAAAGGCTTTAAAATCTATTTCTTTTTGAGCAGCGCCTTCGCTCATAATAGGCAATAAGAGATTCCAGTCTGAATCCTTAGCATACAATTGATCAAGTTCTTCTTTTATCGGTGGATAAGCTAGGTTTGTGATAAAACTGGCTTCTCCAAGTTGATCATAGGATGTGCGTGTGAACCGACCCACAAACTGTAAGGTAATAGGCAAGCTTTGTCTTTCATCATGGATGGCCGCAATCTTTAATTCTGGCAGGTCAAAACCTTCCCCAAGCATGTCGACACATATAATAATTTTATGTTCCTTTCTCTTAATAGCGTTGATCCGATTGGCTAATCCAGCCACCCCCGTATATACTACAATTGGATTTAAGTCTTCGTATTTTCTATAATACGCAAAGACTTCCTTAGCACGATCTTTAGTCCTACATCTGGCCATTAAAATATGATCAAAGCCATTAGCCTGGTCCTCACGGAGTTGCTGCACAGCTCTTTCCGCAATAGCCTTGTCAGCCTTTCGCCTGTCATATTCTCTTATTGGCAAGTAGTTTATTTTTTTATAATATTTTTGTTCTTGTGCTTTCCTGAGAGAGAATGTGAAAATAAATTTTCCCTCTAATTTTTTTCCATCATTTCTGTAAGGAGTAGCAGTAAACAAGAACACCTTTTCCTTTTTGAAAACCTGTATAAAATCTTTCCAGGTACTTGCCTCTGAATGATGGGCCTCATCTATAAACAAGTGGGAAAATCTTTCTGCCAACAAGACCTTGGTTCCAGATGGGAAACCTGAAAGGATACTCATTGTTGTAATCACTACATTAGATTTTGCTATAAATTCTTCCAGTTCAGAGTTGTTCTCAATTTTGGAGTTCATAATACCCACAATGGGATTTAGAGAATTCCCATCCACAACCCCAAACTCTTTAAGCAATCCAAGTGTCATGAACTTATCGGATAATTGCCCCCGTAGGGAGTCTGAGGGTACTGCCACTAATAGCTTTTTACATTGATTTGCAATCAACGTACATAACATTGTTTCAGTCTTACCCGTGCCTGTTGGCATTACAACAATGCCAACGTCTTCGGCATTTTGCAAATGAGCCAGAATCGAATACAAAGCTCCTATTTGGGGAGGCCTTAATCCGGACGTTCGATTAACAGCATTTTCTTTAACAACTTTGAATTTATCCTCCCAAGAAGAGTAGACTTCCGTTGGAGTTGCATTTTGGAAAGACGGATTTTTAAGCCATTTTTTTATCTTTAGATTTGAGCAACTAAAGTCTTTCCTGGTAAGCTTTTTAGACGACAGCAATGCATATTCATAGGCAGCTGGGATCTCCTCGTTTTCATTATTTGTAAAATAATATTCTCTATTATTTGATTTCAGCACAAATGGAAATGTACTTACTAATTCACAATGACGGATTGATTCCGCTTTACCAAAAAATTGCTGTATAGTATTTCCATTGTTTGAATAGATCCATCTATTCAAAGTAGGGAGTTCCAATGTTATCATTTACAAAATTTTTATTGTATTAATACTAGGTAAAAAACAATGTGTGGTTGTAGGTAATCACGCAGCTGATCAACCATAATTTTAAACAGATGGATAACAATGGATGAAGTCAACGGAACTATCCCATTGTAAAAAGTAGCCCTATTTAGGGGTAATATGATTTTAGCATCTTTAGAACAACTGAAAATAGTGAAGTCTTCGGCCCAGTAGATGCAAAAAAATTATATATGCCAAAAGAATTATTAACTAATACAACAAACTAAAGTTTGTTAACTAATTATCCTATGCCAGTAACATTTCAAGTCGCTGTTTCCACTTTTCCCAATCCCTCATCTCCCTGGTTTGAAGGTCAAAAAACTTTTGCGTATGGTCATGGTGTACAAGGTGACAGAGTTCGTGAACTATTACATACTCAATGCAAATCTTGGGAGCTTTAATAAGCTCAGGGTTAAGAATAATTTTGCCTTTAGGTGTGCAACTGCCCCAACGGGTAGGCATTTCCCGCAGTACTAGCGAGGAAGGTGCCACTTGATATTTTTTAAAGCGTTCGATTAGAGGTGTAGCTAATTGCTGAAACTTAACCTTTGCATGGGCTAGATACCAGGCTTTTACCAAAGCTTCCGTTCTTGTTTTGTCTGGTGTAGTTACCTCTATGTAAGCGCCTTTCAACTTTACCGATTCGATAGGTTCGTTTATAGTTTTAAGGCGGTACTGCCGGCCCAAGTAGAGATGGGTTTCCCCGCTAACGAATTTTCTGGCAGGTTGCTTTGGATGGAATGAAAGAAAAAAGCTTTGCTGTTTTATAATCCAGGGAGCTCTTTTCCGGACAATTTCTTCTATCTTTTCAAAAGAAGAATTAACCGGAGCCTTCACGAGCACTTCCATTTCTGGTGTAACCGTAATGCCTAACAATTTACGGTCAGAAAACTCTAATTCGAACGCAATTTCTTTTAAGCCGAAAGTTATAGACTGCTTCACTGTTTGTAACGGATTTTAGCCACCTCTATACAACGTTCTGCCAAAGCATCCATTTCTCCAAACGAAAGCAGAATATTATATTTGTCTCTTACCTCATCTATCAGGTAGTCGCCAATCTTTATTTGCAGGCTACCTAAAATATTTGATTTGGGTGAAGCCCAATCTACCATTGGCTTGCCGTTATCCAGTACCGCTGCGGAAATAATTTGGTCGATGCTTAGAGCAGTCTGAGAGGCCACCGAGCGTAAAATTGTGGCGTCTTGCATTTTCTCCGTAAGCACATCCTGGGTTAGTCCATAAAATGCTTTGGCTACTTCTTTATTTTCTAACTCCTGTGGCAACTCAGATTCGGTGCGGGTTAAAACGGCATCCATTATCTCTTTCACTTTTTTCAGGTGTTCGGCATCCGATACCCGCTTCTCTTCGTGCTCTCTTATGGCTTCTTTCAGCATTTCAGAAAACTTTTTATAGAATGCCGGGTCCTCATCCATTTTCTCGGTTATATATTTACTCGTCCGGGAGACAATCTTATCGGCTTTGGCTCGCTTCCCAAGGGTATTTTCTACTTCCTGCTGAAATAAGGCTTTATCAAAAATATTTACCAGTTCGGTAATTACTTTAACCTCATCGGTGGAGATGTGCTTATCAATTAGCTTCTGGATTTGCCCTTCGTATTGTTTGTAATCAATGGCATCGGAGTAACGGGCAATAACCGAAAGACGTAGCTTCAGGAACATGGCCACATCTTGCTTGTAGCCGGTGAGCGTTTTTTCATCCGTTTCTTTGTGAAAGTCGATTGATGATAAAGCGAGTTTAAAGGCCTTAGCAAACGCGGCCAGCTTATCGTAAAAAAGTACCCGTACGGCTTCGTCTTTCAGTAGTTGTTCAAAGGCTTCTAAATCCTGCTTGTTGGTAATGCTCTTAAATATATCCCACAACTCAGCGTGTTTCTGCGGAAGCTTTTGGGCCTCTTCTTTGATATTAGTAAGGGTACCGCTCAGGTCTTCTTCATCAAATTCATCCAGGGCCGAGTAAAGCTCCAGCGCTTCATCAAGTTCGCCCAGCACGCCGTAATAGTCTATTATGTAGCCAAATTCTTTATCTTCATACACCCGGTTTACGCGCGCGATAGCCTGCAATAATGTGTGCCCTTTTAGGCTGCGGGTAATGTAAAGCACGGTATTTCTAGGTTCATCAAAGCCGGTAAGCAGCTTGTCAACCACAATAATAATTTCCGGGTCGGTTTGGTTTTTGAAGCGGCTGATGATTTGCTTCTCGTATTTCTTGGCATTGCCATGTTCGGCCATCATCCTGCCCCAGAATTGCTTTACCCGGTCCGTCGATTTTTCATAAGCACTGTCTTCGCCCTCTCTTTCGTCGGGTGGGGAAATTAAAACTTCGGAACTCACAATACCAATCTCATCGAGGTAGTTTTTGTACCGGATGGCGCTTTCTTTATTGGCACAAACCAGTTGTCCTTTAAAAGGGGTTCTGCCCTGCCAGTTGTCGCGGAAGTGCTCGCTAATGTCCCAAGCAACGGCATAAATTTTCTGGTCGGCCAGGTTCAACTGGTCAGCCCGGCTGAACTTCTTTTTCAGGTCTACTTTCTGGTAATCGGTAAGCGATTCGGATACTTTGGTAAAATAAGTATCAATCGATTTTTCGCTTACATTCTGCACGGCATGCCGCCCTTCGTAGAGCAGGGGCACCACGGCCTTGTCGCGCACGGCCTGATCGACGGTATAAGCATCTATAATACCGCCAAACCGTTGGGCCGTGCTCTTGTCTTTCTTAAACAAAGGCGTGCCGGTCATGGCTATAAAGCAAGCATTGGGTAGCGTTTTCTGCATTTCTATGTTAAAGGTACCGTGCTGGCTCCGGTGGCCTTCGTCTACCAATACAAATATGTCGGGGCTTTCGAGGGGCTTCTTAATTTTTCTGACGGCCGCCTCAAACTTATTGATAATGGTGGTGATAACGGCATCTCCCTTGCTTTCAAGTAACTCTACCAGCCGCTGACCGGTAACCGCATTTTGCACCAAACGGCCGCATTTGCGGAAGGTGGTGGTAATTTGGTCGTCGAGGTCAACGCGGTCGGTAACGAGGATTATTTTGGGGTTGCGAATACTCTTTTCCAGGGCAACGGCCTGGGCCAACATAACCATAGTTAGCGATTTGCCGCTGCCTTGTGTGTGCCAGATAACGCCCCCGGTGCGCCGGTTCCCGATAAAGCTTTGGATACGGCTGGCCGTTTTCTTGATGGCGAAATATTGCTGATAACGGGCTATCTTTTTTTGCCCGTTGTCGAACAGGATAAAGCCGAAGATAAGGTCGAGCAGTCGCTCCGGCCGGCAAAGACTGTAGAGGTAAGCATCCTGCCGGTTAGGTAATAGTACAGATTCTTCCTGGGATTCGAAATATTGCTTCACGTAATAAAAGCGGTCGCTGAAGAGTTTGTCTTTTAGCGCCGGCGGTAAGGGCGTGTTTTTTAACCCGTGCAAAGAAGCCTGATAATTTTGCTCTTCGGCCGCCGTATCGAATTTTTCTTCCCATTGGGCCCAGAATTTTTCGGGGGTGGCATTGGTGGCATAAGCAGCTTGGTCGGTGGCCAGGCTAAGCAGGAGTTGAGCATAAACGTAGAGCGGACGAATGCCATCTTCCTGCTGGTTGCGCAGGTGCTGCGAAACAGCCTGGTGCAGCGGGTGCTTCATATCGGGGCGCTTGCACTCGATAATGCCGAAAGGAATGCCGTTGACGAACAACACCAGGTCGGGCCGGTAATGTTCTTTGCTGTTGGTGCGCATCACGCTATATTCTTCTGTAACGTGGAAGACGTTATGTGCCGGGTGCTCCCAGTCGATGTATTGCAGGGTAAAGCTTTTCTTGTCGCCGTCTATGCTTTGCTCCAGCGCCTTGCCGAGGGTTAGCAGGTTATAGGTGTATTCACAAGCTGCCATGTAACCCTCGTGCAGGGGTAAGTCTTTCAGGGCCTGAATGCCCTCCTCAATGTTGGCATCGGAAAAGATGGTAGTTTTGGAGGAGCTGACTTTAATGGAATTAATCTCTTTCAGTTGCCGGCGCAGCACCTCCTCCAGCAATACGGCCGTAGTCTTTCCGCCCCGCAGCTTCAAGGCCTGGTCGGGCGACAAATAGCCATAGCCTAGTTTCAGCAGCATTTGTAGCGCCGGAATTTGGGAGATGTGGTCTTCTTTGAAAGAGAGGGTGTTCATAGGAATTTAATTTATTGGCATCTATACTAAACCCAATGAAAATAGAGTTTTACTAACACTATAAAAATTATAAATTTTGTTGTAACAATCACAACTATTTTTACGTATATTTGTATGTTCTTTACCCTTGGTAGGGAATCTACAGAGGTTTCAAACGCTGAACCAGCAATCAGCGTTTTTTTATTGCCCTGTCCAAACTGGACTACCCAGAATTTTTCCAATAGAATTATCTGCTTCATAAGCTGTAATAAACTTGGCCTGTGAATTTCCTTTAACCCAGATAATTACTACATAATTGTATTTTACAACAGCAACTCGGAAAGATTTATCATAACTTTTGCTTTTCTTGTCCCATCCAACCCGCAAATCAGCGGTGGGGTCTTCTAAAGTATCTTTTATCCATAATATTCTTTGAGCCCTAACCAAAGAAAACTGGGCTTTATCCGCTAACTTTCTGTTAAAACTTTCAAAAAAGGCATGGTCGAAACGGTCAGCAAAGAACCTTACTTGTATTCCGTCAAAAGTAATAATAGGAATTACCGGATTACAGTAGGTTTGTAGATACAAATGGCGGTAGGCAGCTTCGTCAGGAAGAACAGTTAATTGATACATCATTACCAGCCCCCTTTTAAGTTTATCTTAAAAACATTAAACTTCTCTTCCCATTTAGGTGAGGCTGCAATTAGTTTACCCAGATACTTTTCTTCTACATAATGGATTAAAGCAAGCTTTGCTACACTGGTAATTTCATTATTAAACTTTGCCGCTGCCATCCCAGTTAGAACATCTGCTAACTGTATTCCCAACGATTGCTCAGATGGCAACCCTTGCACTTGCCTGATTTCGGAAGTCAAGCTAGAGCAACCCAGAACTTTTTCCAGTTCTTTTAACCGGCCTTTATTTCGGTTGATTTTTAAATCTAAAAAAATGTCATAATTATTAAAATCAAATATCCAATGGTGAAGCAACTGGTAATAAAATTTATAGAACCCTAGTTCTGCATCTTGGTTGTTAAAAGTAATGTGGTCAACTTTTCCTGCTTCAATTAAAACCACCCGGAATCTTATATAATCAGCATTAAAGAAAAAGTCTATTATATCTTTGTATAGCTCATAATATGAAGGCGAAAACTTCTGCCATTTTAATTCTCCCTGAATATTAAATTTAACCTTTATGGCATTAATTCCTTCCTTTAAAGTTTTACGGCAATCAGCTGGAATCCAGATTCCGCCAATTGCTGTATAAAGGTGGGCGTCCTTTCGGGTGAGCGCCTCTAAGCCGCTTTCATCACAATAAACTTCAAAGTCCATAATTATAGATTCCTATTGATTTATTTTTAACCTTTTCTTTCCCGTCAACAGCACCTGCATCAATCCTTTCTTCTGCTCTTTTAAGTATGCCAGCTTGCTTTTAAGCAACAGGATTTCTTTATCTGCTACTTGTAGTACAGAAACAATGGCGGCTTGTTCTTTAATTGAAGGCAACTTTAGACTAAGGCTAAGAAATGACTCAAAATCAAAGGTCATCTTTTCGATGTGTACACCAAAACTGGAGATATAAGTTTGGTGATAGAAATATGGCATTTTAGCTATCCAGTTGAAAAACTCCATATGAAGTAGTTCTGGGTTCTTTGAAATGACAGCTATGTAGGAGCCTGATATTTTCATCCCATTAAATTCCTCCGTTACCAAACCCGATGCACCATGCAGAATCTGCATTTTTGAAAACAGAAAGTCGCCGGTGTAGGCTGTTCTCAGGTCTTTCGTTTTAATCTGATGCCCATATAAACTTTCTCGATGAAATAACCCACCTGACCTTCGCCTTACACTTATAAGTTTGTAAAGTTCCTGGTCATTCCATAAAACAGGTCGCTTTACGACTTTCAGCAGTTCATTATAATCATACTCCGTACACTCACCCTCAAACCCTGGCAGGCGCTTTTTGCCCATGAGCAGTTGCTGCATGAGCCACTTCTTGCGGAGTTCTTTTTGGGTAATTATTTGGTTGTTTAGGTTGATAGCTTTGTCTATCAAACCTAAAATGTGGGCGATGGCTTTCTGTTCGGGAAGAGGTGGAAGAGGAAGTTTTACATTTGCTAAATCTTCCTGTCCAATATTTGAACGTACTGCACCTTGTCCTCCTTTGATAATTTGGTTCCTTACAAATTTAGAACGAAAGCAGTATTTCTTGTAATCATCGAAAATAAAGTAATCTTTTGGAACTCCTCTAATAACGAAACCACCAAAAACAACTCTTTCATCATCTAAATAAACGGCAGCCAATCCAATATCGTCAGTTGTTTCTGATGTTCTGTTGAACAAAACATCTCCCCTTCGAACAAGAAAATCTTTAATTTTATAATCTGGGATTTTAACGTTCCCTGGTATTATATTAGCAGTAATACAATCGTGATAAATTACTTGCATTACATTAATAAACTTGACCCCAGTACCATAACTTTCTTTAGAAGCATTTATGCCATTCTTAAATTCAAAGATTTGCCCCAACGCCTTCATCTCCCAATCACTCGGAATTTCAATTTGGTTTAGACTTTTAACTTCGTCAGTACCGCTACCGCTCATTTATTATTCCCATTTAACTGTTTGATATTTTCAATAAGCCCTTTTATAATTGGCGTAATATATAGAAGCAATTCAGCATGTGTGAGTATTTTCCCGTAGGGAATTAATACATCATGATTTTGATAAGTTTTTAAGGTGTAATTATATTCATTAAACAAAATATCAATATTCAGCCAAAACGAATCAGCGGTAACAATTTTCTTAAAGCCGGTTAATCGGTAGTTATAATTTATTAGATTTAGCTTTTGCTGCTGCGCCCTTAAGTAGTTTGTAAGCCAATTTTGAATTAAATCTTCCCACTTACTTTCTTCTGAGCCAACCATTCTCCTACCGCTTTCACCTTTGATTTCAAATTCAATTCGCCAATCGGTTGCAAAGAAAAACTCTTTTAAGTTTTCGCATTTTTCTTCCAGTAGCCGGAAAAGCGGAATAATATTTTGCTCTACCGCATTACAAATGGTTTCGGAATCGGCAGCAGCGGTTAAAATGTTTTCTCCATTCAATTCTGCTTTCAGTAAGGCCAGTTCTTTGTCTAGGTCGTCAGGCTCCGAAATATCTTTGCCGCTAATGGCATCAAGTACCAGTTGTTGCGAGCGTAAAATCATGCTGGCGGCAAAGTCAAAAAATAAATCCGGGTTCCCGCCGTAGCCTTGTATGTCGGCCAGGTATTGGTAGTAAATAGCGCGTTCCTCGGTTTTTATCCAAAAAGGCGGGTAGCCAAGGGCAATGAGCAACAAGTTAGTAAGCACCCGGGCAGTACGGCCATTACCGTCGTAAAACGGATGAATAAGTACATATTCCAGGTGAAACTGTAGGGCTACATCAACAGGATGCGGGGTATCTTTTTTATTATTAACAATGGCATCAACGGCCGCATTGGTTTTATTTAAAAGGGCGTGCATCCGGTCGGGCACGTCTGCGGGTAGCACGAAATCAAACCGCTCGTTTTTGTAATTGTAAAGAAAATTAGGCTCCGTTTTCCAAACTCCAATTTTTGCCTTCTTGTTTTCATCTTCTTCATACATAATACCTTTGTGTATTTCCCGAATGCGTTTTTCTGAGAGTCGTAATTCACCTTTGCCAACTTTTAATATTTGGGCAATTACTTCGTCGTGCCCTTTCATTTCCAGCACATCTTTAATAGGTTTGCCGCCCACCGTTAGGTTACCCACCATTACGCTCCGGGTTTCCTCTACGGTAAGCGTGTTTCCCTCCATGCTGTTGCTGTAATAATTCCAATCTAGCCGAAACTTATAATTAACCTTTTTTAATATTTCCTCATCTAGTTTACCGCGGGAATATATTTCCTGCTGCAGCAAATCTATCTGTTTCCTTTTGTCTAGGTAACTCATATTAGTTCTCGCCCATAAGGTTATCCGATTAGCTCTTTTAAATACCCTTCCATTTCGACCTGCACTGTTTTCAGTTCATCTTCCAACCGGTTAATTTCGGCCTGCACAGCGGCAATATCTACTTCGGCTTCTTCGGCAAAGGTGTCGACATAGCGCGGAATATTTAAATTATAATCGTTTTCCTGTAGTTCTCCGGGCGTGGCCACATAACTAAATTTTTCCTCTATTACACCGGGCTCCAGTTCACCAACCCGGAACCGCCGGTGCGTTTCCACAATATCCTGGATATCCTGCGCGCGAAGACGGTTCTGGTTTTTACCTGCCTCGAAGCGGCGGCTGGCATCTATAAATAAAACATTCCGGTTAGCGCCTTTGGCCCGGTTAAAAATCAGAATGGCGGCCGGTATGCCCGTACCAAAGAATAAGTTGGCCGGCAAGCCGATTACCGTTTCTAAAAGATTATTTTCTATGGTTTTCTGCCGTATTTTACCCTCGCTGGCTCCTCTAAAAAGCACTCCGTGCGGTACTACTACACCAACCTGCCCGCTAGTTTCGTAAGTAGTTTCAAGCATGTGGCTAATAAAGGCCCAGTCGCCTTTGCTCTTGGGGGGAGTGCCCCGCCAGAAGCGGTTGTACTTATCGGAAGCCGCCTCGTCGGCGCCCCACTTATCCAGGCTAAAAGGCGGATTTGCCACCACGGTATCAAACCGCATGAGCGCATCGCCTTCCTTTAATTTGGGGTTACGAATAGTATCGCCCCAGCGAATAGTGGCGCTGTCGAAGCCGTGCAGGAACATGTTCATGACGGCCAATGCCCAGGTACTGCCGTTCGCTTCCTGTCCGTAAAGGGAGAAGTTGTTAGAGCCAACTTCTAAACCAGCTTTTATCAGTAACGAACCAGAGCCGCAAGTGGGGTCACAAATGCGTGAACCGGGCGCTGATTTAGTCAGTTTCGCAATCAGGGTAGAAACCTCCTTTGGGGTAAAAAATTCGCCTGCTTTCTTGCCGGCATCGGAAGCAAAATTCTCGATGAGGTACATATAGGCCCCGCCAATAATATCTACGCCTTGCAGGTGCGATGGCCCTAGTTGCAGTTTTTCATTGCTGAAATCAATAAGTAGGTTCTTCAAGCGGGTATTCTTGTCTTTAGCATCGCCCAAATTGTTGCTGTTAAAATCAATATTACGGAAGACGCTACTGCCATCTTCGTGGCCCAGCTTGTCGCGGTTAGCCTCTTCCAAATCGGTGAGGGCAATATTAATGAGCTCTCCGATGTTACTCGCATTCCGGTGTTCGTACAAATAATCAAACGAGCAATGCTCCGGTACCACAAAACGCTCGTGTCGCATGGCTCGTTCTACCCGCTCCTTTTCACCATTGTACTTCTTCAGGTACTCCTGATACTTGTCTTGGTGCACATCACTCACATACTTCAGGAATAACATCGTCAGGATGTAATCTTTATACTGACTAGGGTCGATTACCCCCCGGAAGGTATCGCAAGCTTTCCAGACAATGTTGTTAATTTCTTTTTGCGTTATCATAAAGGTTTATTTAATCCAGAGTAGCGTTTAGGAGTTGGGTTTGTATCAAGATTTCGCGTAAGGCTTGTACCTGCATCTGCAGGTTTATTTCTTTTGCGCGTAGTTCATATATTTTTAAAATTTTGCGCTGCTTTTCAATTGAGGGAACATCAACTTCCATATCTTTAAAAACCGAAGAAGAAATTAATTGAATAGAAGTGCCGGTAGCAGCAGCCTTTAGTTTATTAAGGCTTTGGGGGTTGTTAATAAACCAGGCCAGATACTCAGGTAATATAACTGACCTAAAATCCCGGTTAAGCCGAGCTACCAAAAAAGTTTGGGAAGCAACCGCCGGTCCGAATTTGTACTGGTACACCACAGCAAAATTTTTAGCACCTTTGGCTGCAAATAGAATATCACCATCCTGCAGCAAAAACTTCTCAATTTTTCGGCTTACCTTAAGTTCCGGGTAAAGCAACTGATTAAGTGAACCTTCTTCATTAAAATGTTTTGCCTGCAGATAAAAAATATCCCCCTGCTTTTCCGGCTGGGCAAAAACTCCTGCTTGAATGGTTGCAATATGGGAAAGTGCTGCTTTCAATTTTTTAGATTTAACAGAAACAAATGTACAATAAAAACAATTAAATAAAAATAAATTTGGAGTAGAAACTCTACTTAATTAAGTAAATGTAATTTAAATATTACTTTTGTTAGTGTAAAACATTTATTATTAAGGTGTTAATATAAATACAAGTTAAAAATAAATTTATATAAACTTGTTGACTTGCTAACCTTGTTTAGTACATCCATCCCTAAACAAAAAAAATATTGTTTATACCAGTACCTTATTTAGGCTATTTTAAGTATAAAGGCATCTATCAATCCAATTACTTTATAACCATGCATTTGAAGCTAAACTTAATTAAAACGTTTAGCCTTGGTTGAGCTTATTCCTGCTAATAATGAGAGACGAGTTTTTCAAGGAAATAGAAAAAAAAAGACAAGAAGCTTTAGCAAGAATAAGATTAGTACCTATTTCTTGTTTGATTTGGGGTCCAAGTCCAAATACGGATTCACCTACAGGCAAGTGCAGAGGTCTATTGAAAGATAAGCTTGTAAGCTTAGGTCACTATGCTTGCTACAGTGAGGAGTTATATGATCCAAATTTAGATGTTTCAAATCTCCTTCAGCAAGTTGCTCAGGCATAAGCCTTTGATATTGTTTTTTCAATACCAGATTCTCCAGGGTCAATTGCTGAAATTAATCAATTTGCAAGAATACCGTTCCTCGGTCCAAAAATCGTAGCTTATTTAGATAGCAGATGGGATAATGGATTTGCAAACAAAGCCCTAATCGAAATCCAATCCCCTGCAACATGTAAAATTCAGCCTTATAATTTGTCCGATCTCCCTGAAGCAATAATAGATGATTCTATTAATATTGTAAAGAGACTACAAGAATTTCAATATCTAAACGGTAGAAGATAATGATTGGAACAAAATTTATAAATGAAAATTACCGCAAAAGTGTTTTAGAAGATAAGGTTGCAATAGCAATTTTAGCACATTTATATTTAAATTTACCGCAGGACGAGAATGAAATCACTAAAGTCTTCCCTCAAGCAAATATAAAACTAAAATTAGCAGAATTATTTAGAAGCTCACTTATTAAGAGAGTTGCCGATAAGATTTGGGGAATATCCGGGTTAGGAAAGTCAATTATATTAAAATCTAATTTATCCAGTACAATTTTAGATTATCAACTCGATCAACTTAATATTACCGATAAATATTTCTTATTAGGATGTATAAAGTCACAAGAAGAGAGTGAAAGCAATTATACCAACATTGTAACTTCTTATATTAAGACTTTAAAATGGTCGATTCAGGAAGAAAAAGCAGATTATAAAGTTAAAGATAAACTTTTTAGGGACATAGTCTATGCATTTATCGTTGGAATGGATAGCAATATAAGAGCTCTTGGTTATAAAGAATATTCAGAATACATAATTAATAAAATATATGGTTTTGAAGGAGATTTTGTAAAGCAGTTTTCTTTACTAAAAAGTCAAAAGAAATTACTTATACAAAATTGTAAAGAGGCTGAAACAAACTTTAAAATGAGCAATATGTGCTTTTTGGAAAGTGGAGCAATTCATAATGCAAGCGAAGTTGTTAAAAAACTAACTTCAATTAGAATTTTGAATCCCCTTATAAATAATGAAGTGGACTATGATATTCAATTATTCTTAAATTATCCAAATTTAAAGGAAACAACAATGGACTTTAGCTTTTTACAAACGGAAGTAGAAAGCTTTGGAAATTTATTTTTTGATTTTAATACTGATAAGAAGAATATAATCAATAAAATTAAGTCTGAATCTCAAAAGAAATTTACACCTCCAGAATACACTGAAGTTCGGGCAAGTTCCAAGGTATATGATTTTAGCTTTTATTCTTTTTTAATGAAAGATAAATATTTGGAAAGTTTGACAAAAGAGGAAATTTCAGAAATTCTAAATGATATAGAAACACTACGAGATAAAGTAAAATCCTTTATAGAAAAAAAATATAATAATCTTTCGGAATAATAAATCTAATATACATATTTAGTGTTACAGCATTTTCATTACAAGTTCTTTATTAAAGCTAATGAAATGCAAACCATAAATTAATTTGAGATTTTCTATTTAACATAACATCGGTTATGAGAAAGTGGTACGCGCCTTTAGAGATAATACGATTGAAAAGGCATTCGACCGGCAGACGGGCTATAAACGGGCCTAGCAGGAAAGTTTTTCTTATTATCATGCCCTTAAGAACGGCGGGGTAGCGGCCATCCGGGAGCAGGCCTGGATCAAGGTGGAACAGGAGCTGCAGCGCCGGCAGGAACAGTCCAGCCCCACTTGCAGCAATACCCACGTTAGCTGCTGCTCTTTAGCGTTTATCAATGTTTTCCAAAACTTCTTCTATAATTATTTTTTGAACCTGTTCTGCTTCTTCGGTTAACACGGAATGTCCAGCATTTTCAAATAAGAATATTTTCTTTTTTGGTACTTTTAAAATCTCAAAGTAGTCTTTTGCAATGTTGAAATTTGTTTGTAAGTCTTTTTCTCCAATAAAGAAATACACCGGGCAACGGATCTGGGATAGCTCTACAAAAAGATTTTGCTGAATTGCTTCATTCCAGGTCGGCAACCACGTTTCTGACCAAGCTTTAAGATATTGCTTCACTGCTGTAGTGTCTTTATCGGCAAATGGATGTCCATCATAGTTAAACATCCATTTTCTTGAGTAGTATAGTTGCTCGTAATTGTCAAAAGGAATTTTAACGGTGTTCAATTCCTTTTCAGCAAGAATGCTACCTTTCTCTTTTGCATCCAGTTTTAATTTTTCCAGCAATATTTGTTCGCTTTTTGACTGGTTCACCACCGGGCTGAATGCGATATAGGCGTTTAAAAGTTTGGGATGTTTTTCTGCCATTTTGAAGCCAAGAACGGTTCCCCAAGATTCACCAACGAGGTACAATTTCTTTTGATTAAATTTTTTCAAAAGTAGTTTTATTAATTCGTAAGTGTCATTTTCCATTAATTTCAACGTAATGGGAACCGAAGATTTGTTTAAAGCAAGTGTTCTGCCTGTTTCTCTCTGATCCCATTGAACTACCAGGAAATGTTTTTGGAGAATATTTGATAAAACTTCTGCCTGATTCATCCTTGAACTTCCGGGTCCTCCGTGCAAAAACAGTATGAGCGGTGCGTCTTTAGTTCCACTGTAAGAGATAACCTGTTTAATGTTGCCAACGCTTATAGTGTCATAAGTGGGCTGAGATTGTGCAAACAAATTATTGCTAAATAACACAATAATAAGTAGGCTAATGATTCTGCTTTTCATTGTTTATTATATTGTCTGTTGTTTTCTGAATTTCTGAATGGTCATTTTGCAGAGTTGCAACTAACGTACTGGGCTAACCGGCGGCTGGGAGATTTGTCCCTAGGACAATTGACCGTGATGGCGGTAGTAGGAAAGATGCAATGTCGGCCGAGAGAAAACCCAGTTGAAGTTTAGGTGTTGTTAGAGCTAGCTTTTTTCATTTCAATATGGTGTTCCATTTCTGAAGTTTCCATAAATCCAAGATTTCTATAGAATTTTTGAGCTTTAACATTTATTTTAAAAACCTGCAATCGAATTGTTTTTTTTCGAGAGTTAGCCCTTTTAATGATAGATTTCATAATCTTTGTACCTATTCCTAAATTTTGAAATCCATTATCAATTAATATGTTTTCGATATAAATTTCATTGTTAGATTCCTTAATAGCAATATATCCGATTTCCTTTTCATCGAATATAATTAGTTTTGTACTTGCTTTGCTAAAATATTCTTTATGAACTCTTCGCTGTAATAATTCATCCCAGCCCCAAATTTTATCAACATATAATTTAAGTGAGTTATTTTTAATTAGAAATGTTGTTTCAAAATCTGATTCTATAGCCTTTCTTAATTTTAACTTGGGATTCATTTTTAAAATTAACTCTATCGGTTAAGTATAAGCGTAGTGCGGTTTTCGGAGTGATTTACTATCCACCCACCGCAAAGTTTATTAGGCGCAAGAACGCTCAATTTTAGCAGTTCAGCCCGCATTACGTTTAAACAATGTTGGCAACTGGCTTTATTTGGTTCATCCCTCATATTTATGATATTCCGTTATCGTTATATAGTATCCATCTGGGTCTCGTAGTGAAAATTCTTTTTTTGTTGAATTTGGATTTAAGTGAATTCCTTTTTCAAAGGGGTAGCTCATTTTTTCAATATTCTGCCGTATAACGTTCATATTGTCAGTTTTAAAGTACAGAATCAGTCCGTTTCCAGGTGTGATTTTCAGATTTGTCATTGTGGGGTGCTCGTGTTCGCCCCATTTATGAAGACAAATTAAGATTTCATCATTTTCATCTTCTAACACAGCAAATTCATCGCCTCCGTGTGTTCTCTTAAATCCGAATACTGATTGATACCATTTAGAACTGGCGTTAACATCTTTTACAGCTATTATTGGGTCAATTTTTATCATATAGTTTCAATCTGATATTTTCAGCTTGTTGCCAACTACCGGATAAACGGAGTTTGTTCCGGTTATCATACCAACGGTAGCTTGTTATACGGAACTGGATTAACGAATATACTATATATTTAGAACAATATAATTTCGTTGAGAATAAAGTATTTCGAGGGAAGCAGTTCTGCGCAAAGTACCAGAAAAAGGCCAAAAAAAAGGCCCGCCCAGTTCACTCCAGAGAGGTTTTCTCTTATAACTACTATTATGTTAAATAGGAGTAAAATTCTGGCTTTCGTTATATTTAAGCGAAGGGAAAAAAAGTAAGTACCTAGTGCCGGCAGCGGCTAAAATATCCGGATTGGCGGGAGCTCCTGCCGGCCCGCTGGGAAATAAGAAAGTTTTATTAAATTGGCCAAAGAAGGAAAAGCTCCGGCTATAGGGCCAATAACTGGAACGAACTCCATTTATCCGGTAGTTGGCAGTAATTAAAAGTAATTTTATACATGACTAGAAATTTTACAATCTTAATATTATCATTGATTTTTATTAATTGTTCTTCCAATAATAAACAGGATAATGAAAATTCCGCAGGAGTTCAAAGTAATCAAATAATCTCTAAGAATGAGGCAGAGAGATTACACTTGCTTGGTCGCAAAGCACAGTTTGAAGAAAAAGACTATGCAAAAGCCATTAAGTTATACCAGCAAGCCATCAAAGCTGACTCTGGCTATATTTTATCCTATGACAAAATTGCTGAAATTTATTCCTATAATGACCAAAAGGATTCAACTGAATACTACCTCAAGCAAGCCTTAAACCACGATCCTACTGCTTGGATGTCTAGAGCTAACTTAGGGAATATTTATAAGAACCAAGGACAGTATGAAAAAGCACTTCATGAATTTGTAGAGCTTGGTAAATATTATAAAAATGACCCTATAGCTTTTTATGAGCAAGGTGATATTTACTTTAAAACTAATCAATTAGATAAAGCTCTTGATAAATCACTAAAATCCTTAGAGCTACACCAAAAGGATGAACTGCAAAATTCTAATATTGATGCTTCCGGAGATGCAGCATTATTGGTTGGCCTTATCTATTACAAAAAAAACAATAAAATTAAGGCTAAGGAATACATGAATTTAGCTCTTCAAAAGAATACAGAGGTGCCAGAAAATTTTAGAAAAGAACTTGGTATTTAAGAACTAACTTCTGCTAACAAGGTCTAAAAACCACTTCGCACTTTTTAGCTTAGTCTATTATGACCTATAAGTGAAATTATGTTAACCAGGCAGCTATTGAACATTCCGACTTTTCATTCTTTGCATCTCTCCTACTCATCTTAAAAATGAAAAATCAGCTCTGATTTAAGAGATGCTTATTTGAGATGCCTACTCAATAAAAAAGACCTGGTATGATCAGGTCTTTTTCAATTTTTATTATGGCGTTTTCTGAGACAAGTTTGTCAACCTATTTCAGGACAAGACACTGCGGACAAAGACCTGACAATACAAAAGACGAAATGAGTAGCCCCACTTTCATTCTTCCAATACAACAGTTAAACGCAATCCTTACAAACACCAATAAGAACACAATTCATCTGCTGCACCGTATAGTTCTTTGGCAGTGAAAATTCCACGGGTGTAGGGAGACACTCAATGGTTTCGCATTTCACGCAACGAAAATGGAAATGATTGTCTGGTATCGTTTTTTCATCGCATTTTACACAAACAGCAAAATACTGTTTCCCATCATCCGCTACTATCTTGTGGACAATTTCATCTTCACAAAAGCGGTTTAATATCCTATAAACAGTTGCTCTATCAGCATCCACATCCATCTGCTTTACAATAGCATCCTGACTCATTGCCTTTCTAGTGTTTGTCAATACAGACAAAACAGCCTCTTTTGATAGGGTATTTCTTCTTTTCATCACATTACAAACTTACGCAAAAAATATTATTGCGACAATTTTGCAATAATTTATTGCGACATACTTGCATTAGCAAGAGCTTTACCTATCTTTGCCATAAGTTTTTGAATAAAATGACAAAACAAGGAACCATAAAAAATGGCGGAGTGGTAGCTTTAGTAGAAGCTTTTACTACCAATATCCAAAGCAAAATTCAGGCAGAAAGCGTTTTAAAAAGGCTTGAAAATAATTATCCAACATTGAAAATTAATTTTGATTTAAGCAAATCCGAACAGCCTTACCCTTGTGGTCATACAGTTATACGAGTTGAAGGCAATACAATAATTGCAGAAAATATAATAGCAACTATAAATCAGTTGGGGTTTAGGTGTGATATTTTAGAAGATCAAGTTTGCCGTTAAATAATAAATATTATGACCGAATTTTGGGAAGAAGCATTTAAGGATAAGCAAGAAATGTGGGGCTTTAAGCCTGCTAAATCTGCCGAATTGACAAAAGATTTTTTTGTGGAAAATAAAGTAAAAAATTTGCTTATTCCCGGTATCGGCTATGGCCGAAATGCAAAAGTTTTCAAAGACAATGGAATGACGGTAACCGGAATTGAAATATCTGAAACTGCCATAGCATTAGCCAGAAAACATTATGGAACAGATATGACCATTTATTACGGTTCAGTAGCCGATATGCCTTTTGACAATAAACAATACGACGGAATATTTTGCTATGGTTTAATTCATTTATTGGACCATAGCGCAAGAGCAAAATTAATCCGTGATTGCTATCATCAACTATCAGAAAGTGGCTATATGGTTTTTACCACCATCACAAAAGAAGCTCAAACTTATGGACAAGGCAAATTCATTAGCAAAGACCGTTTTGAAATGTTTGGTGGGGTAAGAATTTTCTTTTATGACCGGGAAACCATCCAGGAAGAATTTGAAAAGGCAGGATTATTTGAAATTACAGAAGTAACAGAAAACTATCCTTTCTATTTAATAAAATGCCGCAAGACAAACCCCGACAAAGAGGAGCAATAAAATTGCCCGCAGAGAAAGTATAAAACCAGGTGAGCTTGCTTTAACCGCACTGGCTTGCCGTTTCCTTTAACACTATTTACAAAATTAAATCTTATGGCAGAGAACAAAAATTTTGACGCAATAATCATGGGCGGTAGTTATGCCGGACTTTCCGCAGCAATGGCTTTAGGACGTGCATTGCGAAATATTTTAATTATTGACAGTGGTTTACCTTGCAACCGCCAAACGCCACATTCGCACAACTTCCTTACGCAAGACGGAGAGAAACCAAACGTGATAGCGGAAAAAGCCAAAACACAAGTTTTGAAGTACCATACGGTAAACTTCCATTCCGGACTTGCCGTTAGCGGAAAGAAAACGGAAAATGGTTTTGCCATCGTTACGCAATCAGGAGAAGAATTTACAACGAAGAAGCTGATTTTTGCCACAGGTATTAAAGACATTATGCCGGAAATAAAAGGCTTTGCAGAATGTTGGGGCATATCTGTTATTCATTGTCCGTATTGCCACGGTTATGAAGTAAAGAACGAAAGAACAGGTATTCTAGCCAACGGTAACTTTGCCTTTCATTATGCCCAGATCATAAACAACTGGACCAAAGACTTAGCCATTTTTACCAACGGAAAGTCTACTTTAACACCAGAACAAACCGATAAAATCACCAAACACAACATTCCAGTAATTGAGAAAGAAATTGCCTACCTGAAACAAGAAAACGGCAAAGTTCAGCAAATCGTTTTCCAAGACAATTCAATCTATGACCTAAAAGCTATCTATTCACGACCAGACTTTGAACAACATTGCAAAATCCCGGAAATGTTGGGTTGCGAATTGACCGAACAAGGCTGTCTCAAAATAGATATGTTTCAGAAAACAACCGTAACTAATATTTTTGCCTGTGGTGACAATGCAAGCCCCATGCGTTCCGTAGCCAATGCCGTAGCAACCGGAAATCTGGTAGGTGCAATGGTAAGCAGCATAATGACAGAAGAAGAATTTTAACGGACGAAGCACCACTACCGCCAACATGGTATAAGGGTAATGCGGGGTGCATTGCTAAAATAAAGTATTTTAGCAGTTTAATAAAGTTTAGTGCAAAAAGACAGTTAATTACTTTAAAACTCACACTACGCTTATACATGACTATTAGCTAACACTGCTAAAGGAAAAAATCAGCTCCTCCCCTTTCTCCTGGTTTTAACTAAATATACCTTGCCTTGGCCTGCTCCTTTCTTTTCTATTCTCCTAGGCCTTTCCAGCTCCTATTTTACATAATCCAGTTTATTAGACTACTTTCCACAAGACTATAACAAAGGTTATGTTAAATGAAACTGTTTTTGAGTTGAGTATTTTGCTAGAGCCATACCAGGTTTCGATTAGGTTACCTAATAAGCAACTCCAAGGGGAAGCGTAGACCTTAGAGTAAATTCCTAGTCATTCCCAAGGAAAGGGAATGATTGCGACTGAAAACCTTTTTATATCTTATTACCTATATGGAACACTAGGCTCTCCTGCACAAATTCAGCTCTTGCGCAATGAACAATACATAAGAAATAATTTGTGATAAACATTGTTGATTAAGCATAATGAATTGGTTAATGAACAATGTTTAGAATTAAAATTTAGAGTTTTAATTAATTCAGCATAATCTCCTGCTTTTATTTCCCTTATGTAGCTAACAAAAACATACACAGGATGCTGCCGGTCATATTAAAGACGAAAGAAATAATACTTAGGGTATTATAGAGTCGCCGCTCCATAATCGCTTTGCGCTCATTAAGCCAGAGTAGGTAAGTGCAGATAACACCAATAGTAAGGCTTATCATAGCGATGGTGGGTATTGTATCCATGAATTCCTAATGAATAGGTTTTATAAATAAATAATGTGCATGAGCTATTATGCAATATGCAATAAACGTTAAACATTGCACAATAAATATCTACTTCTTTCAATCGCCTTTCTATCCCGAACCGAAGATCCGCAATTTTTTTTACAAAAGGGAAGAAAAAATAATTACCCCGACACTAAATAATTGATGATATTGGAGTGGGTAGTATATCACCGGCTTAATTTCTTACAGCCTATCAGTTCACCGGTCGAATTTATCAGCCACGGTTCGCTCGGCTCGCTCCAGCATTTCGGCCGCGCGCCAATGGTGTAAATCGGGTCATATGCCGGCACCTGGTGGCCGGGTTTCTTCACCGGTGCTTTTACTGTTTTTTATTCACCATAGGAAACAAATTGCAATTGGTTAAAAATACATTTTACGGGGGCTATTATATGCAGTGTACAAACATTCTACTTGCATAAATTACCCCGCCTCTTTAGGTAAAGGAAAATCAAATTTACTTATATATAATATAAGGTGTATTCTGCCTGCGGTCTCCCGGTTTTTTATTTATTTACTACTTACACAAAACCATAAAAGAGCTGTTTACATTATCTCTACGAACCTAGCAATATTGTAAAAGCTTTAATCTTCTCATCAGTCTCTTACACCTGCTATTTTTTTTATAGAAGGGAGCAGAGTTACAAATCATAAAGGAACATTTTAGTATTATATGAATCACAAGCCTTTCTGTCAGGCTCTCAATTTTAATGTTTTTTAGAGAAGTTAATTATTTTACAAATCATAAACGGTCGTTTGTGGTTTGTAAAATAAGTATTATCTTTACTAAAACGTTAGTTTTTGCAGTTCAACTGTCCAGAAATATGCCGGAACAAATCACGCCCCACATTGAGCAGTTTTATGATGATGCCGAAATCTGGCCCATCATCAAAGGAGCACCTTACCTGGAACAGCAGTTTAACGAACCGGATATTCTTCATAATACTGTGGTAGTGGTCTTGCCTCTGGTTCACCGGCAGCCGGGGTACCTGGCTAATCAATTTGACTTATACCTTTTCATCAAGCATCACCTGGTTACAGATCTAGGACAACTGGAGCTTTACCGGGTTCAAGATTTTGTTCGCCAAAAAGTAGATGTAGCGCCGCTGATGCATGCCCTGCAGCAGATTGCCGGGGTAGACACCACTCAGGTACTGGAAAGTATCAAGCGACAGCTTAAATTTTTGCAGCGGCCGGAAAACCGGGACTTACCCGTAGCCCCGGCCCAAATGGTTAACTCTAATGGATAAAAAGTACGTAGCCTATTACCGGGTATCAACCGCCAAACAGGGCGCCAGTGGCTTGGGCTTGGAAGCACAGCAATACGCCGTTACCGGTTTTCTAAAGGAGGGCAAGGTTGCTGGCGAATATGTAGAGGTGGAGAGCGGCAAGAAAAACAACCGGCCGCAGCTGCTGGCTGCTATCGAGCACACCCGAAAAACCAAAGGCACTTTAATTATTGCCAAGCTGGACCGGCTCAGCCGTAATGCTGCTTTTATTTTTACCCTAAAAGATAGCGGGGTAGATTTTATTTGTGCGGATATGCCGGATGCTAATACTTTAACCATTGGTATTTTTGCAGTCATGGCCCAACACGAGCGGGAGCTAATTAGCGGTCGGACCAAAGCCGCTTTACAGCAAATTAAACACAAAATAGAAACTGAGGGTTGGGCTATCTCCAGTACTGGTAAAATAATTAATAAATTAGGCAATCCGGTAAACCTAACTTATGAACACCGATTAGCCGGGGGCCAGGCTGTAAAGCAAAAAGCGGCTTTAAATGAAAATAACAAAAGAGCTGCGGCCGTGGTAAAACTTTACCGGGCGCAGGGGTTAAACTGGCTGGCCATCGCTAGCAAACTTAATGAAGATGGGTTTCGGACAAGCAGGGGGGGATCTTTTCAAGCGGTTCAGGTACAAAGGATATTTAATAGAGTTTAAATAAATTTCCATGAACACACTCGCGCAATTACGCCTTCAGGATTGGTATTCTGTTCGAATGGAAATGCTACGGTATACCCGCGCCCATTTATTAAAGAGATGGATTACATTTAAAGAAAAGCACTACGTTTATTTTATTTACCACCAGGAGCCGGACACCCCTCAGGTTCGCCCGGTTTATATCGGATGTACCAGTTCGCTTTATTGGCGCCTGGTTAAGCACTCCAAAAAAATCACAAAAAACAGTCAAGTGTTCTTTAAAGAATTTGACACTAAGGAGGAGGCGCTACAGTATGAAAAGCGAAGTATTAAAATCTGGAAGCCACGGTTAAATGTAAAGTATTCGAACTGGTGGCAAATGGATCTGATTGATTAGGTCAGCATCTGTATTTTCAGAACAACGATAACCTGAGCCATTAATTTGGCCAGTAAACTAAAAACCACTCTAATCAGTGGATTGTAGTTTATTTAGTTGCAGCTGGTGTTGCTTTTACTTTTTTCTCAAAACCTTAATCCGTTATATTTATTTAGTGTGCAGAATATCTTATTATGCAATACAAATAAATACTTTAGTAGAAACCTCTGTTTTCCCTGTATGGATAACCCAGAAGATTCTTTAGAAATACCAATAACCTACAAAGGACAGGAACTATCTTTCCCTGCTCAATTGCTAATGACCGGCTATACCCATAAAATACAGGTTGAGGTAGATGGTCAGTTGATTATGTTTGAACCGGACGAAGAAAGGAATTACCGGGCAATACTAAATGCTGAACAATTGGAGAAAGGTGCCAAGGTGGATGTAGGATTGCTCCAAGCCATTGCCCAAGTTATAGAATCAGTAGTAAAATAAATTTCATGCTTAATAAAAGCTTATTCTCCTTTTTGTTCTTTGTCTTAATACTGGTTGGCTGTAAAGAAACTGAGGTAATACCTGCCAAACCAGTAGACTTAATCCCTAACCAACATCTGCTGTTAGGGAATCCGAGTAACGCCACCTCTGACGAAGCTAATGCGAATAATTACCTTTTACAAAAATTACAATATAGCTTATCCTACAGCCGGGACCGGGGCACTCCTAATTGGGTAAGCTGGCACGTAAATAAAGATTGGTTGGGCACGGCTCCCCGGCAGGATGATTTTCGGGCAGATAATACTTTACCCATGGTCTGGTATAAACCAACTGCTACCAGTTACTCCGGCAGTGGCTTTGACCGGGGCCACAATTGCCCATCAGGTGACCGTACTTCATCGGTAGAAGATAATTCTGCTACTTTCTTAATGACTAATATGATTCCCCAAGCGCCTAAGAACAACCAAGAGACTTGGGCCAACTTAGAAGATTATACCCGTAAGCTGGTAGCGAACGGAAATGAGGTATATGTAATAATGGGCAGTTATGGAGTAGGCGGCACCGGCTCCATGGGCGCGAAGCAAACAATAGATAATGGCCGGGTAACTGTGCCAGCGCAAATCTGGAAAGTGTTGGTTATATTGCCGGAAGGAATTGACGATCTGAACCGTATTAACAGTAGTACCCGGGTAATTGCCGTAAATACTCCTAATATTAATACGGTTCGTCCGGAGTGGGGCACTTATCGCACGTCTGTAGATGCCATTGAAAAAGAAACAGGATATGATTTGCTAACTTCACTTTCTAATCAGGTTCAGTCCAACTTAGAGACTAAAGTGGATACTGGACCTACTCAATAAAATGCGATTTCACCCCTATTATAAATTAAGCCCTACTGGTAAATTCATTCGGAAGAACTTGGCCAGGCTGTTTATTTATGGGGGCTTTGCGCTGGTTTTGTACTGGAGCGTGAGCAAAATCGGGCAGTCCATGCAGCAACAAAAAAGAGAAGCACCACGAGAAACAAAATTGGCAAATACATAATTTTAATAGCTGCCTAATAAGCATGTTAAATATTAATTGTTAAAATCTGATGGAGCCGGGTAGTATAGCATCTTGCCTAACCTCTCTTTTATTTTACTTTTAAAATGTCCTCCATACGCGTTGTATAACAAGGGGTACCGTAATCCTGCCGCATTTTCCAGGACTTGGTAATTCCTTCTTTCGCTACTTTCACAATACCAGTTCCCATTTTATGGGTCAATAAATCTAAGGTATTCATCAAATCCAGGTGCTTGCCCCGGTCGATGGTATCAAACATATTACCTTGCATGGCAGTGGCCGGGCTAATATCATCCAGGAGTACCCCTGCTTTCTTGTATTTGTAACCATCCCGGTAAATAGCTTTTAAAGCAATAAGCGCATAGCTTACCAATTCCAAAGTGGAATTTGTGGGTACTGGTAACTCAATTGTTTTGCAATTGTTGTACTGGGCCTCGTTCTCCCGAAAGGGATTCGTTTCTAAGAAAACACTTAATTGGGAGCAGCGACTTTTTTGCTTTCTTAGTTTAAAGGCGCTCCGGGTCATGTAGGTGGCCACTGCTTCCTGCAACAAATCGAACGAGGTAACCGGTTGGCCAAAAGACCGGCTGGTGCAAATGCCTTTCTTGGCTGGTGGTTCAATTTCCAGATCCGCACAAGCTTCGCCCCGCAGCTCCTTGACAATGCGTAAGCCCACGATGGTTAAATATTTCTTGGCAAAAGCATCGTTTACGTTCGCTAAATCCCAAGCGGTAAGCACCCCAAAGTTACGGAGTTTTGCAGCATATTGTCGGCCAATTCCCCAGACATCCCCCACATCAATAATTTTGAGGGCGGCCGTAATGTGCGCCGGCGTATTTAATACTAAAACCCCATTTGCTTTTTTTGATTTCTTGGCTATCCGGTTGGCCAGCTTGGCCAAGGTTTTGGTGGGAGCAATGCCCACACAGATAGGCAAGCCCAGCCATTTCCAGACGGTTTGCTTAATGGTACAGCCATATTGCTGGAGGTCTGTATTGTAGAAATTACCCAAATCTAAAAACCCTTCATCAATGCTATAGATTTCCTGATTAGGAGAAAACGTGCCTAGGGTATGATGAAATCGGGTGCTCATGTCGTGGAAGAGCGGGTAATTACTCGAATAAACCTCAACCCGGTGTTTTTCGATGATTGGTTTAGCTTCAAAAAAAGGCTGCCCCATTTTGATGCCTAAATCTTTGGCCTCTTGGGAGCGGGCAATAATAGAGCCGTCGTTATTACTAAGAACCACAATCGGCACCCCGTTCAGTTCGGGTTTGAATATCCGAAAGATAGAAGCATAGCAGTTATTAATATCGGCGTGTAGAAATAAGCTGGTCATTTGCGGAACCTCCTGGCTATACCCCGGACTACGCCCCACACGAGTAATTCTAAATTCTGGGTTATAACTATAGGCGAGTACTTCTTATTGCCCGGTACCAGGCGGGCCCCGGCATCGGTTATTTCCAGCATTTTAACCGTAAATTCATTATCCAAATTAGCCAAAATAATATCGCCGGAGCGTACTTCTAAAGAGCGGTCTATTACCAATAAGTCACCTTCAAACAAATTAAAGTCAATCATAGAATCTCCTTCCAGCAGTACATAAAAGGTAGCGGTCGGATTGCCGGAAAGAAATTTTAAAAGGCTGATCCGCTCTTCCGCGTAGTCTTCAGCGGGTGATGGAAAGCCGGCTTTTACATACGTGCTGAAAAGCGGAAACTTTGTTTCTGCATCATACCCAAACAGAATGAAATTGCTAATATCTGATTTAATTGCCTCCATAATTCCTTATGCCTGTATCAATGAATACAGTCAAAGCTAATACTTTTAGCAAATACGGATATTTAATATCCAAAAGCTAAATGTACTGGTACTAAATGTTAACATTTATTAGTATTTATTAGCATCTAGTATATATTTGACAAGAAAATTAGTTTTATTTGCGTTTATATTCAGGTTATTCAATACAATTTCTACTATGACAAACGAAGAATTTAAAGCATTCTGTAAAGGGAGGCACTTGAGTTTAGTGCATATGAGTTTTTACTTTGACATCGAGGATGAAAAGACCATTAACGATTATGCGTCTGGTGCCCTACCTATTCCACAATTTATTAGCGAAAAGATAGAAGAAATCATTTTCTCGGGCATAGTCGATTTACCAGCTGATACGCAGGAGGAGAAATTAGACCAGCTGCTAAGTGTAATTAACCACCTACCTCATAAAGGTGCCGCCGTAAGTAAAAAAATTGAAATAGCTGTTCTTGATGCTCTGGAATCAAAAATAGATGAAGAATATTTAGGCTATGATTCGGCCTTCTGGCAAGAATTTCAGCGGCTTTATGAAAAGAAATGTAGAGCTGAAAAACTATATATCCAGGGCTTACTATTTACTTCTGCCGATTGCCATCATCAAGTTGGTTAACCAAAAATAAATTACTTGGAGTTGAGCTGTGGGGCAACATAATTGCCCATTGTGCTCTCGTAATCATCAATAGCCATTACCGCCATTTGTTTTGGCTCATAAGGCTTTAATAGGTTGTACCATTGCCTTTCCTGCAACTTATTACTCATCCATTGTTCTTCAGCTTCCGGCGTTAGAATAACCGGCATCCGGTCGTGATAAGGCATTACGGCGGTGTTGGCGCTGGTAGTAATAATAGTAAAATAGATTGTTAGTTCCCCGGAATCTTGATTAAGGCTTTCCCGCCAAAGTCCGGCCAAACCAAAAGGTTCTTTATCTTTCAGGGTAAAGCGATATTTCTGCTTTTGAGGCTTGGGTTTCTTGGAACGTGCTTTCTCAGCCTGGCTTCTAATGGGGTTGCCGAACATATCTAATCCTGCTTGGGGCTCAAAAGTATTTTCTTCCGGTTCAGCCTCTATTTCTTTCCACTCAAAAAAGCCATCAATAGGAATAATACACCGGTTAAGGGGCAGTAAAGCACGGAACCGGGGAATAAAGAGTAAATTTTCTTGTCTTACATTGAAGGGTAGTGTGGGTTTACCATCGGATTCTTTCTCCGGCGAAGACCAGGTGGCCAGAAGTGCTTTGTCGGTATTAGGCAAAATAATAGGGAGCTGCTGGGAGGGCCGAGCATCGAAATTCTTTTCAAAAACAACACCTTCCAGTTTAGAGGCAAACCGGTGTTGTTTGGGCACCTTCTCTTTAACAATAGAGTAACGACCGCACATATTAATTATCCGTAAAATAAGGTATGGATTTATATCAGTTCAATATCCAAGATTACGAGAATCGTGCTGCCTTAGTCTGGAAGCACGGCAATTTTATCCATTTTCGGGATGAAGGTGAAAACCGGATTGTACTTTATGATATGGGTAAATTCTTTGCCGAGGTCTGGTACGATATTGATATGACCACTATTAAAATGGTAAGAGGCTTTAAAAGCAAAGCCCTTTTGGAACCTTATGTGGAAATGGTTGACCTGTCAGAAATACTATCTTAAGGCTGGGAATCATAACAAACCTTAACTTATGAAAAAGCTATTCCTTTTATTACCATTGATAGTATTTTCATGCCGACAGGCAAAGGCTCCGGTTGTATCTCCCCAACCAGAAGAAACGGTAATGCACCAGGTTGTTTACTCGCTGGAGGTAGAGCCAGGCGATAAATACCAAGGGTTTATATCCTTCATTAATGAGCACGGGAAGCCGGATAGCGTCTTAACCTCTAAACCTTGGGTATATGAGTTTGAGGCTAAACCTGGTACTACCCTGAAGGTTAAAGTAGCGGCCAGGCCTATTAATCAACAGGAGCGGGCCCGTGGCACGGTAACCTTTAAAATCTTTGTCGATGGAAATACTTTAGAATCGGGGTTTGGTAAAGTTTATACAGTAGAACATAAATTGCAATAGCAAGATTCTCTTTGCTAGCTAAAAAGCATTATTCATTAACTAGGGTTATTTCAAAAAGCCCTGGTATTCCGCAAAATCTTCGTCGCCCATCTGCTGCCGAACGTATTCATCCATACCAATATCATTTTTTTCATTAACGTACCTGGTGAAAGAAAGTACCCCTTTGCAAGCTTCAAACCCTTGGTGCTCCATGTCCCGGCGAATATTTTCGGGTAGCCCTTTTAACCATTCTTTATAATCTTCCTCTGTAGGATTGAATTCTTTGGCTTTAGTGTGGTACCGGTAAGTAATATTACCATGGGTAAACATTAATTCGAAGTACCGGTGCTTTTCAGCGGGGCAGTTGGCCAGGAACTCTTCTTGCATCTGATTACTTCTTTCTTCCGGATGCTTAACTTTAATCATTTTTAAGTGAGAGCATATTTTTAAAAACAGATTCAGAATAAAATAACCGGCCCGCATCAGTAAAGGTATTACTATCACTTTTCTGTACCATCCAGATTTCCTTCAAGGGTAAGCGTATCCGGCTTTGCAACGGCAAGATAGGGTTCAATAAAACATCCATATACAGATTCTTTTCCGACAACATCAGATTCCAGGCACATTCCTGATGCAGGTAAACAATTGCTATAAAATGCTCGCCTACATCCTGGTTATTGGAACTGATATATTTAAAATAAGAGGCACTAACCATATAATGATTCGCCGGGTCGGTCAACCCTCGCAGCACTTCTTCTAGGACGGCATTCAAATCATCATAGCCGGATTCCATAAATTAATTAGCCTTATAATTAAGTAGTTCGCCTCTTTCTTTGGTGGATTCGTTGTAGGTAAAAGTTTTCTCATCCAACATCACGCCATTTTTATAAATGGTGAATTTCATGGTCATAGTAGCGGGCCCACTGTTCGCCGGCGAAAATCCACTTAAGGTAGTAATCTCTAACTCTTCTACGTTCGAAGCTTCTATAGACCAATTTGGTTGGTTCACATTTTCGCCTAGTAATGCTGGTGGCATTATATCATTAGTGCCGCGGTATTTAAATTCCCCACCGGATACAGTAAAAATTTTGATAAACTTTTCATAATCTCCAGTCTGGGAGAAGTCTACCCGAAAGGTAGCAGTATCTGGGGTTGGGTCTGAACCGTCTTTCCCACAGGCAGTAAGCAAAAGGATTAAAAGAAAAAGGCTGCTTAAATAAGATAAGTTTTTCATGGAATTAAGCTTTAAGTGAATTTTTATATTTTAACCAACTTCAAATACCTTTTATATTTTCACCATCCACGAATTACTTATCATTTTTGATAAGATTCTTGTTTTGGGCTTGGGGAGTGTATTTATTTAAAAAGTCTTGAAGGCTATACCCCAGACCTCCTACAACACTAACGACGGTTTCCCATCCTGGATTTGTTTTACCCCTTTCCAGCCGAGTAATATATAATTGCTTAAGGCCAGCTTTTTCGGCGAGTTTAGTTTGGCTAAGTCCAGCTTCTTTTCTTGCCATTTTAATTAGCTCAGCTATCATTTTCCTGTCCACGAATTAAACATACTCATATATCACTAATGATATAATAAAGTTGCATAATTTTTTTGTAAATTATATCATATATGCTATAATTGCATAAGTTTTATATCATTTATGCTATAATTTATTTATGAAAAAGAAAGCCTACTGTTTGCTCTGCCTTTATCTGGTTTGCTTACCAATCCTAACCAGTTGCACTACTACTAAGAGCCATTATTACGCCTCCCGGTATTCTTCTCTAACCCCTAGCCAAAAGCGGGCATCAAAAACATACTTCTTAACCGGCGAATACCGGCGAATAAAAAAGGCAAAATGATAAAGTTCGACTTATTAGAAGAACTAGCTAACCACCTGACTGAAGGGGAGCTTAGCCATGACAATTTTAACTTCACTGATTACAAAGGCTGTGCGCTGTTGGAATGTGTTGTTCTTTGGCCGAAGCAATGGTATTTAAATTCAGGTAGCGAACCGTTGCTAATCAAGTCGAATAATAATAAGCCCTGTAGCTGCGGCCGGGAGTTCTTTGGTTTGAAAACAGTGGCCTATGATCATCTATTTGTGCCTACCATGCAAAAGCCGGACTTATTTGGTGGTCTTCCCTTGGGCGATAATGCTAGCAAAGAGCAGGTTGCCGAAAACATTATCGCTTTTTGCAAAAGAATGAAGGACCAAGTATTTCAAAGTTCTTTTCGATAAGTAAATTTTAAAATTCTCTTCTAATGGTAAATTGTCCGTCTCTATCTGTTTTCTTGGGAATAGTTCTAGCTGTTGCAGGCATAGGCTGGTTAATTCAATATGTACAATTTAGAAGTGCTCTGAATCTTATTGAAACTTTAGATAAGCAAAGGGTAGAGGCAAAGAAGCGGGCAGAAAAATATAAAGCTTGCTTACTGCGCCTTGGTAAGCTAAAGCAGTTAAAAAGAAAAAAGACTGCTATCAATGTAAATCATTAAACTATAATGGGATGGCAGAGTGGCGATGCACTGGCGGATCTCTTGCAATGGAAGCATTGGAATCTTACGCCTCTTTGAGTAGTCAAAGTGAGATTCTGCACTTTGCACTAAAACATCACACCTTCATCTTAGTGGATATACGGGCATTTTTGGGATGAATAATGTCATTGAAATCTTTATACGTTAGTCCGTTGACACTTCCAGTTGCCTTATGAACAACAATGTTGGATCGGATGCCTGATGCTTTTTCAAAGCTTGCTAAGCTTATTTTTTCCTGTGATAATTCAAATTTTTTATCGTCTACTGTAAAGATTAGACTATCAGCTTTTTTTTGTGGTAGTGGAATATTCTTGCCGGTGGCGTGTATGGCCACTGCAATATCATATATTTTACCTTGGTAATCATTATCAAAAACGGTATGTTTCTTCGCATCAGCCCAATAACTTAAGGCTCCCTGCATTTGGCTTTTGGCTATACCCCCGCCGAAAGAAACAAAAGCTGCGTTATCTACATCAAGCCTATGTTTATTCAGTTGGTAGAAACTCATTAAGTCGATTGGGTTTTCTCCAAAGAAAACATTTAAAGTTCTTTGGGGGTGCCTGGCGAAATCAGCAATCCACATACCATTTCGCCGGTCGCTGCCCGCCGCTACCCCCTTGAAGCCATAGTTTCTTAAATCCCAACCGACAATATCATTACTACCTGGTTTGGTCAGTGGGAAGCCTATATTTTCATACGGCCGGCCAGTGGTTTTCTGGCTATCTTTGACCAGGTGAATGAAGGGAGCAAATCGCTTGATAGTCTCCATATCTAAACCCCGCTCCTGAATCAAATAGTGTAACTTAAAAACGGAAGCTTTGGGCGCCACGTAGCGGGCTGCATCAAACTCTTTTGGTGCTGGGGCAATGTAATTAGGCTTAAGTAGCTGCGGCTCGTTAGCGTAAGTTTGCAGTACTTTATTTACGCCGTTTATCGGGTGCTCATAGCTAACATTAAACTTATGAAGCCTATTTTTTACAAACTCTATTATATCGCCGCGGTCATTGGTTCCATCGCGGTTATAGTATAATTTTTTCGCCGGGTCTACCAGAATGGTATCACCATCAGGATGTTTAAATTCTAAGGTTTTTCTTCCCTTCCGTAAATCAACCTGGTACCCTAAAGATTCTGCTACTGAAGTTATAGGAATTTGCTCCCGATATTGCTGAAAATTCATTGCCTATTCCCTTACATTTTAACGCCGCGACTTACATTTTCTATCCCTTTAGATATTTCCAGTTCTGCCTTTATTTCCTGCTCCCGGCCCAGCTCACCGGCAGTTATTTTGTAGCCTTTAGCTTCATTCAAATCAACACGAACAACCACCACTTCCGTTTTAGTCTTGCTCTCAACTTCCACCGGTCCGCCTTTTTTTAATTCTTCTTTTTGGCTGGGAGTTATAACGGTACCCTGAATGGAATTGGGTATTTGAATAGCGTTCACCCGGGCAGATAAGATTTCGTTGGTATCTTTATCCAGTTGATGAATGTGAGGTTCCATAGCACCATTAAAAGCTTTAGAATCTTTTAAAATCGCCTCTCCCTTTAACATTTTTTCCCACTGCTCCGGTGTTGCTTCAATGGAGTTTATTGGTTTGACCAGAATAGGATGTACTCCTAACGACACCGTATTGTCGGGGTTTCTGGTTAAGCTTAGTTTGGCTTCAGTCGTAATTGGCTTCATTCCCTCACCTAATTCAATTTTTAAAGAGATTAACCCCGTTCGATGCCCGTTAAGCATGTCAGCTAATTGTTGTGGAGGCAGAGTAATAACATCCTTTCTATTCATGCCTAATTGCTCGAACTGGGCAAATGGTAATTCTTTAATATCAAATTTCATAGCCGATATTTTATTAATGCATTTTATTAGCCTATATTTTAGCTGTTATACAAATCATATATAATTTAGGTGCTTCAATAGCAAATATAATGATTTATCATTGTATTTATAAGTATAAAAATAAGTTTAATATACATCTTATTGTATGACAGCAATAAAAATAATTTCATTAGTGTGCTTGCTATCTTTTCCGTTTATGACATTTGGCCAGTTTAATACGGTAAAGAAAATAAAAGTTCTCCCGCTGGTGTTAGTTGATTCGCATAAACAGGTGAATACTCCGAAAGCAGAAGATTCTGTAGGGCTAATCAATTCAACGGGATTTAAGGTAAGAGCAGAACCATCTCACAGTATCGTTTCTATGCCGCTTTCCCGGCTTATAATTAACAGCAATTTTGGAAATAGAATTGACCCATTGACCGGGAAGGAAGTCTTTCATCAGGGTGTTGACTTTAAAAGCTCCTCTGATTCAGTTATGGTTATTATGCAGGGTGAGGTTAAAAATGTAGCCTATTCTCCTGGCTTGGGAAATTATATTGAGGTAGAACACGGCAATTTTAGAACCACCTACGGCCATCTTTCTTTTGTAATGGTCCGGGAAAAAATGAAGGTGGATGCCGGCAGTGTAATCGGCATCACCGGGAGCACTGGCCGCAGCACCGGCGACCATCTCCATTTCTCTATAAAAACCAACGGTAGAACTATAGACCCTATCCCGTTTCTGGATATAATTTACCAAACGCTCGAACTTAATGCCCGAAAAAGAACGGTAGGCGCTAGTAGAAACTAATAACTACCTTCTTTTTCTAAAATATCAATTACATCGGTAATTTGTTGGCCTAAATCTGTTTGTATAAACTTTAAGCGCTCAACGGCGATACTGGTAAAAGTGCTCATTTGTGAAACCGCATCAGACTTTTTAATTACTTCGAATTGTTCCGAGAACAGGGAGTAAAGTTGAAAATGGTCCGAGTAAAAATTAATTAATAAAAGCAAAACGTCTAAACTTCCACCAAGCCCATTTTCTAAGCGTGATATTAGGTTCTGGCCTACTTGTAAAGTTGTTGCCAAGTCTGATTGCGAAAGGTCTAAGGATTTCCTCAGTTGTTGCAGGCGCTCCCCTAAGTCTGTTAGAGCTATTTTCATGCGTAAAAATGGTCTTTTAGTGATTCAATTTCTGTATTAATTCTTGCAAAGTTCTTTTCTAATATGGTATTCTTATCATTTGAGTTCCCAAAATTATAAAATATTGGCATATTACCATATAACTGTTCTTCTTTTAATACAAGAGATGTATCGAGATTAATTTTACAATTGTAAGTGCTATTAACGTGCTGGCCGTCGAAGTGGCTATTATCGAAGGCTACTTGGGCCACCACCTCACCAGCGGCTAATGTTGCTATCTTTGAAGCTGGTATTAAGGCCCCCATTTCCTCATTCATGGTAATAGAGGTGCGGCTGCGGTCAATACTTACTCCTTGTTTTTTCTGCCTCACCTTCCCGAAAAGTTTTTCCAGCCAGTCCAGCGTATCTTTGTTACGCACAGATCCGGAAATCACATTAGCAGCTACCGAGCAAATGGTATCAGCGGTTTCCCGGCCATATTGTTGCTTTAGTTGGGGCAGCTCCTGCAAGCCCAGCAGCACAGCAATCTTATTGCTCCTGGCAGTGGCAATGAGGTTCTCTACCTTATGCACGTACAGGGTGGGAGATTCATCTACAATCAGGCCGCAGGGCAAATTGCCTTTGGAGTTAATAAGCTTAGTCATGCGGTTTAGAATAAGCGCGTTACAGGCGCTGTTTATGCTCTGGGTGGAGGGGTCATTGGCAATAACCAGGATAGCAGGATTTTTAGGGTCTGTTATTTTCAATTCAAAATCATCACCGGATAACACCCAGAACGTTTCTTTAGTGGCCAGCCTGCCCACGTTAATTTTCAGGGTGCCAATTTGGCCTTCGAGCTGGTCAAAAGCTTTGTTTTTAAAAGCGGTACGGAAGGGAGAAAGTAAACTGGCCAGTTGCGGCTCGGTAAAAAGCATCTCGAATATTTCATCATAACCTAAATTTATGAAGGCCAACACATGCGGGAAGGTGGAATACTTACCGTCCTGGTACCGGCTCAAAAAAAAGATACAGCTAGCCAGAAAGTTTACGGCTGACTGAGCAAAGAATTGCGCAGCTCCTGATTCTTTATCGCTCTTGGTTAAGCTTTGCAAAAGAGCCTCGGCGGTTTCGGTGGCATCGGCCAGCGTGGGCAGATACTCCGGCTTAAGTGGGTTAAACCTACGGCTATGCTCAACGTTGGTAAAGTTGATAGCATGAAATTTGAAATCTTTTAAAGTGCCCAGCCGCTTGTTCAGTAGATAATGGTAATACGCTATCTTGCCCAGGTCTGGAAATTTAAAATCATAAATTGCCATGGTAAAGCCTTTGGCTAACATCTGCTTAATAAAAGGGTTTACGATGGAGTAAGATTTACCCGAGCCAGGCGTACCAATCAACAATGTTGCCCGGAAAGGATTAACAATATTCAGGTAACCCTTGTTTATTTTCCGCTTGTAATAATATAGCATCGGAATATTGATACTATAAGGCGAATCTATGGCTTTGCTGGTTTGCTCAAAAGATTCATTTTCTACATTAAATCTATCTTTCATCAAGCCGCTTTGAATGTGTTTAGAAACATTATCAAGGGCCGTGTTGATTAATACCGCTCCCACCAAAGAAAAAAGCATGTAGGCGGCATCAAACCATGTAACGCCAAACGCTAAAACATAGGTGATTTGGTGGAAGTAGAAGTAAACAGATCCGCAAAAAAAAGCCAAGCCAAAAAAAAGCGGTAAAATGATATGATTCATTGGCTTGAAATCTAAACTTTTCCGGGCTTTAGTGCCGATGGCAACCATTACTATTAATAGAAAAATAAACGCTTTAGAAAAATAGATATTCTGGTAAATGCCAATGCGCCCAAGCTTAAATAAGATTAGGTGAATGCTAGCCGTAAAGGGAGCATCGGCAAAAAGAAAAACAAGAAACTCCATTGCTAGGGCGAAATAGACAAAGCCCTGCATAAAGGAGTATATTTTTTTAAGTTCGCTTGATTCTTCCATGGCAACTTATAGGGTATCAGCCTTTAGCACATCAGAATAATTTAACTTAAGCGAAATGGTCCGGCCTGAGACCTGTTTTTCGGCTATCTCAATGTTAAAAACCTTTTCATCCGGAAAGCTGAATTTCTTAAAAACAAATACATTCCGGTACTTCTTTTTGAAGCTGTCCTGATAAAAGAGCTGGTGCACCGGCTGAACTTCTAACTGCTGAAAGTTGGTTGACTTGACCTGTTTTTTATCCTCGATTTTAAACCGCACCTGGTCAATATCATAGTCGATGTTTGTTTTATTTATTAGAGCAAGGTCTATAAAAAAATAATCGCCTATGGTGTAAATATTATTCACCGAGGCAATAACTTTATCTTTCCGGGTGGTGATGGGCAGCTTGGTGGTTTTATTTTGCATGGCCAACAGGGAGAATTTCTTCATATCCTGCAAGCTCATTGATACCTCCGGGTTTAAATATTCATCTACCTGAGTTGGGTCTATTCTTATTTCTGAGCTGGCCATGGTAGCCGGAACGTAGGTAAGTTTATACTGGACCATGTACCTCTCCCCTACTATGGTTACAATGCCTAATTTAGGGTTTCCTTTCTTGGGCTTAATCCGGAAAATATTGTCCACTGGAATATCACCGGCTACATCGTCGGTGGAAATATCGACGTACCTAATCGGCTCCGGGCTTACGAAGTGAGTAGAGATAGTTTCATTTACAAATACCTCCTGCGGCGCTGCCTTTTGGCTGAAAGAAGGTAAACTAATGGCCAGCAGAGTAATCATTGCTAATATGTTTTTCATCTTATTTTTTTTTTGCTTTGTTATCGATTAGATAAACTATTGTATTGTATTTAAGCTTGGCCTTATTTTGCCGTACCGATTTCCCCACGGCGCGGGTGGTAGTCTGGGCCATTTTATCCATTATGGAAAAGAGCATCTGATTAGTATTTTCCGGGTTGTCGCCGAAATCAATCGTTTGGCCGTTGGTGGTGTTGGTGGCCAGTTGCTTGGCGAACTCTCGGAACTGAGAATCCGGGACGTACAGGCCTGCTAAACCGTCATTATCGTAAATACTTAAATTTACTGGTATGATTTGGTCGCCATACAGCACGGAGGTTATGGTTATTTCTACCCGCTGCGCGTTGAACCCCGAAACAATGCCGTATAGGTAACTACCCTTTTCTATTTCGTAGCCGCTCACGTAAATATCATCTAGCAACCTGACCCGGATGCGGCCACCATCTCTAATTTTTAAGCCTTCATCCAGAATTGCTTTTATAAATTGTTCTTGCCCATCGTTTTTAACCGTGTTAAAATAGGCGGCATTGGGGTTAGCAGTTTTGCGAACAGTTAGCGCTACTGGCGCTTCTTCCTTTGTATCTACTTTAGGCGCCGCTGTTGGTTTTTTATTTGCTGGGCGCTTGGGCTCCTCCCCTGCCCTGTCTAAACTATCAATGAATTTCATTTGCTCTTTAAAAAGCCGCATTTCCTTTTCATAAGCAGATTGAGTTTTTGCGGAGGAGCGCGGCCGCGAGCTGGCCGCGGCGGTAGTCGCGGCATATCGGTTACGGTCTACAGCTTGCCGCTCATTCACTCGGCTCATAAATTCCGGGCTTCTTTTGTCGGTCAGGATAGCATTGTTTATACTATCAAGCATACGTTTTTCTTTGTCTGTATACACGCTGCCGTATTGTTGCTGTGGACCTTCTTCCTCTTCTAATTCCCGGATAGCGGAATAGTCTGTTCTATTTTTGTTCTCCTCTATGCCGGCAGTAAATTTGTTGTCGATGTTCCTTTTATCTAGGTTGGCATTTGGCAACTCGGTAATTATTTCGTCGGTTTCCTTGAAAGCATGGTTGGCTCCTTTTGCTTCTGTGGACGGGAAGCTATCTAAGTAGAGGTAGTTAAGCAAAAAGAGAAACGGCAGCATAATTGTAGGCAGCGCGTATTTTGGCTTTTTTAAATCAATCTTTTTCATGTAGAATGTTTTTAAGGTCTTTGTCTATTTCTCTTATCAAAAGGCTATCTTTCAAAGTAAGGCTGTCGGGATTGATGGCTTTAGCCTTACCATACAGGCCGAGTAAGCCTATCACATCTGCGGTAATAGTTTGACTAGGCTTAACTGTTGCTGCTGCTGTAGGGGCGCTAATTCGCTTTGCAAGAGCATTTACCGAACTGCTATGAGTTTCCTTACGCATTGCTTTTGATATTAAAAAGGTGGTAACCGCTATTAATAAAATTAAAAACATCGCTGCTATTATTCTTTCTGGGCACTTTTCTGCATAAAACCTTATTTTCTCCCTTGTGTCAGAATAAAGCTCCATTGTGCGATTAAAAAGATTTCTTTGCTTCATGCTCCAGGTCTTTATTGATGACTGTTTTCCAGTTTTTGATAATTAAGCCGTGCGGGTTGTTCTCGGTGCGAGGCACGTCCTGTAAATCACCTTCGGTAACCAGCAATCTTTTCAAAATAGAGGTTTCGCGCTCTACTCGTTGCCTGGCATAGTACTTAAAGTGCCGGTTGGCATTTACCACAATACTATCCGTTTGAATGGTTAGCAGTGCAGAACTAGCCAGAATTGAGTTATAATAGCCTTTCTCCTTTAAGTTGTTGTATTGGGCCAATCCGGTTTCGTCGATTAAGTACATAGCCTTGGTAAGATTATTTTTGATGTAGGCATCATCCGGGGGCAGTGTAAAAAATAGCGTATGGAACATGTTAACGTGGCTTTCCATTTCTACCTGTCGGTTAGTTCCTAATTCAGATTGTTGGACCAGAAGCGGCACATTGTGGTCGATTACATAAATTTTTTTTCGCTGTTCATTAATAAGTGAATAGGCGAAAAAACAAACGATTCCGGAAAGCAGCACCGACGTTATAAAGCTGCCAATGCTAATAGCAAAGGCCAGTTTAATTTTGTTTTCAATTTTGTTGATCATAAATTTTCTTTTTTATAAAATCCTCACAGTTATTTCAGCATACCGGTGCTGGCTCTGGCTACAGAGGTAAAGGCCTGGCTAACGCCGGTGGTATTTATTATCCAGGTAGAAATAACCGGAATACAAAGCATGGCTAATGAAGCCATCAATAGCGAAACCAGGTAAAGGCTTAGGTGCCCGGTGGAGGAACCTACATAGGCAATAAACAATTCTTCATTTTTTGTTGCTGCCTCCAGTATTTCAATTTCCCGCTCCTGTCCGTACCGTACCAAGACAAAAGATATAGACATAATGATATATGCAATAGTTGAATAAAGGCCAACCGAGATATAACGACCTATCCAGTTAAGGTAAGAATCCCTAAAGCCAGGGAAAATGCTCATAGCAAAAGCAAAAGGCCCCAAGATTACCAGGATAGCCGCGAAAATGATTTGAAACAAAAAGACTATATAAATGCAGAATTGAAATATAGTAATAACGATGTACTCAAAAAGTCGCATAAACATGAAATTCATTTGAGCCATCAGCATCAGGAATTGACTTTTCATTTTATCGAGCAAGGGAGAAATATCAATTCCGAGTTTCTCCATCCAATCCTTTTCCTGGGCCTCACCTTTAACCTGCTCAAAGTCGCCGGTATCTTCGCTCATTTTCTTGGCCACTAATTCAATCAAAGCCAGCCTTTCCAGGTGCCCGTGCTCTACATAATCGATTTGCTCGGAAAACATTGTTTTGGCAGTATCATTAACCACTTTGATAGGGAAGTTAATTACATGAATAAAGCTACCCCACATCACGATTACCAGCGTTAAAGCGAACGGCCGCATGAGTGGCATTATCTCAATAGTCTTATCGCCTGCAATCATTTTATAGGCCTCCATTGCGAAAAATAAAAGCATAGCAATGGCAGCAATAGCTTGGGCATCGGAATAAAAATTAAAAGTCAGTGTCGCTATATCCAGATAAAGCGTTTCCATTAAATCAAAAATGGTTTTGTCGATGAGCTCGCGCATTTCTATTTGTTTTTATTACTCGTGTTAAAAAGGGTAATTAGCCGCAGGTAGTACCCCCGCAGTGCGGTTAAGTCTTCCAGGGCAACCCGGAACCGCTCGGATTTTTTAGCATCATCCTGGTAAGATTCTTTGGTTATTTCAATATCTGCATTAATGCGCTCCTGTTCGGCTTTTAAAGCTAAGAGCATATCTAAATCAACCCCCGCAGTGATAGCCTCGGCCTTATGCAATGCTATTCTATTATTAAGCCCGTTAATCCTATTCTCATAAAGCAAATACCAGCTTTTATTCAGGCTTCTATCAGCCATTTTAAAAAGCTCCTGGTCTCGAATATCGGTTACGTCTTCATTCTCTTGCTCGGCTTCCAGTTCGGTTAGTTTGGTAGTTGCCATTAATGGAATAAGCTGCTTCATGTTGCGACGATCCGCACCGGTGCGGTACTTGTTATGAAATAGAATAAAATACCATGTTGGGTTAAACCGGTTCCACCGGGTCATAACTTCTCTTTCTAATTGTAGCCTGGTATTGGGACTTACCACCGGCACCGCAGTCTGAGCTGTGGCCTGTGTTAAAGAAATTAACACCAAGCTAAGAATGAGTAGGTTCCTTTTCATATCTGTAGAGGATTAGTGGTTATTTCCTTTTAGCCCTATATTCATCAATCAATGACTGGGCAATGGCTCTGCTGTTGTTGGGATAGCGCAGCCCTAGCGGGTTCATGGCTTTCCAAAGTCCGGCGTATTTAGCCAGCCGCATTTTGCGGTTAATGGTGTAGGATAAACCCCGCATAATGCGTAGTTCGTCTACCACGTGCCGAATCAAGGCCAGCCGGTCAGCGTTGCTCATTAGGTTTACATCAGTACCGATAACGGCTACTTGGTAGATGTAGGTAAACAGGTCTGATGTGCGGTTAATAAGCTCTAATTCGGTTTTGGCCGCTATCAGCATTAGTTCCGGGTCGCCTTTGGCAGTCTGTATCATTTGAGACTGATAGGTGCCTATATCTTTGGCAATGCTGGAAGCATAAATAATATTTTTACTCTGGCCGATAATGGATTGTACCGATTTAAGAGAGTTGTACATTTTATCCTCTAGCGCGTGTATTTCAGCCAATTTATAAGTAATGGCTTTTTGGAAAACTGCAATCTGGCCCTCACTTTCTTTTATCTCATTTAAGGCACCCTGCTGGGCGGTATGGTTAATAACCAGCGTAGATACTACTGTGGGGTCGAACACTACCTGCTGAGCCTGTGTAGACCAGGAAAGCAGGTATAGAAAACTAAGCAAGCATAGAGATTTTTTCATAATGATTTCTGTTAAGTTGGTTGGTAAATTCGTTTAGTTTTAATCCGGATTTTTTAAAGTCCTGTACAAATGTGTCTAGGGCTTCTCGGTAGGTATTAAATTTTTGCAGGTAAAGATTGATAGCCTCTTTCTCTTTGCGCTCGGTGGTAAAGGTCAAATACTCATGCAGCGACACCTCCACTCCGTACACCTCACCGGTGGCACCGCGCTTGATGTAGACTTCTTTGAATCGGCCGCGGCCTTCCCGGTTATCCAGGTTATTGATGGTGAATATTTTCTTTTGCTCCACTTCATTCAGTGAAAGCAGATTAGCAATTTCTGAGAAGTTGTCTTTAAACTTAGTCTGGTCCAACAAACAGATAGTATCGGAGTTATTGATGATGCTATTCTTAACCACGGCATTGCCAATTATATCGTCCAGCTCTTGGGTAACCACCACTGCCTCCCCCCAAAACTTGCGGACTGTTTTATAAACATAAAGGATATAACCAGCCATGAGCGGCGAGGCAATGGCTTTCCAAGCTTCTTCAATAATCAAAGCCTTACGATTTTTCTTGTGTCGCATTTTTTGCAGGAACACGTCCATAATGATGATGGTCGTGAGTGGGAAAAGTATTTTATGCTCTTTGATGGCATCTATTTCAAAAACAATAAACTTATCATCGAACAAACTTGAATCCATTTCATTATTCAGGATAGCGCCATACTCACCAGCTAAACAGAACTTCTTCAGGATAAAACGGTAGCTTCTTATATCAAAGTCGATGGCTTCTTTCTCGGTTATCTCTGCTATTTTATCAATGGAGAAATCATAGAAGGTTTGAAAGCTCAGGTACTTGGTTTCCCGTTTTTTAGCGTAAAAATCCTCATAGTAGGCCGATACCACCGAAGAAAGCACACTATCCTCAATCTGGCTAATGGTACCGTCAGAGCCTTTCCAAAGCAGGCCAATGAGTGATTTTAAGAACTCCCGCTTTTCTTCGTTAAACTCTTCCCGGTTAATCCGGAACGGGTTCATCGTGATAGGCTTTTCGTCGCTGTAAGTGATATAACGGCCCCCGTAGTACTGGCACAGCCCAGAGTAACTATGCCCGGTATCAACCAAAATAACATCCGTGTTCTGTTTGGCATATTGCCGGAACAGGTGATTAGTAAAAAATGATTTGCCGCTGCCGGAAGGACCAAGAATAAACTTATTCCGGTTGTTCATGCGCTGGGTATGGATAGGCATATCACTTGTATCAATCGCTACGGGTATCCCCTGGCGGTCGGAAAAAAAGATTTGAAATTCAGAATCTTCATCTTTTAGCAAGCTTTCTTTAAACATAAGGCAAATAGCCGCATCGGTTGTAGTCTGAAATTTGTCGTATTGCTTAAGTTCCTCCTGGTTGCCCGGAATAGCCGCCCGGAATAACTCTAACTGGTTGGTGGCTTGTTTGGAGGGAATAATACCGAAACTAAATAGGCTGCTTTCAATGTAATTGGTGGCCCGGTCAATTACCTGGTCATTAGCCGAAAGGATGATGTTATAATGCCCGAAAACCAGCAGCTGGTTATCTTTGGCAATATCAGCCATTACGTGGTCAATATCCTGCACCGCTAAATCATTGGCAGGGTCCGGCATAGAAGTATGTTTTTTCCTCTTGGCCGTTAGCTTGGCCAGTTCAATGCGTTGGTCTGGTATCTGGATAGTTTGGTTATAAGCAATACAGTCCGTGCCCGGTATGGTATGCAGGAAGTGCATCAGGTCCACCGGCAGGCTAAAGCCAAGATTCAGGTTAGTGTGGGGCTTAATGGTGGCCGGGAAGTTTACTTCGTCTATATCTACGAGCGAAATGCTTTTAACCGTGCGGTTGCCAATTTTAATGCTCTCATCCGTAGCACTGAAATTATTAAATGAATAAACTTCGTCGGAAAAGTTAAAGGCTACGAATCGATTAAGCAGATTTACTATTTCCTTTTCTTTAAGCGCTACTGGGTGAAAATTTTTACTCTCCAGTAAATCAATTACCCGGGTAATATTGCGTTCGAAGTTTTTAAAGTCTTTAGCATCGTAGGTAAAGAAGGTTGACCGCTTGACATTGCGCGTAATGGTGAGGTAAGTTGTAATATCCCGGTACTCCCGGCCGGTAAAGGCCTCATTATATTTCTCACTTAAATAATCGTCCGAATCTTTGGCTTTGAATTTCTTTAAGGCCAAAATATCCAGCTTTTGCAAGGTGTAGCCCGAGCCTAATATTTTAATAATGTTACCGAAAACGTAATGAAAATCACTATAAGCATCTACGTCAGCGGAATATTGCAATACTGGATTTGTGATTTTCAAAATAACGGAGTGGTCGCTTTTCTCATGAAAAAGCACATCGTAAGCATAGGTTTTTATGCCTATGAAAGGCCGAGTAAATTCTTTGGCTTTCATAATTTCTAAAATGTATAACTATTAAGAGGCTGAGCTAATAGGTCTGTTATCTGGACCCGCGTTTGAATTGAGGGGTAATAATGTAGGTGCCTTCCGATTTGGTCTTGTTGTGTAGTCCGCCTTTTTGCTTATGATGGATAATAAGCATACCTCCCAAGCCAATAGCAATTAATCCAATTATTCCCGCTACAGGGTGTAACAAAGTGGAAAGAAGTACTGCGGAGATAAATGCAGTTAACACGCAACCCATCCCCCAGTAGATAAACTTTCCTTTCAGGGATTTAAAAATAAGGGGCCGTTGCAGCCCCCTATATACATTAAATCCCTGTCCTTTATTGGAATCCATGAGTTAAACACCAAAGAATGCTTTAATCACAGTACCCACCAACATCAGGAATACGCAAGAACCCATCCAACCCATGATAGACTTCTGTACGTCATTATCGCCGGTGTTCCATTTAATGTAAACCCGAATACCACCCACCAGGCCAACAATGGCACCAATGGCTAGGATTAAATTACCAATTGGATCGATATAGGTGGCTAGTTCAGAAGTACCGGCATCAATGCCCGCAGCACCTTGCGCGTTGGAGGTTATGGCGTAGGTTATGCCGATAACGAATAAGAAGGCTCTTTTAGAGATTTTTGAGAATAAAGAGGATTTCATAAAATTTAATTAAAGTGGTTAAAAATGTGGAAACTTATTAACTGAAAATCTGTGCAGCCTTAGATTTGGCATCGTCCTTAAATGACTGTATAAAGTCCATTACCGGTATGGGCTGGCCCTGAACTGGTATATTAATGATTTCTTCTTCCTGGTCTATAGCACTAGCCCAATCATCCAAAGGATCTGACATTGGATATTCCTGTGCTTTAGTTGTTGGAGCAGGGGTAGATACCGGAGCGGTTATATGTTGAGTTATGCCGCCTGAATTAGGAGCTTCTGGCGTAGGATTCTCGACATTGGGATTAATAACAGCCACTGGTTTATCGTACTCGCTGAGCTTTACTTCCTGTGCCAACTCTTCTTCCTTTAAGAAATCATGTACATTATATTGAACGGCTTGCTCTGTTTGTATTCCCGGCTTTCCTGTAGCCATTATATCAATCAGGAAATTAAAGCCATACCAGACCAGATAAAGCGCAAAAATCACGGTTAAAAAGGTACCCCATTCCATAAGTGAACTAGCTTTAAATTAATGTTCTACTACTAAAAGGAGCTAAGGAACTTGCATGACTGTTAATCCAAAAACTTGTTTCTTTTGTTTTCTTTCAAAGCTTTTATAAGCCCCAAGTTCTCTATGAAGAATTTTTTTATTAAGTGGCTGGCAAGTAAATTGGAATTGATTTTAGCTTCTTTTTTAATTAAATCTAGAATATCCGCTAAATCTTCATCAATATAAACCGTCCGCTTATTAAAGGTGAAATCTTCCTTTTCCTTCTTTAAAATATTATACAGCTCTTCAAATCCTGTTAAGCCAGTTGCCGGCCGTTCCTGCTGGGCCAACCTTTTTTTACTTGCCGGTTGACTTTTCACGGGAGCTGGTAATTCCTGAACTTTTTCAGAAGGCTCTACAGATACCACGGGCATTGTAACCTCTGTTGTTTCTGCTGATTTTACTGGCTCGGCCTCACCATTTCCAGTAGCTGCATCCTTAAGTTTTTTTAATAAGTCCTTGCTCATAACAAATATATACATTTAATGAGTAAACAAACAAATACAATACAGTTTAAATATAAAAAAAAAGTTATTTTTTTTTAATTAGCGCCTATCTATACTCTACTTGCATAGATAAACCTCATTATATATATTTTATGCTAGATATGAATTATATATATAATCGAACGGTTCTTGGATAAGACTTTTTGCTTCGGTGCTGATAGAAACAGAATCAATCCTTTCAAGCGCAACCCGCTCGGGTATCTTAGGCGCTATTGGGCCAAAAGAAGATAATGCTTCTCTTACCTTGGCTTCTGTTTCATATTTAACGCCTCCTTTTATTCTACAAGGGAGAAACACTATTTTAACTTCCGGATTTACATGCTGTGCTACTTTTGAGAAAAACAAGGTACTTTCAAAAACGGATTGCTCATAGGCTATTGGGCAAATGATAAGATCGGCCTCCCTGATAATGGGTAACAAATTTTCATCATCAAGCCGGCCTGGCAAATCCATTATTAAGTGCGCCTCTCCTTTGATTTCTTCCAGGCCTTTTGAATATTTAGGGTATTCATCAATATCTAACTTCATTACTTCATACAAAGGCTCATTAGAATATAAGGTCTTATCCCGTTCCCAGCGGGAAAAAACCGTGTCTTGAAAATCCATGTCAAAAACAATAACAGTAGAACTTTTTTCCAACACCAAGTAGTTAGCCAGGAGTGTAGCAATGGTTGACTTACCCACACCCCCTTTTTGATTTGCAATTAATATTTTCATAAGTAGTTTTTAATTTTATCTTTTTAAATAATAAATAATAATTATTAAATAATATATATTAAGTATTCCGCTTTAAATATTAGTTAATAAATAATCAATAATAAATAATACGTATTACTGATTATTGAATTTTCTTTTCCGCTTGTTGGTTTGCTCTTGTTTCTCGGATTCTTCTGTGCCTGCCTCCAAGATGTTAAATAACTGACTAGCTATTTCCGCAAAGGTGCCTGTGTTATATTCTATAGTCGAGGGTGCAAGTTCTCGGTGCGGCCGGTCGGTATCAACAATTTGAATTCCGGAAAAATCAAGTTTATGGTTAGTGAGGTCTGCCATTTTATACAGAGCATAGTTTTTTTGGTCAATCAGAAAAACCTCCCTTGCGTTTTTAGCATAGATATAATTATTTTCCCTGCCTATATCCCGTAAATCCTTACCGGTAGCCAGAAGGCTGCTTAGTTTATCCGAAAGCATCATCTTGGCTTGCTCTGGGGCGGTGGTGGCTCCTACCCCCTGATGCCCAGGCAAAGGAGCATGTTCTTTTTTCAGATACATTACTTTTCTAATTATATCAGATTCAGCAGCCGTATTGATTGTAAATTTTTGTGCCTCAAAGAGCCTATCATTGTACATAAGTTGCCTCAATCTATCTTTTGAAATACTGAAGCTTATTTTTTCTTCTCCGGTAAGTTTCACCGACCCGGTTTTATCTAATTCGAACCCTAATTTGGATAGCTGCGCTTTAAAATCCCTGTATTTTAGCTGTTCGCTTTCGGCGAGGCTGGCAATTAGCTCTGTTCCCGCCTTAAGCCTATCTGCCTGCGGCGCTAACGTTAATAAGTCAGAAAGCTTCATCACTTGGGAACCCTTTAAAACTTGCGCCTTCGAATGATCTATAATCGAATATCCGTAAGGTGTGTCTTTACCTTTTGCGGTGTGGAAAACAACATCCACACCAAACTTGTCTTTCATAAATTCAGAAAACTTTTCGGGAGTTAAGGCTGGTTTATACTTTGCAAACAGCGCCTTCAAATGCTTTATTCTTGCAGTTGGTTCTTGATAGGCTTTTATTTTCTCTTCAATTAAGTTCTTAGGCATTTCGTGAATCACTACCCCGGCGCTGATAAACAGGTATTGACCATCTTTTTCTTTTACCCCTACCCCCTTTCCCTCTAGTATCATTTTAAATTGCGCCTCAGAAGAAAAATTATAGGTCAGCGCCTTATTGACCTGTTCGGCAGAATCCAGTTCTTGCCCTTGCCCTAAGATTTCACTCATGGCGGTTTGGGAACGCCGGTACTCAAACGAATCATTAATTTTTAATCCATTTTCATTTACTCTGCTAGAAACTATATGAATGTGATTATTCGCGGTATCAGAGTGAAAATACATCAAGTACGGATTGTTTTTATAGCCCATTTTCTCCAGGTACTGTTCGGCAATAAGCTTTAGTTCTTCGGTATTGTACTCTCTACCCTTGCAAGAAATGGCCACATGAAATTGAGGCTTTTCAATCATCCCCCTTTCATTAGTAGACCATGCTTTAAAGTATTGTTGATATTCGTGGATAGGCATACCCATAGCCCCACCGCCGAATTCCAGTAGGCCAAAATTCTCTGCGGCTAAAAGTTCAGCGGTGCCGAGACTAACCTTACTCTCATTATATTCTACACCTGAAAAGTTACCGGTCGAAGAAAGTATTTTAACAACCATAAACCGTACACCCCATCATTGAAATAAATAACAAGTAATAAATATTATTTAATATATTTTAAATAATAATGAATAGTTAATACACAATACACAATAAATAATAAATAATAAATAATAAATAATAAATAATACACAATAAATAATAAATAATAAATAATAAATAATAAATAATAAATAATAAATAATAAATAATAAATAATAAATAATAAATAATAAATAATAAATAATAAATAATAAATAATAAATAATAAATAATAAATAATACGTATTTTTTTACAAAGATAATAATTACAGTTTTACTTAATAAATAATATGTAATACAGAATATGTAATAAGTATTCTGTATTACTTCAAAAATGACCTTAAATATGCTTTAATCGCTAGCGCATACTCATGCTGCACTTCGGACATTCTTTTAAAATGCTGGTTATACTCGCCAATGAAATTGGGGTCAATCATATTGTTCCTATCCAGATAGTTCACATACCTGGCCACCTGGTTAATGTTGTTGCCAACCTTTTTAAGTTCTTGGCCCAACTTATCTAGGGCACCAAATAACATCTTAGGATTATGCAGAACAGCACTATTTTCTGACAGTAATTTAGTCTTAACATAAATTGCTAAATGATCGGGCTTATAACCAGCTGTAGTTGCTTCATCCTGAAGCGCCCTAAACTCATCTTCCGTAAAGCAGAGGTTTAGCCGTTTATTTTTAAGCTCTTTTGCTTTCTTCTTTGGGCGGCCGCCTTTCGCATTCCAACTTTTAACTTCCTCTTCCATGCTTTTTTAAAATATGAGTTGCGAATATTTTTACCCCTGGCTACTATGCGAAGCGAGAAGGCAGGGCACCCCGTTTTTCGTAACGAAAAACACATCTTGCAAAGTAAACTCCGAGCCAGCAGAAAACCAGCTTTTTACAGAATTTTTACTTTTAATTTTTACAAAAGGGAAGAGAATAGGGGAGAAGATACCATTAAGGTACAGACTTAAGTTTTTCAAGTCTGTACCCTAATGGTGTCTGTTATTATTTGTAATAGTAGAAAGTTCTTATTATCTGACCCTCTTCCCACTCTCCGGCAAATTCCGTTACCTGATGGTGCGGTTTATTCTGTTCGCTACATTGGGTCGTGCGCTCGGTAGAAAGTGAATCTGAAAATTGCTTTTCAGATTGCTCTATAGTGTCGAATATACCAATGAAATCTCCTGTATCACTAAATACATATTCATCTAATCTAAATCGTGTTTTCATTATTTGGGCATTTATTTAAAGTTAAAATAAAGTAACAATATTTTAAACCTCTTTTGTATCTGGCTCCTGGAGAGCTAAAGCACAAAGCGCAACGCTATCAATGTTTAACAATATTGCCAATTCTTTCAACTCAATAAGTTTTAGGCTGGTGGGTTCCTCCAGCTTAGATTTAAACCTTGCGTTATTAGTGTTTAGCATTTTTGCCACCAAGGTATAAGGCACCACGTCGAATAATTCTTTAAACTCTTTTATTAAGCCTTGGTCAAAAAGCAATTTAGCTTTCTCAAATTTTTTGTTAACAGCATCACTCGGACTCATGTTTATCTAAATTAATATTGATTTGGTCTAGGTATGGTTCCAGGTTTTTAGTAGTCCGGAAAGCTCGGGTTTCCCGTATTTCGTTGCTCTGACAATTATAAAGTATCTCGGCAAAGAAGTCGTTTATTTTATATAAGTTACCCCGGCCAGGGCACGAAGCAAGAAACTCGCCATTTTCAATAACGTATTCTGCACGTTCAGGCTGGGTTAATCGGTTAAAATCATAGAGTATCATAATTCTGTTGTTTATAGTTGAGGGGTCTCATATCGGATAATCTATTGTCCGGCATATCTGGATAATACTTTAAAGCCAAAGAATTACTCTTGTAAATATTCTATCCAGTTCATGCCATCACATTTCTGTATATTTAAACATTTGCTAAGAGGAATATTTTTAAAAGATGCATACCAGTCATCTGGGTTGGCACCTAGTTCTAATCCTGTTGTTTCCATGCCTTTCAAGGTTTCAGGCGTAGAATTAGATTTGTGTTTATACCTTGCCCAGCTACACAACTCTTCTTTATTAAATTCTAATACGAATCTGATTAAACCAAATTTTTGATGCTGTTCTTCTAATGTTAATAACCTTTGCACTCCGTTCTACCATTTTAGTAGCTGTTGGCTCCCAGATTGGATTAAGGCTTAACCACAATGCAGCGGGTTTAACTTTGTTTTTCTTTTCCCATTGCGATACACTAAATAGCCACTCTTCAAAATTAATGGCAAGTGATTTCCACTTGTATAATGATAAATCTTCATTTTACTGTTCATCTTGTAAATAATTATAGCTAAAAAAGTGAAAACTGGTGCCCAGGCCTAAAACCAATAACTTCTATTACGTCGTTGCACCAAACTGATTTTATGCGGCCATCCTGCATAGTATATCCATTTAGGGAGGCTTTACTTTTGCCCTTTTCATCACTGCAAACAAAGTGATAATGTGGGAGGGAAGCCAGCGGATTTTTAAAGTTGTATAATGTGTCGGTATACTTTGGGCAGGTACATGGACCGGTTACCTGAACCACTTTGTAAGGTCCGGTACCATAGCTGGTTTTAATAAGGGCTCCAACTTCAATACACATAACTGTATCAATTAAATCTCTATAGCATTGTCAAACAAATTACCTACTTCATCACTGGCGAAAAGAATATACTCTTTTAAGTTTTTCCTTTGCTTACCTTTGTATTTTAATTCATAAGTGAAAGATAAGCCTACTTGCCGCTGGGCAGCAATCCAACGAGATTTTTCTGAAGTAAAAACAAGTTTCGTAACCTTAAGACTGTCATAGTGGCCCGATGCTCTTAGTTGCCGGGTGATGGCCGCTTTGGTTTTAGTTATATACTCTTTGTTGCTCGGGGTGGCTTCTGTTGTGCCATGCTCGTATTTTGCTTGCCTCACATGCAACCCATCCGGAGGCGCATTAATACCGGCGTTGTTCTTTAAAAGAATCAGTGTAGCGGTGGGCATTGCAAAGCCTGCCAAGGAAAACAGTATGACCAGTAAGGGCAATATGTCTTTTTTTCATAACTGTGTTGGTTAAGCTGCTATTGATAATTGATTTGATACAAAAGGCTTTTGCGCCTTCCAGGTCTTTTTCTCTGCCTCTGATAGCCAATTTTTACCCGAGCAGGCCCGCATATTAAATTCCTGCCAAAGAAACTTATCTTTGAAAGTTATATGCAGGGTTCCTTTCTTGTAGCACCGGAAGTAAAAGAACTCTGATTCCTGTAAAGATGAATCGCCTACCTTAGTACAGCTAACAGCGTGCTGCAAACTTATAATTTCAAAGGCCTTCTCCCGCCGCTTGGTGTTGTAGGGGTAATCCTGTACTGGTTTGTCAAAATCTTCGTACCGCTTGCCTGACAGATAGCACATAACCCGATCTACGTCGCTGTACTCATTCCACCGGTAATGACTAGCCGAGAAATATTCACCAAAATCTGACGAAAGAAAATTAGGTAGTATTACTTTTTGATTAACCTTCCATTTGTCATTTGTTTTCCAGCCTTCAACGTGAAAGCGATTTTCTTTATGGTATTTAGTGAATAGATCAAATACATCCAGCACCGCATTTTCTAAAATGTTATCACTATTGCTTATCAGCATAGCCACTAAGGACTGAATATTTTCAATGGTGAAATCTAAGGCTCCCTGAGTTTGGGTAAAGCGGTTAAAGTTTTGTTGTACCGCATTGGTCATATACCGCTCAATGCCCACCTTTTTAATCACCTGGCGCCATACCTGCATTTTACTAGCATCACAGAAGGAATTATATTTTTCGTTGTTACTTTGCCCTTCTATCGTTTTTAGAACATCATCAATTTTAAAGAGCCCTTGCGCATAGAAATGCAGCCGGTCAGCAGCTTTTAGGTATTCGGTATAGGCTAGCTTTAATTCGGAATACTGGAGAACCATATTGCCCACAACATCGAGCGTAGCTACCTGGTCTTTAATAGTTTCTTCATTCAGATTAAAGTGTTGCTCTTTTGTAACATTCTTAAACTTAAAATCAAACCTCTTATCTACCGCCACCTTTTGAAGCCTCACCAAGGCCACGTTTACCCCTGTCTTACGCTCCGCGTCCGCAAATACATCTCCTAACACCTCATAGCTGCCAAAATCCTCTATAAGCTTTATAATGAGCTTTCTTTTTTCGGTGTAGGGGTTCAGGATAGTTTCGGCATTCAGTAGAAAAATGATTTCTCCCTCTTCCAATATACTCCAAGCTTTTAAAAGGTGTTCATCGCCATTACTGAAGGGTGGGTTGCCGATGATTAAATCAAAATGGTAATCGCCCTGGTAGGTCAAAAAATCATTGTTGATTACTTTGTACCCTTTCTCCTGTAGAATGTATTGTAAGTCCTGGTTTATTTCACAGGCGTAAAGCTTGTTTTTTCTTACGCCCGAATCAGAAATAAAATCCAGAATATCACCTTTGCCGGCACTAGGCTCCAAGATGGTTTTACCTGCCAGCTTGTACCCGTATTTAGATTCATAAGGTGCCAACATTTTTCTAATAACTGATTTTGGGGCCGGGTAGAATTCTGAGTTAAACATTGTTTTTACTGGTTAATGTTAAAGATAATTTTAAGGGAAGAAGGGGAGGGTTAAATCTCCCCGCTATCTGCAAATGAATAAAAACCTTCGGCAGTTAAAATAACATGATCTAAAACCTCAATGTCTAGCAATCTACCCGCCTCTTTCATTTTCTTAGTCAGTGCTTTATCTGCTGCGCTGGGTTCTAAATTGCCGCTAGGGTGGTTATGGGCTAAAATTATTCCGCTAGCACAGGCTAACAAGGCAGCGGAGAAAACCAGCTTTGGATCTGCTACAGTTCCGGCAATGCCGCCAGTGCTAAGTTCATAGATACCTAATACCCGGTTAGCTCTGTTTAAAAGTAAAATTTTGAATTGCTCTACAAACTCTATTTTACCAGCATCCCAACTTTCACGGAAGGCATCAACGCAATCTTGGGAGCAAGAAACTTTTGGAAATTCTGTAAATGCCTTCCCAGTTTTATAAGATAATTCAATTTGAGAAATACCTTTCATTCCCTTTTGCAGGTTTGTAAGTTGGTCTGCTTTTTCGCTGTCGAGGATGTCTATAAGTGAAAGTTGCATAGCTCTTTATGTTGAAATGCCTTGTTTGATTATCTATACAAATATATACGTTTTATATTAATTTTGTTACAATTTGTATGTATTTATTTGTCCACAAAATGAGGGGTTTTTTCTTCCCTTTTGTAAAATTTTATTGTTTTTTGGATCCTCATCTATGGACTGGATCATATTTATTTTAACAAAAGGGAAAGAAAATATCATTCTGGACTTACTTATAAAAGGTCGTTTTTCGCGGCTAGTGTGCGCAGCTTTTTTTTGTTTTTTTTGTTTTTTTTGCTCCGTTATACTATTAATGAATTTCTTAGCCGTTATTTTTTTAGACAACACAAATTTGTGTATTTGTGAGTATTTGTCTATTTGCAATAGGCCTTAACTTTCTATTACTCAATTACTTATACGGGTTTAAAACGACCTTTTATAAGCTAAAAACGACCTTTTATAAGTGAATTACGACCTTTTATAAGCTAAAAACGGCTTTTTATAAGTTGTATAACTACCTTTTATAAGTTATAAACTACCTTTATAAACAACTATAGTTTATTATAGCCGTTTTTTATATTATTGCAAATTACCTTTATAAAGTGCCTGAAACTGTGAAAGCCCCTGAAATTATTGAAGTGCGTCAAAGTAATGCTATTACTGCCGCTAGGTACGATTACACAGCCTGCCAGCTTGATATTTTGTTTTATTTGCTTTCCATCCTTAGGAAGGAGGACCAGCCAAATAAAGAATACCAGATACATGTAACCGAAATCGAATCCATTACTGGAAGAGAGTGGAACTATCAGCAGTTGAGTGATGCCACAGAAAACATGGGTAACAGGACTTTTAAGATTAAGACTACTGACGAATACCAGCAGATATGGATTTTTCAAGCAGTTAAATATAAAAAGGGAAAGGGCTATTTTACTATAAAACTTTCTGAAGACATAAGGCCTTATCTGTTTGAGCTCAAAAACAATTTTACTTCTTACCAGCTACATTCGGCCTTAAAGTTAACCAGTAAATATGCCAAACGGATTTACCAGCTGGCCAGCCAATGGAAGGACATTGGCGAAACAAAGGCTTATTCCATTGATGAATTAAAATTCATGCTAAAGCTTAAGGACCCGAAGGGCAAAGAGCCGGAACAATTTGAACGAATCAGCGATTTAAAAAAGAAGGTGTTAGACATTGCCGTAAACCAGATAAATGAACATACTGATTTAACTATCAGTTATACCCTGGTAAAACAGGGTAGGGCATTCAACGCTGTGCGGTTCTATATAAATAATCAAGTACCAAAACAGCTACAAATCCCTTATGATAAACCGCTGGAAGAAGGTCGTATCCAAAATGCACGGCAAATATTAGACAGCCTGGGAATTAAAGATAACAAGCTTATTCAGCAAATCTTATCTGAGAATGGACTTGTAGACGCCTTATTTAAATTTAATTACGACTTAAAAACAGGTAAAACCAAAGCTGATAAAAATCCTGCCGGTTTGTTGCTTAAAGTGCTGGGTCTCCGTTAGAACGAAAGAAAGATTTTTTACAAAAGGGAAAAAAATAGTAAATTTATAAATATGAAGGTCCAATATTTGACAAACGATAAAGGAGAGCGAATAAGCGTTCTTATTCCCTTCAAAGAGTGGAACAGGCTTAACCAGGAGCGGGAGGAATTGCGCAAGAAGCTACAGGAAGCAGAGCTGGCCCAGCGTTATAGGGAGGCGCTGACAGATATTGAGCTCTTTAAAGAAGGAAAATTAAAGACCCGTCCTATACAGGAACTTCTGGATGAGCTTTAATATTCAGTTTAGCGACAACTTTGCTAGAAGTGCTAAGCAACTGGCTAAAAAATATCCCTCTCTGAAAAATGACTTGGCTCTTCTTAGCCAGGAACTAGCCGATAACCCTGAAATGGGTACACCCCTGGGAAAGAACCTCTATAAAATTCGTATGCCCATCACCAGTAAAGGCCGCGGAAAATCTGGCGGTGCTAGGGTAATCACCTGTGTGGTATACAAATCCGAGCAGGTACTGTTAGCTGAAATCTATGACAAGGCTCAATACGATACAGTTGACGATGCTAAAATCATCAGGATGCTGAAAAATGAGGGCTTTGATATCTAAATAAATTCAATTTAAAGACCTAAAAAGTGGATTACAAATACATGAAGATTTCCCACGAAGGAGAAAAAACAATAGGGTTTAAAACGCTTAGCGACAATGAAGCAGACCAGGCCAATGAATATTCCTTCCTGAACAGGTTAGAAATTCTTCAGGAAGAAACACTTGAAGGAGGCTCACAATTTATTCCGGCAAAATTAAAGGATGGCTACTACCCTATTGAGTATTTTAGACCTTCACAACCTGTAATGGCTGATATAGTTCGAAATGGCGATCCCATTGTGGCTAGACCTTCAATAAACTATTATGACTACATAGGTCCAGAAGAGAATAATTGATTTTTGAATAAACATCAAAATATATCTAATTCCGAAGCCGGCTCTGGCTTCAGGTTAACATAACAACACTTATATGTCACAAGCTGCCAGCCAGAAAACCAAATATACAAAAAGCCCAAAATTTGGAGCCTACTTGAAAATGTGTGTTCTTAAAGAGGGTTACTAAAAGAACCTCAAGAAGAAATATTTACAAAAGGGAAGAAAAATAACTTTCTTGTCTTAATATTAAATCTGCAGCTATGAAACAGCGCATTTATCGCTTACTCCGGAGGAAGAAGGAGGGTTCAGTGTGAGTGTTCCTAAGCTGCCTGGTTGCTTTACTCAAGGCGAAACAGGCCTTGGAGATGGCTAAGGAGGTTATTAACCTGTATGAGAAGATTGGGGCCAAAGGAAGAATCATTTCAGATAGTAACAGCTATTTCCTATGTGGAGGCAGAGGAGCTGTTACAAGCAAAGGGTGACTTTCTGGCTAGTAGAACCAAAGCCCGTTTTTGGGAAGAAATTATAAAAGAAACGACCGGGAAAGCCCCGGTCGTTTCTTTTGTTTATTGATGTCCCACTATAATTTTCTCCTTGATTATCTCATTGCCATTAATAATATGGATGATATAAAATCCATTAGGTAGGTCCCGGGTGTCTAAACGTAGAGCTCCATCTTTAAACTTTCCGGTCTTTAGCTCTTTGCTGTAATTATCATAAAGTTTTACTTCTACATCTTTCAACTTTTCGAAATCTAAGTTGTCCAATTCAATTTCTTTGCCCATCTTATTTTTTTTCTTGGCTTTAACCTCTATATAGTCGTTGGCTGGATTAGGAGAAACTGAATAAGAATATAAATAACAATATCCGCTTTCCTCTACGTAAATAGATGCCGCCGAACCAGATGAGCCACAATCATTTATAGCCTCTGCATAAATATCATTATAATAAAAACCATAATTAGGCGCTAATAAGGTAATTGATTGTGTTCCTTGTCCACTTACATAGGTCCAACCTGAAGGAATATGCCAAACCCATTCAAGATAAGTATAATAAGGAAACAGGGAATGGTTAATATTAAAGGTAACCTCTTCTCCTGAGCAAACAGATTCCGGACCACTAATGTAAAACTCATCACTGGTTAAAGCTCCAACAGAAACATCCCTTGAATTTGTACTAGCAAGATTACAAGAAGTACCATTATTTGTTGTGGCGGTAATAGTGCCATAACCAAAGTTATTATTTGCTGTGGTGCTTGCTATTTGCACCGATGTGCCAGTATTTGAACCTACTATTTCTAAATCGCCGGTAACGGACCAGTAAACTGGTACACCAGGATTAGGGGAAACCGAATATTGCTGGGTGCCACATACGTGAGATTTTCCAAATAAGTTGAAATTCTTAGCTGGAGGGGGAGTTGGTATTTTATTAATTTCATTTTTGACAAAGGTCGCCCCTGCCGAGGACAAATATACATGCGGCTCATTTTGTACCGGAGCATAATAGGCATCAAAAGGGGTTTCATTAGCACACGGAGGGGTTAAATCTATATTGCTTAAATTATCTGCCCAATTACGAGCAGGGTTATTTGTAAGCCCAAGGGCACTGGCCGTTGGGATAAAAGCATGATTAGGCACAACATTGTAAAACTTATTTTTTGCAAATAAACTTGCAAACCATCCGAATCCCCCTTGTTCTTTTATTTGCTGCTGTGTATTAAAAGTACCGCCTTGTACTAAATCTAAACTTTCTCTTGTGTAGCCGGGGTTTTGCGCAGTAATAGGCTCTGGAGAAAAAAGTACTCCGAGGCCGGCCCCAGTAAACACAGTACAAGTACCGTTATTTGCCGGGGCAAAGTTTACATAAGCTTCCGAACCATGAACATTAACGAACATTAAAGGTGGAAAAAATTTTAGAAAGAAAAATTTTATACCGGCTCTCACTACTGTAGTGCCATCCAGTACAGAATGCAAGGCAATTCCGCAACCTGTACCCGCTGACTGCGGTACACCATTTTGGCTTCCGTTAACCAGTGCAATCTTCCTAAGGTTTACGGGATAGCCTATATTATCTAAGGCCGTTTGAAAGGTTTGCCGAAAATTAGGTGCCCCAGTCGGATAAACAGAGTTAGCTAAATTATGATGAATCAGCATTTGCCTGGCAGCATTAGAATTGATTTTTTTATTATAATTATCTCCTGCCCCAGGACTAACTTTCCTATAAAATTTCAGGTATTCCTGAGCACCAAGAGGAATATTAGCTCCTAGGTGCGGGGCATCAAAAGAAACCCATAAACGCGTATTATGATTTTTGTTATTTTTCTCCATGTAGGCTAATGCATAACGCGTAATTAACCCGCCCATGCTGGGGCCAATAACCACTATTTTTTCGTTGCTGCCGGCTTTTGCCAATCGCCGGTTTATTTCTTCTATAATTTCAACCAAGGTAAAGGCATTGCGCTCAATGTAATCGGCGCCCCCATCCCGGTCATCAGTTGAACCAGTTGGCTTGTAGGTGTGCCAATTTACTATTACCACATCATAACCCTCGGTTCTGAGTTGCTGGCCAAATGGGGTAGGGCTGTTCAGGTATTCACTGAAGATAGTTGGCCCATCTCTACTGTCACCTGGATCAAAGCCATCTACTACTATTATGGGCTTACGCAATACCGGATTGCTACAGTTTGCGTAGTAGAAATCTAACTCGGCTTTACCTTTCGTAGCAGAGGTTTCTTCATACCCTTGGAAAGGTAATGTCGCTTCGATTATCTCCGGGTTTGTATTACAAGGAGAAAGAATTGTTACTGTTGTGGCGCAGTTGGAGCAGGATGAGCCAGCCAGCGTACCAGTTACATACAAAGTAGCATAGGTAACAACCTGGGTATTATTACTGAAATTTATAATAAACTTAAGCGTTTTATAACCGGCTGTACTGTAAGTTACCGTGTATAAATTATTGCCCGGCACTATAACTGCGGTAGTATTGTTGTCGTTGCCGAAGCTAACGGTTACGCTGGTAACCGTTTGAGTTAGGTTTGTTTTAATAAAGTCGTTAGAAAGTTTAAAGCTTACCGAACCTGGGGCCACCTGGTCGGTTAAGGCTGCTGCTACTACGGTGTTGTGCTGGTTATACGGGCTTCTGGGCCGCCCCAGCACATCGTATAACAGATTGTTTTGCAAACTAAATAAGTTAGCAGACAAAGCAGTGGTATCGATTAAGCTAAAATTGTAGTTAATTATACCAATAGGTACCTCATTAGCCAATAAACTTTGCGTAACTGTCTTTTTAAGCTGCCCTAAAGAATCCATGCTGACCGGGTTATAATTGGCCTCGTACAATTCAAAATAAGCTTGTTTGAAATGGGCGTAAGAAGAAGTATCGCTAATGCCGCCTTTATTAAACTGGTGCAAACCAGCCAAGGGGTAAGCCCGGTCGTAGAGTATACCGGTAGGTATTTGGCTCTTATTTAGATTTAGCAGATAGGCATCTATACCGGCTTTATAGTCCAGGACTTGGCCACGCGAGAGAAGCGGAATTATTAAAAATAGACAAAGTAAGTAGTAATTTTTTTTCATAAGAATGGTTTATTAAAATGGTAGATAAATAAGTTAAAAGAGTGCTATTACCAATGGGTATCGAACCGACCACTCGTAATCTTAACTGTTTGGCCGGGATTATCCCGATTTTCGGCGGTAAACTCAAAGGTGCCGGAAACAATTTTAGTACTGGAATCTAAACGGGTAATATTTACTTTGCCGGGGTATTTGGCATTAGTAGCATAAAATGAGCGTTTTCCATAACTATTTGTAACGGGGTCGAGATAAGTCTTATCTACATGATAATAAATACCGTGGCTGGTGTAAGAAGTGCCAAAGGGCGGCACATCTGTAATAAAGTTGATAGGATATTCTCCCGTACCAGTTACTTTTTCCAGGTATAGGTAGATACTCGTATTATTTTTTTTATTCGCCGTATTAGCGTCTATTCTTAATATGTTACCATCGTACCGGGCAACAAGGGGTTTAACACTGGATAAAAACTCCCCCCCTTCTGGCACCCAGTTCTTGCCGTTAATTTTACAGCCAAAAGTATCTTTTCCCTTTTTGGTAGGCCGAGGCAACGGCTCGTCGCAGGCTGTAAACAGCAGTAGAAGGCAAAGCATGATTACAGGAGTTAAATTTATATGGTGTAATAGGCAGATGTTTTTCATGATGTAAAGAAATAGGAGGAATTGGCATTATGGTAAACTGGTATAACTAAAGAAATGTATTTCAATCACCTTTCGCTAATATTTAGAAGGCATAGCGGGTGCCTAATTTAAAAAGCTGATTACCAAGGTTAAAACAGCAATTAAGTATGAGTTAAAAGTATTGCTTGTTATAGGAGCGGAAAAAATAATGTATTTAAATATAATAGAACTATTCGGTTAAAACAAGAAAATACTTCTCTATTTTCCAGTGGGCCGGCGGAGCCTCACCTATTCCGGGTATTTTGTTTACCGGTGCCCGGCCTACACTTTATTTTCCCTTCGCTTAAATATAACGAAAGCCAGAATTTTACTCCTATTTAACATAATAGTAGTTATAAGAGAAAACCTCTCTGGAGTGAACTGGGCGGGCCTTTTTTTTCGCCTTTTTCTGGTACTTTCTAAAGAACTACTTTCCCGCAATTATTGTATATTGGTTTAAATATATAGTATATTCGTTAGTCCAGTTACGTATATACAACAGACGGTAGTTGGCTAAACGTAATAATGGTGTTTATATCGTAGTTGGCACACATTCATGAAGCAACTAACTC
>Ga0210040_10000539_pt1 | contig 63293 bp, 88 predicted proteins | sample CryGeyCG12114_NA_FD_185462 | JGI IMG/M metagenome (GOLD analysis project Ga0210040, IMG submission 185462) | Groundwater microbial communities from aquifer - Crystal Geyser CG19_WC_8/21/14_NA (SPAdes) (version 2) | ecosystem: Environmental > Aquatic > Deep subsurface > Groundwater | place: USA...
ACCGAGCAGGAGTTCGCATCGGCATCGCCGGCGTACAAGCAGGTCGCGTTCAGCTGGAAGATGCAGGGTAAGTAGTTCTCGCGAGATATTCATGCCCTATAACGAGAACCCACCACTCTGATCGAAAGGCATAACCATGACCGAGATCCAGACTGAGAACGCCAACCTCGACCCGAAGACGGTCGTCAAGGGCGTCGCCACCTTCGTCGCCACCACATCTGTCGGATGGACCATCGGCAACGTGATCGGGAACACCACCAACGCCACAAAGGGTCATCAGAAGATGATGATCCGAGTGACCGCGATGGTCGCCACCGGTCTCGCCAACGACCCCGTCAAGCAGTTCGTGAGCGTGAAGGTCGACACCCTTTTCGACCACATCGAGAAGATCCGCGTCTTCCACAAGGAGAACGTCAGCAACACCGCCGACTCCGAGTAGTACTTCCACGGGACCAGACACCAGCACATGGTGTCTTGGTCTCTCATTTTTCCGGAAAGAGGACATATGACTGAGCAGTTCCCACCCAACCCCGTAGGGGCTCGAGGCGCCGTCTCTCGTCCTGAGGACAAGCAGCCGAAGCGTCACCCCATGCACGCAAGGGAGGAGGCGGCGGCCACCGCGTCACCCTCGGACAAGAACGTCGAGCAGGTCGTGCACAGCAAGGTCGTCCGTCGCAAGAAGCCCTGGGGCCAGAAGGTCGCCGACATGGTCGACGCAGGTGGAGTCGTGGGCTACATGCTCGGCGACGTGCTCATCCCTACGCTGCGAGCTTCGATCGTTGAGGCGTTCGCTGGTGGTCTCGAGCGAGCGATCTACGGTGGTGACGTTCGTCCTGGCAATCGACTGCCTCTCCGTCCCGGTGGCGGCGTCGGACCGGTGCCCTACCACAACCGGTACCACTCCAGTGCGCCTGTGCGAGGCAACGCTCCGATCCACGAGCCGCGGCGCCTTGTGCGCAGGCACGAGGAGTGGGAGCAGATCATCGTCGCAACGCAGGCTGAAGCTCGTGAAGTCGTCGACCGTCTGTGGGATCTCGCCAACCGCTACCCCGCCGCAACCGTCGCCGACTACTACGAGATGCTCGGACAAACGCCGTCGTTCACCGACGAGCGCCGTGGGTGGACAGTGGACACCCTCCAGTACGCGGACATCAAGCGTGTCCGTGAAGGCTGGCTGATCGTCCTGCCCGATCCTGAGTCCGTCGTCTAATGAGCGACATATTCGTGCATCCCACGTACGGGGGTCCACGAATGGACAGGCAGCCGGTGAACGTATGCCCGTGCTGCACGGGTAGACCGATCAAGAGTCATCGCAGGGAGTTATGCAAGGACTGCTGGGACGCCTGCGTCCGCATGGTCTCCTGCAACCACACAACATCCAACACACCAAGCTCTGAAGGAGCATCCTCATGAACGTCGGCAACATTCTCAACTCGGCCAAGACGGCCGTCACCAGCAAGGCAGGACGTTCACTCCTGCACGTCCAGAAGCACTCCCCCATCCTCCTCTTCGCCGCCGGCGGCGTCGGTGCGGTCACCAGCACCGTCCTGGCCTGCAAGGCTACGCTGCGTCTCGAGGAGACCACGTCCGACCACAACGACAAGCTCGCCGACATCGAGTCCGCAGTCGAGAAGGGTGAGACCCCCTCGGGTCGGCCCTACTCGTCCGCTGACGGTCGACGTGATGCTGCCGTCGTCCGCGTCCGCAAGACGGTCGACGTCTGCAAGCTCTACGGTCCGGCCATCCTCGTGGGTGGTCTGTCCGTCGCGGCCCTGACCGGCTCGCACGTCATCCTGAGCAAGCGCAACACCGGCCTCATGGCAGCTTACGCGGCGCTCGACGCAGGCTTCCGGGACTACCGGGGCCGTGTCGCCAACCGCGTCGGTGTCGAGGAGGAGCGTGACCTCTACCTCAACGCCGAGGACCGTGAGGGCGTCGACGACGACGGCACCGCGGTCATCAAGAAGGTGGCCGAGGTGGCTCCCGGTACGTTCTACGCTCGGGTCTTCGACAAGAGCGTTGCACCCCACCAGGACCGCAACGAGCACAATGAGTTCTTCCTCCGTGGGGTCCAGTCGTACGCGAACGACATGCTGAACTCCCGAGGTCACCTGTTCCTGAACGAGCTGTACCGCGACCTCGGCCTCAGCCACACCAAGGCCGGCGCGATGGTCGGCTGGGTCAAGGGCAACCGTGAGGGTCAGGGCTTCATCGACATCGGCATCAACAACGGTCTGGTCTTCAACGGCGACGGTGGAATCGTCCTCGACTTCAACGTCGACGGCGTCATCCTCGACCTGATCTGATCTGTCCTACCCGTAAACACATATCTGAGAGGCAGGACAGCATGGCTAAGAAGGAGATCATCAAGAACGCCGCGCTCACCGTTCGTGTGAACGAGGAGCCGATCGTCGACGCCCTGGAGTCCGTCAAGGACGCCGTCGTCGAGACGACGGGTGCGACTTACGACGTCGCTGAGGACGCGGTCGAGGCCGTCGTCTCGGCGTACCGCACCAACCCGTACATCATCGTCGGTGTCGCCGTCGTGGCGGCAAGCACCGGCGCATATCTTGGCTACCGGTACGGTGTCAAGAAGGCCGGTCTCCGGTTCGACGAGCGACTCGAGGGTGAGCTGGTCGCGATGGAGGACCACTACAAGCGGCTCGCCAAGGTCCCGCCGTACGACACCATCGAGTCAGCGGCCAAGGAGGTGCTGCCTCCCGAGACGCAGGCTGTCCTGGAGACCTACCAGGGCGGTGACGGCACGGAGATGGTTGTCGAGCTGCAGGGTCCTCTGCAGATCTCGGAGCAGCGCCGGCAGGAGCGGGCAGCCGAGGCAGCAGAGCGTCTGCGTAAGGGCGCTCGTCCCGAAGTCGCCGAGGAGGTGCGTACGAACGTGTTTGCCAACAACAGCAATCTCCCTACGTGGGATGCGGCCTACGAGCTGACTCTTCGTGCGGAGCTCCCTGATGGGTACCCGTACGTCATCACTGCGGAGGAGTACAACTCCAACGAGAGTGACTACAACCAGGAGCAGCTGACGTACTTCGCCGGCGACGACACCCTCGTCGACTCGAAGGACATCCCTGTTGACAACGCCGAGCAGCTCGTCGGCGATGACAACCTCGAGCGCTTCGGACACGGGTCGGGCGATAGCAACATCGTCTATATCCGCAACGACAACCTGTCGATCGACATGGAGGTCGTACGAAGCGACTTCTCCTTCTCGAAGGCCGTGCACGGTTTCGACCCGGAGGTTGGTCGCTCCCTCAGCCGCGCCCCGCGGAGGATGAGGAGCGCGGATGAGTGAGCGCACATCTCGACGAGCTGTATCTCACCTGGCTGTACGGTCATATCGCTAATCCAGAGATTGCGAATCCATCGCAGTCTTTCTGGAAGCTGGCGAAGCAGCTGTTCACAACCGAGTTCCTGAGCTTCGTCCCGAACGACGACAACCGCGTCGAAGACGGACGAGCTCTGAGGTACGAGTTCATCGATGACCTAGGTCTCGAGGATGTGGACCCACACTGGATGGCAGTGGGTTGCTCATTTCTGGAGATGCTGATTGGGCTTTCCAGGCGGCTGTCCTTCCAAGACGAGGGGCAGCCGCTTGAGTGGTTCTGGCATCTCCTCGCAAATCTAGGGCTTCGATACAACGACCGTGTCCGAGAAACAACCATGGGTTATGAGATCAAGGAGGTCACCGATCGAGTCGTATACCGGACGTACGATTCAAGTGGCCGTGGCGGGCTCTTCCCGTTGATCCATCCCGACGCAGACCAGAGACGTGTAGAGCTATGGTACCAGCTCAACGCATATCTCCAGGAGCGTAACTAGATCGAGAGGAGGGTGGATGGACTTCTACCGAATCGGCATCAAGGAGACCAAGGAAGGTGTCCTGGAGATCTACCCAGACTTCCTCGTAGGACGCTCTGAGGACCTGATGGTCCGCGCTCGAGGGTTCTATGCGATCTGGGATGAGAAGACCGCTCTGTGGTCCACTGACGAGTATGACGTACAGCGTCTCGTTGACGAGGAGTTGTGGGCGTACGCAGATCAGAAGAAGGCTGAAGGGGTACCGTGCAACGTCAAGAGCATGCGGTCCTTCGACAGCAACAGCTGGAATCGGTTCCGAAGCTTCGTAGGCCAGGTCAGTGACAACAGCACCCAGTTGGATCAGTCACTGACCTTTGCTTCACAGAAGGCGGAGCGGAAGCACCACGTGAGTAAGCGTCTCTCGTACGACATCGAACCTGGCGACTGCAGCGCCTGGGACGAGATGATCGGGACGCTATATTCGGTCGAGGAGCGCACCAAGATCGAGTGGGCCATCGGCTCAGTCCTTACTGGTGACTCAAAGTCCATCGAGAAGTTCCTCGTGTTCTACGGCTCCGCAGGTACGGGTAAGTCTACCGTACTTAAGATCATCGAGAAGCTGTTCAGGGGCTACGTGTCGAGCTTCGAGGCGAAGGCTCTGGGGTCCAACAGCAATCAGTTCGCCACGGAAGCCTTCAAGAGCAATCCTCTTGTCGCAATCCAGCATGACGGCGACTTAAGTCGGATCGAGGACAATACGGTCCTCAACAGCATCATTTCTCACGAGCCGATGCGCATCAACGAGAAGTACAAGCCGGGCTATGACGCACAGATCAACGCGTTCCTCTTCATGGGGACAAACCAGCCCGTCAAGATTACCGACTCCAAGTCGGGCATTATTCGTCGGCTCATCGACGTCCACCCCACGGGCGTACGGATTCCGGCGAACCATTACACAACCCTGGTGTCTCGGATCGACTTCGAGCTTGGTGCAATCGCGCACCACTGCCGAGAGGTATATTTGAGCCTGGGTAAGAACCACTACAACGGCTACAAGCCGCTCGAGATGATGTTCCAGACGGACGTGTTCTTCAACTTCGTTGAGAGCACATACGACATATTCAAGGCGCAGGACGGTACGACCCTCAAGCAGGCGTACCAGCTGTACAAGGAATTCTGCGCCGACAGCGGGATCGAAAGACCGCTGCCCATGTACAAGATGCGAAGCGAGCTTCAGAACTACTTCGACGAGTTCAAGGATAGGGCCGAGGTCGACGGTCACATGGTGCGGAACTACTACTCAGGTTTCAACGCTCGACCGTTCAAGGCGCCAGCGGAGGAGGCCAACACCTACTCGCTGGTTCTCGACGAGACAGAGTCCCTGCTCGACGAGATGTTGGGGTCGATGCCGGCCCAGGGTGCAACGACCGCGGGAACCCCTCTGCAACGGTGGGCTTCTGTGGCAACCACCCTGGCCGACATCGACACCTCACAGCAGCACTTCGTGAAGGTTCCGGCCAACCATATTGTGATCGACTTCGATCTGAAGGGTGAAGATGGAGAAAAGTCACTCGAGCGAAACCTCGAAGCCGCAAGCGTCTGGCCTGTCACCTACGCCGAAATCTCGAAAGGCGGGGCAGGCATCCATCTACATTATCTCTGGACCGGTGGAGACGTGGCCGAACTCTCGCCTACGTACTCTGATGGAATTGAGATCAAGGTGTACACAGGGGACAGCTCCCTGCGTCGCCGGTTGTCCAAGTGTAACGCGCTGCCTGTTTCAGAGCTGAGCACAGGTTTGCCTAAGAAGGAGAAGAAGATGCAGAATCCCCAAACGATGCAAAGCGAGCGGGGTCTGCGGAACCTGATCGAGCGGAACCTCCGCAAGGAGATCCACCCAGGAACCAAGCCTTCGGTCGACTTCATCAAGACGATCCTGGACGAAGCATATTCGACGGGAATGGTCTACGACGTCACAGACATGAGGTCCCGCATCATGACGTTCGCGACCAACAGCAGCAACAAGGCGATGGAGTGCCTGAAGCTGGTGCAGATCATGAAGTTCCACTCAGAGCGTGCAGAGGTGCCGGCGCAGGCCGAGCCACCCACGGATGCTCCGATTGTGTTCTTCGACGTGGAGGTATATCCCAACCTCTTCGTCGTCTGCTGGAAGTACCAGGGTGTGGACGAGGTCGCGCGGATGATCAATCCGAGCGCCCAGGAGATCGAGAAGCTTCTCAGTTTGAAGCTTGTCGGCTTCAACTGTCGGCACTACGACAACCACATCATCTACGCCGCATATCTGGGCTACAGCGTCGAGCAGCTGTATCAGCTTTCCCAGAAGATCATCGTGCAGAAGGATCGCAACGCATCCTTCGGCGAAGCGTACAGCATCTCCTACTCCGACATCTTCGAGTTCTCTTCGAAGAAGGAGTCGCTCAAGTGGTTCGAGATCCACCTGGGTCTCACACACATGGAGATGGACCTGCCCTGGGATCAGCCTGTCCCGGACGAGCTTATTCCGAAGGTCGTCGAGTACTGCGTCAACGACGTCCGTGCTACGGAGGCGGTGTTCGAGGATCGCAAGGGTGACTTCACAGCTCGGCAGATTCTTGCTGAGCTGAGTGGTCTCACGATCAACGACACAACGCCGAAGCACACCGCTCGGATCATATTCGGGAACGTGAAGAACCCGCAGCAGCACTTCACCTACACTAACCTGGGTAACGAGTTCCCGGGTTACAAGTACAGCTTCGGTAAGTCGGAGTATGCTGGCGAGGATCCGGGTGAGGGCGGCTACGTGTATGCCGAGCCGGGGATCTACGAGAACGTCGCTCTGCTGGATGTAGCGTCGATGCACCCGACTTCGCTTGTCCAGCTCGGCTACTTCGGCGAGTACACCGAGAACTTCCACGATCTGTTGAAGGCTCGTCTGGCCATCAAGGCTGGCGACTACGACTCGGCTCGAGAGATGCTGGACGGTCGTCTCGCGCCATATCTGACGGACAAGGAGGGAGCTAAGGAGCTCGCTTATGCCCTGAAGATTGTCATCAACATCGTGTATGGCCTCACGTCAGCCAAGTTCGACAACCCGTTCAGGGACCCGCGCAACAAGGACAACATTGTTGCGAAGCGCGGCGCCCTGTTCATGATCGACCTCAAGCACGCGGTCCAGGCGGAGGGCTACACCGTCGTTCACATCAAGACGGACTCCATCAAGATTGCGAATGCTGACGAGTTCATCATCGACTTCGTTTCGAAGTTCGGGGAGAAGTACGGCTACGACTTCGAGCACGAGGCCACGTACGAGCGGTTCTGCCTCGTGAACGATGCCGTCTATATTGCTCGGGAGGCCAACTGCCTTGGTGACTGCTGGAAGGCAGTGGGTGCGCAGTTCCAGCACCCGTTCGTCTACAAGACGCTGTTCACCGGCGAAGAGGTCACGTTCAACGACATGTGCGAGACCAAGCAGGTACAGAAGGGGTCCATGCACTTGGCGTACGAGGATGGTAAGCGCATATTCGTCGGTAAGAGCGGGCGCTTTGTGCCTGTGACATCCGGCGGAGGAACGCTGCTTCGTGTGAATGAGGACAAGGATCACGCGGTATCTGGCACTAAGGGGTTCCTGTGGATGGACGCCGAAATGGCGAAGAAGCAGGATGACCTTGAGATCGATGTTCGATACTTCGACGCACTTGCGGAGAAGGCCGTTGCAGCCATCAACAAGTATGGCGACTATGAGGAGTTCATCAGATGAAGAAGCCGTGGAGAGCAGGACCCCTCGGGAAGGCCCTCAACCTGCACTCGCCCAGCGCCCACACGTGGGGGCAGTGCTGGTGCCAGGGGCCAAGCCCGCTGATGCTCCGATCCGACTTCGACGTGGAGCTGGTGCAGCACCTGGGCTCGGACGAGATGATCTGCAAGGCTGCTCGGGTTTCGACCCTGGGCGCTGCGTCGATCGACTCGTCCGAGTCCGCGGGGCTCATCAACTACCTCGCTCGGAACCGGCACGGAGTGCCCTTCGAACACGGACTGCTGACCTTCCGTGTCTTCCAGCCGATCGCCATGTGGCGAGAGACTCAGACACACCGGGCCGGCGTCAGCATCAGCAACGAGTCCGCTCGTTACCGGGAGCTCCAGCCCGTCATGTACGTGCCGCCCTTCGCCCGGAAGCTCGTCCAGGTCGGCAAGAACAGCACCTACTCGTTCGATCACGGAACGCCGGAGCTGTACGACATCATGATGGACACGATGGTCGGTTCCTACGACCTGGCGTGGCACAACTACCAGCACATGCTCAAGCACGGTGTGGCGAAGGAGATCGCGCGATTCTGCTTGCCGTTCGGGATCTACTCCTCGGGCTACATCACGTACAACCCTCGCAGTCTCATGCACTTCCTATCGCTGCGCGTCAAGGCTGAGGAGTCGACCTTCCCGTCGAACCCGCAGTGGGAGATCAACCAGGTGGCAGACCAGATGGAGGCCATCTTCGCACAGCACTTCCCGCTCACGCACACCGCGTTCGTCAACAACGGCCGCGTCTCTCCATAGCACAACATATCTGAAGGAGAACTCTGATGGAGCTGCTCAAGAACGTGTTCAGCCAGATGGCGCTGTACGGCGAGAAGCTGCACACCAGCGTCAAGCCCACGGCCGAGGTCTCGGGCCGGAAGGTGTCGAAGCACGCCGGTGCCACCAAGCGACCGATGCACCTGAAGCGCCGCGAGCGTCGAGCCGCCAACAAGATCGCCAAGGCCAGTCGCAAGCGCAACCGTCGTGGGTAGCCCGGCGCCGCTCGTGATCTATGTGGCCGCCCAGCGTGTCGTCGTAGGGAAGACCTGGTTCGACCCCGCGGCGGGCGAGATCAAGGCCCTCCTCGACCAGGACATGCCGGCTGCTGCACGAGCGATCATCTACAACCCCCTGTTCCGACGTGAGTACTCCATCGTGCCGGCACCAGCTGTGCTGAGCACGTTCGAGCGGCTCATGACCACTCAGACGACACACGTCGTCACCGACATCGAGGAGGGCTAATGCCCGAGAAGAAGAGGCTAGACAACCTCACGCTCTACGGGGTGCGGCTGCTCTACCGCAACTTCGCCGGTCGTGCGCAGCAGTTCAACGAGGAGGGCAACCGCAACTTCAACATCATCCTCGACCCCGAGCTGGCCGACAAGCTGGCGCAGGACGGCTGGAACGTCAAGACGCAGCGCGTCCGTGAGGAGGGCGATATCCCGGATCGTCTCCTCGCCGTCAAGGTCAACTTCAAGAGTGAGCGACCGCCGAAGGTCGTCATGATCGCCGGCAAGAACCGCGTCGCTCTCGGCCCCGACGAGGTAGCGGTGCTCGACTTCGCTGACCTCGGCAACGTCGACGTCACGCTGAACCCATATCCGTGGGAGATGTCGGGTAAGACCGGCATCACAGCGTACCTCAAGACGTGCTACGCCACGCTCAACCAGGACGAGCTGGAGATGAAGTACGGCGACGACCAGCAGTCGGCTCTGCCGTTTGGACTCGAGGCCACCGATGGCGTCAACGACAACATCGACGAGGCTGATGGCGAGGACGAGGACGACGAACACGCTGGGCTGCTGAGCCAGAACGAGGAGGTCGACTGATGGCCAGAGACGTCGATAGAGTAATGGATTACGTCCACCATATGCTGGACGTTCCGCCCGTACATCGTCAAGTCATGCTCAATCGCCTCGATCCTCCGCCAACTCAGGAGGAGCTCGATCGAGCTAGAGAGCAAGTCTATCCCACAAAGGCGGTCGACTGATGTCCAAGCTTTCGGTCATTTTCGACATCGACGACGTCCTCATCCCGATCCTCTCGAAGGTCCACGAGGCGATCGGCGCTGCCGGTCTCAACCCGGACAACCGGAACATGACCCGGTGGGAGATGCATCTCGACTACGGCTGCACCAAGGAGCAGTGGGTCGAGGTCTTCAGTAGTCTGGCCGTTCCCGACGGGATCTACCACGCGGCGCCATATCCTGGCGTCAAGCAAGCGATGGACAACCTGCAGGACGCCGGACACGACATCCACCTCGTGACTGCTCGTGGGTTCCATAACCACGCCGAGCAGATCCGTAAGTGGACACACGAGTGGAAGGAGCTCTGGGATATTCCAGGCACTCTCACTTTCGCCCATCGAAAGGGCGAAGAGGTCAGCCGACTGGAGGCAGACTACGCGGTGGATGACGGGATCCACAACGTTCGAGACATGACAGCTGCCGGAGCAACGGCATATCTCATGAACCGAGACCACAACCTGAGCGACTACTGGCACCCGGACTACCGAGTCAACAGCGTCTCGGAGTTCGTGCTGAAGGTGTTGAACACTGATGGCTGAACAGAACATTTGCCCATCATGCGAATGGAATGAATCTTCGGGGACGCTTCATCCTTCTCGATGTCCGGATTCTCCTTTTCACTATCAGGCTTTAGCCGAAGTCCGCTCGGTTAGCAGCACCGGCGGAGAGAAGGGGGTCAAGGCCCAGCGCCTATCGCTTCTCCCCTCCGCTGCGCTGAACCGCATCAGCGAGGTCTACCACTTCGGTGCCAGCAAGTACTCCGCGCACAACTGGCGGAAGGGCTACGAGTGGTCGAAGTCGTACGACGCGCTTCAGCGACACCTCAACGCTTGGTGGGAGCGTGAGGAGACCGATCCCGAGTCCGGCCTGAGCCACTTGGCACACGCCGGCTTCCACCTGTTCGCCCTGATCACCTGGGACCGTGACCCGCGGTACCAGATCTTCGACGATCGCTACACCCCCGAAGAGGCGTCATGAAGGGCCTACAGCAACTGAAGCAGTTCGGTCTCAACTTGCTGATCGTTCTGATGTTCATGGTTGGTCTGAGTCTCATCACAGACCAAGGTCCTGGCGATTGGGGTTGGCACGACGGACTGGGTCTTGTCGTTATTCTTCTTGCCATCGACATCATGCTCGATCGTAAGGAGCGAAAGAACCGAGTGGTTGTCGTCACTCGGTACGCCAACGAGACGGATGTCGAGGTCGAGAAGATGCTTCTCGACTATGACTGGCCTGAGGCAACGGTGGATCTCCTGATGAAGGAGCTCCGCAGAAGTGGCTACGGCTTCTGGAGAAGGAGGAAGAAATAATGGGCCAGTACCTGCCAAAGCGCAGCAACGTCGAGGCACACCAGCTCAAGCACGACAACGCCGATGACCTGGCACGTCTCTGCGGAGGCGTCGTGGTCGAGGAGCGTGATCCTGAAACCAACAAGCGATTCCCCGGAATCAACGTGCCCACCCTCAAGGGGATGAAGCGCCTTGGCTTCGAGGACTACCTCGTGCAGGATGCCAACAGCGGTGCCTGGAGCGTCGTGCGGAAGCACGGGTTCGAAGCTGCATATTCGGAGGCCGAGGATGGCTAACACACCGAAGGCCATCACCGTCAAGGTGGACGTCAAGCCGACCACACCGCTGCAGAGGAAGTTCACGTACGCGTGGGGTGCCTGGGCTCTCATGTTCTTCGCCTTCGAGGGTTGGGCGATCTTCAACAAAACGTCCGGCGATACCCTCAGCGAGCACACGCGTCACTACTTCCGAGTGAAGGGTCCCGTCGGTACTGCCGTGTTCCTCGGTATGTTCGGCACCTTCGCTGCGTGGTTCTCCGCACACATCATCCAACGGAAGGTCTGATGATCGTAGACCTTCTTCTCATCATTGCGATCTGTTTGATGGTCGCATATCTAGTCGACACCTGGCTCCCGTAACACCTCCCGCATCACAACATCTCTCAGAACGGACAATGAAATGCTCGAGACTCTGAACTACACCCGCAACCCGTCCGACATCGAGGCTGTCCGAGTCACCAGGGCCAACATGGAGGACGTCGCTTCCTGGTGTGGGGCCGAGGTCCTGACGGCCGGCAAGGCGAAGTTCATCGACGTGCCCGTCTACAAGCCGCAGAACGACCGGCTCAAGAAGGCGTTCATCGGTGACTTCGTCGTGTTCGACGGTCGAGGCTTCAAGGTCTACATGCCGAAGTCGTTCAACGCCAGCTTCCGCAAGAAGTCGAACACAGTCAACCTGCGACCAACGGCCGGTGACCACCCGGACGTGGCCCTCGAGGTCGTTCAGGTTGTAGATCCTTCACGGGCCGATGCTCTGCTGAGGGAGGTCGTGGAGACCTCTCCGACGGTCGTCAAGAAGCGAACCATTCCCACGGCCAAGGGCGGAGTCAAGCACTCCTACCTTCAGCCGTCGGAGCCCCAGGACGGACCCCAGGAGCTCAGTCCCGAGCAGTTCAGGCAGATGTACCAGCCGCCGATTGTCCCGGACGTCACGCCGGGCTCCGTCGGGGTCACTGCCCACCCGGGCGACATGCCGGGGGTGTCGGAGGAGGTCCAGATCGACGGTGAGACCGGAGTGGCGTACTCAGCTCCGTCTCCGGACCTGGTCGACTAACGGCCATGGCGTACGCCGTGTACAAGACGGAGCTAGCTTTCCTTCCTGATTCTGTAGTTGAGCTCATTGCACAACTGGAGTGTGCTCTTCGAGAGACAGACTACAAGCAGGTGCAGCTAAGCTACGGACTCGAGCCGAAGCGGCTCCCAACCGTACACGTGATCGTGGAGGTACCGGACGAGTGCCTTCCAGAGAATCGAAAGGGGGCGTAGAATGGGCAACTCTTGGCGCGGTTCGCGCTGGAGCTAGTTCCGTCCATAATGGTCCAAAACGAAGAGAAAGGGGCGCATCATGCGTGGCGTCGCCTGGAAGTAGTAAGTAGCTGGTGGCACTGGCCGGGAGGCGCACTGCACCACACCATATCCGAAAGGAGTACTTATGCCTGACGGATCATGGGGTAAGAAGCCCAAGTACGACGTTCGTAAGGGTTCAGACGGTATGTGGCGAGCATATTACATGGGCTATCCAATGCACGAAGACGGCGTGTCGAAGGGCGTTGCTCGACTGCGAGCTAAACACTTTGAACAGGGCATCATATCCCAAGACAGGAGCCTTAAATGATCACTCAGAAAGATCTCAAAACTCCGCCTCGCTCTGCCGAAGACATCAACAAGGACCTCGAACGAGCATGGGTTCGTCACAGGCTCGGTAGCAACCGGGGTGAGAAGCGAAACTTTCGTCAGTTCGACGAGTTGCTCGACGAACGTCTTAGCGTCGGCTGATGGCTAAGGACCGCGCGCGATTCGGTCCTGAAGATGACCTGACCCTCGACCTCCCTATCAAATTCCGCCGTCCTGAAAGGACTTCATCTAAAATGATCACAAATGCCTGTCTAGCTCGAGGCTGCAAGGTTGTCTTGGACATGGGTTATACCCTCGAAGATCATATCGCCAGTTGCTCGCAGAACCCGCAGCCCAGTGATGGTTTCTGCGCCTACTGTGGAGCTTGGAAGCCAAACGCCCTCGGTATGTGCGGTTCATGCGGGCGTTACCCCAACAACCCCGTAAGCATGTGGCCTGGTGATGAGGTGCCCCGTGCGACGCCCAAGGTTGATCACCCTGAGGGTGTTTCCAACGGCTGCGTCGTCTGGCCGGGAACGAACAAGTCGAGGGACTACCACGCATATCCGTGCCCGGAAGCTTCGAAGTCTCAGACTCAGGTCGTCACGTGGAACGACTTCTCCAACGACGAGGAGCGTACCGCTTACCAGCCTATCGATTTCAACGAAATGTTATACTGGCTTAAGGACCGCCTGTTTAATGCGATTCAGGAAGATATCAACATGGCACTTTCACACGGAGAAGATTGGCGTGAGAAGTACGACGGCGACACCATCGTTCGCGGATACAACTGATGAGGTTCATCTCCAACGCTAACTTCTTCGAAATCAAGGTCGACATGCGACCGTTCCGAGAAGCCATGCTTCAGGTTTTAGAAGGCGCTACTCAGATGTCTAAGACCCTGCAGCGAAATGCAGAAGCACGTCGCGCCATCACAACTTCGTCCGCTCCATTCATTCTCGAAGGGATCGACATCTAATGAGCACTGGAACGATCGCAGCACCGATCACGCCCACCCAGGACCTCCCGTCCGAGGAGCTGGAGATCAGTCCTCCCGACGGGATGTCCCATTACGCCCGACGCGACAAGCTGGTCGAGCCCGGTGGTATCCTCACTGCCCTCTGTGGCAAGAAGTGGATTCCGCAGGAGCGCTTCCTCAGCGACAGCGACAAGCCGATCTGCCCGAAGTGTAAGGAGCTCATGGAGTTCCTCGAAGCGATGGATGGAGTTTGACATGACCACGTACCGCGAAGATCTGCAGCTGGCTCTCGAGGCCATCGAAAACGCGATCGAAGAGCGTAAGAGGTGGCAATTCAATAACAACGACGCATTCAACCGAACCAGCAATAACGAATGGCCCATGGCTGACATGCTCCTCAAGAAGGGCGAGCTCCTCTGCGCCATCGAGGAGCTGGACGAGAAGAAGCCATCGGAGCCAGAGCCTTGGCCGGCTTATTGCCTGTGGTGCGCTTACGAGCGTCCACTGAACGCCAGTGTGATCTGCCCATCGTGTGCGAAGATGGAGTGGACGATCTGGAAGAGCAATGCTGGAATCAAGCGTAAGGCAGCAAATTGGACTCCCGACAACGTCATCGTCGACGAGATCCAGGCTTGGAGTGCGGCGAACCCATCGCTGGGTACAGTGGTGCGGTCATGCATCGAAGAACAGCACCGTATTTGCGAACTGCGCCACTGCAAGTTCTGCGAAAAATGGCGTAACTTCATCGAGTACCGTTGTGCTGGGTGTGGTCGGCACAAGGACGATGAGCCCATGACGCTCCTCCCTCGACTCAACTGGCTCTGGGACCGGCTCGAGCAGGTCAACGCGTTCATCAACGAGAATGTCAAGGAGGACAAGCCGATTGCGTTGAGAATACAGCGCGAGCGCAACCGTCTCCTCGACGAGATCGAGATCTGCAAGCGGGAAGGACAGACGCTCTGATGGATACGTCAAAGGTCTACCTGCCGTTCGATGTCCCCAAGCCTGCTACTACTGGTCGGGTATCGTTGGTCAGTATGGCTTGGACTGATGCTGACGGACAACCTCGAACGGCTCATTACTCGATCGATCCGGTTACCGGTGAGTATAAGAGGTTGCCGTAGTGGACGACTATATCACTAAGTCGACAGCAATTCTGACGATGGCTCTGACTTTCGTGCTGGTTGCCGAGAAGGCTTTTCAGCACGAGAGGTCGGTTAGCTCTCTGTGGCAGGACTTCAAGTCACGCAAGGCTCAATACGAAGCACGAGTGATGGCTGACGCAATCGTTCTCTGCTACGGACCACAGTTGGACGACGCGGCCATTGCTAGATCTCTCGATGCGTTTCGTCGTGAGATCAGTGAGGCTGAGCACAGGAACTACTCATGAACGCTTTCGTCTTCGCGGTCGGTACCGGTCTCGGTATCATCGCCTTATTCAAGAAGTTGGAGATCATCTGATGTCTCTCAGTTATATTGGAACGCGCACATCCACAAACAAGGGCGTGCCCTTCAAGCGCATGAGGGAGGACGTCGAGTCCTTCAGCATGACCGACTTCTCGGCTTCTCACTACGGTGACGGGTTGCTCAGCATCGGTTCGGTGAACGTCAAGAACCTCGAGCTGAAGGATGCTGTACTCGACGACTTCTATCGAGTGCTCTACATGCCTTACGCCAACGGTGTGCTGTCTTCGTTCACCGTCAGCCACATCACAGCAACAAACCTTGAGCGAGGCTTCTCGCACCTCAAGGAGGCTCATGATGGCTACTTCCTCGATGTCGAGGCCGTTGCTCGACTCGGTACAACGACCGATATTCCGTGTGGGTTCGCTACCGGCGATTACCCGACCAGCGACATCGTCTACGAGCGCTGCTATGCCGGTGGCTTCCAGCAGCACCGCAAGGAGGGGTCGTACTGGAACGGTGACGGCTTCTCCGACGAGCGCCAGGCAACAGGCATGGCTTATCTCAACTGCGCTGCCATGGACAACGCTGATGCGGGTCTCGACACCAAGAGCGTAGGCGTTGTGGTTCGGGGGTTTAGCTCATACGGCAACGGGCGAAACCTGCGTCTCTGGGGTTCCGGAACCATCGAGGACTTCGCGTCCAAGGACCCGCGCAATGCTCATATCTGGGTGGGCGGAGAGGACCGTCTCGGTACCTACACCATCACTCGTCCGGTCTTCTCGGGTGGTAGCGACAAGCCGCACATCCAGATCGAAAGCGGGTGGGACGGCGCGAAGATCATCGTCATCGATCCGGTAGTTCCTGCGGGTGAGGAGCTGCGGATCGTTCAAAGTGGAACAGGCCTCCGCGTCCCGGTGGAGATCAGCTACACCAAGCCGGCTCGAGTTCCGCGAGTCCTGCCTACGACGGTTGTCGTCGACGGCGCAACATATTCCGGTGAGCTCACTGAGGTCCTTGAGGAGAAGTCATAATGGAGCGCAACATCATCGCACTACTGCTCGGCTTTATTGGCGGTGTGCTCGCTGTCCTGGGGTACGGAACGAAGCTCCAGAGGGAGCGAGACTTCCGGGAGGCCTGTATGCGTGAGGAGCTCCGACGGAAGAACACTGAGGCGTTCGAGCTCTGGGAGTATGGTTCTCGACCCGTGCCGCTTGTCGAGTACCGTTCCCCGTTCAAGAACCGTGGGTGGCACTGATGGACAAGCCACCGTTTAATCAGAGACATGACCGGGTCTGCCGGAAGCTGGGGGAAGGAAAGGCATCGGAGCCTGCCGAAACTCTCGAGGAGGCCATCGCATACGGGCACTTCCGTGCGAAGCTTCTCGGGATCCGGCAGATCGTCCGACCTGCAAGGAGCTTCCCTCCGCAGCGAGTGTGGTACTCCCAAAGTGTGGGGCGCTGATGGAGCCATATCTCAACCTCATCCAGCGACTCAGTAAGTGGTGGAGCCGCAAGCAGGGCGAGGCCGAGCTGCGTATGGAGATGGGTGCGCAGCTCCGACAGCAGAGGGAGCTTAAGAAGCACCCGAACTGGGAGGACCATCAGGGGTAGTCGGTGAGGTGGGGTTCTCGCGAGAATTACAAGGGCTATAATGAGAACCCCACCCCATTTGGAGAATCCCATGAACAAGACCATCAAGACCGCCAGCCAGACTGCTGTCGTCTTCGTCGCCACCTCACTCGCCCTCACGGCCTACAACACCGTGAAGAACGAGATGGCCAGCCGCGAAGATGCCCGTAAGTTCTACGCTGCGCTCCCCGCCACGTCTCGCCGGATCACCAACTAGCACTCAGTTCCCCAGACTCAGAGACCCCACAAGGTCTCTCAGTCTCAGCGTCCTCGCGAAATTTTCATGGCCTCTAATGAGAACCCCCACTTTGAGGAGTACGCCATGACCACCATCGTCACCGTCCTGCCCCGCACCCGCTTCGCCGTCAACGCTGCTGGAGTCGCCACCGACCTCCACAACACGACGCACGTCGCCCGCTTCGCAGTCACCACGACCGGTACCACCACCGACCTCCGCAAGTAGTTCCCAAGACCTCTAGACACCACTAACCCTGGTGTCTAAGTCTCAGCCTCCGAAGGAGTTCTCATGCTCAGCAAGTCCACAGTCGCTCGACTGACCATCGCTGCAGGTGTCGGAATCCTGGCACACGCTGTCGGATTCATCCACTCGGCGCTCAAGACCGACCTGGCACCCCCGCCTGTAGACCCCGTCGAGACCTTCGCCGGCATCGTGCTCCTGCCCGAGAACTTCGACGCGATCCTCGGACACACGGCGATGGTCACGCTCGACGAGCTCACGAACATGTACGTCGACATGTACGACAACCTCGCCGGCGAGTACGGCATCTTCGTGCCCTCCCTGCCCAACGACGAAGGTGAGCTGACCGCCGCATACGGCTGCATGCCGGTGTCGACGTTCAACGACTACTACCGCGTCCGCAATATCGACCAGTTCCGCATCGCTCGGGAGTTCGTCGAGATCCAGCAGATCCCCATCACCGACCCGCTCTAACCCATCTCTCTGTCCTGAAGGGACATACCATGATCGAGATCAACGGAAACCGCTTCGTCAGCAAGTTCTTCCAGATGGACCCGAAGACGGAGGACCTCCTGTCCAACGGGTCCATGCTGAAGGAGGGGATGGTCGTCATGATCGAGGACGACTTCGGCCGTGTGGACGTCGAGAGGGACACGAAGGTCGAACGGTACGACCTCGCTCGTGCTCTCGAGAACAACCGGTGGTGCACCGTCAGCGAGATCGAGACGCACAGCCAGAACTACGACATCATCTCGTTCGTCGCCACCTACGAGGACGGCACCAAGAAGAAGCGGACCTTCAACAAGAGCTACGCCTGGTACGTCAAGCTCGACAGCATCTGATCCAGCAGATCCCCACCCCCTTCTAGCACCAGGAGACCGTCATGCTCACCACTGCCAAGAACAAGGTCAACGAGACCATCGAGCACGTCCGCAACCACAAGAAGGTCTACGTCGTCGCAGGTGTCGCCGGCGTCTACTTGGTCGGCAACTTGCGCGGCTTCAAGAAGTGCTACGAGGTCACCATGCCGCTCGCCGTCGAGGCAGCCAAGACCACGGCGGTCGACGAGTACCTCATCGGCGTAGCCAAGCAGGGACTCATCCCGCTCGAGGCCACCGAGACGGAGTTCCACGTCATGATGGGCGCTCTGGTCAACGCCGGCCTCAAGACCCCCGAGGTCGCCAAGGAGGCCACGGAGATGGTCAACGAGATGTTCAAGCTGTACCTGGAGAAGTGATGATCGAGATCCTGCTCGTCCTCATCCTCCTGGTGTTGATCTGGATCGGAGTCATCCTGCTCAACCACAGCAAGAACTTCGTGGCGGTTGCGGAAGGCCACTTCAAGGACATGACCGAACTGCGCCACTGCAAGTTCTGCGGGATCAAGTCGATCCTGGACCAGACACGCGAGATCCACTACCGCAACAGCGTCAAGTCGTAGTACCAAGCTCAACAACTTCATATCTCAACCCAACCCATCTAGTCTCTGAAGGAGACATCATGTCCATCGCGACCATGCTCGAGACCGCCACCAAGATCTCCCCGCTGAACGTCCCCGCCCGTCCGGTCGTCGACGAGTCCTACACCATCCAGGGTGTCCGCGTCGTCGACATCCAGCCCAACCAGATCCAGCAGGGCGACGTCATCGTCGAGCGCGGCACCCGCAAGGCCAGCCTGACCGAGGTCAAGTCCGTCGACCTGGCCGGCTGCTCCGCACCGAACAGCACGCACGTGAACGGCAACAACTGCTACGACGGCACGGCGCCGGTCGCGATCGCGATCGGCTAGCCCCCAAGCACCGACGAGATCCCCGTGGTCGGAAGGGGACAAACAACTCGTCGCGGGTATGACGACCCATATCCGTAGGAGAGTCCCGAGCCTGGCTAAACAGGGACCTACACGTGGATGCTAGTACGAGGTCAATTGATGACCGGCGTGTAGTAGGGCCTATAAGTCTCAATCGGCAGAGCGGGCGGACCCGAAAGGTGCGCTGAGGTCCGGGTTCGAATCCCGGTAGGCCCACGTTATCGTGAAAGCGAAGCTGTGTTACGGATGACCTTGAGGAGAAGCGTATCGCTAAGGCGAGCGTGGATTAAGGGACTATCAACCGTAGCTAAAACCCAGTCCCACCACCTGCCTTCGGCACCAGAACTCTCGATAGACTGAGAGGGGTGATTAGGGACCGCAAGGGTCATGACCCGGATTTGCTGCGGGTCACGCAATACCCATCATGCACCAACAACCTCTGAAGGAGTCCTATCATGTCCGAGACCACCGTCACCACCACTGTCCCCGCGCTCAACCAGAACGCCGCCGGTCTGGCCGCCATTCGTGACTTCTTCGGCATGGGCGGAGCGGAGTTCCGCGCGGACTACACCAAGCTGTCCGACACCGACAAGATCCAGCTGCGCAACGGGATCGGTGACGGCACGCTGAACTACTAGCAGTAGCGTCAGAGCTCCGCGGTGGGTGAAAGATATGTGGCTACACTGCCTCACATACACTTTCGCCCACCGCGGTCTGATACAAGCCCTATCAGTTTTTGCCACCCAATACCAGGAAATGGAGCATTATGAACATCGACAAGGGCATTGAGGACAGCAAGGCCTGGAAGACTCAGCAGGCCAAGGACACTGACACTCCAGCCGTCAGCGTGTGCCGGGCTTGTGGACAGAAGATCTACTACTGGCACTGCACAGAGGCTGGTTGCCCGTGGTGTAGGCCGTGCGGCCTTATTCTCAAGGAGAAGATGAAGGGGTCCTAATGGACGAGTATGAGATGCAGGCCTTCGAGCTTGAGAAACTCTGGCGAGAGAAGAGACGGGCTCGAGGTCGTAAGGAGTTGAAGCGCCCTTTGGGTGTTGGTAGGCTTCGCCGACTCAGTAGAACATATCGTCCGCCAATTCACAAACTCGACCCTGATGCTTACTACACCCTACCTTAAGGAGGTGAGAAAGTGGATGCTTCGGACCCGAGGTACCTCAATGAGCAGCAGCGGAAAGCCGTATCCGAGCTGGACAACGGAAAGATCCTTTTTGGAGATGTTGGGTCTGGGAAGACCCGTACCGCGGTCGCTTATTACCTACAACAGGAGGCGCCTAGAGACGTCTACGTCATCACCACAGCCAAGAAAAGAGACAGCCTAGACTGGGAGCACGACTTCGTAGTCAACGGCGTTTACAAGTCAACTGAGACCACTGCACAGGGTATCCTGACGGTCGACAGTTGGAACAATGTAGACAAGTACCGCAACGTGCACGGAGCATTCTTCATATTCGACGAGCAGAGATTGGTTGGATCAGGTGCCTGGACAAAAGCCTTCCTCAAGATTGCAAAGCGCAACCACTGGATTCTCCTTACTGCCACTCCCGGGGACACTTGGCTTGAGTACATCCCGGTATTCGTTGCAAACGGCTTCTATGCGAACCGAACTCAGTTCAAGCGAGAGCACGTCATCTACTCTCCTTACTCCAAGTTCCCCAAAGTCGACCGTTACGTGGGTACTGGCAAACTGGTCCGACAACGCAATGCACTTCTCGTTGAAATGCCTGTTGCTCGCCATACGACGCGGATGGCTCACCGAGTCCGAGTGGAGTATGATGCGGATCTGATGAAGCGGGTGGTGAACGACCTCTGGCATATCTATGAGGACCGCCCCCTGAATGACAGAGCAGAGCTGTACTCGGTGTCCCGCAGGATTGCCTACTCCGATCCGAGCCGTCTTGCGGAGGTTCGGGCTGTGTTGCGGGAGCGGCCGAGGCTTATTGTGTTCTACAACTTCGACTACGAACTGGAGATTCTCCGTGGACTCAGTGACGATTCAACACTGGAAGTGGCAGAATGGAACGGTCACAAACACCAAGCACTTCCTACCTCAGGTCGATGGGTGTACCTCGTGCAGTACACCGCGGGTGCAGAGGGATGGAATTGTACGACGACTGATGCGACTCTTTTCTACTCACTGAACTACTCGTACAAGATCACCCACCAGGCACACGGGCGAATTGACCGACTCAACACGCCGTTTACGGACCTGCACTACTACACCCTGAGGAGTGATGCGTGGATCGACAAGGCCGTTTGGCGAGCCTTGACTGGTAAGAAGAGCTTCAACGAGGGTGCTTTTGCCCGAAAAGTGCCTCGAATTGCCTCTCTACCTGTCAAGTCTGCCAAAAACGAGGCCTAAAACCTTTCCCAGAATGGTCTATAAAATACCATTAATGGAAACATGGTATTTTGTAGAGCCTCTAGAGAGTTTTTTCCGTCATAAATCTTGGCAAGATCGGAGTCTCATGAACTGGAGCAAAATCGAGGAGTTCGCCGACTACAGTGTGAGTGATGAGGGACTGATACGAAGCGACCGCTACGAGCGGTTTCGCAACATATCTCGCACAGCACAGGGTGCTGCTAAGGTCACCCTCTTCAAGGAAGACCAGGCGTTCACCAGGTCGGTCGCACTACTGGTCGCTACTGCCTTCGTCTGGAACGATTACGATCCAGCTATATTCAACACCCCAATCCATCTGAACAACGACCTCATGGACAACCGTGCATGCAACCTAGCCTGGCGTCCTCGATGGTTCGCACTCAAGTACCAGAAGCAGTACTACTCAGAGCACTACCGTTTCGCTACCACTCGAGTGGTGGACATTGAGACGGGAATCTGCTATCGCAACCTAGTAGAGCCCTGCCAGGAGTTCGGGGTTCTGTACGTGGACGTACTCAGGGCCTGCACATCAGGAGGGTATGTGTTCCCTACATGGAAGGAATTCGTATACGGTCCAAAAGACTAAAGTGGTAAGAGTACGTGCTCAATACATGGCCTATAATAGAAGGGGGAAGATCAAGCCTTCTCATTTTCAGCCTTTGGAGGGGCCGTGTCACTCGAAAGTGATTACCAACTGGATTTGAAGAAGAGGATCGAGACCGTTATTTTGCCAGGCTCGGTTGTACTAAAGAACGATGCCAACTGGCGACAGGGTATTCCAGATCTGACTGTGCTATGGCGCAGGCACTGGGGTATCCTTGAGGTCAAGATCAACGCAAGGGCTCCGTATCGACCAAACCAGGAATGGTATCTGGAGAAGTTCGACGGTATGTCCTTCTCGGCTACAATCTACCCCGAGAATGAAGAGGAGGTTCTCCGTGCGCTTGAACAGGCATTCCGAGCTCGCAGGTAGACACGCCTTCATGAGCGCTAGTAGTGGCGCTTGGCTGAACTACGATGACGAAAAGCTCGAGCGAGTCTATATTGCTAAGATGGCGGCCCAACGGGGAACCGACCTGCATGCCTGGGCTGCTGAGACGATTCGTCTTGGCGTGCGTCAGGCTGAGAACGGTACCACCCTGAATCTTTACGTCAACGACTGTATCGGATTCAAGATGAATCCCGAGCAGCCAGTAGCATATTCACGTAACGCGTTCGGTACTGCAGATGCTCTGGGTTTTAGGCAGAACATCCTTCGGATCTTTGATCTCAAGACTGGGGTCATCGCAGTTACCAAGCCGCGTCAACTCGAGATCTACGCCGCATATTTCTGCCTCGAATACGAGGTGAGTCCGTTTGATCTCGATGAGATCGATCTCCGGATCTACCAGAGCGATGAGTGTAAGTCATGGGCCGCTAACCCCATGGATATTCATCTGATCATGCAGCAGGTAGTACACAAGGACAAGATCATCGAGAAGCAGCGGGAGGAGTTGGAGTGATCCTTACTGAGGACCAGCTCGCGCACTACGGCATTCTTCGGAAGTCAGGACGATATCCTTGGGGATCTGGTGGTCCTGAGGAGGCTAGCAACGCAGGCTTCTTGGGGCTGATCGACAAGCTCAAGAAGGAAGGTCTCACGGAGCCTGAGATCGCCAAGTACCTGTCCACTGACGAGCACCCAGTTACGACCACTTCTCTTCGTGCAGCAAAGTCAATTGCAACCAACGAAGAGCGTGCTTCCCGTATCGCTCAGGTTCAGCGGATGCACGACAAGGGTATGTCTAATGGCGCCATCGCAGAGCGACTCGGTATTGCGAACGAGTCCTCAGTTAGGTCCCTCCTGCAGGCAGGAGCCCAGGACAAGGCTGACCAGCTCCAGTCTGTTGCTTCCATGCTCGAGCGCCAAGTGGCAGACAAGCAGTTTGTCGATATTGGTACTGGTGTAGCCCAGCAGCTCGGTCTTTCAGAGTCTCGTCTCGCTACTGCGGTTGAGATTCTTAAGCAGAAGGACTACACTGTCCAAAACGTTCAGGTAGATCAGGTTGGCATGGGCCCTGGGAACAAGACCACGGTCAAGGTGCTAGCCCCTCCTGGTACGACCTATCGCGATATTGTGACTCAGAAGGACAAGATCTCACAGATCAACGAGTTCTCTGATGACGGTGGTCGCACCATGAAGCTTATGCAGCCTCCTATGAGTATCGACTCAAAGCGGGTTGCAGTCAAGTACGGCGAGGACGGCGGAGACAAGGCTGACGGTGTCATCTACGTTCGCCCAGGCGTTGATGATATTTCAATCGGCGCTAACCGCTATGCTCAGGTACGCATTGCGGTTGATGGTACTCACTTCCTGAAGGGTATGGCCGTCTACAAGGACGACCTTCCTGACGGTGTGGACCTGATGTTCAACACCAACAAGAGCAACAAGGGCGACAAGCTTGCAGCCATGAAGCCTATGAAGGCGGAAGAAGACAATCCGTTCGGTGCCATGGTTAGACAGCGTCTCGGCCCGGACGGTAAGCCAAACTCCGTGATGAACATCGTCGGCATCAAGGAAGGCTCAGGTGAGGAAGGCGCTTGGGAGATGTGGTCTAAGAACCTGTCTACCCAGATGCTTTCTAAGCAGAGCCCCCAGCTGATCAGGGAACAGCTGGATATCACGTATGAGCGAAAGAAGCGAGAGCTTGATGAAATTCGAGCTCTAACGAACCCGACTGTTCGTACAAAGCTTCTCGATTCCTTCGCTGATGGCGCTGACTCTGCAGCTGTGCACCTCAAGGCTGCAGCTCTGCCACGTCAGTCGACTCGCGTTATTCTTCCCGGAGCCTCGGTCAAGGACAACGAGATCTACGCTCCTGGTTTCAAGAACGGTGAGCGTGTCGTTCTGATCCGATATCCTCACGCGGGTGTGTTCGAGGTTCCCGAGCTAACGGTAAATAACCGTAATCGTGAAGGCCTCAACACGATTGGCAAGGATGCCAAGGACGCGGTCTTGATTAACCACAAGACGGCTCAGAAGATGTCTGGTGCCGACTTCGATGGCGATACGGTCATTGTTATTCCAAACAACAATGGCAAGATTCGTACAGCACCCGCACTCCAGGGACTCAAGGGCTTCGATCCTCAGCGCGCATATCCTGCGTACGATGGAATGAAGACGATGGGTGGCGGAAAGTGGGACGCAGCCAAGGGACGTGAGGTATATCCTGAAGGCAAGGGTCCCTCTGGTAGGACCAAGGGCATGCAGATGGGCATGGTATCCAACCTTATCACGGATATGACGATCCGTGGTGCTAGCATGGAGGAAATGGCACGAGCTGTTCGTCACTCCATGGTGGTCATCGATGCTGAGAAGCACTCGCTGAACTGGAAGGAATCGGCCAAGGCAAACGGTATATCTGCCCTGACCGCAAAATATCAGCCCCGTGATGACGGTCGTACCACAGGTGGTGCATCAACCCTTATATCTAGGGCTGGTTCTGAGACGAGGATTGATAAGCGTCGGCTTCGTCCTGCCCAAGATGGCGGTCCTGTTGACTCAATGACAGGCAAGAAGGTGTACGTCAACACCGGTGAGTCATATCAGGATAAGCAGGGACGCACGGTCATGCGTAAGGAGTCCATCGAGAAGCTGGCCCTAACGGATGACGCACGCACCTTATCTTCGGGTACTGTGCAGGAGACTGCTTACGCTACCCACAGCAACCGACTCAAGGCCCTGGCTAACGAGGCACGTAAGGAGACCCTGGGGGTGCCGCGTGTTCCTTACTCCCCCTCTGCTAAGAAGACGTATGCTGCTGAGGTCGAGGCTCTGAATGCCAAGCTGAATACGGCTATCCGGAACCGCCCCCTCGAACGACAGGCCCAGGTCCTGGCAAGCACCCAGGTGCAGCTGAAGCGGCAGTCTAATCCAGACATGGATAGGGCTACAGTGAAGAAGGTCGAGACCATGGCCCTCACTGAGGCCCGTCTTCGTACCGGTGCACAGCGTCAGCTCATCGACATCACAGAGAACGAATGGAAGGCCATTCAGGCTGGTGCTATTACCAATGCCAAGCTAGAGGCCATCCTACAGAAGGCAGACCTAGACCAGGTCAAGCAGTATGCCATGCCACGTGAGGCACCTGTGATGTCTAGTTCTATGGCTACTAGGGCACGCAGTATGTCTAAGTCTGGGTATGATCAGGCTGAGATTGCTGAGGCTCTTGGTGTGTCACTCACTACTCTGAAGACCAGTCTCGCTGACTGATAGGAAAGGAAGGAACGTCATGCAAGAACACATGCTCAGCACTATCGACAATCCTTACAATCCATTCACTCAGTTCGATGAGTGGTTTGCTTTCGATACACGAAGTGGTTACAACACTTGTGGATTGTTAGCACGGATTGCCGTCACCTCGGACGATCTGTCTGATGGTGATCAATCCTTGGCCTACGAGCAGGCTGTCAACGAGATTATGGAGTTCAACGTCACTGGCATGTTCATCAGGGTGACACCGGACTACGTGCCTCGTGTGAGACTTGCTGCAGTGTGAGTTCTAGGTAATCCGCTGCAGTCGTAGGTTACAAACACAGACCAACCGAACCCAACTTCCCTGGGGTTCGGTTGGTCTGTCATAACAACTAAACATGGACTCTTAATTTTTGCGCGGAAACTTTCAGAGTCTCGAAGTTCAAAGAGGGGGGAGGGGGGTCCCCGCGAAACCGGACCCCCCTCTGCATCGCCGCCCCGATCCATATTTCCCCGGGGGTCATATTTGAGCAAAAGTTTCATGATCATCGGGCCGGGAAGGTAGGGGGAAGTCCCTGGAAAGGAGTTAGAACTGTGCCAGCCAGGCGAGTAAACGATCAGAACGATGTCGCAACACTTCGGCCTGCGGCCACTACTCCTCAGCGTAGAGAGAATCAGCTCACTGAACTAGCCTGGGAGCTAGCAGAGAAGCAGATTCGCGATGGAACGGCCTCCGCACAGGTGATTTCTCACTTCCTCAAGATGGGCTCGAGTCGAGAGCAGCTTGAGCAGCAGAGATTGCGCCACGAGAACGAGCTAACCCAAGCCAAGATCGCTGGTATGGCCGCTGTCGAGCGCATCGAGCAGAAGTACGACGCCGCACTGAAGGCTATGCGCCGTTATTCAGGTCAGGACGAACCAGAGGCGGAGCCAGTCACTGAGGAGTACCAGTGATTCGAGTTTACAGAGAGCTACGACGCCGGGAGACCTTTGAGGACCGGTTTGAGTACTTGAAACTAAGCGGCGACGTCGGTAGATCCACATTCGGATTCGATCGACACATCAATCAGCGGTTCTATCGGTCAAGGCAGTGGAAGCAGGTCCGACAGTACGTCATTGCAAGAGATCTAGGTCTTGACCTTGGCGTTGACGGCTATGAGATCCACACTGAGATCTTGATTCACCACATGAATCCGATTTCTGCTCAAGACATCATGCAAGGTGACGAGTCGATCCTCGATCCCGAGTTCCTCATCACCACAACGCACAAAACCCACAATGCTATTCACTACGGCGACGCCAGCCTCCTTCCGGGGCTTGTTGTCGAACGCCGACCGGGAGATACCCGGCTCTGGTGATCCAAGGAGGAACGATGTACGGAGCATACCGCGCCACCGAGGAGCGACTCCTCACCACGCCCGATCTCGACGACATTCCTGAGGATGAGTCCGCTGAGCCTCTCGATGCTGACGTTCAGCACCTCGCAACCAACGAGGAGGTCGACGAGCTGCTCGAGCTGGAGGAGGCCACGGCCCCCGATCCAACCACTGACAAGGAGGATGACGCATGACCGCGCAGATCAAGGGCTTCGTAACCCGAGCCGACGCAGGACTTCGTAGTCCTCGCTCCATCAGTCGAAAGATTACGCCCGGCAACGGAGGCTGTGCACCCCACTACGGTGGTCCGCCGCAGCCCGCTGCCAAGTTCGGCTCTTCGCACCAGGTGTGTATCAACACTTGGAAGGCGTGGCAGAACTACCACATGGACACGCATGGCTGGTCCGACATCGCCTACACGGCCGGCTTCTGTAACCACGGGTTTGTGTTCGCTGGTCGCGGTCATGGTATCCGTACTGCTGCCAACGGAACGAACTACGGCAACCAGAACTTCTACGCCTTCGTCTGGATCGGTGGAGAGGGTCAGCAGCCCAGCCAGTTGGCCTACGACGCTTGCGACTGGCTCATTGAGGATGCTCGAACCAAGGGCGCCGGCCGTGCAGTCAAGCCGCACCGTTTCTTCAAGTCCACCGGGTGTCCTGGTGACCCGTTCGCCAACTACGCTCGTCTCCGTGATGGTCTGAACATCGCCACGGCCTCGCATGTCAGTCCGCCGGCTCCTGCCTCGCCTCGTCCGACCTCGATCGCCGCAACCATCTCGCACAACCGGGTTGACCGAGAGCGGACCAAGCGATTCCAGGCTCACCTCCGCATCACTGCGGATGGTCTGTGGGGAGACACCACTGATCTGCGAGCTCGCCGGGCTCGAACTGGAGCTCTCGCTCGTGCGGGCTTCCCGCCCACCAAGGAGATCCACGACGTTCGCGCCCTGCAGGAGCTTGTCGGCACCAAGGTCGACGGTGTCTGGGGTCCCGACTCTCAGGCCAAGCTCCACGCTTGGATCGAGGGTGTTCAGACACTCCTCACTGTCACTCGAGACGGAGTGTGGGGTTCGCACACCGACTCGGCATTCCTGCAGTTCCGTCTCGCCAACCTGAACAAGTTCTAACCACCTGAAGGAGGTGTCTACGTGAGCAGCAGCATCCTTACCACTACAAAGAAGGCTCTCGGCTTGCCCGAGGACTATACGGCCTTCGATCCTGAGCTGGTGATGCACATCAACAGCGCGCTGGCAACGCTGAACCAGATCGGAGTGGGTCCACAACAGGGATTCATGATCGAGGATGCTGCTGCCACGTGGGAAGAGTTCATCGGTGTCGACCCAAGGCGCAACAACGTCAAGCAGCTCGTCTACCTCAAGGTTCGTCTCGTCTTCGATCCCCCGGGAACCTCGTTTCTGCTGACAGCTTTCCAGGAGCAGATTCAACAGCTCGAATGGCGAGTGCTTGTCACTGAAGAGTCGGGTCCGATCGCAGCTCCGACAGAGATCGTCCTCGACGGTGGACAAAGCTAAGGAGGCGGACCGTGGAGACGAACTACCGCTTCAAGTTTCGTCGAGTTATGCCCGGCACCGACCCGGTACTTCTTGAACGAGAGCCCGGTTTCGATCTTGATGCCGGAGTGTTCAAAATCGGAGATGGTTACAGTCGTTGGTCCCAGTTGAAAACATACATGCCCCAACGGTCTGGCTCACAGGAAGACATTCCTGCAGCGCTAGTAGACCACATCGAGTCGGAACTGCCTCACCCCGTCTATGATGACGGACCATCCCTGTCCTTGATCTATCAAAACGCAAAGGTATAGCCCATGTCACTTCAGACCCGCATTGCCGATCTCGTCACAGCGATCGGTACTGACATCAAGCAGCTCCGCGTCTGGACCACGGGCTCTGCCAGTGGTTCTCTGACCGGTCTGACTACGACCACCAAGACCGACATCGTCTCGGCCATTAACGAGGTCAACGCCAAGCCCGTCGGTAACACTCCGGGTACAGCGACCGAGACTCAGCAGGGTATCGTCGAGCTTGCAACACTCGCCGAGGTCGCCACAGGTACTGACGCTACTCGAGCGGTAACGGCAGCGGGTGTTAGGCAGGAGCGCCTGGCCCTTAAGACGGAGATTCTAGGCGTCAACGTCCCGGCGGCTCTCGACACTCTCGACGAGCTTGCTCAGTCAATTGGGGACAACGCCGACTTTGCTGGGGCAACGACTGCGGCCCTTGGGAATCGGCTTCGGATCGACGTCAGCAACCAGGCACTGACCACAGCACAGCAGGTGAACGGTCAGACCAACCTCAACGTCTACAGCAAGACGGAGATCGGCAATCCTGAGACCGATCTCGTCGCTGTCTACGCCACTGCGAAGGCGTGAGTCTGGAATCTCGCCTCATAGCTCTGGTTCAGGCTATCGGGGCGGACGTCAAGAGCTTGCGTTCGTCGACGGGTACGGCACCAACTGTCGCTTGGGTAAATTCAGTTCAAGAGGCTGATGCTCTTCCTCCGGGAACACTCGCCATTATTCTTGGATCTGTTGGTAAGTACCTCCAGACGTGGGCTGATGTCACAGCGAAGGCCGCAACCGAGCCAATCTATATCGCACACCGAGGTGGTGGTACTTCACTCGCCAAGGACGGAGCAATCTCCTCTGTTGAGTGGGTCAAGTCAACCGGGCTTGCTCTCAACAACATGATTGTTGATGGTGGAGATGGCCGAGTGAGTTCGAACGGCATTCTTGTCGTGTCGCATGACGACCTTACGGGAACACTATTCGATCAGAACCTCTCAGTCACTGCATCAACGGCAGCCGCCTTGACGAATCTTAATTTCCGGGACTTCCCACTCTATCGAGGAACGATCTCGACAGAGAAGATGCCGACCATGCTTCAGTACTTGACGGCGTGTAAGGCTGCAGGAATTTTCGCTGTTCCGGAGATCAAGACGGATGCCGGGGCCACGCTTATTCGAGACATCGTGGTGGAGCTGGGCATGCAGACGCAGACTCAGGTTCAGGCATTCGCGTCCACAGCTGCGCAGGCCAACCTTCGTCTCGGTCCTAGTCGTGCCGCCGGAATTTCTGTTGGGTTGCTGCAGAACACGGGCACCAACAACATCGGATTCCCGGCAATCAAGACGTGCGTCAACGGCGGAGCGCCGGACGTTGTGCTCTACGATCCGGCAGCCGATCCGGGTAATGCTTGGATCTCGGCAGCGATTGCTGCCGGCATCAAGCTTCAGGTGGGAACAATTGAACGGCACGTTATTCGAGATGCTCAGCGAGCTCGAGTAGAAGGTCTGGGAGGCAAGGTCTCCTTCTTCGTGTCTGATGATCCGTTCTACACGGCCGGGAAGACTCTTAGGAAAACTGCTAGCAATTTCTCGTCACACGTGCAGCACGGCCTTATTGAGTCGGATACGTCGGCGCCTCTGACAGTCAACACAGTGCTTCAGAGGCTACAGTTCCATGATGCAGACATCCAGTTCTCTCTGTGGGGCGAGCTTTCCGCTACAACGATCGAGGATCACTGGCGGACGCTTGAGTACGATCTGACGTTCGACGCTCTTGATACTGAGGGTCAGGGCGACTCAGGCCAACGGTGGTTTGCTGTTTTCTTCGGTGTTCCGGATGACGCATCCTTGCATGACGGTGTTCAAAACCCGTCTGGAGCGATTTCGTTTCACTTCCGGCAGTCCGGCTACATGGACATGTACAACCGAACTAGTTCCACGGTCTCAACTCGTGTTGCAAGTACAAGCCCCACGGCATCGCCCGAGACTATGGGTGCTCGACGGGACACGAACAACGCTCCAGTAGTCACCGGACAAACGGTTCGGATACGAATCGAGAATCTTGTTGATTCCGCGGGCGTGCTCCTTAACCAGGTGCGAGTCACTCGGCTTGACACGGGTCAGTGGATTCAGTGTCCGGTAGGTAGCGCACCTCTTCGCGGTGGTTATGTGCACTTTGGTCGAAACGGAACTTTCGGACTAAAGAATTCCATTTCCAACGTCACCGCTACCTATAGAAGCTAGGAGGGAAGCATGTCAGTCACACATAAGGACGTCGTCGGTCTAGACAAGACCGATGAAACAGGCGTTGTTGACGGTCTTGACTGGGCTGCTGATCACAACGCTCCAGCTTCAGAGGTCACGCTTTTTCGTGAGGGCGCAACGGCCATTGTCATCACGAACCTTCCTGCAGCCCTCGCCGAGCTTTCGACGAACATTGGTAGAACTCGCACCTACTACGACATGTCGTACGTAACGTCTTGTCGTGTTGTCGTCGGTCAGTCTATCGCGGCTTCGGTAAGCACCGAAATTCGAGTTCAGTACAGCCTAGACAACGGAACTACGTGGGCATATCTCGACGGGGTAGCAGGTCCGAGTTCGGGAGCGCTAGGAACAACCGCAAACCAGAACGTTCGAGGCCCTTGGGTTCCGTTGGTCGCAGCTGCTCGAGCCGACGTGCTCCTGCGTGTCGTTACGATAAACGGAAACGGCACGGCTGACCCCGCCTTTTGGTTTGTAACCCTTCAGGTGCAGTAATGGGTAGCTTTAGTAGAAAAGCTTTCTCGTCAAAGGCTTTCGGAACTCTAAAGGTTGTCGAGCAACCGTCTGAAAGCGGACTTGTGGTTCGCGTCAATGGAGTTGATCGAGTGATTGTTGGTTATCGTCTAAACGGCGTTGATCAGACAGCGGTCAGTGTGCGTTTAAACGGAGTCTTCGTTACCAACTAACTACAAACACAATAGGGGTGTCGCATGGTCGTCGAGTATCGTAGGTTCGCGCTTCGACGCGGATCAGCAACCGCTTGGCTTTCTGAAAACGAAATTCTCGCCGACGGCGAGGAGGGTTATGAGAAGGACACTCGCCGTCGTAAGGTTGGTGACGGAGTTACTGCGTGGCGAGATCTTCCCTATGACGGTCCTGCTTCGGGATCCTCCATCGACGACAACAAGGTAACTCCTGCTTCCGTTTGGTCTTCCACCAAGACATCCAACGAGATCGACTCAGGCCTTTCGGACCTCAAGAACGAGTTCGAAGCAATCGTTGCTCCGAGTGTTCCGACTATTGCATGGGTAAACACAGAGGAGGAGGCTGACGCGCTTCCTCCGGGAACGCTCGCCATCATTCTCACTCCGCTGGGCTCTGTGGGCACATACCTCACAACGTGGTCGTCTCTCAAGACCGCGATTGCCAAGGGTGAGCCGGTCATCATTGCGCACCGAGGAGCGGGTACCAACATCGCCAAGGATGGTGCACTTTCAACGCTGGACTATGGTGCCGCAATGCCTAACGGGTATAGCGGACTGATCATTCCTGATGGTGGGGATGGCCGCTTGACGTCCGACGGCGTTCTAGTCGTCTCACACGATGACGCGACAGGGAATCTCTTCAACGCAAACATCACTGTCTCGACAAGCACCCTCGCGCAGTTCAAGGCTCTCCGGTTCAAGGACTTCCCGCTCTACCGGGGGACGATCAGCACTGAGGCTCCGCCCACCATGGAGGAGTACTTGCAAAAGTGCAAGGAGATGGGTCTCTTCACGGTTCCCGAGATCAAGCAGGACGAGTCCGCTCAGAAGATCGTAGACATCGTTCTGGCAACGGGCATGAAGGACCAGTGCATGATCCAGGCGTTCGCTTCAACTCCTGCACAGGCAACGTTGCGGCTCGGAAAGGCTAAGGCTGCAGGCATCGCCGTTGGCCTGCTACAGAGCGGTAGTGCAAACAACATCGGGTTCCCAGCCATTACCACATGTATCAACGGAGGCCCGCCGGATCTCGTGCTCTATGATCCGGCATCTCCCACCTTCACGGATGCTTGGTTGTCTGCGGCGATTGCTGCGGGAATCACGCTTCAGGCTGGGACGTTCGAGCGTCGTCACATCGCCGATGAGCAGAAGGCCCGCGTAGAGGGTCTTGGTGGAAAGCTGGGTCTCGTCGTTTCAGACGATCCCTTCTACACGGGTCGACGACTTCTTCCGATCGACGCTGATCGATGGGACACCGTCTACGCTGAGCACGGCATTCTCCCTTCCCTCGAGACCCCCGCTGCAGCTTTGCCTCGGGTCATCCAAAATGGGACCAGCGGAAAGCTCTTCTTCCCGGCTTCTACCGCGGCGGGTCGCTACGTTCTCATGGGTGCGTTCTCTGACGAGGTGAACTTCGAGTCGCTCGAGTTCACGGCAACGCTCGATTCGGCGAACACTAACACTCAGCAGTGGATCGGTGTTTTCTGGGGCATGTCGCACGACAAGAACTATCACGATGGTGTGACAACGGTTCCTGGAAGCCTTGCCATGAACGTTCGAATGACTGGCGAGCTGAACATGTACCACCGAGACATGGCCAACGTGTCTAACCGTGTGGGTACGTCACTAGCTACGGTAACCACAGGTATCGGTCCTCGAAGTGGAGCAGGCAATGAGCCTGACTGGGTAGTCGCCGGGGATCACCGTATTCGACTTCAGCGACTTCGAGATGCAGCTACGGGACAGTTCAATGACGCATGGCGTCTTACGGACCTGACCAGCGGTATCTGGATCGAAAGTGTTGCTGGAGTTATGCCCAGCTATGGTGGATACTTCCACATCGGAACAAACGCAGTCCTTGGGGGCTCGTATAGCATCAAGGACGTCGTCATCACTCGGGTTCCAGTGGAGGAGTAATCATGGCAACACCGTCGGATTGGCAGGTGCGGCTCGACAAGGTCAACAGGACGATTCAGTCGTTTCGATTGAATGGTCAAAACTATGGGGTTGATGCACTTCGTTTGGATCAGGTTAATCGAGCTGTGGGAACACCGCTAACTCCGGTTACGCCTATCCCACCCAAGCCCAAGCCTCCGATCGAGCCGGAGAACTCTATCTGGACAATTCGAGCGGATCTTCCTTTCGATGTTCCGAAGCCGGAGATTCTGCGAGCGGTGTCAAAGAAGTATTTCGCACACTACTTCTTCACCTTCCCTGTTGCACTTACGGCCAACCAGGATTCGCCTACGGCACCTGACGTCGACACGCGGATCGCTGCTGACGACACGCCCAACTCTACGGTTAACCAGTGGCACCGATGGAACCCGCCGTCCTATGGTTCCTATGTTGCTTATGGCGGCGAGGTTCGAGATCGTCCTGGATACATGCGCAACATTCGACCTACGGTTGAGTCGCCGACGCTTCCGGGGAAGATGCTCGACTTCCGAGTCCAGGACAAGATCACCGAGATCCGGCAGGCAATGTCGGCCGGGATCGATGGTTTCACGCCTGACTGGCTTGACGTCCCGGTTAACGACGCTGAGTACAACATGTCAGTGGCCGCTACAAAGGGCGGTGCACCGCTTTTCTGGCGAAGGATTGTCGAGCTGTACGAGGCGTGCGCTGAGGTCAACAGGCAGGATGGCGCCGGAAGCTTCTACTTGGTTCCGATGCCGGATAGCACCACAAACGCAACGCTTACCGCTGCAAATCTGGCAAAGGCCATTCTCTACTTGCAGAAGACGTATCCCGGAGTGCATTACTTCCGAAACAACCGTCTCATGCTCGCGCCCTACTACCCTGAGTCCGCACCGGACAAGACGGGTACTGGGAACGTGCCTCTCGACTTCTGGAAGAACGTTATTGCCACCATCAAGGTCGGCGGCTATGACACATATTTCCTGCCTTGCTATCAGAGGACTTGGAACACTGCTGGACAGCAGCCCTTGTTCCAGGGAATCACGCATGGTATTTCTCGGTGGGGCGATCGCTCTCCGGCTCAGTGCCGCGGTGAGACCTCCCAGAACCGTCAGATGCACAAGGCGATCAAGGCCGGTTTCCCCGGCAACGAATTCATGTGCCCAGTCACGGCGCAGGACTTCCGCCCGAACCAGGGCAACTACTACGAGTGTGATCACTTCGGGACTCTACACGAGTCTTGGCTAACCGCCATTGGCGCGCCAAACGATCCGGATCATATTCCGGCCGACCTGGTTCAGGTTCCTACATGGAACGACTATGCCGAGGGAGCGTACATTGCTCCGACGCTTAATCATGGTTGGATCTTCCTCGACATGTCGCTCTTCTATGCGATCAAGTGGAAGATGGGCGCCTTTCCCAAGATCAACAAGGACGCTCTATATCTGACGCACCGAGTTCAGCCTACGGATAACGCCGCGGCAATGACGTACACCGGTGGTCAGACTAGTTTCATGACAAAGCGAGCTGATGGAATGACCGACCAGAACACGGTCGGTGTGGTCTGCTTCTTCAAGGAAGCAAACAACACCGTCATATTCAACGTCGGTGGACGTACGGAGACTCGTACCAACGTTGGTTCAGGCCAGCAGTTCGTTAAGGTTCCTCTTCTTCCGTTGGGGACCGGTCTCATTAGCGTTTCGGCAACTCGAGGCGGCTCGGAGATCGCACGAGTGAACTCTACTGAGCGTCGTAGGGTTAAGACGACGAAGGTTGCACAGGACCGCGCATACTACGGGGCAAAGTCGCTGCCGGACGTTGTCTATAAGACCAGTGTCTAACACATACAACTAACAGAAGGGAGGTGACTTCATGGACGATAATCTGAAGGACACCATGGACGCCGGCGAGGACTTCCTCGAGCACTTCGGCGTCAAGGGCATGAAGTGGGGTGTTCGTCGGGACCTGGATCGAATTCGATCTGTTGCCACGAAGAGCCACGAGATGGGTTTGGTTGGTAAGCGTCAAAAGGTCAAGGCTGAAGGCGTGCCCTCCAAGCGTCAGCAGAAGAAGATCGACAAGGCAGAGTACAAGGACTGGCGAAAGGACGCCATGGGCACTGAGAAGGCCAACAAGGCTTTCCAGGACGCCGCCAAGTCCTTTGACAAGCCGCTCAAGGCGATTAACAATGACCCGGCGTTCAAGGGGAAGGATCTCGATGCTCCCGAAAACCGTCGGCTCAGAAAGACGTATGACGAGGTTGTTTCTGAGGTGTTCAATGAGCACCTCGCTCAGGCTTCGATCAATCTGACGTACAACCCCAAGACCGAGCGGGCGGTCATCTATCGGTTCGACAGTAATGTCGGCATGATGAAGGCAACGGAGGTGAAGGCACAGTGGGAGGACTAGGGATCGCAACGCAGTACCCCGACTTCAAGGTCAGTACGAACAACCTCGGCCATGTCATCTCTATCACGCCCGAGAAGCTGAAGGAGGACACCACTCTTCAGCAGACGATGGACAGCGGTGAGGACTTCCTCGAACACTTCGGTACCAAGGGGATGAAGTGGGGTGTTCGTCGAAGTCGAGCAGAGCGTCGTGCTTCCAGAGAGGCTCCGTCGGAGGTCAAGGTCAAGACCAAGGCCTCTCTTCGAGGTGCCGAGGCCATCAGCGTCAAGAACAAGGCCGGACAGGGCGTCACTAAGACCGCGGGTGGTCGCCGCAATGTAGCGACCACTGATGCCGTCAAGACAAAGGCGGCCCGGCAGAAGGCGAAGGCTAGCACTACCGACGCTCTTACCAATGCCGAACTCAAGGCCGCTGTTGAGCGGATGAATCTTGAGCAGCAGTACGCGAAGCTTGAGAAGGCTCAGCCTCGTCGAAAGCGCGGCGCCGAGTTCATCAAGGGACTCATGGATGAGTACGGCGAGCAGGCCCTTCTCGGGGTTCTAGCTAAGAAGAAGTAAGGAGGAGCTCATGGGACTGTCCAACAAAGCTGTACCTATCTACTACGGCCAGTTCCGTGACGCTGTAATCCGAGGCGATGTCCCCGTGAACCGGGAGATCGCTATGGAGATGAACCGAATCGATGCACTCATCGACGATCCTCGGTACTTCTACGACGACAAGGCGGTGGAAGGGTTCATTCTCTACTGCGAGAATGAGCTAACTCTGACTGACGGAGGTGATCTGAATCTGCTCCCCTCATTCAAGCTGTGGGCGGAGCAAATCTTCGGGTGGTACTACTTCGTAGAGCGCAGTGTCTATGAGCCCAATCCCGATGGGCGCGGTGGGCAGTTCGTTACAAAGGTCATCAAGAAGCGACTGACAGTCAAGCAGTACTTGATCGTCGCTCGAGGTGCAGCGAAGTCGATGTATGCTTCCTGCATTCAAAACTACTTCCTCAATGTCGATACGGCAACCACGCATCAGATCGCGTGTGCGCCGACGATGAAGCAGGCCGAGGAAGTCATGTCGCCGATCCGCACATCAATCACGCGAGCCCGTGGTCCTCTGTTTCAGTTCCTCACCGAGGGATCGATGCAGAACACCACGGGCTCACGTGCTATGCGGGTCAAATTGGCAGCAACGAAGAAGGGCGTCGAGAACTTTCTGACAGGGTCTCTTCTCGAGATTCGGCCCATGACCATTAACAAGCTCCAGGGACTTCGAACAAAGGTTTCTACTGTTGATGAGTGGCTCTCCGGTGATCTCCGTGAGGACGTTATCGGCGCGATCGAGCAGGGAGCATCCAAACTGGATGACTACCTGATTGTTGCTATCAGTTCGGAGGGAACCGTTCGTAACGGTTCTGGCGACACGATCAAGATGGAGCTAGCAGACATCCTTAAGGGCGAGTACATCGCTCCGCATATCTCTATCTGGCACTACAAGCTTGATGACATCGAAGAGGTCAATGATCCTTCAACTTGGGTAAAGGCTAACCCAAACCTGGGCAAGACGGTCACCTATGACGTCTACCAGCTCGACGTTGAGCGAGCCGAAAAGCAGCCGGCAACGAGGAATGACATCCTAGCCAAGCGCTTCGGCATTCCGAGGGAAGGCTACAGCTACTTCTTCACCTATGAGGAGACGCTTCCTCAGCTTCGTAAGCGAAACTATTGGAACATGGGTTGCGCTATGGGCGCAGACCTCTCTCAGGGTGACGACTTCTGTGCCTTCACATTCCTCTTCCCGTTACCTAACGGCATGTACGGAATCAAGGTGCGAAGCTACATCACAACCTTGACGTTGCACAAGCTGCCTGCAGCAATGCGCTTTAAGTATCAGGAATTCATTGACGAGCGGAGCCTTCAAGTTCTTGAAGGCACGGTTCTCGACATGATGCAAGTCTACGATGACCTTGAGAAGTACATTGAGAAGGAACATTACGATGTTCGAGCTTTTGGGTTCGACCCATACAACGCCAAGGAGTTTGTGACTCGCTGGGAAGCGGAGAACGGACCCTTTGGTCTTGAGAAGGTCATCCAGGGAGCTAGAACTGAGTCTGTTCCGCTTGGTGAGCTCAAGATTCTGAGTAGTCAGCGGTATTTGCTCTTCGATGAGAATCTGATGCAATTCGCTATGGGTAATGCGATTACTCTCGAAGACACCAACGGGAACCGCAAGCTCATGAAGAAGCGTCAGGATGAAAAGATCGACAACGTAGCGGCCCTCATGGACGCCTACGTCGCCTACAAGGCAAACAAGGAGGCGTTCGAGTGAGTTCTACGTCAGAGAGCATTCCCAAGGGTTGGGAGCCTTTCGCTGAGCAGGTCGGAAACATCGGTTCGGCCATCACAAGGCTTCCAACCCCGGGCGCAACGGAGCGAGACTTACTTATTTCTTCGGGTTTCGATCCGAAGGAGTGGCAGATCGTCGGCGACATTCAAACACGTCGTTGGATGCGTTATGATCAGGAATGGCTCTACTACTACAAGTTCAACGTCAAGGCTGGAGAGGCCCCCGAGGTTGTCCAGGAGCACATTCACGAGCTCGTCAAGCGCATTCGCGCAAGGAAGAGGCGAACTGTTCGTCCTTCTATGAGCGCCAGCGATGCTTTCGTGTTTGCTGCATCGGATTGGCAGATCGGTAAGCGTGAAGGCGCCGACGGTACTCCTCAAACGGTCCAGAGAGTGCTTGACTCCTTCGAGCAGGCTTCAGATCAGATTAAGGCGCTGCGTCGTCGAGGAAGAATGATGCCCGAGCTGCTTTTTTCCGGCACCGGAGATCTCGGCGAGGGAACGTGCGGCTTCTATCCAGGACAGCAGTTCCTCATTGATCGTAACCGTCGTGAACAGGGTCGGATCAACCGTGAGCTGATCACGACGGGGCTCGATATTCTCACGCCCCTCTTCGACAAGACCATCGTGGCCGCCGTTGGAGGTAACCACGGAGAGAATCGCAGTCCGGAAGGAAAGCGAATCACCAGCGACGGTGACAACGACGATTGCGCATATTTCGAGGCGGTTAGGGAGGCCTTCGATCGCGCCGGTCAGACAAACATCGAGTGGAACATCATGGATGACGAGCTCAGTATGGCTGTACTGGCCGGCGGTGTTTCGATCGGGTTGACCCACGGGCACCTCTTTGAGCGTAGTTCAGGTAGCACGCCTCAGGCCAAGGCGCTTAGCTGGTGGAAGGGCCAGGACTTCGGCTTTAATGCTGTACGCGGCACGAGAATTCTCTTGAGTTCTCACTTCCACCATTTTTCAGCGACTGTGTCTGGGTCTAGAACTCACTTGCAGACGCCAGCAATGGATCCCGGATCCAAGTGGTACCGAGAGACCCGAGGCGAAGACTCTCCGCCCGGAACCCTGACTTTCCGCCTGGACGCCGACACGGCTCTTGGGTGGGACGATCTGTCCATCCTTCACCCATCTGTCTGAAAGGAGGTGAGTAATGGCAGTACGTGACAGGCTATCACATGCCTGGAACGCCTTCTTGGACGGCCGAGTTGAGTCTCGTCCTATGCACTCCTGGGAAGGCTACGGCGCCACATATTCGGGACGTCCGGATCAGCGCCGGCTCAACATGTCAAACGAGCGATCAATCATCGCCTCCATCTATACCAGAATCGCGATCGACGTCGCTTCTACGCAGATTCGACACGTAGTTCTGGACGACAATGACCGCTACCTCTCGGACAAGCCGAGTGGATTGAACGAGTGCCTTAAGGTTGAGGCAAACCTCGATCAGGGTCCTCGAGCCTTTGTCCAGGACATCGTTATGACTTTGTTCGACAAGGGCCATGCTTGCATTGTACCTGTTGAGACATCGCTCGATCCCGCAGTGTCTTCCGGATACGATATTCGAGACATTCGTGTCGGTGAGATTGTTCAGTGGATGCCGCGTCACGTACGAGTCAGTTTGTACAACGACGAGCGTGGTCGGTACGAGGAAGTCGTGCTTGAAAAGCGATTCTGCGCTATCATCTATAATCCGCTGCATGCGGTGATGAACGAGCCGAACTCGACACTGCAGCGACTGATTCGTAAGATCAACCTTCTCGACATGACTGATGAGAAGAACAGTTCTGGAAAGCTAGACCTCCTTATTCAGCTTCCGTACACAATCAAGACTGAAACCAGGCGCCAGCAAGCAGAACTCCGGCGCAAGGACATCGAGATGCAGCTGACGGGAAGCAAGTACGGTATCGCCTACACGGATGGTACCGAGAAGGTTACGCAGCTTAATCGTCCGGTTGAAAACAACCTCTTCGCACAGGTCAAGGAGCTCAAGGAGCAGCTATATTCCGAGTTGGGAATCACCGCTTCGGTCATGGATGGTACCGCTGATGAAGCGGCCATGCTGAACTACTACAACCGAACTGTCGAGCCCATCCTTGGTTCCATTGTTGAGGCTATGCGCCGAGCGTTCCTCACTAAGACTGCTCGTTCACAGAAGCAGTCAATCGTTTATTTCCGAGATCCATTTAAGCTCGTTCCACTGATGAACATTGCCGAGATCGCGGACAAGTTCACTCGAAACGAGATCATGAGTTCAAATGAGTTGCGATCCGTCATCAGCCTTAAGCCGTCGTCGGATCCCAAGGCGGACGAACTCCGTAATAGCAACATGCCTGCTCCGTCGGAGCCTGAGGCACCCCCCGAGAACAACAAGAACACGGAAGGAGACAGTCCATGACCGAAGCTGATTTCAGTGGCTACGTCACCAAGGCTGGCCTCAGGTGCTCCGATGGTCGGACCATCACCCCCGAGGCCTTCAAGCACCAGGACAAGATCCGTGTCCCGCTGGTTTACCAGCACGGACACAACAGCATCGATAACGTCCTGGGGCACGTCGATCTGGAGGCCCGTGAGGACGGCGTCTACGGGTACGGCTACTTCAACGACACCAAGCAGGGTGAGACTGCGAAGGAGCTCGTTAAGCACGAGGACATCACCATGATGTCCATCTTTGCGAACCAGCTGGTGGAGCGCAGCAAGCAGGTGCTCCACGGGTTTATTCGTGAGGTGAGCCTCGTCCTCTCGGGTGCCAATCCCGGCGCCAAGATCGATTACGTTCGTGTCGCACACAGTGACGGTTCGTTCGATGACGCAGAGGATGTGGCGGTCATCTACACCGGGCTCGCACTCGAGCACGGCACGAAGACCTACCAGACCAAGACGACCACCACGACGACGAACCTCGTCGATGGGGTTGTCAAGGGCACTCGTAGTGAGACCAACGAGTCGACTCGTACTCACGAGGAGGACGAGACCGCCCCCGGTCTCGCCTATAGCGATCTCGAGCACGCAGAGGGAGAGTCCCTCGACGCCATCTTCAAGTCGATGACGCCGAAGCAGCAGGACTACGTCAAGTTCGTGGTGGGCGCCGCCCTCGAGGACAACGACGACGCTGATGGTGCGGGCTCTAAGGGCGGATCCGCCGCCCAGTCCGGTATCGACAGCAGCATCACCACCAACGAGGGCAACCTCACTCACCAGGAAGGATCCACCATCGTGTCCCGAGTCTTCGACCAGAGCGCCATTGGCGCGACCAGCAAGTCCCTGTCGCACAGCGACTGCATGGACCTGCTCTCCAAGGCGAAGGAGACTGGCTCCTTCAAGGAGGCCTTCGCTTCCTTCGCTTCCGAGAAGGAGCTCAGCCACAGTGAGCTCGCTCACTCCATCACTAACCTTGAGATCCTCTTCCCCGAGGCCAAGAACCCTGATGGCGAGACCCCTCAGTGGGTTTCCCGCCGGATGGAGTGGGTTGCTGGTGTTCTAAACGGTACCCGCAAGGCGCCGTTCGCTAACATCAAGACGGTGCTCGCGGACATCACGGCTGACGAGGCTCGCGCGCGCGGCTATGTCAAGGGTAACCAGAAGGTCGACGAGGTGCTGACGCTTCTGCGCCGATCCACCAAGCCGACTACCATCTATAAGAAGCAGTCGCTGGACCGGGACGACCTGGTTGACATCACCGACTTCAACGTCGTGCTGTGGCTCAAGGCCGAGATGCGGATGATGATCGAGGAGGAGCTCGCTCGATGCATCCTCGTCGGTGACGGCCGCTCTGCGGTCAGCCCGGACAAGGTCAAGGACCCGATGGGTTCGATCGACGGTACCGGTATTCGCTCGGTCCTGCACGACAGCGACCTGTACTCGATTAAGGTCGACATGGACGCCAACGTGTCCATCAAGGACACCGTCAAGGGGCTCGTGCGTGCGCGCTCGAAGTTCCGCGGTTCCGGCAAGCCGACGCTGTTCATCAGCGACGCGCTGCTGACCGAGATCATGCTCGACGAGGACAAGTTCGGTCGCTCGCTCTACGAGACGGAGCAGGTCCTCCGGGACAAGCTTCGTGTCAGCAACATCGTGACGGTCGAGATCATGGACGACCACCAGGACCTGTTCGCCATCATGGTGAGCCTGTCCGACTACACGATCGGTGCTACTCGGGGTGGTGAGCTGACCTCGTTCGAGGACTTCGACATCGACTTCAACAAGCACAAGTACCTGCAGGAGACCCGCCTGTCCGGTGCGCTCACGAAGCCGTTCTCTGCCGTCGTCGTCCGTCGTCTGCTCGGTCTGCTGGCTGAGGCCCAGGCTCCGAGCTACAACGGTGCCACTGACACGGTGACCGTCCCCAACAAGGCGGGCGTGTTCTACACGGTCAACGACGAGGTCGTCACTGGTGACGTCGTTGTCACCGGCCCGACGGAGTTCACGGCTCACGCGGCCGAGGGCCACTACCTGGAGTTCAACACGACTCGTACCTGGACGTACGCGCCGTAACCTACGGAGGCAGCATGGCAAGGTTCTATGGCGAGGTAGGATACGCGTTGGGCACGGTCGAAATCGAACCGGGCATTTGGGACGATTTAATCACAGAGCGCATGCACTACGGCGATGTGGTAAAGGATTCCCGAAGGTTCGTCAATGGTGAGAGTGTCAACGACAATCTTACTGTTGGTAACTCGATTGAGATCATGGCCGATGACTTTGTCGGTGAACACATGTCTGCCATCAAGTACGTGAAGCTGGCGGGGGTGCGTTGGGAAGTGACTGAGATCACGGACAAGCGCCCCCGCCTGCTTCTTCGTCTAGGAGGTGTCTACAATGGCCCGACGGGTTGAGCTTCAGGCCCTTCTTGAGGTGCTGCTGGAAGATGACAGTGTCTACTTCCAGCCCCCTGGAAGTCAATCAATGACTTATCCAGCGATCACATACAAACTCGACGACATCATTCCCGAGTTTGCCGACAACGTCCCCTATCTTCACGCAAAGCGTTACCAAGTGACGCTTATCACGAGAACACCCAACGAGAACTTCGTTGATGCGCTCGCAGCTCTACCGATGTGTGTCTTCCAGAGACATTACGTCATGAACAACCTCAACCACTACGTGTACAATCTCTACTTCTGAAGGGAAGTAACAACATGCGTCAGATTAAGTGGGACCAGGTCGGTGAGCGCCGGTTCGAGACCGGTGTCGACCACGGTGTCCTCTACCTGCCCAACACCGAGGGCGTCTATGCCTCCGGTTTCGCCTGGAACGGCCTCACCGCAGTCACCGAGTCGCCGTCTGGTGCGGAGTCCAACCCGCAGTACGCGGACAACATCAAGTACCTGAACCTCACGTCGGCGGAGGAGTTCGGCGCCACTGTCGAGGCCTTCACGTACCCCGACGAGTTTGCCGAGTGCGACGGCACCGCGGTGCCCGAGGCTGGCGTCTACATCGGTCAGCAGCGTCGTCGGCAGTTCGGTATCTCGTACCGAACGCAGCTCGGCAACGATCTCGAGGGCACGGGGTTCGGCTACAAGCTGCACCTCGTCTACGGTGCTCTTGCGGCTCCGTCGGAGAAGGGCTACACGACCGTCAACGACTCGCCCGAGGCGCTGACGTTCAGCTGGGAGCTCACCACGACTCCGGTCGAGGTCGGCGTCGTCGATGACAAGGAGTACGGCCCCACGGCTTCGCTCGTTGTCGACAGCACCAAGGTCTCGCCGGCCGCTCTGGCGGACCTGGAGGAGATTCTCTACGGTGTCGAGGCATCGACTGACCCGGTTGTGGCTGCTGTCGCTCCGCGTCTTCCGCTGCCGCTGGAGGTCATTGCCCTCTTCGCTGCCGCTCCGGTGGCTCCGTAGTACCAGTCCTGACATGAGGAGGCCAGAGAGTGCTCAAGATTAACGTGATTTTGTCCGAGGATTACAACGAGGCGACGAACGAGTTTGTCGTCAAGGCGTTCCCCTTGGAGCTTGAGCACTCTCTGGTTTCCCTGTCAAAATGGGAGTCTCACTGGGAGAAGCCCTTTCTAGCAACGGCGGAAAAGTCAGCGGAAGAGCTGCTTTGGTACATCAAGGCAATGGTATTGACTCCGGACGTTCCTGCTGAGGTCTTTGATCTACTGTCGCAGGAGAACATCAAGGGCATTAACGACTACATCAACTCAAAGCAAACCGCGACCTGGTTTGCTGAAGAGAAGAACCGCCCAACAAGTCGAGAGATCATCACAGCAGAGGTAATCTACTACTGGATGGTCGCTCTTCAGATTAACTGGGAAGCTCAGTATTGGCACCTAGGTAAGCTGTTGACGTTGGTGCAGGTCATCAACGAGAAGCAGAAGCCTGAAAAGAAGATGAGCCCTCGAGAACTTGCTCAGAAGCGTCGAGACATCAATGCTCAGCGAAAGCAGCAACACAAGACTACAGGATAGGGAGGCCCCGCATGTCCAGACTCGTTTGGAACAACACGCCGAACAAGCGATACGAGGACGGCTGCGATCGAGGCGTTCTGTATCCGAAGGACCGGTCAGGCGTTGCATGGAACGGGCTTGTGGCCGTTGAGGAAAGCTACGTGGGTGGCGAGGTCACTGCGCATCACTACGATGGTGTGAAGTACGTTGATTTGGCCACGCCTCGAAATTTTCAGGCGAAGCTTACTGCTTTTTCTGCTCCGCGGGAATTTTCGGCATGTGTTGGTGAAAAGCCGGTCGTTCCGGGATTCATTCTGACACGCCAGTCTCGTGTTTTGTTCGACTTCTCATACAGAACTCGCATCGGTGACGGCCTCGGATACAAGATCCATTTGGTCTATAACGCTTTGGCAAGTAACGATAGTCGAAGTTACGGAACTCTCAGCAACGATGCGTCGCCATCAGTTATGAGTTGGAAGATTGATGCGACGCCCCCCCAAAGCGAGCTCTATCGTCCTTCGGCTCACTACATGCTCGATTCAACCAAGCTAAACCGAGACCTGCTTAGTGGACTCGAGGATATTCTGTATGGGACAAACGAAGTAAACCCAAGAATTCCCTCTGTTGAGGAACTCGTGGGGCTGGTCACTTTCTGGGGACCCGTCGTCATCACACCTAACACAGCAACGGGTCTTTCTGCTCTGGTATCCGGGGTAGGAGACCTGTTCACGTCAGGAGTGCCAGGCATATTCCGCGGTCTTCCAAAGTCGCGTCTAACCAAGTCCGCCACCAACGGTTTCTACAGATTGGAGTGATCCGTGCCTACATACGATCTTTACCCAGCAGTTGATGAGAACTACCGGTTCGCACCGGAGGTTCGCGCTGCTCTTGCTACTTCACCCGAACTTCGCAACACGGTAGTTCCTATGACCACAACCGAGAGGAACAACCTTCTCGGGGAGCGTCTGTGGAACGGACGCCTGATCTATAACACCACGACCCGCCGGATCGACAAGTACGATCTCGTTCGAGGCGGATGGGTGGCTCTGGCTGATCAGGGTGACACGATTGTTCCGATGTCGAATGCAGCACGGGATAATCTCTCCGGGGGAGAACTCTGGCACAACAGGATGATCTTGAACCTCGATCAGGAGAGGATCAACCGATACGACGAAGACACAAAGTCCTGGAAGATCGTCGTTGAGAGAGACGATCTGACGCTGCTTCTTGCTACGTCAGGAACGCCCGCTAGCGTTGGTGGCATTCAGGGAAGTCGAGGAACGTCGGCTTCTGCGGCGCGCGCTGACCACGTCCACGCGAGCCCGCTTTCTGGTGGATACATTCGTGGAAACGCGTATATTCCCCCGGAGTCACTGGGGAAGCTTCAGGTTTCAACGATCCTTAGGGCTGTCAGTGTTGCTGGGTGGGCGCAAGCCAAGCGCGTTAAGTTCTATCAGCAGTACTATGTTAACTTCGATTGGTATACGCCAAATACTGCTGAGTCTGAAATCCTAATGACGGAAAATGCTGGGAGTTTTGGCTCCACCTACAGGCAGTTATTTCCTCGTCCGGATAATCGAGTTTCGCTTCCTGTAAACTCGAACAACACGAGTCTTGAGCAGTTCTACTACGATTCGTCTTCGCAGACACTATACTTCTACCTCAAGGGCTCACAGGTTGAGGGAACCACAACTGTTGGTGGATTTACCATTCGCTGGATTGCTGAGATCTGATCGTGCGGATCATTCACAAGAACGACGTTGTGCTTGCAACTATCGACGGTGAAAACGTTAAGGCAGTCCTGGATGCACTTGGTATGACTTCAAATCAAGTCAGCACCATCTCGCTGGACGCAAATCAGTCTCGAAGTTTGGAGGGTCGAGCTTGGTCAGTGCAAAACGGCAAGTTGGTAATTGGCGACGTTCTAAACTTTGCACAACCGGTCCCCGTACTGGAAGAGCCTTCAACTCCGAGTGGTGACTTTCAGATCGAGACCCGCCGCCTAATTACACAGCTTCAGGCAGCACTCGAAGCTGTTCAAACGGAGCTGGCAGCACTCAAGTCACAAGCTTAAGGAGGTGACATGACCACTCTCCAATGGGACGAGGTTAGTAAGCGTTACTACGAAGCGGGAATCGATCGCGGCGTGCTATATCTGGGGAGTGGTCGTGGAGTACCCTGGAATGGGCTGACCGGTGTTGAAGAATCATTCGATGGAGATGCTTCAGAGTCTAGCTATTTCGATGGCGTCAAGAATCGGGATAGCGCATCTTTCGGCGACTACGCTGGAACTTTGAGGGCGTTTACCTATCCTGATGAGTTCTTAGAGTTCGAAGGAGTTGTAGATCTGGGTGGGGGTCTATACGTTGATGATCAGGCGCCTAAGCCGTTCAATCTAACGTACAGAACCCGCGTTGGTAATGACGTTGACGGGCCAACGCACGGATACAAGATCCATATCTTGTACAACCTGACCGTTGTTCCGGATCCGAAGAACTACGAGACGCATAGTGATTCCAGAGCCCCCCTCGAGTTTTCCTGGAGTCTAACCAGCGTCCCTCAAGACGTCACTCAGAACCGACCGACCGCTCACGTTATTCTAGACTCGAGACTATTGAATACCTCTATGCTCAGGGGTCTAGAGTCGGTTTTGTATGGAACGAATACTACAGAGGCAAGACTTCCCGACATTAATGAGCTAATAGACTTCATTACTGCTTGGGACCCAAAGGTCATAGATCCAAGATCAAACGGCATAGCGATCTTGACGAATGCCATCGGAGATTTGACAGCCAGTGTCATTTCCGGTCTATACTATGCTCTACCTACAACGCGTTTGGTTGAGACTGAGGTAAAGGGCCTTTTCCGATGGACTGGTCAACTGACGCCCGATCCTGAGCCTGTTGATTTCATTGATGGTGGATCTCCTGGATCTCCCATGGATGTGCTTTATGACGGCGGATCACCGAACACGGAGCATGAGAATCTGTTCGACGGTGGTAACTACGAGGATCTCGAGGCTCTAACCGGGGTCGTCGCTGGTGGACCGTCAAAGATCAACAAGGACGTGTACAAGGCTGGCTCACCGAGTCAGTCGAACACAACAACCATTACCGGAGGTGCACCTTGATTGTAGATGCGCATATGCAGCAAAAGTTCGGAACGGCAGCGGAGTGGGCAAGTGAGAACCCCGTCTTGCTTGAGGGCGAGCTGGGTATTGAGACTGACACGGGCATTATCAAGTCTGGTGACGGAAAGAGTCCGTGGAATAGTCTTTCTCATCCCTTCGACGGTACATACGTCGACATTGATCAGTTTACGGACCTAGTTAATCGCGTTATTGCGTTGGAGAACAAGGTAAGTAGCACTCCAACTACTCCGGTTGAGTCGACCAGCTACAAGGTAGCTTATGTCGCCCCGACCGCTCGTGGCACGGGCGATGGCTCTACGACGGCGAATGCTTCCGGAGGTCTGACTTCTATCGTCCCGCTTCTTGATGCAGGATTCAACGACATTCGTTTGCTCTCGAACTCAGGCGCGTTTGCCGAAGCGGCAGTCGACATCAAGAGAAAGGGATCAGCAACTTTCCCGATCCTTATTCGTGGTGTTGGAGCCGACGGTGTAACACTTGCTCGAGCTCTGATCTCGGGCGCTCGAGTGAGTCCTTATGATTCGGCAGAGGCCACCAGTGGTGGTCCGGTGTTCCGATTTTATGAGGGCTGGGGGCAGATTAAGTTTTCCCACGTCGATTTCGAGAAGGTGGAGGAGTGCTTCACATTCCGAGCACCGGGATCGGCATTCACTCTTGAGAAGAGTGACGCGACCAACGTTCGCTGGGGCGTTTCTCAGCCAAGCGGACTAGTTCCTGCCGCAACGGTAAGCGGTATGACACTTCGCGATGTGAAGGTCAATGGTTATTCGCGAAGCGCCTTCCGCATGCGCTACGACACCAATAACATTCTGTGTGAGCGAGTCTATGCAGACAGCCAGCGCAATGATGGCGACAGCTTCACTATGGCCTTCGTTTGTGACGACACGGTTCATGATGCAAAGTTCATTGACTGTGATGCCCACAACAACATCCAGACTCGTAAGGGTACCGTGCTGCTTACGGGCGCTGATTACTGGAATGGCGACGGTTTCGTTTCAGAGGCCGGAGCATACAACCTGGAGTACACGCGCTGTAAGTCTTCCGGAAGCACCGATGGTGGTTTCGACCTCAAGCACAACAACGTTCTTGGAACTCTTGTTCTGACGGATTGCGAGTCCTGGAACAACAAGCGAAACTACCGCATCTGGCGTTCGGATGCGAAGCTTGTTCGTTGCGTTGCCCGAAACCCCATCAAGGAGGGTGGTTCGGGTACGGGCCTTAACATTTGGATTGGCGAGGGTTCTATGAACGTTCTTGCTACCAACTGTATTCTCGAGGAGCAGCTGAACAACTACGCCATGTTCGGAATCAATGCGAACAGCTCTCTCACAATCGACGGCGGAAGCATGACACTGTTCCCGAATGGTGTTATCACCGACAGTGAGGGCACTCCGCACACCATCACGATCAACCCGAATGTCGCTGTTGTTCGAAAGACACCGGGCACGACTACCCCGACCACACCGACAGCGCCTGTTTCTAAGTCGCTTCACGATGAGGTTCTTGCCGACGGGCCTGTCGCTTTCTGGGAGATGAACGAGACGACAGGCACTTCGCTTGCTGACAGCGGACCGAATGATTTCGATGCGACACTGGTTGGTGCAACCTTGGGCGTCGCAGGTCCAGTCGGAAAGGCTATTTCCTATGACGGCGTTGACGATCGTTCACTTCACACAACTCTGGGTACTCTCGGTTCGACCATCGGCACCAAGGGTCTGACCATCGAGTTCTGGATTAAGACGTCAACCACGGCGACAAACAAGCCGGTTATTCTGGGCAGTACGAATCTGGACTTCAACACCATGGTTCAGATTGTGGCAAACACCAATGCTGACAACGTCGCCATGGCGGGCCGCACGATGTTCCATATTCGCCAGAACGGAGCCGCTCAGTCTCAGATTTCCATTGATGCACCGATCTACGATGATCAGTGGCACCACGTCGTACTTGTCCGTCCCGCGGGCAATGCTCCTGTGCACTCCATCTATGTAGATGGAGTAAAGGTTCCCTCACCGTATGTGTACCGAAACGAGACGGGTACCTCGTTCAGCAACTTCGCATACCCAATGGCTGTGGGTGCTGTAAACAGCCGTGGTACGATTGGATCCTTCTTTAAGGGTTCAATTGATGGAGTTGCATTCTATGACAAGCCTCTCACCGATGCTCAAGTTGCGGCGCACTACAACGCCAAGGCTTTCGTCGGGTAACCACTTCCCGGAAGGATCCGTAATGTCATTTACGCTAACCGACAGCGGCTCCTGGCCAGGACTGGAGCAGATGCTCAAGAAGATGGATCCTTCGGCGGTTCGTGCAGAGCTGGAGTCGGCCGGGGCAGAAGGAGTTGCCGCACTGGCAGCCGCTACCCCGGCCGACTCCGGTCTGACCGCTAGCTCATGGTCATATCGAATCAAGAGTACACGTGGAACGTCTACTATTGAGTGGTACAACACCAATGTCAATGGCGGATTCGAAGTCGCTCTCGCACTTCAGTACGGGCACGGCACAGGAACTGGTGGATGGGTTCCGGGTCGTGATTATATCAATCCGGCCATGAGGCCCGTATTTGACAGGATCGCAGACAGGGTGTGGAAGGCGGTGACCGGTAAATGAGCGTCGACAGCAGGGTCGTAGATCTCAAGTTCAACTACAGCTCGTTTGCAGACGGTGTTTCTGCCGTCCTGAGGGGCGTTTCTCAGCTAGCCAAGGGCTTGCAGCTTACGGGCGCGACCAAGGGCATCGCTGATGTTCAGGCTTCCGTCGGCAAGACGAACTTCAACCCCATGCTCTCCGGCCTGAGTCAGGTCACAAACGGCTTCAGCGTTATGCAGGTTGCGGGTGTTACTGCTCTGGCGACCATCGTCAATAAGGCGGTCAGTGCCGGCGCGGAGATGGTTAAGTCACTCAGTGTGACACCCATCATGGACGGTTTCCGCGAGTACGAGCTGAAGATGGGTTCTATCCAGACTATTCTGGCGAACACATCTCGACACGGTACAACGCTCGAGACCGTCAACAGCGAGCTTGACCAGCTCAACAAGTACGCCGACAAGACCATCTACAACTTCGCCGAGATGACGAAGAACGCTTCGCTCTTCACCAACTCGGGTATGAAGATCGAGGACGCAACGCAGGTCATCAAGGGGTTCTCGAACGCGGCAGCTGCTTCGGGTACTGACGCCAATGGTGCAGCTCGTGCGGCCTACCAGCTGTCGCAGGCCTTCAACACCGGCACGATCCGCCTGATGGACTGGCGGTCACTCACCAATGCCGGCATGGGCAGCAAGAACATGCAGGACAGCCTGATCAAGATCGCTGACGGCATGGGCATGTTCAACGGAGAGACGACCACCGCTACAGCCGCCACAAAGGACTTCAACGGTTCGCTTGAGAAGAACTGGCTCAGCGCGGACGTCATGTCCAGCTACCTTCGCATCATGGCCGGCGACATGACGGACGCTGAGATGGCGTCTCTCGGTCTCGACAAGGCGGCTCAGACCGCACTTAAGGCCGAGGCCAAGATGGCTGAAGAGGCGGCCACAAAGGTCCGAACTCTGAGTCAGCTGATGGGCACGATCAAGGAGGCCGTGGCTTCCGGATGGACCGACACCTTCGAGCTTCTCTTCGGTGACTTCACCGAGGCCACGGACATGTTCACCAAGGTGAACGACGTCGTCTCCAAGTTCGTCGGAGGAATGACCGATGCCCGTAACAAGGTGCTCGGTGACTGGAAGGCTCTCGGTGGTCGAACGGTTCTGATTGAGGGCATCAAGAACGCCTTCCAGGCACTGGTGGGCATTCTTAAGCCCGTCAAGGATGCGTTCCGACAGATCTTCCCCGCCAAGACTGGCGCTGATCTGTTCGCAATGACGCAGAAGTTCACAGAGTTCACCGAGAAACTCAAAATGGGAGCAGAGACGACCGAGAAGGTCAAGCGGATCTTCGCAGGTCTGTTCGCTGCCTTCTCGATTGTTGGCCAAATCCTCGGTGGAGCGATTGGTCTGATCGGTCGGTTCTTCAACGCCCTTTCGGGGGGTAGTGGTGGCCTGCTGAATCTTGGTGCGGGCATCGGCATGTTCCTGGTCAACCTCGATCTCATGATGAAGAAGACGGGGATCGTCAAGACCGTCTTCTCGAAGATCGGTGATGTGCTGGCCATCCCGCTCAAGGCGCTTGGTGCTTTGGGTAAGGCCTTCGCTAGCCTGTTCGACAACTTCGATCTCGGTGGGGTAAGCAAGATCGGTGCAGCATTCGGTGCTGTTGGTGATCGATTGAGTCCCCTTCAGGCAATCGGAGAAAGGCTCCGGGGGATGTTTTCCGCACTTGGCGGCATTGTCAAGAGCGCTATGGGCAAGATCGGTGAGGCTCTTTCAGGTATTGGCGATGTAATTGCTAACGCCTTCCAGAGTGCGGACTACGGCAAGGTCCTTGACACGCTCAACGTCGGACTGTTTGCTGCAATTGTCTTTGCCCTTAAGAAGTTCATGGCCGGCGGAATCAATGTCAACGTTGGCGAGGGTCTGTTCGGGGGCATCACAGAAACCCTCGGAGGCGTGACTAAGGCCCTTGGCACCATGCAGGCCACTCTCAAGTCCGACATGCTGCTCAAGATCGCAGGCGCAATTGCGCTTCTTGCCGGATCGCTCGTCGTACTTTCCATGGTCGACAGCGGGGACCTGACTAAGGCTCTCGTTGCTATGTCTGCCGGGTTTGTTACGATGGCTGCAGCGTTGGCATATTTGTCGACAAACACCACGCTTCTCGGTGCAATAAAGATGGGACCCATCGCTGCTTCACTGGTGGTCCTGTCGGCGGCGCTTATGGGAATCGCCCTTGCGATGAAGATCATGGCGACGATGAGCTGGGAGGACATCACTCAGGCGCTCGTCGGAATCGGTGGTTCACTGACTGTTATCGCTCTGGCGATGCGGTTGATGCCGAAGAACATGATGGCTCAGTCGGTGTCTATCGGACTCCTGGCTGTCTCACTTATGGCTCTTGCCGGTGCAGTGAAGATATTCGCAGCCATTGAGACCAGTGCGGTTGCTTCCGGTCTTGTAAAGATTGGCGCAGCACTTGTTGTTCTTGCGGCGGGAATGCGATTGATGCCGAAGAACATGCTTGTTCAGGCTGTAAGTCTGACTGTGCTCGGAGGAGCACTTCTTGTCATTGCAGCAGCCGTCAAGGTGTTCGCAACAATGAGTCTTGGCGATATTGGGCAGGGCCTTCTTGCTATTGGTGGAGCTTTGGTGATCATCGCAGCTGCGATGTCGATCATGCCGCCGACGATGATTCTTCTTGGTCCGGCGCTTCTTGTAGTAGCGGCAGCTCTTGTCGTTATTTCGGGAGCACTGGCTATCATGGGCGGTCAAAGTATTGGTGAGATGGCTATTGGCCTGACGACGCTTGCCGGGGCGCTCACAATTCTGGCAGTGGGCCTGACAGCTATGTCTTTGGCTCTTCCTGGAGCTGCTGCTCTCGTCGTCGCAGCAGGAGCTCTCATGCTCCTTACACCCGTCCTCATCACATTGGGGACGCTTGACATAATGACCATTGTCACCGGTCTTGGTGCTCTTGCTGCTATATTCGCGGTGTTCGGCATTGCTGGAATGCTTCTGGCACCTGTGGTGCCTGTGATCCTTGCCCTTGCGGCAGCGATTGTCCTCGTGGGCGCAGGTATGGCTCTCGCAGGTGTGGGTGTGCTAGCCTTCGCCAGTGCGTTCTCCATCGCAGTCGCTCTAGGTGCTGCAGGCGTTAAGGTTCTCGGCGATATTCTGGGAACGTTCATCTCCGCCATTCCGGCCGCTCTGGCTGCGTTCGGTAAGGGGATCGTAGCATTCGCAAAGGTGATCGCAAGCGCCGGAAAGGCGTTCTTCGATGCCTTCACGACGATTCTGTCGTCGATCATCAAGGCCATCATGGCCAACCTTCCGAAGATCGGCGCTCTGTTCCAGCAGCTCGTGTCTACGGCGCTTCGTATCCTCACCACGTCCATCCCACAGATGGTCAGTGCGGGTATGCGAATCATCCTGGGGGTTCTCCAGGGGATCAACCAGAACATCGACAAGATCATTCCGGTTGCCGTAAGCATTACCGTCAAGTTCATCAATGGTGTAGCTAAGGGACTCCCGGCAATCATTGATGCGGGCGTTAAGCTGGTTATTGCCTTTGTCAACGGAGTGTCTCGAGCAATCGAGGCTAACTCCGCAGCTATGGGTGCTGCCGGCGGACGACTCGGTGTCGCCATCGTACAGGGTATGGCTCGGGGTATCGCTGGTGGTCTTAGCGTTGTGACACAGGCTGCCGGACAGCTTGCGTTGTCGGCCCTGAACAAGGCAAAGAGCGTCCTTGGAATCAAGTCTCCGTCCAAGGAGTTCGAGAAGATTGGTAAGTTCTCGGGCGAGGGCTTCGTCAAGGGGTTGACTGGAAGTCAGGACGACGTTAAGAAGTCGTTCAACACAATGAACGATCTTCTGAAGGAAGCCATGAAGGCGGCCGAGAAGGACGTTGGCGAGCATACCAAGAAGCTCAAGGATCTCAACGAGCAGAAGATGAAGATCCAGCGTGACTACAGCGCTAGGGTCCGTGCGATCACGTCGAAGGACAAGCGCGATGCTCAGGATGCCCGGAAGCTCAAGGATATTCAGGAAGAGCTGACGGTTGTCCGGAACAAGAACCGTGAGGCAATTCGGCTTGAGACTCTGGCGTTGATTCAGTCAACGAAGGAGCGGCACCTCGCAGGGGTGGCTCACCGTGAGCTCACCACTAAGATGAACGATGAAGAGAAGCAGCTTGAATCGCTTGCTATTCGTTACGATCGATACACGGATCAAATCAAGGAGGCCGACAAGGCCCTCGAGGATTCGATCAAGACTCGTGACGACTACAATGCCAGCGTTACCAAGCAGTACAGTGACATGCCTGATGTCTCTAAGGAGACAAAGCTCGTCGACTATATTGACGGCCTTGAGGCTAAGATTGCGGACACGCAGGCGTTCGCGACTGCTATCCAGCAGCTTCGAACTCTGGGTCTTGGTGATGAGCTCTACAAGGAGCTCCTGGCCAAGGGTCTTGACGCGCTTCCGTTCGTCACTGAGCTTCTTGCAGGCGGAAAGTCTGCCGTTGATGAGGTGAGCACTCTCAGTGCAACTCTCGGTAAGGCTGCGCAGGGTCTCGGTACTGAGGCGTCTAAGCAGCTGTACCAGGCTGGTGTTGATGCTGCTCAGGGTCTGGTCAACGGACTCAAGAGTCAGCAGGCGGCCATCGACAAGCAGATGCAGACCATTGCAAACGCTATGGTTGTCACGCTCAAGAAGAAGCTCCAGATCAAGTCACCCTCACGCGAGTTCGCCAAGATCGGCGTATTCTCGGTGAAGGGTCTTGCTAAGGGTCTTGCTGACACTCGGATCATCGACCGAGCTTCAGCTGATCTGGGTAATGCTGCACTGAGTGGCCTGGGCAAGTCTCTGGCTCAGCTTGGTGCTGCTTTGGACGGGGAGATCGACATGAACCCGACCATTACGCCAGTTCTGGATCTCTCTACGCTTCAGAGAGATGCTTCCCGCATGAACACGCTATTCGCCGCACAAGCAATTGCGGCTGACGTGTCCTTCGGTCAGGCGTCGTCCATATCTGCTGCTCAGGCAGCTGCTCAGAGTGCTACTCCGGCCCCAGCTCCGGCTCCGGTCGTGCACAAGGAGATCAAGCTCGAGCAGAACAACTACTCGCCGGTGGCCCTGTCCCCGGTGAAGATCTATCGTCAGACGAAGAACCTGACCGCACTGGCAAAGGAGGCGTTGAACGCATGATCAAGATGACAAAGGTACGCCTCCACGGGCTCTCGACCATCGATCTTCCGGTGGTCGGGGCCCGTCCGTCGGACAGGTATATTCTGAAGACGGCCGAAGGTCTCGGTCCGCCTGAGGTCGACGTCTCGCAGTCACGCACCCTTCACGCTGGGGATGTGTATCAGAGACGTCGACCTCAGTCCCGAGAAGTCGTTCTAACAGTTCGTCTGAATCCGGACCACCAAATGAGTGAGACGGCCGCCGACCTGCGCGCGGAGCTCTACGGGCTTTTGACACCCGGCTACCTCGACGAGGTTAAGATTGATATCCTCGATGGTGACGACCTTCAGGCTTCAACGGCTGGAAACGTCAGCAAGCTGGAGATCAACCCGTTCAGCGCAGAGCCGGAAGTGCAGATCACGATTCCGTGTCTTCAGGCATATCTTCACGCGCCCAACATCCTGTATGTCTTCCCGGGTAGCGCTGCTGATCCAAGCATCATGAATGTCGGAACTGCACCCACGGGGTTTCGTGCTGAGATCTTATTCACCGCCCCTACAAACTGGTGGGGCCTGTTTAACGGTCGCGGACAAAGTATGACATTCTATCACGCCTTTCACGCAGGCGACAAGCTGACGTTCGACACGAACCCGGGGAGTCGAGGCATCTGGCTGACTCGAGACGGTGCGACATATTCGATCCTTCAGTCGCTTGCTTCCGATTCCGTCTGGCACATGCTGTATGGCGGTAACAATACCTTTGAGGCCACTTCCAACACGGGCTACACCTGGGGTAACGTGTACTACACGCCACAGTACTGGGGGATCTGATGGACGTACTTCGATTGAATGACACGTCATATCTTCCCGATGAGCTTGTTGAGGGGTACAGCTCCATGATTTGGACTGAGCGGCATACGGGTCATGGTGAGTTTCAGCTTCACACCCCTCTCATTCAAAAGACCAAGGAACTCATTCCTGAGGGCTCTCTCCTAACGCTTCTGGACAGTCCTGAAATCATGGAGGTCGAGACACACTCGATCTCGGTCAATGATGATGGCGAGCAGGAGCTGAAGATCACCGGCAGGACGTTCGACAAGCTATTTCTGGATCGAATCATTCTTGGTGGGAACCACACCCAAGAGTGGCCGACGTCGCAGATGTATCGGTCGAACGAGCTCGTATCGGCTCTTATTTGGAATGCCGTCTCTAACCCAACGGGTAAGAATCCGCTGAGTAAGGGCATGGGCGCAGAGCTTCTAGATCGGATCGCAAACATCGTGATTACCGATAGCTCGGCACTTTCCGAAGATCCCACTATGTGGTGGGTTAAGCCCGGTCCTCTTCAGGAGTTCCTGGATGACGTTCTTGCCATCAGCGGTCTCGGCATCCGAACTATTCGCCCAACCAATGTCGGAGGCGCCGTTGTCTCATTCGATGTTTCAGACACGACGAACTATGGCAAGTACTCCAAGACGTCTCACAGTCCGGTAACCGAGGTTCAGTTCAACGTGTATCAGGGAGCAGATCGAACGCGCTACAGCTCTACGAATGAGCCAGTCGTGTTCCACTACGCTTCGGGTCATATTGACTCACCGGAGTACCTGTTCTCGAGCAAGGACATCAAGAACATCGCCTACGTAACTTCTTCGATTGGTGGCGTGTTTGTTCACAAGATGGATGGCGATTTCTGGTGGACTCCAGGAACACAGGCTCCTCCGGTTAATCCGTCAGGCCGAGCTCGCAAGATGCTGTGGGTTGATGGGGGATCGATCGGATCCGATGAGGACTTTGCGACCTTCATCAACGCCCTAGCACAGAAGGGCATGGCTGAGCTAGCTAAGCACAACCGTCAGATTCTCTTTGACGGAGCCATATCCCCGCTTTCCCCCCACAAGTACGGGGTGCACTACTTCCTCGGAGACACTGTCACTCTCTCAGCAGAGTATGGCTTCGAGCAGGACATGATGGTGGCCGAGTACGTACGCACTGACGACGAGACAGGCGATCAGGGATTCCCGACGCTTATTCTCGCAAACCCGGAGGTCTAATGACACAAGTAGAGCAAGGAGATGTCAACACAAAGAATCGACGATGGTTTGGGCTGAGGCCTTGGGGTCGTCACAGTCTTGTCCTGCTGGTCGCGGGACTAGCCTATGTGTTCATCGGACTAACATATCTGATCACACCGAACAATCTTGCCCGGGCCGAAAGTCTGGTCATCGCAGAAAGGTGGTGGGAGCTCGAGTACTGGTACGCCGTCTTTGTGCTTGTTGGGGTTCTCACAGTCATTTCCTCGAGATGGCCGCCTACCGCCGATAAGTGGGGCTACATGACCCTTACCGGATTCACTGCCGGGTGGGGTGCGTTCTACATGACGGGGGTGATATTTAAGGACACAGGTATCGCCAACCTTGGAGGAGCGCTCATCTGGTGGTTGGTCGCATTCATGTGGTGGGCTATCAGTGGGCTGAACAATCCGCCCAAGGTGATTGTGAAGGTCGTGGAGGTGATTCGCAATGCTAGATAGCGGCGATATTGCCAGCATGATCGTTGCGCTCATTGCGGCGTATGGTGCATACGCAGCACACAGAGCTTCGGGTAAGGCTACGGCTGCACAAGCCAGCACAACGGCGGATGCCAACACGGCTATAGCCCGAACAAATGCGGAGGAGCAGGCTTACGTGCGTGCTCGTAAGTTCGACAGCGACACCATTGAGCGACAGGATCGAGAACTGGACGAGCTTAGAGAGTCAAACCGCCTCAAGGAGGAGGAGCTTAAGTTGCTTCGGCCTCTGGTCGAGGAAGTTCGAATCCTTCGTGCACGAGTTCAAAGACTTGAGCGAAACCTCACATCTCACGAAAAGGAGCCCAATGACGACCAACACGACCGCCACGTCCCCCTTCCTTCCGAGTAGGGTGTACGATGCACTGGTGTGGATTGCGCAGATCTTCCTGCCCGCTGTAGGCGCGCTGTACTACGGTCTCGCCGACCTCTGGAATCTGCCTCTGGCTATTCAGGTCGTCGGAACCATCACCCTGGTAGACCTCTTCTTGGGCACTCTGCTGAAGGTTAGCAAGAGCAACTACAACAAGGCAGAGGCTTGGGCGGACGGGAAGATGATCGTCCATCATGAGGACGGCGTTCCCGTCGGCATCAATGCGGATCTGGAGAACATCCGGAGCCCTCTCGGTATTTCTGATCAGGATCGAGTGACATTCAAGGTTGTGCACAACGATCTTGAGGTGTAACACCTCGCGAAGGATACACGGGCTATAATGAGACCCCTAACCCTTGAGGAGAACGCCATGTTCAAGCACAAGACCCACACCGAGACCCCTCGTGTCGAGACGGTCATCGACCTCCTGCTCTACAAGATGGAGACCCACACAGACCCCAGCTCCGCTGAGTACGCCAAGATGGTGGACCAGTACGTCAAGCTCCAGGGCGCGAAGGTGCACACCGCACACAAGCCCCTGGACCGCAACGCACTGCTCGCCATCGCCGGCAACCTCATCGGCATCGGGATCATCGTGGGTCACGAACGAGCACACGTCGTGACCTCCAAGGCACTCGGTTTCATCGGTAAGGTCACCACCTGATCCGCACAACCTCCAGCTAGGACCACCAAGCGCAGAGGGCGTGTACGAGAGATATTCCAACTCGTACACGCCCTCTGCGTTTGTCCTACATGGGCTATCAATTTTTGCCTCGCGAGAAGTACAAGGCCTCTAATGAGAACCCCACCCTCTATTGAAGGAGTCCCCATGAAGAAGATCATCGCAGCCGCAGCGGTCACTGGCTTCGTCATCTGGGCCGTCCCAGCCGCCGTTGCTGGCTTCGTGGACGGACTCTCAGAGCAGCTTGCTCCCCGCTTCCCGGACGTCGACCTCGACACCATCCGGATCGTGTACCGCAAGTTCCTCTGGAAGTCCTTCACGGGCCAGCTGCCCGACCTGGACGACCTGGACGACGACGCCATGGACACGCTGTTCCGCGTCGAACTCTTCAACTACCTCGCCAACAAGAAGTAAGTTCCAGCACTCAGAGCCCCACAAGGGCTCTAAGTGTCACTCTCGCGTGATATTCATGGCCTCTAATGAGAACCCAACATCGAGGAGTAGCTATGAAGCTGTTTCAGAACAAGGCACTCTCGCTGACTGTCACCAACAACCCCCAGCCCCCCACCGACTCTTCTGAGCCGGCAACGTCCAAACGCGTGGATGCAGACGCGATCGCCCAGATCGCCATGTACCACGCGAACCACGCTGCCGCGCTCATATCTGCGGTGTACGTGGGCCGGAAGGTCGTCAACACTGCCTGCGAGATCGCCATCATCGCCGCCAACAAGCGCCTCTAGTAGTTCCACGACCGAGAGCCCCACAAGGGCTCTTAGTCTTCGCGATATATTCATGGCCTATAATGAGAACCCCACCCAGAATTCAAGGAGATCCCCATGAACAGCAGCCTCAAGACTGAGATCGTTGCCATGGCCATCCGCCAGCTTTCGCCCACCTCCAAGACCCACAACTCCAGCGCCTCGTTCGACTCGTTCTTCTCCGTCCTCGTGACGGGCAAGACCGTCGAGCAGGCGCAGGCCGAGCAGATCGTCGAGGTGATCGAGAACGGCGTGAAGGCCGTGAAGACCCTCATCACTCGCCGCCACTTCAACAAGATCGTCAAGAACATCTGACCCATCTCACAGACTCAGAGACCCCACAAGGTCTCTCAGTCTAAGCGTTCGCGAAAAATTCATGGTCTCTAATGAGAACCATCAACCCTCTATGAAGGAGACCCCATGAACACTGCCGTCGTCAAGACCGCTGCTGTCACCGTCAAGAACTTCGCCACCGCACACCCCACCGCCACCGCAGCAGCCGCCAACGCCGCTTCCGCTGTCGCCGGGTACACCGCGGCCGGCATCGTCCTGAAGGTCCAGCGCCGTCGCGCCGTCAAGAACGTCATGAAGTCCGCCACCTCGCAGAAGATCTAGTTCCGAGCTGAGAGCCCCCGTCACCAAGACATGGGCTTTCAGTTTGTCTCTCGCGACATATTCATGGCCTCTAATGAGAACCCCAACCTGAGGAGTACCCCATGAACAACCGCCCCGTCACCATCGAGGACGTCAAGGCCATGGACGCCCAGGACCTCACCGCGCTCCAGCGTCAGGCGGCTCGCAACCTCGTCAACTTCGTGTTGATCAAGGTCGCGATCGCCGTGACGTGCAGGTACGCGGTCAAGGCCCTAGTCCGACACCTGGACAGCCTCGACTAGTTCGAGCCGTTCGCTCATATCCCAGCTACCGTTCCAAGCTAAACACCGAACTTGGTGTTTAGTCTTTGCCTCGCGAATTTTTCATGGCCTGTAATGAGAAGAGATCCGCAATGGATTCCGAGACACGACTGAGCAGGTGAAAACCCTGCCCGGAGTGCCAGTCACAAAAGATAAGACTGGTTAACGAATTGTTATCATTGGACAATTACCTCTTCTCTTGTTTTTTCTGAGACACCTACCTGGTGTCTAAGCTTTGCCCATATCCCGAGAGGAAGTCGCCATGTACGTCTTCAGAACGCGCAACAAGCCGACCCACATCATCGTCGCAGGAGAGCGCTTCATGGTCAAGCCGCGCTACAAGCTCACCACGTTCATCCTCGACCTCATCCTCGCCTGTGTCACGGGTGGTCTGTGGTTGCTGTGGCCGCTGTTCAAGTTCCTCCGGAACGGGCGCCGCTGACATGCTCGAGTTCCTGATGGGTGTCGCCGGTACAGGCCTTGCAATCCTGATCGTCGTTTCCCTGGCCGCTTTCCTGTGGGGGATGGGTAGCTTGATCAGCTACCTGATCCGCCAGTCCAACGCCAACCCGGCCTTCGCGGCCCAGCTGAAGAGGAGCAACCTGTGAGAAGTCTCACCGAGATCGTCAAGGTCACCGAGAAGCTGGCGATCGACAACTCGCCGGCGCTCCTGACGGCAGTCGGAGTCGTGGGTACCATTTCCACGGCGGTCTTTGCTGCACGAGGAGCATTGCGATACGACGAGGCGGTGAACATCGAAATCGAGTACCGTCGGCAAAACGACCCCTCGTTTGTGAGCGTCCTCGATCCGCGCACTCGAGTCATGCTCATGGGTCATCACTTCGGCCCCGCGATCATCGTCGGCAGCCTCACCGTCACCGCGATCATCGGAGCCAACCGGATCGGTACTCGTCGGGCAGCTGCTATGGCTGCGGCGTACACCATCGCGCAGGAGGGCTTCGACGAGTACAAGTACAAGGTGCGTGAGAAGATCGGCGAGAACAAGGAGCGTGCGCTGCGTGACGACATCGCACAGGATCGCGTGAATCGTAACCCGGCCGGTGAGAGCAACGTCATCATTGTCGGCTCAGGAGATGTTCTCTGCTACGAGATGATGAATGATCGCTACTTCCAGAGCTCCGTCGAGGAGATCAAGAAGGCGATGAACGACACGAACTACCAGGTCAACAACGACTCGTACGCATCGCTGTCGGACTTCTACGACCGCGTTGGGCTTCCCCACACGTCCGTCTCCGACTCGATCGGGTGGCGGAGCGACGAGAAGCTTCTCGAGATCGAGTTCAGCACGGTGCTGGCTCCGGATGGTCGACCTTGTGTCGCCTTCGACTTTCGGGTCGATCCCGTTCGCAACTACCACAAGCTCCACTAGGGACTACTGCTCGTAGTACCCGTACATCCCACATCCGTCATATCCGAAAGGCACAACATGATCAAGATGCCCGTCACCTTCCCCGACCTCGACAACAACACGCGCACGGTGGACTTCTGGTTCCACATGAGCAAGACCGACATCGCCGACTGGGTCGTCAGTCACAAGATGTCGCTCGAGGACCAGATCCGCGACATCGTCAAGCGCGAGGACAACGAGGCCCTGTTCGCCCTGTTCCGTGAGCTCATCGAGGTCTCGTACGGTGAGCGCCACGCGAACGGCATCACCTTCAACAAGTCGAAGGAGCTGTCTCGGAACTTCGTGCAGTCCAACGCGTACTCCGAGCTGTTCGTCCTGCTCATGAAGGACGAGGCAGTGGCTTCGAAGTTCGTGCGAGGCATCATGCCCAGCGACATCGCTTCGCAGATGCCGGAGGACCTCCCGTCCCTCGAGGAGATCGCCGACGGCATCAAGACCGAGGGTGTCAAGAGCCTCATCGGAGACGGTGCGTTCGACGGCGACGTCATCATCACCGACACGCCGGCGCCCGAGTACCCGGACGACGCGCCGCAGTGGTTCAAGGAGGAGCGACCGCCGACCGAGCAGGAGTTCGCATCGGCATCGCCGGCGTACAAGCAGGTCGCGTTCAGCTGGAAGATGCAGGGTAAGTAGTTCTCGCGAGATATTCATGCCCTATAACGAGAACCCACCACTCTGATCGAAA
>Ga0210040_10000540_pt1 | contig 63235 bp, 58 predicted proteins | sample CryGeyCG12114_NA_FD_185462 | JGI IMG/M metagenome (GOLD analysis project Ga0210040, IMG submission 185462) | Groundwater microbial communities from aquifer - Crystal Geyser CG19_WC_8/21/14_NA (SPAdes) (version 2) | ecosystem: Environmental > Aquatic > Deep subsurface > Groundwater | place: USA...
TCGCCTTCCACACCCGCGTCACGGCCGCCGACGTCTACCGCGAGGGCATCACCGACGTCTCCTCCTCCGACATCGCCTCGGCCCGCGAGATCGGCTGCGTGGTCAAGCTCGTCGCGCTGTGCCAGCTCTCCGAGGAGGCCCCCGACGGGTCCGGGCGCAGCGTGTCGGTGCGCGTGCACCCGGCGATGATCCCGCGCACGCACCCGCTGGCCGCCGTCGGCGGGGCGTACAACGCCGTGTTCGTCGAGTCGCGCTCGGCCGGCCGGCTGATGTTCTACGGACCCGGCGCGGGCGGTTCGCCCACGGCCAGCGCGGTGCTCGGCGACCTCGTCACGGTGGCGCGCAACCGCGTCCGCGGGGCGGTCGGGCCGGGCGAGTCCAGCTACGCCGCCCGGCGCGTCTCGCCGATCGGCGACGTGACGACGCGCTACCACCTCTCGCTCGAGGTCGCCGACGTCGCCGGCGTGCTGGCCGCGATCGCCCAGGTGTTCGCGGAGCACGACGTCTCCATCCAGACCGTCCGGCAGAGCGGCCGGGGCGCCGACGCGCAGCTGGTCGTCGTGACCCACCGCGCCCGCGACTCCGCGCTCAGTGCGACCGTGGAGGCGCTGCGCGACCTGCCGTCCGTACGCGACGTGACCAGCGTGATGCGGGTCGAGGGGGACGCATGAGCGACACCGTGGCTGATGCCGTGGCCGACCGTACGGCCGGTCCGGGGCGCGCCCCGCTCGCCCTGCGCGCCACCGCCGGGCTGATCTCGCGCTACCGCGAGTGGCTGCCGCTGGCCGACACCGACCCCGTGATCACGCTGGGGGAGGGCAGCACGCCCCTCGTGCTGGCCGAACGCCTCTCCGACGAGCTCGGCTGCGAGACCTGGGTCAAGGTCGAGGGTGCCAACCCGACGGGGTCGTTCAAGGACCGCGGCATGACGCTCGCCGTCTCGGCCGCGGCCGGGAGCGGCGCCAAGGCCGTGGTCTGCGCCTCGACCGGGAACACCTCCGCGTCGGCGTCGGCGTACGCGTCCAAGGCGGGTCTGGACACGATCGTGCTGCTGCCCGCCGGGCGGATCGCGACCGGCAAGCTCGCCCAGGCGATCGTGCACGGGGCCCGCGTGGTGCAGGTCGACGGCAACTTCGACGACTGTCTCGAGCTCGCGCGCAAGCTGTCGCACGACTACCCGGTCGCGCTGGTCAACTCGGTCAACCCGATCCGCATCGAGGGGCAGAAGACCGCCGCCTTCGAGATCGTCGACGTGCTGGGCGACGCGCCCGACCTGCACGTGCTCCCCGTCGGCAACGCCGGGAACATCACGGCCTACTGGCGCGGGTACACGCAGTACCACTCGGCCGGACGGGCCACGCGGACCCCGCGGATGTGGGGCTTCCAGGCCGCGGGTGCGGCGCCCCTGGTGCTCGGCCACCCGGTGCTCGACCCCGAGACCGTCGCCACGGCGATCCGGATCGGCAACCCCGCCTCGGCCGACCAGGCGATCGCCGCGCGGGACGAGTCGGGCGGCCTGATCGACATGGTGACCGACGAGCAGATCCTGGCCGCGCAGTCGTTCCTCGCCGCGCGGGAGGGCATCTTCGTCGAGCCGGCCTCGGCCGCCGGCGTCGCGGGGCTGCTGATGAAGCGGCGCACGGGCGAGCTCGAGCCGGGCCGGCAGATCGTCGTCACGGTGACCGGCCACGGGCTCAAGGACATCGACGCCGCGCTCGCCGGCCGGGGACCCGTCCGGGCCGAGGTCGTCGCACCCGACCTGATGGCCGTCGCCGGCGTGTGCGGCCTGCTCGAGTGAGCCCGTCCTCGTGCGGCGCCCGTCGGTGAGGAGCCTCACGCCCGGGACCCGCGTCGTCGTCGAGGCTCCGGCCACCAGCGCGAACCTGGGCCCCGGCTTCGACTGCTTCGGGCTCGCGCTGGACTGGCGCGAGAGCCTCGAGATCGAGGTGACGGGCCCGGGCGTCTCCGTCCACGTGACGGGCGAGGGCAGCGACGTCCTGCCGCGCGACGAGACCCACCTGGTCGTGCGCTGCTTCACCGAGGGTCTGGACGACCTGGGTGCGCACGCCCCCGGGCTGGCGCTGCGCGCCCACAACACGATCCCGCACGGCCGCGGCCTGGGGTCCTCGTCGGCCGCGATCGTGGCCGGGCTGGTCGCCGCGCGTGCGCTGGCCGGGGTGGCGCCGGACCCCGCCTGGGTGCTGCGGCACGCGACCCGGATCGAGGGGCACCCCGACAACGTGGCGGCCGCGATCTACGGCGGCTTCGTGATGGCGTACGGGCACGGCGAGCACGTGGCGGTGGTGGCGGGACGGGTGCACGACGGTCTGCGGGCCGCCGTCGCCGTCAGCCCGGTGCCGGTCGAGACCCGGGCGGCGCGCCGGCTGCTGCCCCGGGTCGTGCCGCACGCGGAGGCGGCCGCGGACGCCGGCCGGGCGGCCCTGCTGGTCCACGCGATCGCCGAGGAGCCGCACCTGCTGCACGCCGGGACGCAGGACTGGCTGCACCAGCGCTACCGCGAGCCGGCCATGCCGGAGGCGTACGCGCTGATGGCCCGCCTCCGCGCGGCCGGCTTCGCCGCGGCGATCAGCGGGGCCGGTCCCTCGGTGGTGGTGCTCGGGACCGAGGCCGACCTGGTGGGGCTGGAGGCGGCGGAGCCCGGGACCCGCTTCCGACGGCTGGGAATCGGCGGACACGCCCGTGCGTTGTGAGGTCTGACGCGCTGCAGCCAGGACAGGTGCTAGCCTGATCTTGCTCGACACAGCCGGTGCCTCTCCGGTCCAGCCTCCATCGGATCCGCGGGTGCCCGAAGATCTGGTCGTGCAGCGCCTCCCCCGAATGGCGCGACGCCTCATACGTGTCAAGCACAGCGTCACTTCTCGCAGCCCCCACGCGCCCCGACGGGCGGCAGGACCTGCGGGAGGGCCTCACACACCACCGGCCGAGGTCTTCCACCCGGCCCTGGACTGGGACACCATGCGTGACCCTGCTCCGAAAGGACATCACTTTGACCGACACCCTGACCAGCGAAGCCTCCCCGCAGGCCGCTGCGGAGGCGCCCGCCGAGGGCGGCACCCGCAAGCGCCGTGGCAGCGGGCTGGACTCGATGGTCCTGCCCGAGCTCAAGCAGATGGCCAGCTCGCTGGGCCTCAAGGGCACGGGCGCCATGCGCAAGGGCCAGCTGATCGCGGCCATCCAGACCGCCCAGACCGGTGGTGGCTCCTCGAACGGGGGGACCTCGAACGAGGGCTCCGCGAGCGGGGGTTCCGCGAGCGGTGACGCGGCGAGCGGCGGCGGTCGTCGCCGCAGCCGCAACGAGGCCGGCGCCAAGCAGGACGGGGGCGAGACCGCCCCGTCGAACGGCGGCGAGACCCGCGCCACGGCCCCGAGCCGGGGCGACGACATCGCGAACGCCCTGCACGAGCTCCGCGAGAACGCTCCGCAGACCGCACGCGAGACCATGACGGAGCGTCCGCCACAGGCCGAGCGCGCACAGCAGGCCGAGCGCGCCCCGCAGACCGAGGCGAACGGCGCCACCCAGGAGACCGCCCGTCACGACGGCGCACGGGACCGGTCCGGCCGGGACTCCGGCTCCGACGACTCCGGGTCGGACGGATCCGGCTCGAGCGACTCCGGTGCCGGCGACCGCGACTCCAACGACCGCGGTGAGCGCCGTCAGCGCAACCGCGAGCAGCGGGAGCAGCGGGACGGTCAGCGCGACCAGCGTCAGCAGAACGGCGACTCCCGCCAGCAGCGCGACGGGGCCTCGAGCGACGGGGACCAGCGCGACAACGGCCAGTCCCGCGACAACCAGCGTGACACCCGCGACAACCAGCGTGACAACGGTCAGTCCCGCGACAACCAGCAGCGCGACAACGGCCAGTCCCGAGACAACCAGCGCGACAACGGTCAGTCCCGCGACCAGCGTGACAACGGCCAGAACGGCGCCAACCGCTACGACGACGACGAGGCCGGCGGTCGTCGCGGCCGTCGTCGGCGCAGCCGGGACCGGCAGACCCGTCGCCCGGGGACCACGGAGCGCGGCGGCAACGCCCGCATGGACCGCTACGAGAACGAGCCCACGGTGGGCGAGGACGACGTCCTCGTGCCCGCCCGGGGGATCCTCGACGTGATGGACAGCTACGCGTTCGTCCGGACCAGCGGCTACCTGCCCAGCCCCGAGGACGCGTACGTCTCGCTCGCCATGGTCAAGAAGTTCGGCCTGCGCAAGGGCGACGTCGTCACCGGCTCGCTGCGCCAGTCCAAGGAGGGCGACAGCAAGGCCAAGTTCAACCCGTTGGTCAAGCTCGACACGGTCAACGGCGGCGACCCCGAGGCGGCGCGCAACCGGCCCGAGTTCGCCAAGCTGACGCCGCTCTACCCGCAGGAGCGGCTCAAGCTGGAGACCACCTCCACGCAGCTGGCCACCCGGATCGTCGACCTGATGGCGCCGATCGGCAAGGGTCAGCGCGCGCTCATCGTCAGCCCGCCGAAGGCCGGCAAGACGATGATGATGCAGGCCATCGCGAACGCGATCGCGGCCAACAACCCCGAGGTCCACCTCATGGTGGTGCTGGTCGACGAGCGTCCCGAGGAGGTCACCGACTTCCAGCGCACCGTCAAGGGCGAGGTCATCGCCTCGACCTTCGACCGTCCGGCCGGCGACCACACCACGGTGGCCGAGCTGGCGATCGAGCGGGCCAAGCGCCTGGTCGAGGCGGGCAAGGACGTGGTCGTGCTGCTCGACGGCATCACCCGCCTGAGCCGTGCGTACAACCTCGCGGCCCCGGCGTCGGGCCGGATCCTGTCCGGTGGTGTCGACTCGGCGGCGCTCTACCCGCCGAAGCGCTTCCTCGGTGCGGCCCGCAACATCGAGGGCGGCGGCTCGCTGACCATCCTCGCCACGGCGCTGGTCGAGACCGGCTCGAAGATGGACGAGGTGATCTTCGAGGAGTTCAAGGGCACCGGCAACTCCGAGATCCGCCTCCGCCGCGACTTCGCCGAGAAGCGGATCTTCCCCGCCATCGACGTGGACGCCTCGAGCACCCGGCGCGAGGAGCTGCTCATGTCGCGCGAGGAGCTCAACATCGTGTGGAAGCTGCGTCGGGTCATCGGCGGGCTCGACAGCCTGCAGGGCCTGGAGACGCTGCTCGACCGGCTCAAGAAGACCGAGAGCAACCGCGACTTCATGGTGGCGATCACCAAGTCGATGCCCGCGTAGGTCGGCGTCGTCCGGCCGCCCTCCGGCGCGGCCCGGCAGAGTCTGCTCGACCTTGGTGAGTCTGCGCGTGCTCAAGCTCGCGCAGGCTCACCGAAGGCGAGCAGACTCCACGGGCGGGGGGAGCTGCGGGACTAAATCCCGCTCTTTGGCGTTGTAGGTCCCGTACGGCAAGATTGATCCTCGGTGCCGGTTCACGCCAGTCAGGCGACCCGACACCACACAGAAGGAGAAGACATGAAGGCCAGCATCCACCCGGCGTACTCGGACACCCAGGTCACCTGCACCTGCGGCAACACGTTCACCACCAAGAGCACCGGCGGCGAGACCATGCGCGTCGACGTCTGCTCGGCGTGCCACCCGTTCTACACGGGCAAGCAGAAGATCCTCGACACCGGCGGCCGCGTCGCCCGGTTCCAGAAGCGCTACGCCGCTTCCGAGGCAGCCAAGAAGGCTTAGCACCACCGAGCGCCGGGAGCGAGGACCAGTCCTCGCTCCCGGCGCTCGTGCGTTCAGACGGTGGGTGCGCGGGTGGAGGAGCTCTCCACGCGCATCGGGTGGGTCGCGGCCGGTGCAGTCTGGACGAGTGAGGAGCAGGCACGCCTTTCGTCTGCGACCGAGCGAGGAAGACCGCATCGTTCAGGCGCGGCCGGGTGCGAGTGGAGGAGCTTTCCACGAGCATCGGGTAGGTCGCGGCCGGTGCAGTCTGGACGAGTGAGGAGCAGACACGCCTTTCGTCTGCGATCGAGCGAGGAAGACCGCATCGTTCAGGCGCGGCCGGGTGCGAGTGGAGGAGTCAGATTGTTCGAGTCAGCGGAACCGTTGCGGGCGGAGTTCGCCCAGCTCGAGGCCCAGCTGTCGGAGGCGTCGACCCACACCGACCTCGCCAAGGCCCGCCGGGTCGGGCGTCGCTACGCCGAGCTGACGCCGATCGTGCGGGGTCTCGACGAGTACCACCGCCTCGACGAGGACCTCACCGCCGCGCGTGAGCTCGCGCCCGACGACCCCACGTTCGCGGCTGAGGCGGAGGAGCTGGAGCGCCAGATCGTCCCGGTCGTCGACCGGTTGACGCGGTTGCTCGCCCCCCGCGACCCCAACGACTCCGCCGACGCCCTGATCGAGATCAAGTCCGGCGAGGGCGGCGAGGAGTCGGCGCTGTTCGCCGGCGACCTGCTGAAGATGTACTCCCGCTACGCCGAGCTGCGCGGCTGGAAGGTCGAGGTCCTCGACGCGGCTGAGACCGACCTCGGCGGCTACCGGACGGTCACCGTCGCGGTGAAGGCCCCCAGCGTCGGCGAGCCCGACCAGATGCCGTTCGGCGTCCTCAAGTTCGAGGGCGGCGTGCACCGGGTCCAGCGCGTGCCGGTCACCGAGTCCCAGGGCCGCGTGCACACCTCGGCCGCCGGCGTCCTCGTGATGCCCGAGGTCGAGGAGACCGAGGTCGAGATCAACCCCGACGACCTGCGGATCGACGTCTACCGCAGCTCGGGCCCGGGCGGGCAGGGCGTCAACACGACCGACTCGGCCGTGCGGATCACGCACCTGCCGACCGGCATCGTCGTCTCGATGCAGAACGAGCGCTCCCAGCTGCAGAACCGCGAGCAGGCCATGCGCATGCTGCGCGCCCGGCTCGTCGCCGCAGCGGAGGAGGAGGCGGCCACCTCGGCCTCCGCTGCCCGGCGCAGCCAGGTCCGTACGGTCGACCGCTCCGAGCGGATCCGCACCTACAACTATCCCGAGAACCGGATCTCCGACCACCGGATCGGCTACAAGGCCTACAACCTGGACCAGGTGCTGAACGGCGAGCTGCAGCCCGTCGTCACCGCGCTGCAGGAGGCCGACACCGCCGCGCGGCTCGCCGCCGTCGGCGAGCCGGCCTGACCGGGAGCAGCACCCGATGACGAACGCGCAGCACCCCGTCCGCGCGGTGCTCGGCGACGCCGCGGCCCGGCTCCGGGAGGCGGGTGTCGGGTCTCCCGAGGCCGACGCCCGGACGCTGCTCGCCCACGCCTGCGGCATCGAGCCGGCGCGCATCCCGCTGCTCGACGGGGTCGACGACGAGGCTGTCCAGGCATTTGAGGTCCTGGTCTCGAGCCGCGCCGCCCGGGTGCCGCTGCAGCACCTCACGGGACGGGCCTACTTCCGCCACGTCGAGCTCGAGGTGGGTCCGGGGGTCTTCGTGCCGAGGCCGGAGACCGAGGTCATGACCGGCTGGGCGGTCGAGGCGCTGCGTCCCGCGATCGCCGTCGGCGGCCGGCCGCGGGTCGTCGAGCTGGGCAGCGGGTCCGGCGCGATCGCGAAGTCGCTCGCCACCGAGCTCACCTTCCTCGACGTCTACGCGGTGGAGGTCTCACCGGAGGCGGCCGCGTACGCGCGTCGGAACCTCGCCGACACCCTGGTCGAGCTCTACGTGGGCGACATGACGGACGCCCTGCACGTGCTGGACGGCCAGGTCGACCTCGTCATCGCCAACCCGCCGTACATCCCGCTGGACGCGTACGCCTCGGTGGCCCCGGAGGTGCGTGACCACGACCCGCTGGTGGCGCTGTTCTCCGGCGACGACGGCCTGGACGCGATCCGGGTCGTGACGTCGGTGGCGACCCGGCTGCTCCGTCCCGGCGGGCTGCTGTGCTTCGAGCACGCCGACGTCCAGGGGGAGTCCGCCCCGGCGGTCGTGACCCAGAGCCAGGCGTTCACCGGCATCCGCGACCACCTCGACCTGACCGGGCGGCCGCGCTTCGTGACCGCGGTCCGCCGGACCGCTGGCAAGATGGCCCCGTGATCACCCTCGGAGACCATCGGTGAGCGCCGAGCCCGGACCCGAGGAGCGTGACGTCGTCGACGACCCGGAGGGCGACGAGGGCGAGAGCCTGGAGCTCGAGGAACGCGACGTCGACGACGAGACGTACGCCCGCTTCGACTGCACGTCCGGCGACGCGGCGGGCCACGCCGACGCGGTGGACGCCGCCCGGCGGGCCGTGGAGGCGGGGGACTGCATCGTCCTGCCGACCGACACCGTCTACGGCATCGGCGCCGACGCCTTCAGCGCGGACGCCGTGCAGGGGCTGCTCGACGCCAAGGGCCGGGGCCGCGACATGCCGCCGCCCGTCCTGGTGGGCGACGCGAGCCTGGTCCGCGCGCTGGCCACCGACGTCCCCGACCAGGCCCGCGAGCTGGTCGAGGTGCACTGGCCGGGCCCGCTCACCATCGTCTGCCGCATCCAGCCCAGCCTCCGGATGGACCTGGGCGACACCGACGGGACCATCGCCCTGCGCGTCCCCGACCACGCGCTCGCGCGCGAGATCCTGCGGCGGACGGGCCCGCTCGCCGTCAGCAGCGCGAACCTCTCCGGCAAACCCGCGGCCCTGACCTGCGACGAGGCGGTCGAGCAGCTCGGCGACCAGGTGGCGGTCTACCTCGACGGCGGTCCGCTCGGCACCTCTGAGCAGGACGGCGACGCCCGTCACGCGCTGCCGTCGACGATCGTCGACTTCACCCGGCACGACGACGGGCAGCTCCTGCGGCGTGGCGCTCTCAGCCTCGAGACGCTGCGCCAGGTGGTCCCCGGGTTGCGCGACCTCGACGAGCCTCCCGCCGCTCCCCAGCCGGTCGAGCCCCAGCCGGTCGAGCCCCAGCCGGTCGGGCCCGAGCCCGACGAGCCCGAGCCCGATGAGCCCGTCACGCCGGCGTCCCACGAGCCCCGGCCCGACGAGCCCCAGCCGGACGAGCCCCGCGTCGAGCCCGAGCCCACGCCCTAGTGCGCGAGTACCTGCTCGTCCTCCTGGTCGCCGCCGCGGTGACCTACCTCGGCAGCGCGTTCTGCCGCCGGCTCGCCTTCCGGGTCGGCGCGCTCGCCCGGGTGCGCGACCGGGACGTGCACACCGTCGAGATGCCCTACTTCGGCGGCATCGCGATGCTGGGGGGTGTCACCGCCGCACTGCTGCTGTCGTGGCAGCTGCCGTTCCTGGGCAGCCAGGCGACGGTGCAGCAGGACTCCCGTGCGGTGCTGGTCGCGGCGGCCGTCATCGGGGTCGTCGGCGTGCTCGACGACGTGTACGAGCTGCCTGCGCTGGCGAAGTTCGCGGGCCAGGTGCTGGCCGCGGGGGTGGCGGTGGGGCTGGGGGTCAAGGTCCTGTGGATCCCGCTGCCGGGCCGGGTGGTGTCCCTGGACCAGTTCTCCTCGATCGCCATCACCGCGTTCTTCATCCTGGTCTGCTGCAACGCCGTGAACTTCGTGGACGGGCTGGACGGCCTGGCCACCGGCGTCGTGGGGATCGGCGCCTTCGCCTTCTTCACCTACGCCTACCTCTACACCGTGAGCGAGGGGCTCACCCGGGCGACGACGTCCAGCCTGATCAGCGTGGCGATCGTCGGGGTCTGCCTCGGCTTCCTGCCGCACAACTTCTTCCCGGCCCGGATGTTCATGGGCGACTCCGGGTCGATGCTGCTCGGTCTGCTGCTCGCGACGTCCACGGTCAGCCTGACGGGCCAGATCGACCCGTCCCAGCTGGACACCGACCGGGGCCTGCTGCCCGCGATCCTGCCGCTGGTGCTGCCCCTGGCGATCCTGGCGCTGCCCTTCCTCGACCTCGTGCTCGCGTTCGTCCGACGCACGTACGCCGGCAAGTGGTGGTTCCTGCCCGACAAGCAGCACCTGCACCACCGGCTGCTGCAGCGCGGCCACAGCCAGCGTCGTGCGGTGCTGCTGATGTACGTCTGGTCCGCCCTGGTGTCGTTCGGGGTCATCGGGCTCGGCCTCGTGCACGGCAGCCGGCAGTGGACGGTCGCGGCGGTGGTGGCGGTCCTCGCCCTGGTCCTGCTGCTGATCACCCTCGGCAGGCGGCCGGTGCGGCCCGACGAGGCGCTGCCGGACGCGGGTCGCGCCGGGGTGGCGCTGCGCGACTGACGGCCCTCCTCGAGCGCTGCAGGACCTCGGGCGGCGTACCTCCGGGGGGCTGCTCGGCGAGCGGGTCGCGGTCGGGACCGGCGCACAGATTGTGCTAACTTTCTGCCCTCGCAGCCCACGGCCTCACCGCCTCTCGCTCCTCGCGCAACGGCGCCCCGACCAGCAAGGACTGCCCGATCCCCATGTCGACCCATCGAGCCGGACGCGCTCGGCCGCGCCGGAGCGTGCACGTCGAGCGAGCCCGCAAGCTCCTCGTCGGCGGGCTCGTCGGCGGGGTCGCTGCGGCGGTCGCGACCATGGTCGGCTTCGGCATCGCCAAGGGCCTGCCCGGCCTCGCCAGCGCGGCGCTGGCCTCGGCGATGGTCCTGTTCTTCTACAGCGCCGGCCAGCTGGTCATGGTCAGGTTCGCGGACGCGGGGGCCCGTCTGCTGCTGTCCGTCGCCCTGGCCAGCTACACGGGCCGGGTGGTCGTGCTCGGGCTCGTGCTGCTGCTCTACGCACGGTTCTCCGACCGGCTGCCGGTGATCCCGGTGGTCGTCTTCCTGTCGACGATCGCCGTCGTGGTCGGCTGGCTGGTCGTCGAGGTGATCGTCTTCTCGCGCCTGCGGATCGACGCGTACGACACCCCCGAGGACGCGGACGCACCCGAGCACGAGACCGTCCGGTGAGCGCGTCCCAGCGGGGCGGGCGCCCCGGCACGACTGCTAGCGTGAGCGGCGGCATGACGCAGGAGGTGCAGCGAGACCAGGGTCGGTCCGCGCCGGACAGCACGGCGATGGACCAGGGCATGCGTGCCCTCTCCTACCTGATCTCCGGGGTGCTCCTCTACGGCGGGCTGGGCTGGGTGGGCGACCACTTCCTGCACACGCACTTCCTGGTGCCGATCGGGATCGTGCTCGGCGCGGCGTTCGGCATCTACACCATGATCAGACGGCTGATCGCGACAGAAGGCCTGGCACCGCCGGCCGACGGCGCGGCCACCATGAAGGAAGGGGACCAGTGAGTCTTCTCGCTGTGCTCGTCCCGCTCGAGGGCTTCGAGGCTCCCGGCGTCAGCAGCTTCGACCTCCCGGGTCTGTTCGGCCAGTCATGGCTGAACAAGTTCCTGCTGCAAGCGATCGTGTCGGTCATCCTGATCATGGTCTTCTGGGTCGTGATGGCCCGCAAGCGCGCGCTGGTGCCGAGCAAGGGCCAGTTCATCGGCGAGGCCGCGTACATGTTCGTGCGCAACAGCATCGCGCGGGACACGATCGGTCACGACTTCAAGCGCTGGGTCCCGCTGCTGCTCGCGCTCTTCTCGTTCGTGCTGGTCAACAACCTGTGGGGCGTCTTCCCCCTGACCCTGATGCCGACCGCCGCCCACGTGGGCTGGGCGTACGGTCTCGCCGGTCTGGTGTGGCTGATCTACAACGGGATCGGCATCGGCCGCTGGGGCTTCTTCGGCTACCTCAAGCACGTGACCGTGCCGCCGGGCGTGCCCCTGTGGATGTTCCCGCTGATCATCCCCCTCGAGTTCCTCTCGAACGTGATCGTCCGGCCGGCCACGCTCTCGCTCCGACTCTTCGCCAACATGTTCGCCGGCCACCTGCTGGTGCTCGTCTTCGTGCTCGGCGGGGAGTACCTGCTGCTCCACACCGAGTCCGCCTTCAACAAGGTGGCGGGCGTGGTCTCCCTGCTGTTCAGCCTGGTGATCTTCGCGCTGGAGATCTTCGTCCAGTCGCTGCAGGCCTACATCTTCACCATGCTCACCGCCCAGTACATCTCCTCGGCCGTCGCCGAGGAGCACTGACCGCCACCCCTCCGCTGACCGCCAGCGGAGAACCGAAAGGAACCACCACATGACTCCCCTGGAGCTCACTGGCTCGCTCGGCATCGTCGGCTACGGCCTCGGCGCGATCGGCCCCGGTATCGGCGTGGGTCTGATCTTCGCCGCCGTGATCGAGGGCACCGCCCGTCAGCCCGAGGCGCGCGGCGCGATGCTCAGCACCGCCTTCATCGGCTTCGCCCTGACCGAGGCGCTCGCGATCATCGGCATCGCGCTCGCCTTCGTCTTCGGCGGGCTCTGATCCTCGCCATGACGCCGTTGCTGATCCCGCTGGCGGAGAACCCGCTGCTGCCGGCACCGCTCGAGATCGTCATGGCGGTGATCTTCGCGCTGCTGCTGTGGTTCTTGATCGCCAGGTACGTGGTGCCCGGCTTCGAGAAGACCTACGCCGAACGGACCGAGGCGATCCAGGGCGGCATCGAGAAGGCCGAGCGCGCCCAGGTCGAGGCCCAGGCCGCGCTGGAGAAGTACCAGGCGCAGCTGGCGGAGTCTCGCAGCGAGGCCGCCCGCATCCGCGAGGACGCCAAGACCCAGGGCGCCCAGATCCTGGCCGAGATGCGCGAGCAGGCCCAGGCCGAGGCGAACCGCATCCGCACCCAGTCGCAGGCGCAGCTGGAGGCGGAGCGCGTGCAGGTCATGACGCAGCTCCGCAACGAGATCGGGGGCATGGCCACCACGCTCGCCGGCCGGATCGTCGGGGAGAGCCTCGACGACGACGAGCGCGCCCGTCGCACCGTCGACCGCTTCATCGCGGACCTGGAGTCGGACGAGGTCGGCGCCACGTCCGGCGAGCCGAGCACCGCGGGTCTGTCGTGACGGTCAGCGACACGCAGCTGCACGCGCTCGACGGGGTGCTCGACGAGCACTACGGGCGCGCCAGCAGCCGTGCCGACGCCGGGCTGCTCAGCCGGGTCGTCGGAGCGGTGACCAAGGCGGCGGACCCCGCCGACCTCGACACCCTCGCGGCCGACCTCTTCGCGGTCGTCGACGCGCTGGCCTCCTCGGTCGCGCTGCGCCGTGCGGTCACCGACCCGGGGACGCTGCCGGAGCAGCGCCAGGACCTGGTGCACGGGCTGCTCGACGGCAAGGTGTCGCGGACGGCGGTCAACGTCGTGGTCGACGCCACCGGCATGCGGTGGTCGAGCGGGCAGACCTTCGTGGCTGCGCTCGAGCGGCAGGCCGTCCGCGCCCAGCTGCTCGAGGCGGACCGGGCCGGGGTCCTGGACGAGACCGAGGACGAGCTGTTCCGCTTCGCGCGGCTGGTCGAGTCCGACCACGGGCTGCGTGACGCGTTCTCCAACCACGCGATGCCGTTGGGCGCGCGGCAGGACCTCGTCACCGACCTGCTCCGCGGTCGGGCCGGCGAGGCGAGCGTGGCCCTCGCCCGCCGGGCGGTGGTCGCGCGTGAGCGGACCTTCGCCCACACGATCGAGGGCTACGTCGACCTGGCGGCGGCGCAGAAGAACCGCGTCGTCGCGACGGTCCGGGTGGCCCGCCCCCTGGACGCGGACCAGCGGCGCCGGTTGCAGGCCGCGCTGACCAGGCAGGTCGGCCGAGACCTCGTGCTGCAGGAGGTCATCGACCCCGACGTGCTCGGCGGGGTCCGCGTGGAGCTGGGCGACGAGGTCGTCGAGGGCACGGTGGCCAACCGGCTGGACGAGGCACGACGGCTCTTCGGCACGGGATAGCCGCCAGGCAGACTTGACGCAGCACCCCGCGCTCAGCACGACGAGCGCAGCACGCAGCACGCAGCACGAGTGACGACACCACAGACGAGAGCAGGCAGCAGGCGATGGCAGAACTGACGATCCGCCCGGAAGAGATCCGGGAGGCTCTGGACCGCTTCGTCCAGAGCTACACCCCCGACGTGTCCAGCCGCGAGGAGGTCGGCACCGTCGTCAGCTCCGGCGACGGGATCGCCCGGGTCGAGGGCCTGCCGTCCGCGATGGCGAACGAGCTGCTCACCTTCGAGAACGGCACGCTGGGCATCGCCCTGAACCTCGACGTCCGTGAGATCGGCGTCGTGGTCATGGGCGACTCCGAGGGCATCGAGGAGGGTCAGGTCGTCCGGCGCACCGGCGACGTCCTCTCGGTCCCGGTCGGCGACGGCTACCTCGGCCGCACGGTCGACGCTCTCGGCAACCCGATCGACGGGCTCGGCGAGATCACCGACCTCGACGGGCGGCGCCAGCTGGAGCTGCAGGCCGCCGGCGTGATGGACCGTCAGGAGGTCCGCCAGCCCCTGCAGACCGGGATCAAGGCCATCGACGCCATGATCCCGATCGGGCGCGGTCAGCGTCAGCTGATCATCGGTGACCGTAAGACCGGCAAGTCCGCCATCGCGCTCGACACGATCATCAACCAGCGCGAGGCCTGGGCGAGCGGCGACCCCGAGCAGCAGGTCCGGTGCATCTACGTCGCGATCGGCCAGAAGGGCTCGACCGTCGCCGGCATCCGCGGCCAGCTGGAGGAGGCCGGAGCGCTGCCGTACACGACCATCGTGCACGCGCCCGCCTCCGACGCGGCCGGCTTCAAGTACGTCGCGCCCTACACCGGGTCGGCCATCGGCCAGCACTGGATGTACCAGGGCAAGCACGTCCTCATCGTCTTCGACGACCTGACCAAGCACGCCGAGGCGTACCGCGCCATGTCGCTGCTGCTGCGCCGGCCCCCGGGTCGCGAGGCCTACCCCGGCGACGTCTTCTACCTGCACTCGCGGCTGCTCGAGCGCTGCGCCAAGCTCTCCAAGGAGCTGGGCGGCGGGTCGATGACCGGGCTGCCGATGGTGGAGACCAAGGCCAACGACGTGTCGGCCTTCATCCCGACCAACGTCATCTCGATCACCGACGGCCAGATCTTCCTGCAGTCGGACCTCTTCAACGCCAACCAGCGCCCCGCGATCGACGTCGGCATCTCGGTGTCCCGCGTCGGCGGCGCGGCGCAGATCAAGGCCATGAAGAAGGTCTCGGGCTCGCTCAAGCTGGAGCTGGCCCAGTACCGCGACATGCAGGCCTTCGCGATGTTCGCCTCCGACCTGGACGCCACCACCCGGCGCCAGCTGGACCGCGGCAGCCGGCTGACCGAGCTGCTGCGCCAGCCGCAGTACTCGCCGTACCCGGTGGAGGAGCAGGTCGTCTCGGTGTGGGCGGGTCTGCAGGGCCTCATGGACGAGGTGCCCGTCGACGACGTGCTCCGGTTCGAGCGCGAGCTGCTGGACTACCTGAAGCACAACGGCTCCGCGCTGGCGAACATCCGTGAGACGAAGCAGTTCGACGACGACACCGCCGAGGGGCTTCGCGAGCAGATCGCCGAGTTCAAGCGGAGCTTCCAGACCAGCGAGGGCAAGCTGCTCGCCGGCCGCGAGGAGCACGACGCGACGGACCCGGACGACGTGAACCAGGAGCAGATCGTCAAGCAGCGGAGGAGCTGACCCCATGCCGGCCAGCTTGAGAGACCTGCGGCAGCGCCGGAGCTCGGTGTCGACCATCAAGAAGGTCACCCGGGCGATGGAGCTGATCGCCGCGTCCCGGATCGTCAAGGCGCAGCAGCGGGCCCAGTCGTCCGCCCCGTACGCGCGGGAGCTGACGCGGGCGGTGTCGGCGGTGGCGACGTTCTCCAACGTCGAGCACCCGCTGACCACCGAGGCGGAGCACCCGACGCGTGCGGCGGTGCTGCTGATCACCTCCGACCGCGGTCTGGCCGGCGGCTACTCGTCGTCGGTCATCCGCCAGGGCGAGGAGCTCAACCAGCTCCTCCGCGAGAGCGGCAAGACCGCCGTGCCCTACCTGGCCGGTCGCAAGGCGTCGGCGTTCTACACCTTCCGACGCCGCGAGGTCGCCGGTCGTTGGGAGGGCTTCTCGGACGCCCCGACGTACGCCCACGCCCGCGAGATCGCCGACGAGCTGATCAAGGCGTTCCTGACGCCGACCGAGGAGGGGGGCGTGGACGAGATCCACGTCGTCTACACCCGGTTCGTCTCGATGCTCACGCAGAAGGCCGAGGTGATCCGGCTGCTGCCGCTCGAGGTCGTGGAGGGCGAGGAGCCCCCCGCCGACACCGAGCTGCTGCCGCTCTACGAGTTCGAGCCGGACGCCGAGACCGTGCTGGACGAGCTGCTGCCGCTCTACGTGGCCAGCCGCATCCAGTACTGCCTGCTCCAGGCGGCGGCCTCCGAGCTGGCCAGCCGCCAGCGGGCGATGAAGTCGGCCACGGACAACGCGCAGCAGCTGATCGAGCGGCTCACCCGGGAGGCCAACCAGGCCCGGCAGGCCGAGATCACGCAGGAGATCTCCGAGATCGTCGGGGGGTCCGCGGCCCTGGCCGAGGCCACCGCCGGCAGCGACTAGAACGTAGGAAGAGAGAGCACCATGAGCACCGTTCTTCAGAACGAGACGAGTCAGCACCCCGTCGCCGGCGGGGTCGGGCGGGTCTCCCGGGTGATCGGTCCCGTCGTCGACGTGGAGTTCCCGGTCGACCAGATGCCCGACATCTACAACGCGCTGCAGGTCGACATCGTCATCGGCGACACGACCCGCACGATCACCATGGAGGTGGCGCTGCAGATCGGCGACAACCTCGTCCGGGCCATCTCCCTCAAGCCGACCGACGGCATGCGCCGCGGCTCCGAGGTGCGCGACACCGGGGGCCCGATCTCGGTCCCGGTCGGCAACGTCACCAAGGGCCACGTCTGGGACGTGACCGGGAACGTGCTGGACGTCGACCCGTCGACCATCCAGATCGACGAGCGCTGGTCGATCCACCGGACGCCGCCGAAGTTCGACCAGCTCGAGTCCAAGACCGAGATGCTCGAGACCGGCATCAAGGTGCTCGACCTGCTGACCCCGTACGTGACGGGCGGCAAGATCGGCCTGTTCGGCGGCGCCGGCGTCGGCAAGACGGTCATGATCCAGGAGATGATCTACCGGATCGCCCACAACTTCGGTGGCACCTCGGTGTTCGCCGGCGTGGGGGAGCGCACCCGCGAGGGCAACGACCTCATCAACGAGATGGAAGAGGCCGGCGTCTTCAAGGACACCGCCCTGGTCTTCGGCCAGATGGACGAGCCGCCGGGCACCCGGCTGCGCGTGGCGCTCTCCGCGCTGACCATGGCCGAGTACTTCCGTGACGTCCAGAACCAGGACGTGCTGCTCTTCATCGACAACATCTTCCGGTTCACCCAGGCGGGCTCGGAGGTCTCCACCCTGCTGGGCCGGATGCCGTCGGCCGTGGGCTACCAGCCCAACCTGGCCGACGAGATGGGCCAGCTGCAGGAGCGGATCACCTCGACCCGCGGCCACTCGATCACCTCGATGCAGGCGATCTACGTCCCCGCCGACGACTACACCGACCCGGCGCCGGCCACGACGTTCGCGCACCTGGACGCCACGACCGAGCTGAGCCGCGAGATCGCCTCGCGCGGTCTCTACCCGGCCGTGGACCCGCTGTCCTCGACCAGCCGGATCCTCGACCCGCAGTACATCGGCCAGCGTCACTACGACGTCGCCGTGCAGGTCAAGCAGATCCTGCAGCGCAACAAGGAGCTGCAGGACATCATCGCGATCCTGGGTGTCGACGAGCTGTCCGAGGAGGACAAGATCGCCGTCAACCGCGCCCGCCGGATCCAGCAGTTCCTGTCGCAGAACACGTACATGGCCGAGAAGTTCACGAACATCCCGGGCTCGACCGTGCCGCTGACCGAGACGATCGACAGCTTCGAGATGATCGTGGCCGGCAAGGTCGACCACATCGCCGAGCAGGCGTTCTTCAACGTCGGCAGCATGGAGGACGTGGAGCGTCGCTGGTCCGAGCTCCAGAAGGAGAGCTGAGCAGTGGCCGAGCTGATCTGGCCGGCGGGGACGACCCCCCCGAACCCCCCCGAGGTGAAAGATGCCTGAAGCCATGCAGGTCGAGGTCGTCTCCGCCGACCGGGTGGTCTGGTCGGGCGAGTCGACCAACGTCATCGCCAAGACCTCCGACGGTGAGATCGGCATCCTGCCCGGGCACGCGCCGGTCCTCGCCGTGCTGCAGCCCAGCGCGGTGGTGATCTTCTGCGAGGACGGCAGGCGCGAGGTCGTGGCCGTCGACGGCGGCTTCGTGTCGGTGTCCCAGGGCAGGGTCTCGATCCTGTCGGAGTACGCCCAGCTGGCCGACGAGGTGTCGGTCAGCCAGGCCGAGCAGGAGGTCGCGCAGGCCCAGCAGCGGCTCGACTCCGGCGACGGGAGCGACGAAGACCGCAAGAACTTCCAGCGGGCCATGGCCCAGCTGCGCGCAGCGCAGAAGCGCCAGTAACCGCGGGCCGGGCTCTGGCCCGCGCCCGACGCCCATGTGGTGCAGCGACGCACCGCATGGGTGCTGGCACGCTCGATAACGGTGCAGGCCGACGTGGAGGGGGCGGTGGATGAGCGGTTGGCTGGGGTTGCTGGAGACCCTGGGGCTGCTGCTCGTGCTCTGCGTCCTGCTCCTGCTCCTGCTCGCCGCCCGCCGTCGCTGGCTGTCGCGCAGCGGGGGGACCTTCGAGTGCAGCCTGCGGCTGCGGACGACCACGCCGGGCGCCGGGTGGGTGCTGGGCGTCGGCCGCTACCACGGCGGTCGCCTGGAGTGGTTCCGCTTCTTCTCGTTCGCCGTCCGACCGCGCGAGACCTTCCCCCGCAACCGCGTCCGCGTGGTGGACAGCCGTGACCCGGACCCGGTGGAGGCCGTCTCGCTCACCGCCGAGTCGCGCATCCTCGCCCTCGAGGTCGGGCCGCAGACCCGCGAGCTGGCCATGAGCGAGGACTCCGTGCTGGGGCTGCTGGCCTGGCTGGAAGCCGCTCCGCCCGGCATCGCCGCCCGCAAGGGCTGAGGCCCCGGCGCTAGTCGTGCAGACGGTCGCCACCCGGGACCCAGAGGATGTCGCCCTCCGGCCCGTTGGCCACGCGGATCAGGATGAAGAGCAGGTCGGACAGCCGGTTGAGGTAGAGCAGGGCGAGCACGTTGACGCCGCCCTCGCCCTCGGCGGCCGGCTCCGTCCCGTACGCCGCCACGGCCGACCAGCCGGCGCGCTCGGCCCGGCGCGTGACGGTGCGGGCCACGTGCAGCTGGGCGGCGGCGACCGACCCGCCCGGGAGGATGAACGACCGCAGGGCCGGCAGCTCCTCGCCGAAGCGGTCGCACCACGCCTCGAGCCGCTCCACGTAGGCCTGCGTCACGCGCAGCGGCTCGCGGGCGCCCTCGGCCGGCGGCCGGAGCGGGTTGGACAGGTCGGCGCCCACGTCGAACATCTCGTTGGAGATCGTCGACAGCACAGCGGTGACCTCGTCGGGCAGGCCGCCCGCCGCGAGCGCCACACCGATGGCCGCGTTCGCCTCGTCGACGTCGCCGTACGCCTCGACGCGGAGGTCGTTCTTGCTGACCTCGGTCATGTCGGCGAGCCGCGTACGGCCGCCGTCGCCGGTCTTGGTGTAGATCTTCGAGAGGACAACCATCGCTTCACCCTACGCAGCCGCCGCTGGTCGGTGCCGGACCCGGCTTGTCGTGCCGGTCCGGTGCGCCGGTCGTGGCACCCTGGCCCGGTGCTGAGCAGTCCTGGTCCCGCTGACCGTCCCGACCGACCCGCGCGGGGTCGCCTCGCGCTCGCCCTCGCGGGCCTGCCGCTGATCGTCCTGGCGGCGTGCGGGACGGTCCCGCCCGCGGCGCCCGTCGTGTCCGCGGCTCCCACCCCGGGCGCGTCCGACACGGTCGAGCCGGACCAGACGGGGCCCTCGGACGGCGCCTGCGAGTACACGCCCACGGGCACGCCGGCGCGACCCGTGCAGCCACCGGGCGGCACGGACATCGCCAGCAGCGGGACCGTGAGCTACGTGATGCACCTGGGCGAGGGCGACGTGACCCTCAAGCTGAACCGGACGAAGGCCCCCTGCACGGTGCACTCCTTCGAGTCGCTCGTCGCCCAGAAGTACTTCGACGACACCCGTTGCCACCGCCTGGTCGACTCGGGGATCTTCGTGCTGCAGTGCGGCGACCCGACGGCTACCGGCAGCGGAGGCCCGGGCTACACGTTCCCTGACGAGACCGACGGCACCGAGACCTACCCGAAGGGCACGGTGGCCATGGCCAACGCCGGCCCGAACACCAACGGGTCGCAGTTCTTCCTGGTCTACGACGAGTCCCCGCTCCCGCCCAGCTACACGGTGTTCGGCTCCTTCGACGAGTCCTCGCGGCAGGTCGTCGCCGGCATCGCCTCCCAGGGGCAGGACGGCAGCTCCGGCGCGAGCGGTGGCGGCGTGCCCAACAGCCCGGCCAAGATCTCGAGCATCACCAAGGTGTCCTGAGCAGGCCCGTCACCGGCAGATTCTCGACCGACCCCCTCCGACCGGGCTCCGGCCCGCTCAGCGCGGGCGCGGCCTCGGCGGCGGGTTGTCCCGGGGGTCGTGGCGCTTGGGCTTGAGGGAGATGAAGACGGCAGCCAGCACGATCAGGCCGAGGCCGAAGAAGCCGCCCAGGATCGAGGCGGCGAAGCCGTTGCCCTGCCCGCCGGGGGAGACCGGCTCCTGGACCGCGGTCGCGATCGGCGTCGCGTCCAGCGGCACCAGCGTCAGCAGCGTGACGAGCAGGTCGTGCACGTGCGCCTCCTCGGTTGCGGTCCCTCCCTGGGTCCCGCCCCAGAGTTCCACGCCGCACCGCCAGGCGGTTGCGCGGGCGTGATCGCGTCGGTCACGCCGCCGTCAGGAAGCGGCGCAGCGCCGCGACGAACACCGCCGGCTGGTCCGCGTGCACCCAGTGCCCCGCGTTCTTGACCCGGACCAGCCGGACCCGCGGGAACAGCGCCCGCATCGTGGGGGCGTACGCGGGCAGCACGTAGTCCGAGTCCACCCCGGCGAGCCACAGGACAGGGCCGTCGTACGTCGGGAACGGCCCGTCCGGCCAGCCCGCGATCTCGGGCAGGCGGTCGCCCAGCAGGGCCAGGTTCATCTGCCAGCGCCACCGGGCCCGCTCGCCGCTGCCGTCGCGGCGCAGGTTCTGCAGCAGGAACCCCCGCACGACGGGGTCCGGCACCGACGTCGCGACGACCTGGTCCGCCGCGGCCCGGTCGGTCAGCGTGTCCAGGTCGACCTGCCGCATCGCCGCGACGTAGGCGCCGAAGCTGCTGACCGCCGGCGTGGGCACCGGGGCCACGTCGACCACGCACAGCCGCTCGACGAGGTCGGGCCGGCGCAGCGCGACCAGCATCGCCACCTTGCCGCCCATGGAGTGGCCCACGACGGTCCAACGCTCTCCAGGCGCCATGCCCGCCAGGAAGTCGGCGACCCGGTCGGCCATGCCTTCGTAGGAGAAGTCGTCGGACCAGGGGGAGCGGCCGTGGTCGGGCAGGTCGACCAGGGTGACGCGTGCCTCGTCGGCCAGCGCCTTGGCCACGCCGGTGAAGTTGCGGCCCTGCCCGAACAGCCCGTGCAGCAGGACCACCCGTGGGCCGCGCTCGCCGTAGGTCGTGCTGGCGAGGGTCGTCCCCGCCCGCGGCTCAGCGCTCACAGGCGGCGCTGCCAGCACCCGGTGTGCCAGTGGCGACGTTCCTCGACGGGGCTGGCGGTCTGCCAGGACGGCTCGGCCGGCCAGACGACGACGTGCGGCGTCATCGGCGGCACGGGCTGCTGGCAGCCGGGGCAGCGGTAGGTCTTCTCGGCGCGCGCGCCGGGAATGCTGCGGACCACCCACACACCGTCGGCCTTGGTCTCCGACGAGGCGTGCCCCCCGGACAGCGGCCTGGCCGGGCGCAGGTGCTTGCTCGGTCGACGCGCCACGCCCCCAGTCTGGCAGGGAGGTCCTCGGTCACGGGGGTCGCGGCGTCGGCCGGTGCGCGCCCACGCCGTTAGGGTGGCGCGGTGCGTCTGCTGATCGCTCGGTGCCGGGTCGACTACGCGGGACGGCTGACGGCCCACCTCCCGATGGCCACCCGGCTGATCCTGGTCAAGGCGGACGGGTCGGTGTCCATCCACGCCGACGACCGTGCCTACAAGCCGCTCAACTGGATGAGTCCACCGTGCACGCTCACGGAGCGGCCCGCGCCGGAGGTGCCGGAGCCGCTGCCGGGGTCCGCCAGCCTGGGCGAGGCGCTCACGGCCGTGTGGGAGGTGCGGGGTCGCGACGGCGACACCCTGCAGATCTCGATCGGTGAGGTGTTCAGCGACTCCAGCCACGAGCTCGGTGTCGACCCGGGCCTGGTGAAGGACGGCGTCGAGGCGCACCTGCAGGCGCTGCTCGCCGAGCACCCGGGCACCATCGCCCCGGGTCTGGCGCTGGTCCGCCGCGAGCACCCGACCCCGATCGGGCCGGTCGACCTGCTGTGCCGCGACGCCGACGACGCGTACGTCGCGGTCGAGGTCAAGCGGCGCGGGGAGATCGACGGCGTCGAGCAGCTCACCCGCTACCGCGAGCTGCTGAACCGGGACGCGCTGCTCGCGCCGGTGCGCGGCATCTTCGCCGCGCAGAGCATCACCCGGCAGGCACGCACGCTCGCCGAGGACCGCGGGCTGACGTGCGTCCTGGTGGACTACGACGTGCTGCGCGGCCTGGACGACCCCGGTTCACGGCTCTTCTGAGCCGCCGGGCCAGTCACCGGGTCAGGCCGACCGGCTGTCGAGGTAGCGCACCGTGGTCGCGTCCTCGTCCTCCCGGTCCGCCGCGTCCTGGTTTGTCGGTCCCTCGTCCGGCTGGACCGGTGCGGCGACCACGGTCGGGTCCTCGTCCGCGGCAGCCGCTGGACCGCGCCGGTCGGAGGCCGAGGACACGGACTCGAACTCGCTGAAGAGGATCTCGGGCACCTCGGGCAGGTTGCCGGCGGTCTCGGCGGCCAGCGCGCTGAGCGAGGTCAGCTGGCTCAGGATGGCGGCCCGGCGCGAGTCGAGCAGCGCCTGCTCCTGCCGCATCTGACGGCGGCGCCAGGCGTACTCCTGCCGGGCCCGCTCGTCGATCGTCGCCGCCTGCTGCTGGGCGCGGGCGACGGTGTCCTCCGCGTCGGTCTGGGCCGTCCTGCGCACCTCCTCCGCGTCGGCCAGGGCCTGCGCGCGGAGGGCGACGGCCTGCTCGGTCTCCGCGGCGAGGTGGGCCGCGGTGGTGGTCTGCTGCCGGGTCGCCTCCCCCAGCATGGCCTCCACGTGCGCGGCCGCCTCCTCCTGGGCGCGCTGGAGCTCGGCGTACGTGCTCTCCCGGTGGGCGGCGACGTCCGCCGCGACCGCCGCGGCCTCACGCTGCGCCGAGGAGCGCCGCTGCTCCGCCTCGTAGACCGCGGCCTGCACCAGGTCGCTCGCCCGGGCCGCGGCCTCGGTACGGACGGCCTCCGCCTCCAGCCGGGCGGCCGCCAGGAGCTGCTGGGCGGAGGCCTGCGCGCGCTCGAGGGCGAGGGCGGTGTCGTCCTCGGTCCGGCTGCGCAGCTCGTCGAGCTCGGCGAGCCGGTGCTGGCGCAGGCCCTCGAGCTCGTGCGCGGTGGTGTCCCGCATCCGGTCGGCGTCGCGCTCGGCCCCGGCGACCAGGTCGTCGGCCGCCGTGCTGGCCCGGTGGGTCGTCTCGCGGGCCTGCTCCTCGGCGATCCGGAGGATCTCCTGCGCGCGGCCGCCCAGGCTCGAGTAGTCCGGGGTCATCGCCCGCTCGGCGGCCATCGACCGGTTCGTCGCCGCGAGACTCTCCACCTCGCGCCGCAGACCGGCGATCTGGGTCTGGGTGTCCTCGACGAAGCGGTCCACCGCGGCGCGGTCGTAGCCCTTGCGGGCGCTTCCGAAGTAACCCGTGCCCGGGTCGCCTTCTGCGTGCCGAACTGTGCTCATCTGGGTCCCCCTGGTGACGCCGGGTCCCCTGGACGGCGGGGGACCCGTTCCACGGGTCAGGCTAGCGGGTCGACCCGGTCGGCCCGGGTCACGAATCGCCGGACGGATCAGCGCTGCGCACGGCCGTTCGGCGGCTGCGGACGTCCCGACCCCTGCTCGGTCCCGGGCAGCCGTCCCGGGGCCGCGAGCAGGGTGGGCTCGCCGTCCATCGGGACGTCGGGCTCGTCGGACTCGTCAGCGTCGGTGGTTGCGGGGTCGGCGCCGCCGGGCTGCGCGCGGCCGGCCTGCGTCGGGTCCTCGTCGGTCGGCTGCTGGGCACCGGCACCGGCAGCCGGCGGCAGAGTCGGAGCGGCGTAGCTCTTCAGCACCGTGCGGTCCTCGCCGTCCTCCGGGATGTCGTCCACCGACGAGTCCTCCGCCGAGGTCGACCGCGAGCCGGACCCTCCGCGGTCGTCGTCCTCGTCGAGGTCGGGGAAGGACGACGCCGTCTGCTGGGCGAGCTCGGACAGGCTGGCGAGCTGGCTGAGCACGGCCTGCTTGCGCTGCTGCAGCAGCTCGGTCTCGCGCCGCAGCTGCTGCTTGCGCCAGGAGAACTCCTGCTGCGTGCGCGCCGTGATGGCGGCCGCCTGCTTGCGGGACGTGGCGATCCGGTTCTCCGCCTCGGCGATCGCGTTGGCACGGACCCGCTCGGCCTCGGTGACCGCCTCGGCGCGGATCCGGGCGGACTCGGCGATGTCGGTCTCGAGCCGTCCGGTCGACTGCGTGTGGTGCTCGGCCGCCTCGGCCAGCATGGCCCGGGTCTGCGCGGCCAGCTCGTCGTGCTCGCCCTTGGCCCGGGCGAGGCCCTCCTCGCGCTCGCGGGCCAGCTCGGCCCGCGCCTCGGCCACCTCACGCTCGACCTCGCGGCGCTGGGTGTCGGCGTCGAGCTGCGCCGACTGGCGCAGCGCGGCCGCGTCGTGCTCGGCCTGCAGCCGGAGCGACTCGCCCTCGCGGCGTGCGGCGTCCAGCAGGGCGGACGACTCGGCCTGCGCGCGGGCGACCTGTCCGGCGACCTCGTCCTGGAGGCGGGTGCGCAGCTCGCTGATCTCGCTCAGCCCACCCGTGCGGAGCTCGCTGCTGTCCCGCTCGGCCTGCTCGCGCGCCTGGGCGGCCTCACGGCGTGCCTCCTCACGGATGCGCTCACCCTCCAGGGTCGCGGCCGTCGTGAGGTCGTGCGCCTGCTCCTGCGCGAGCCGGAGGATCTCGTTCGCCCGCCCGCCGAGCCCGGCGTAGTCGACGTCGTCGGGATCGGTCTCGCGCAGCTTGCTCTCCTCCAGCTGGTCCTGCAGGCCGGTGACCTGCTTCTCCAGCTCGGCGGCGTGGCCGCGCGACTGCACGACGCTCGACTCGAGCGTGCGGACGTAGTCGTCGACCGCCTGGCGGTCGTAGCCGCGCAGGGCGCCCGGGAAGTTCCCCGCGGCGCTCGCGGTGTCCTCGAACAGACCGAGACCGACGTTCTCTGAACGGGCCATCTGTGACGTTCCTCCTCGTGAGCCCCGGCTCATCCCCCAGCGACCCGGGCCCCCGCCGGGTCGTGCGCGACGCGGGTGTCGTCGCTCGGCTGTCGGTGTGGACCGGAGGTCTCCACCAGCTCGACCAGGACACCACCGGCGTCCTTCGGGTGGACGAAGTTGATTCTCGAGCCCCGTGTTCCCGCTCGGGGGAGATCATAGAGCAGACGGACGCCCCGGTCATGGAGCTCGGCGCAGGCCGCGTCCACGTCGGCCACCCGGTACGCGAGCTGCTGCAGACCGGGCCCGGAACGCTCGAGGAACCGCGCGAGCGACGACCCCTCGTGCAGCGGGGCGAGCAGCTGGACCTCGGCGTCCCCGGGCCGGGCGTCGGCCGCGGCGAGCATCGCCTCCGCCACGCCCTGTTGCTCGTTGACCTCACGATGCACCAGGACGAGCCCGAGCACCTCGGTGTGGAAGCGGATCGCGGCGTCGAGGTCGGGCACCGCGATGCCGACGTGGTCGAGCGCCACGATCCCGGGCACCCGCAGGTCGAGGGGAGGACGCGCGTCGGGCTGGGCGCTGCCGGGCTCGGTGTCGACCACCCCTCCACGGTAGGGCTCCCGCACGGCCAGGCTGCGGGACGTCCCGGCGCCTGGGTGGAGATGCGGGCCCGCTGGACGGGGGCGGCTGAGAGACTGGGCGCGATGGTTACCGCGGTGGACCCCGATGTCCTGCTGGCCGGCGTCCGGGCCGGCCGTCCACGCGCGGTCGGGCGTCTGATCAGCCTGGTCGAGAGCTCGTCGCCACTGGTCCCCGGGCTCGTCGCCGCGCTGGCCGCCGACACGGGCCGGGCGCTCGTGGTCGGGCTGACCGGCGCGCCCGGGGTCGGCAAGTCGAGCGCCGTCGGCGCCCTGGTCGCCCGCCTGCGCGAGCGCGGCGAGCGCGTGGGCGTGCTCGCCGTCGACCCGACCTCGCCCTTCTCCGGTGGCGCCGTCCTCGGCGACCGGGTCCGGATGCAGGAGCACGCGCTCGACGCCGGCGTCCACATCCGCTCCATGGCGACCCGCGGCGAGCTCGGCGGGCTCGCCCTGGCGGTGCCCGCGGCGCTGCGGGTGCTGGACGCGGCGGGCTGCGGCACGACCCTGGTGGAGACCGTGGGCGTGGGGCAGTCCGAGGTCGCGGTCGCCGCCACCGCGGACGTGACGCTGGTGCTGCTGGCCCCCGGGGCCGGGGACGGTGTGCAGCTGGCCAAGGCGGGCGTGCTCGAGGTCGCCGACGTCCTCGTCGTGACGAAGGCCGACCGCGACGGGGCGGACGGGCTCGCCCGCGAGCTGCGGGCGATGGTGGCGCACGGCCACCGCGAGCCGGGGGAGTGGGTGCCCCCGGTGGTGCAGCTGTCCAGCGTCTCGGGCAGCGCCGCCTCCGGGGTGGACGACGTGCTCGCGGCGGTCGCGTCGTTCGCCGAGCACCAGCGCACGACCGGTGGCTGGGCGGAGCGGCGGACGCGGCGGGCCCGCGGCGAGGTCGAGCAGCTCGTGCTCGCGCAGGTACGCGCGTCCGCGCCGGGCGGGCCCGGCGAGCTGGACCGGCTCGCCGGCGAGGTCGCCGCCGGACGCCTCGACCCGTACGCCGCCGCCCGTACGCTGCTCGCGGCCCGCTGAGCGCGTGCGGCCGGACGGCGTGGCAGCACAGGTTCGCGCCCGCCCCCCGGTAGACATGCTCTGGGCTGACGACGGCCCGGCACCCGGTGACGCCGGCGTGTGCCGACAAGAGTGCCGAGGGGATCGCGTGAGCAAGTTCATCAAGCGCTTCGTCTTCGTGCTGGTCGTCGGGTTCTGCCTGTTCTACGTCGTCAACCAGCCCGAGGGTGCGGCCGCCGCCGTGCGGACGGCCTTCCTGGCCGTGGGCAGGGCGTTCGCGTCGATCATCACGTTCTTCACCAGCCTGGCCTCCTGAGGCCGCGCCGTGATCGCGGCCTGGCTGGACCCCCACGTCGATCAGTACCTGCTGACCGACCAGGGCGAGTACGTCGTCCGTGAGGTGCACCACCACTGGGCCGCCAGCGTCTTCGCCTGGGTCCGCCTCGTCGTGGCGGTGCCCATCGCGGTGAGCGCGTTCGCCTATCTCGGCCCGCTCCGCTGGGTCCTGCTCGTCGCGGGGCTGGCGCTGGGCGGGCAGGCGCTGTTCCGGGTCGTCGACGAGTACCGGGACCGCTTCGTCATCACGAACATGCGGGTGTTCCGCGTGCACGGCACCTTCAACACGCAACGGGCGAGCGTGCCGCTCGGGCGGATCCTGGACATCACGGTGAAGAAGCCGCTCGTCGGGCGGCTGCTGAACTACGGTCACTTCGTGTTCGAGTCGGCGGCACAGGTGCAGGGGATCAGCGAGATCCGCTTCGTCGCCGACATCGACGGGCGTGACGCCCTGCTGCAGCAGACGATGCAGCGCGCCGGTCTGCGCGCGACGGCCCCGGCCCAGGACGACGGCACGTGAGCGCGCAGCAGCCGGGCGGGGGCGGGAGCGCCGACCCCCAGCCCGGGACGGACCCCCGCAGCACGCCGGCCGCCGCCGTACGCCGCCGGCCCAGCCTGCCGTTCGACCCGATCGAGGCGGCGGCCGGGCTGTGGTCGCAGCACTGGGACGACGTCCCACGGATGCGCGCCGTCACGTCCCTGATGCGCGTGCACCAGCTGGTGCTCACCGAGCTGGACGAACGTCTGCGGCCGCTCGGCCTGACCTTCGCGCGCTACGAGGTCCTGGTGCTGCTGTCCTTCTCCCGGCGCGGTGCGCTCCCGCTGGGCAAGATCGGCGAACGGCTGCAGGTCCACGCGACCTCGGTCACCCCGCTGGTCAAGCGGCTCGAGGCGGCCGAGCTCATCCGCCGCACCCCGCACCCCGAGGACGGTCGCGCGGTGCTCGCCTCGATCACCCCGGCTGGCCGGGAGCTGCTCGAGCGGGCCACCGAGGTGGTCATGGGGGCGCGCTTCGGGCTCGGCTCGCTCAGCGACGAGCAGTGCGACGACCTGACCGAGCTGCTCACCCCGCCCCGCGAGGCCGCCGGCGACTTCGAGGTCTGAGCCCGGCCTCACCGGGCCCGCCCGAGCCGGACGGCACCTGCTGCACCAGACAGCACACCCTCCGACCGTCCGCGCCCTGCAGGGCTGCGGACGAGCGGAGGGTGTGCGACCAGGCGGCAGCTCTTGGTGCGCTCAGGCGGTGGTGGTCGGGTCGGCCAACGGCCATCCGCCCAGGGCCAGCCTGGTCCGGACGCGGCTGACGTCCTCCTCGCGCGGGAGCTCGTCGCTGACCTTGGTGATCATGGTGCCGATGTCGATGTCGTCGACCGGCAGCTGGCCGTCACGCATCAGCTGCGTGGCCACGGCCAGCACCTCGTCGGCGCTCAGCCGTCGGGTCAGCACCGCGAGGAGGGGGATGTAGTCGGCCTCGGGCACGCCGTTGGGGTAGCCGGCCTTCAACCAGCCGACGACCGACGTGACCCAGCCCGCCAGGCTCACACGGCGCACCCGGATCACTCCGTCGAGTCGGCCAGCGGCCAGCCGGCGGCGGCGAGGCGGGCTGACACGCGGGTCACGTCGTCGGGCGAGGGCGACTCGCGCAGCTGCCGGGCGATCAGCTCCTCGATCTCGTCCTGCGTGATCGGGTCGTCCCCGCGCGTCTCGAGCGCGCCCGGGGCGGTGAGGTCGCGCACGATCTCCCGCGTCTGCTCGTCCGTCAGCCGACGGCGCAGCAGCGCGACGAGCGGGAAGCGGTCCTGGCGCGGGATGCCGTCGGGGTAGCCGGCCTCGAGCCAGTTCATGACTCGCGCCGCGACGTTCGGCTGGTCGGTGCTCTCGGTCATGGTCATGCCCGCGTCAGCTCCCGAAGACCTTGATGCCGAAGCCCGTGGCCACGACGAGGAAGATGCCAAACATAACGGCCGCCACGCAGATCGCGAAGAGGATGGTGGAGCCGGCACGGCCCGTCCCCGTGGCCGGGGTGGTGTAGCTGGTGCCGTCGGCGGCCAGCGTGCGACCGGCGCCCAAGGCCTTGATGCCGAGCGCGAACAACGCCGGCAGGCCCGCTCCGAGGATGATGCCCGCGGCGAGCACCTGCCACAGCGCCTCGAAGGCCTTCAGAAAGATCTCACCCATGATGTTCTCGTTGCCTTTCGGGCGTCAGACGCTGACGGGGGTCTTGGACTCGGACGACGTCGCGCTCTTCGGGTGGAGGCCGCCGTCCCACTCCTCGTTCACGTTGTTCGGGTCGATCTTGGTCTTGCGCGAGTGGCGGAACATCAGCGAGGCGGAGACGACGAGGATCGCGAAGACGATCCCGGTGCCGAGCGCACCACCCACGCCGTGGGCGATGGCCCAGCAGATGGCACCGACCACGGCCGCGGCGGGCAGGGTGATGATCCAGGCGATGGCCATCCGGCCGGCGACGGCCCAGCGGACGGTGGCGCCCGGCCGGCCGACTCCGGAACCGAGGATCGACCCGGTGGCCACGTGCGTGGTGGACAGCGCCATGCCGAGGTGGCTCGAGGACAGGATCACCGCGGCGGAGGCGAACTCGGCCGCCATGCCCTGCGGCGAGCTGATCTCGACGAGGCCCTTGCCGAGCGTGCGGATGACCCGCCAGCCGCCGATGTAGGTGCCGGAGGCGATGGCCACGGCGCAGGCGACCTTCACCCAGAGGGGGATCGACTCCAGGTTGGTCCAGCTGCCGTACGCGATCAGCGCGAGGGTGATCACGCCCATCGTCTTCTGCGCGTCGTTGGTGCCGTGCGCGAGGGCGACCAGCGAGGCCGACCCGATCTGACCCCAGCGGAAGCCCTTCTCGCGCGGACCGGTGGCGACCGCCGCGGTGATCTTGAAGACGACGAAGGTGCCCAGCGCGGCCACGAGGCCGGCGACGACCGGGGAGAAGAAGGCCGGCAGGATGACGGAGGACACGACGCCGTCCCACTTGACGCCGTCGAGACCCAACGCCGCGATGGCCGACCCGATCAGTCCGCCGAACAGCGCGTGCGAGGACGAGGACGGCAGCCCCAGGAGCCAGGTCGCGATGTTCCACAGGATGCCGCCGACGAGGCCGGCGAAGATGATCGTCAGGATCGGCACTCCCATGAGCTCGGGGACCGGTGCGCCATTGGCGCCCTGGATGTGGATGATCTTGTTGCTGACCGTCAGGGCGACCTGGATGCTCAGGAACGCCCCGACCAGGTTGAGGGCGGCGGCGAGGAGGACCGCCGTCTTGGGCTTGAGGGCTCCGGTCGCGATGGAGGTGGCCATCGCGTTGGCGGTGTCGTGGAAACCGTTGGTGAAGTCGAACGCCAAGGCGGTGATGACGACGATCGCGAGGATGAAGAGGGCTTCGGTCACGCCACTGATAATTGAGTGCGTGGACCCGGAATTCCACCTGGGGGCGCCCTTCGCGCCATCATTCACGCACTGTTCATCGGACGGCCTGAAACCGGACACGCACCGACGGATCGCCGGCCTCCGGCGCCGCCCGTCCGGGCGGAACCGCGGGTCTAGGTGAAGTAGAGCAACGGGGTGCCGGGGAGCCGCCCGGGCACCTCGGCCTCGAACCACGAGCGCAGCTCGCGCATCGTGTCGCGCGGGTAGACGTACTTGACCCCACCGAACTTCGAGCGCTTCTGGCTGCGCTCCGACTCGTCCATCTCCAGCTTGGTCCGCGGGTACCAGGACAGCAGCACGTCGCGGCTGCCGGGCGTGAAGCGGTGCGTGATCACCTCGACGGTGAGGTCCACCGGGTGGCCGTTCGCGGCGGCGACCGGGGCGAGCGCCCCGCGCACGTCGTCCAGCAGCTGTCCGTACGCCTCCCGCCAGCCCTCGACCGGCATCACCGGAGCGACGGTCAGCCCCACCGGGTAGCCGGCGGCGGCGAGGGTGGCCAGGGCGCGGAGCCGGCCCGGCATGGGCGCCGTGCCGCCGTCGAAGCGGGCGGCGACCTCGGCCGCGTTCACGGAGAAGCGGGCCCGCGTACGCCCGCCGTGGTCGAGACCGGCCAGCTCCTCGACGTCGTCGAACTTCGTGGTGAACCGCAGGCTGACCCCGTCGCCGTACCTGCCGGTGCCGACCCGTTGGATCGCGGCCGCGAGCGAGCCGGTCACGTGCTCGATCCCGAGCGGGTCGGTGTAGCAGGACAGCTCGAAGGTGGTGCCCTCGTGGCCGCGGGCCGTCGTGCCGCTGGTCACCGTGCCCTGACCGGCCAGCTCGGCGATGGGTGCGAGCACCTCGTCCAGGTTGGCGAAGACCCGCGTGACGGGGGGTCCGCTGAGCGAGCCGGCGAGGTAGCAGTACTGGCAGTGCGCCGGGCAGCCGCGCGCGAGGTCGATGCGCCAGTCAGCGCTCGGCGGGATGGGCTGCGGCTTGCGCGCGCTCGGCGGCGCGACCACGAGCGCCAGCGTCGACTTCGACCACGCGTAGACCTCGCGCTCGGACGCGCCCTTCGGCGCGCTGACCCGGCCCACGACGTCGATCTCGGTGACGCCGGCCTCCGTCGCCCGGCGCAGCACCTCGGCCGTGTGCGGGAGCTCGCTCGCGGCCTTCATCACGAGCACGCGCCTGGGCAGCCAGCGGCGGACGCGGGTGGGTTCGGCCAGGGGCAGCAGGGTGGTCAGGTTCAGCCTCGAGACGATGTCGGTGCGGGGCCTCGTCTCGACGACGGGAAGACGAGGGGAGCTCCCCGAACGACGGCTCAGGGCGAGATCCGGAGATGTTTCGCACGTCCCCGCCTCCCGGGATGCGGCTCCGCAGGGAAAGCCGACCCCGTACGCCCGTCGTGCGGTCCGAGGCGTACGGGGTCAGCGGTCCCCGCAGGTCGGCGTCGTGCCGTGGTCGGATCCCGCCCCGGGCTCAGGCGAGGGCGGCGCTGACCACCTCGCGGGCGGCGTCCTGCACCTGGGTGAGGTGCTCGGGTCCCCGGAACGACTCCGCGTAGATCTTGTAGACGTCCTCGGTGCCCGACGGGCGGGCGGCGAACCAGGCCGACTCCGTCGTGACCTTGAGGCCGCCGATCGGGGCGTCGTTGCCGGGGGCCCGGGTGAGCTTGGCGGTGATCGGCTCGCCGGCCAGCTCGGTCGCGGTGACCGCCGACGGGTCCAGCTTGGCCAGCCTCGCCTTCTGCTCGCGGTCCGCCGGTGCGTCCACCCGGGCGTACGCGGGCGTCCCGTGGCGGGCGGTGAGGTCGCCGTAGAGCTCGCTCGGGGAGCGGCCGGTCACGCCCTTGATCTCGCTGGCCAGCAGGGCCAGCAGCAAGCCGTCCTTGTCCGTGGTCCAGGTGCTGCCGTCCAGGGCGAGGAACGAGGCCCCGGCCGACTCCTCGCCGCCGAAGGCGACCTCGCCGGTGCGCAGCCCGGGCACGAACCACTTGAAGCCGACCGGCACCTCGATCAGCTGGCGGCCGAGGTCCTGGGCGACAAAGTTGATCATGGACGAGGAGACGAGCGTCTTGCCGATGGCCGCGTCGGCGCGCCACCCCGGCCGGTGCGCGTACAGGTAGGAGATGGCGACGGCGAGGTAGGCGTTCGGGTTCATCAGGCCGGAGTCCGGGGTGACGATCCCGTGCCGGTCGGAGTCGGCGTCGTTGCCGGTGGAGATGTCGTACGCGTCCTTGTTGCGGATCAGGCTGGCCATGGCGTTCGGCGACGAGCAGTCCATCCGGATCTTGCCGTCGGTGTCCAGGGTCATGAAGGCCCAGGTCGGGTCGACCCTGGTGTTGACCACGGTCAGGTCGATGCCCAGGTGCTCGGCGATGTACTCCCAGTACTGGATGCTCGCCCCGCCCATGGGGTCGGCGCCGATGCGCACCCCGGCCTCGCGGATGGCCCGCAGGTCGAGCGCGTTGACGAGGTCCTCGCAGTAGGCGCCGAGGTAGTCGTGGCGGTGCACGTCGGCGGCGACCTCGCTGTAGCGCCTGCGCCGGATGCCGGACGGGTCGGCGAGCAGCTCGTTGGCCCGCTTGGCGATCGCGGAGGTCGCGTCGGTGTCGGCCGGGCCGCCGTGCGGCGGGTTGTACTTGAACCCGCCGTCCCGCGGCGGGTTGTGCGAGGGGGTCACGACGATGCCGTCGGCCTGCGGTGCGCCGGGTGCGAGCCCCGCGTTGTGGGCGACGATCGCGCGGGAGACGGCAGGCGTGGGGGTGTAGTCCTCCTCGTTCTCCGCGAGGAGCGTCACGCCGTTGGCCATCAGGACCTCGGTCGCGGTGATCCACGCCGGCTTGGACAGGGCGTGGGTGTCCTTGCCGAGGAAGAGCGGGCCGGTGATGCCCTGCTGCGCGCGGTACTCGACGATCGCCTGGGTGGTGGCGGCGATGTGGGCGTCGTTGAACGCGACGTCCAGGCTCGAGCCGCGGTGCCCCGACGTCCCGAACGACACCTGCTGGTCCGGGTTCGTGGGGTCGGGGACGAGGTCGTGGTAGGCGCTGATGACCGCGTCGACGTCGATGAGGTCTTCGGGGAGGGCCGGCTGGCCGGCGCGTGGGTGAGCCATGCGGGTCATTCTGCCGAGCGTGGTGCGCGTCACGGCCGGGGGTACCGTGCGGCCGCTCCGGAACGGCGCCGGCCGCGCTGGCGGCACCTGGGAGGATGACGTCATGAGCACGTCCAGCTTCAGCCGTCCCGGAGCCATCGACCTGTCCCAGCTGGCGGCGCGCGCCAAGGCCGCCGCCGCCCCGCCCGGAGCCCCAGGGCCGGCCGCACCGGCCGGGGGTGCCTCGTACGTCCTCGAGTCGAGCGAGCAGACCTTCGAGGGCGACGCGATCCGTCCGTCCACCCAGCACCCGGTGGTCGTCGAGCTCTACTCCCCGCGCGTGGCCACCGGGCGGCAGCTCTCCGACGCGCTCGCCGCGGTCGCGAACGCGTCCGAGGGGCGCTTCCTGCTCGTCCGGCTGAACGTCGACGCCGCACCCGGCATCGTCCAGGCCCTCCAGCTGCAGGCGGTGCCGACGGTGCTCGCGATCATCTCGGGCCAGGCGGTGCCGCTGTTCCAGGGCGTGCTGCCGGCCGACCAGGTCCAGGCGGCCGTCGACCAGGTGCTCAAGACCGCCATCGCGAACGGGATGGTGGGCCGGGCCCAGCCGGTGACGGCGCGTGCCGCGGACGGGGTCCAGGGCGGCGCTCCCGGCGTGGGGGACCCGGACGACGGTCAGCCCGACCCGCGCTTCGCGGCGGCGGACGAGGCTCTCGCCGCCGGGGACTTCGCCGCGGCGCGCGACGAGTTCGACCGGCTGCTGCGGGCCAACCCGAACGACGCCGAGGCCGCGCTGGGCAAGGCGCAGGCCGGTCTGTTCGCCCGGGCGTCCGTGCTCGACCCGGACGCCACGCTCAGCCGGGCCAGCGACCTCACCGACGCGGCGGCCCAGCTCGACGCCGCCGACCTCGAGCTGGTGAACGGCTCGGTGGAGGCGGCCTTCGAGCGGCTGCTCGCCGTCGTCCGGCGGGGCGGCGCCGACCGCGACACCGCACGGGTCCGGCTGCTCGAGCTCTTCGAGACCGTGGGTCCCTCCGACCCGCGCGTGCTCGCCGCACGACGCAGCCTGATGGCCGCCTTGTTCTGAGGGGCCGATCCTGACCCGCCTGTCCCGACCGGTTCTGCTCGAGCGGGCGCGGCAGCCCGGCACCACGACGCCTCGCGTCTGGTGCCGGGCTGACGCTCCGGGCTAGACCTTCGGGTCGTCCGGACCCGCGAGGGACCGGGTGATGCCGCCGTCCGGGCCGATCTCCTCGGCGGGTGCCTTCGGACCCGCCGTGGCCGTCGCCTGCGCCGTGGTCCTGCTCGACGAGGCCCCGGCCCGACCGGCTCCCTGCTTGGCAGCTCCCTGCCTGGCGCTCTTCTCGGCGTCGGTCGACGCGCCCCCGGCCTGGCCGGGCTCCGTCGACACCGCAGGGGACAGCGCCTTGGCGGCGGCCCGGGTGCCCGCCTCCACCGCCTCCGGGTCGGCGTGCTCCTCGGTCGGCTCGGGCTGGAAGCTCAGCCACACGGCACCCAGCGGCGGGATCGCGACCCGGGCCGACGCGACGTAGCCGTGGGAGGGCACGTCGACGGCGACGACCTGGCCGAGGTTGCCCGTCTGCCCGGTCCCGTCGTAGACGCCGGCGTCGGTGTTGAGGATCTCCTTCCAGACCCCGACCGACGGCAGCCCGATGCGGTAGTCCGAGCGCGGCTCGGAGGAGAAGTTCGTGACGCAGGCGATCATCTCGCCCTCGCCGTCGTAGCGCAGGAACGAGAAGACGTTGCCGCCCGCGTCGTCGGCGTCGATCCAGGAGAACCCGGACGCGTCGGTGTCGAGCTTCCACAGCGCCGGGTGCGCGCGGTAGACGTCGTTCAGGTCCTTGACCAGGCGCTGCACGCCGTGGTGACCCGGCTCGGCGCTCTGCCACCAGTCGATGCTGCGCGCCTCGGAGAACTCCCGGGACTGGCCGAACTCGGTCCCCATGAAGAGCAGCTTCTTGCCCGGGTGCGACCACATGAAGGCGTAGAACGCGCGCATCGTGGCGAACTTGCGCCAGTCGTCCTGCGGGGCGCGCTCGTACATCGATCCCTTGCCGTGCACGACCTCGTCGTGGCTGATCGGCAGGATGAAGTTCTCCGAGTAGGCGTACGCCATCGCGAAGGTCATCTCGTGGTGGTGGTACTGCCGGTGCAGCGGCTCGCGGCCGTAGTAGCGCAGCGAGTCGTTCATCCAGCCCATGTTCCACTTGAACCCGAAGCCCAGGCCGCCCCACTCGACCGGCCGGGTGACGCCCGGGAACGACGTCGACTCCTCGGCGATCATCATCGTGCCGGGCTCGCGCTCGTAGGCGTGCTTGTTCGTCGCCCGCAGCATCTCGATGGCCTCGAGGTTCTCCCGGCCGCCGAACTTGTTCGGGATCCACTGGCCCTCCTTGCGGGAGTAGTCCAGGTAGAGCATCGAGGCCACGGCGTCGACCCGGAGGCCGTCGATGTGGTACTCGTGCAGCCAGAAGTAGGCGTTGGAGACCAGGAAGCTCTTCACCTCGTTGCGCCCGAAGTTGAAGATGTAGGAGCCCCAGTCGGGGTGCCAGCCGAGCTTGGGGTCCTCGTGCTCGTAGAGGGCGGTGCCGTCGAAGCGCTGCAGCGCCCAGGGGTCGGTCGCGAAGTGCCCGGGCACCCAGTCGATCAGCACACCGATCCCGGCCTGGTGCAGCTTGTCGACGAGGTAGCGGAACTCGTCGGGAGAGCCGAACTTGCTCTGCGGCGCGTAGTAGCCGGTGATGTGGTAGCCCCACGAGCCCTCGTACGGGTGCTGGGCGACCGGCAGGAACTCGACGTGGGTGTAGCCCTGCCAGCTGACGTACTCGACCAGCTGCTCGGCGAGCTCGACGTAGGTCAGGCCCTTGCGCCACGACCCGATGTGCACCTCGTAGATGCTCATGGGCTCCTGGTACTGCTTCTTCTCCCCGCGGTACCACATCCAGTCGTCGTCGCCCCAGGTGTACTGGCTCTTGTAGACGATCGACGCGGTGTGCGGGGCGGCCTCGGCGAACAGGGCCATCGGGTCGGCCTTGAGCCGCCAGACGCCGTCGGCGCCCAGCACCTCGAACTTGTACAGGTTGCCGGTGCCCACGCCCTCGACGAAGAGGGCCCAGACCCCCGAGCCCGGCACGACGCTCAGCTGGTGGCCCTCGCCGTTCCAGTGGTTGAAGTCGCCGACCAGGCGCACGGACTGCGCGTTCGGGGCCCACACCGAGAAGCGGGTGCCGGCCAGGTCGCCGCGCTCGTCGTCGTGCACCGTCGTCTCGAGGGCGCCGAGCCGGCGCCACGCCTCCGTGTCGTGCCCCTCGTGGAAGCCGCTCAGGTCCCATCCGGTCAGGTTGCCGCTGGCGTCGTGGCTCATGCGAGCTCCTCCATGTGAGATCCGCGGGGGTCGTGCAGGTCGTGGGGGTCCGGGCCGGAGCCCGGAGGTGCGGCGAGCACGGCGACGGCGCCGAGGGGGATGCCGACCCAGTCCGGCCGGTTGCGGACCTCGTAGACGACCTCGTAGACCGCCTTGTCCGCCTCGTACGCGGCCAGCAGCCCCGCGTCGTCGGCGCCCAGGCCGGCTCCGCCCATGTAGCCCTCGAGGAACGCGTCGCGGCAGGCGTCGCGCCAGGCCCTCGACGACGAGCCAGCGCCGGGCACGCTGGCCGCGGCGTAGTCGAAGGAGCGCATCATCCCCGCGACGTCGCGCCACACCGAGTCCGGGGCGACGCGCTCGGCGAGGGTCTTGGCCGGCTCGCCCTCGAAGTCGATGATCTTCCAGCCGGACGGGGTGTGCAGGGTCTGCCCGAGGTGGAAGTCGCCGTGCACCCGCTGCGCGTCGAGCTCGGCCCCGGTCAGCGCGGCGAACCGGTCACGCAGGCCGTCGACGTACGGCGCGAGGGCGGGCGCGACCGCCGCGGCGGCGTCGAGCCGCTGCGTCATGGTGGCGGCGACGGTGGACCCGGCCTGCCCGGTCGTGCCGAACGCCGTCCGCAGGACCGCGTGCACCTCGGCCAGCGCGCGCCCGAGGGCCTGCGCGTGCGCGGTGAATCCCGAGTCGCCGTCCGTGCCCGGTGCGGAGGGCGCTCGGCCGGTGCCCCGGGTGTCGGCCTCGAGGGACGCGAGCGCGAGGTCCCAGCCGTCCACGGCGTCGGCCAGCTTCTCCACGCACATGGCGAGGTCGGCGCCGAGGACCTGGCCGTCGCGGTTCCAGGTCCCCTCCACCGAGCCGAACAGCCGGGCCACGTCGGTCATGCCGGCGTCGTTGAGGGCGGCGTGGACGGTGATGTCGAGGTTGCGTCCCAGCTCGAGGCGACGGAACAGCTTGAGCATCGCCACGTCGCCGAACATGACGGAGGTGTTGCTCTGCTGGCCGCGGAACACCTGCGGCTCGAGGTCGGGGGTCAGTCCCGCACGGTCGCGCAGGTGGAACCGGACGCTGCTGATCCGCGAGCCGTCGTCGGCCGCCACCTCCTGCGCGGCGAGCAGCGACTGCAGCAGGACGCGGGCGCCGTCGACGTCCTGGGTCGCGTCGTAGACCACCGAGTCGCCGTCGGCGTAGAGCTCGGTCGCCGCCCCCGCCACCCCGGCGGGGACCCGGTCACGACGGTGGGCCAGCGCGAGCTGGTAGTGCTCGACGCCGGAGGCCGTGTCACCGGCGCCACCGTCGCCCGCGCGGGTGCCCCCCTCGTCGGGGTAGGCCACCTCCAGCACCGCGAGCCGTACGCGTGGGACCTCCGGCGAGCCCTGGGCCGGCGGGTCGTTGAGCCACGGCAGCGGCGTGAAGGAGCGCAGCTCGGCCCGACGGCCCTTGCCGGCGAACCACCGGGCCGCGGTCACGACCCGCATCAGGGACTCGGCCGCGCCGGGGGGCAGCCCGTTCTCCGAGCCGGGAGCAGCGTCGGTCACGCGGAGCCCCGGCTCCCGTGGCGGACGACCGTGAGGATGTGGCACGGGTCGTCGAGGGTCAGGCGGACGAAGGCGCGCTGGCCCCAGCGCCAGGTCTGCCCGGTCAGCTCGTCGTGGACCAGGAAGACGTCGCGGCTGGACAGCCCGAGCGCCTCCATGTCGAGCACGATCTCGCTCTCGACGACGGCGTGCGGGTCGAGGTTGGCCACCACGATGACGAGGTCGTCCTCGTCGGTGCTGCTCACGGCCGCGCTGCTGCCGACCGGCCCGACCGGACTGCCGACCGGGACCGCGCCGCTGCTCGCGGCGGCAGCCCGCTTCGAGAAGACCAGCACCTGCTCGTTGGCGGCGGTGTGGAAGTGCAGGTCGCGCAGCTGCTGCAGGGCCGGGTGCTCGCGACGGACCTGGTTGAGCCGGCCGAGCAGCAGGTTGAGGTTCTCCCCGCTCGCGGCCGCGCCCTGCCAGTCCCGGGGGCGGTACTGGAACTTCTCCGAGTCCAGGTACTCCTCGCGCCCCGGCCCCAGGGGCGCGCTCTCGAAGAGCTCGAAGCCCGAGTAGACGCCCCACAGCGGCGAGAGGGTCGCGGCGAGCACCGCGCGGATGGTGAACGCGGTCTTGCCGCCGGTCTGCAGGTAGAAGGGGTTGATGTCCGGGGTGTTGACGAAGAAGTTCGGCCGCAGGAAGCTGTCGGTCTCGGTCGAGAGCTCGGTCAGGTACTCCTCGAGCTCCCACTTCTCGTTGCGCCACGTGAAGTACGTGTACGACATGTGGAAGCCGATCTTGCCGAGCATGTGCATCATCGCCGGCCGGGTGAAGGCCTCCGCGAAGAAGAGCACGTCGGGGTCGGTCCTGCGGACCTCCGCGAACAGCCAGGCCCAGAAGTTCACGGGCTTGGTGTGCGGGTTGTCGACGCGGAAGATCCGCACGCCGTGGCTCATCCACAGGCGCAGGACCCGCAGGCTCTCGGCGTAGATGCCGTCGCGGTCGTCGTCGAAGTTGATCGGGTAGATGTCCTGGTACTTCTTCGGCGGGTTCTCCGCGTACGCGATCGAGCCGTCGGCGCGGTGGGCGAACCACTCCGGGTGGTCGGTGACCCACGGGTGGTCGGGCGAGGCCTGCAGGGCGAAGTCGAGCGCGACCTCCAGCCCGAGCGAGCGCGCCTTGGCCACGAACGCGTCGAAGTCGTCGAAGTCACCGAGGTCGGGGTGGATCGCGTCGTGCCCGCCCGCCGCGTTGCCGATGGCCCAGGGCGAGCCCGGGTCGCCCGGGCCGGGGGTCAGCGTGTTGTTCGGACCCTTGCGGAACGACGTGCCGATCGGGTGGATCGGGGGGAGGTAGACGACGTCGAAGCCCATCGCCGCGGCCGCCTCGAGCCGCTCGTACGAGGTCTCGAACGTGCCCGACGTCCAGGTCTGGGTGGCCTCGTCGTAGGAGCAGCCCTGCGAGCGCGGGAAGAACTCGTACCAGGACGCGAACAACGCCTCGCGCCGGTCCACGAAGATCGGGTACTCCGGGCTGGGGGAGACCATCTCGCGCGCCCCGTACTGGGCCATCGCCGCGCGGACGTCGGGCGCGAGCACGTCGGCCAGCCGGTCCTCGACCTGCTGGCCCGGCTCCAGGGCGCGAGCGGCACCGCGCAGGCGGGCGGCCGGCCCGGGGGCGCCGTCGGCGTCGGCGCGACCGGCCGCGGCGGCGAACAGCGACGTGCCCTCGGTGCAGACGAGGTCGACGTCGATGCCCGCGGGGATCTTGATCTCCGCGGTGTGGACCCAGGTCTCCCACGGGTCGCTCCACCCCTCGACCCGGAACGTCCAGGCACCCTCCGTGTCGAAGACGACGGTCGCGCCCCACCAGTCGAAGCCGAGCGGGGTGGTCGGGCGCATCGGCTCGGCGCGTTCCACGCCGTCCGGCCCGGTGAGGACGACGGTCGCGTTCACGGCGTCGTGCCCCTCGCGGAACACGGTGGCGCGGATCGGGACGGCTTCGCCGACGGTCGCCTTCGCGGGGTAGGCGCCGCCCTCGACGACCGGGGACACCTTGGTGACGGGGATGCGGCCGACCCGGGCGCCCAGCCTCGGCTGGTCGGGGCTCGGGTCGGACGTCAGGGGGGAGGGGTCGGGACCCACGTCGGTCAGGCTCACCGGGTCAACTTATCGGGGAACCTCAGGACGGCCCAAGGCGACCAGCGGGCGCCTGAGACCGTGCCTGAGATCGCGCCGAGGTGTGGCCCACGTCTCACGGTTGGTGATCGAACGCTGTCGTCGGACGCCGCCGCTAGGGTGCTGCGCGTGCGCGCCATCCGTCGGTTCACCGTCCGTCCTGTGCTCCCGGAGGTCCTCAAGCCCCTGGGCGACCTGGCGCGCAACCTGCGCTGGTGCTGGCACACCGACACCCAGGACCTGTTCCGGTCCGTCGACCCGGACCTGTGGGAGACCAGCGGGCACGACCCGGTCAAGCTGCTCTCCGACGTGTCGGTCGAGCGGCTGGAGACGCTGAGCGCGGACAAGCGCTTCCTCAAGAACCTGCGCGTGGTCCAGGCCGACCTCGCCGACTACACCAGCGGCGACCTCTGGTACACGGGCTTCGCGGCGGAGCACCCGGCCGCCCCGGCCGGCATCGCCTACTTCTCCCCGGAGTTCGGCATCACCGAGGTGCTGCCGCAGTACTCCGGCGGCCTCGGGATCCTGGCCGGCGACCACCTCAAGACGGCCTCCGACCTCGGCGTGCCGATCATCGGCGTCGGCCTGCTCTACCGGCAGGGCTACTTCCGCCAGTCCCTGAACGCGGCCGGCTGGCAGCAGGAGACCTACCCGCTGCTCGACCCGAACGCGCTCCCGCTGACCCTGCTCCAGGGCGAGGACGGACCCGTCACGGTCGAGGTCGGGCTGGGCGGCAGCCGGGTGCTCGCCGCGCAGGTCTGGCTCGCGGCGGTCGGTCGCGTGCCCCTGCTGCTGCTCGACTCCGACGTGGAGCGCAACGCGGGCGCCGAGCGCGAGACCACCGACCGCCTCTACGGCGGCGGCACCGAGCACCGCCTGGCCCAGGAGACGCTGCTGGGCATCGGCGGCGTCCGCGCGGTCCGGGCGTACTGCAAGATCACCGGCACCGCCGTGCCGGAGGTCTACCACACCAACGAGGGCCACGCGGGGTTCCAGGGCCTCGAGCGGATCCGCGAGCAGGTCGTCGCCGGCGTCGACTTCGACACCGCCCTCGAGACCGCCCGCGCGGGCACGGTCTTCACCACCCACACCCCGGTGCCGGCGGGCATCGACCGCTTCCCCGTCGACCTGATGCGTCACCAGTTCGCCGACTTCGGGCTCCCGCTGGAGCGCGTCATGGCGCTCGGGTCGGAGGACTACGACGGCGGCGACCACGGCGTGTTCAACATGGCGGTGATGGGCTTCCGGCTGGGCCAGCGGGCGAACGGCGTCTCGCTGCTGCACGGCGAGGTGTCGCGCGACATGTTCCAGGGGCTGTGGCGCAGCTTCGACACCAGCGAGGTGCCGATCACCTCGATCACCAACGGCGTGCACCACCTCACCTGGGTGCACCGCGACCTGCTCGCCCTGCTCGAGGCCCCCTCGGGCAGCACCAGCGAGACGGTGATCGACGGCTACGACTGGAACGGTCTCGCCGACGTCGACGACAAGACCATCTGGGACCTCAAGCGCACGATGCGCACCGAGCTGATCGCGTTCACCCGCAAGCGGCTCGCCGAGAGCAGCGCGAACCGGGGCCTGGCGACCGACTGGGTCTCCGGCGTCCTCGACCCGGACACCATCACCTTCGGGTTCGCCCGGCGCGTGCCCTCGTACAAGCGCCTCACCCTGATGCTGCGCGAGCCGGAGCGGCTCAAGGCGCTGCTGACCCACAAGAAGCGGCCCATCCAGATCGTCATCGCCGGCAAGTCGCACCCGGCCGACGAGGGCGGCAAGGCGCTGATCCAGCAGATGGTGCAGTTCGCCGACGACCACGAGGTGCGCGACCGCATCGTCTTCCTGCCCGACTACGACATCGGCATGGCCAAGCCGCTCTACCCCGGCTGCGACGTCTGGATGAACAACCCCCTGCGCCCGTACGAGGCGTGCGGCACCTCGGGCATGAAGGCCGCGCTCAACGGCGCGGCGAACCTGTCCATCCTCGACGGCTGGTGGGACGAGTGGTACGACCCGGCGTTCGGCTGGGAGATCCCGTCGGCCGAGGGCGCCGCCAGCGGCGACCAGCGCGACGACCTCGAGGCCAGGTCGCTCTACGACATCATCGAGAACGAGATCGTCCCCCGCTTCTACGACCGTGACTCGCACGGTCAGCCGAAGCGCTGGATCCAGATGATCCGCGAGACCGTCGCCGGGCTCGGGCCGAAGGTGCTCGCCTCCCGCATGGTCCGCGACTACGTGACGCACCTCTACACGCCGTCGGCGGAGTCGAGCCGGTCGCTGGCCGCGGAGACCGGGGGCCCGGAGGCCCTCGCCGAGTGGAAGCGCAAGGTCCGCGACGCCTGGGGCGGCGTCGTCGTCGACCACGTGCAGTCCCTCGACGGCGACCAGGTCGAGGTGGGCACGGGCATCCACGTCAGCGCGCTCGTCCGGCTCGGCTCGCTCGACCCGTCCGACGTCGAGGTGCAGCTCGTGACGGGCCGCGTGGGTTCCGACGACCAGCTGCGCGAACCACGCATCACCCCGTTCCCGGCCGGTGTCGACGTCGACAACGGGCTGCGCCGCTACGAGGGCACCATGGAGGCCCGCCGCGCCGGCGCGATCGGCTACACCGTCCGCGTGATCCCGCACCACCCGCTGCTGGTCAGCACCGCCGAGATGGGCCTCGCCGCCCTCCCCAGCGGCGCCTCCTCACCCCCCTCCGCCTGACCGCACGTTCCTCAGGGCCCGGCTCGCTGCCCGGTGCCGGAATGGCACGTAAACGTGCGAGACCCGCACTGGACGCAGCAAATTCGCTGCGTTCAGTGAGGGTCTCGTGCGTTCAGTGGGCAACGACGTCGACTAGGTACGGCTGCCGACCGGGACGAACAGACGTCGGGACTGCTCGAGCTCGTGCGCCAGCTGAGCCATCCGACGTCCTGTGGCACCGGGCTGGACCTCGAACCAGGCGAACCGGGACATTCCGCACCTGGTGCTGCGCATGGCATCTTCGCGACGCTTCTCGCTGACCACGGCGTCCGACGGCGCCTCGCCCTTCTTCAGCAGCCGGCCGTACTTGATCTTCCCGTCGAACTCGCCGAGGTGTCGGAAGCTCTCCCACCAGAAGTCCGTGCGGCCCAGGAGCCGACCGCTGTCGTCGAAGACGTCGTGCTGGAGGTCGGGGCTGGGGATCCCGTGACGGAAGCATGCGACGCGCGTCAGAGACTCGCCGACCGACTCGGCTTCGGGTCGGGCGAGCCGCATGGCCAGTCGGGCAACCCTGGAACGAGGCTGGTGGACGGTCTGAGCTGCCAGGCGCTGCAGCTCGTGGCGAAGGCCAGGCCGGAGGTGCAACGCCGAGTCGGCCGTCACGACCGCACCCTCGAGGGTCGACAGCAGCGCGACCTGCCACACCGCGTCCGCCGGACTGACCGCAAGGACGCCGTCGCACGGGTGGATCCGACGCTTGACGGCTTCCTGCACGACGTGGTGCACAACTCCCGCCTGCCGTCGGCTCGAGCCGCCGTCAAGACGGGCCAGGTGCACCACCTCCAGGTCGTGCCCGAAGACGTCGTATCCCCGCAGGAGTGCCGCACTCGGGCCGGCCAGGGCGGCACCGCCCTTCTGCTGAGCCAGGGCTGCCTGAGCGAGCACCAGGTGTCGGCCGCGTTCGTCCAGCTCCGCCATCTCGGTGGCTCGGGCGTACGCGCCGTGCCGGAGGCGGACCAACGTCCCGGCTCGTACGGCAGACAGGAGCGAGCGGTCGGTCTCGCCCCGCTCGAGCGCCTCGCGACGGGTGAAGTAGGAGGTGCTGGACGAAGGGCTCGCGCGGTGTTCCACGGCGAGAGCATGGTGACGCCGGGCACCGTCGGCCGCTCTTCCACAAGGTCTCGACGAGACGCTCGCTCGTACACAGCCCACTAACCGCACGAAGCACGCACTGCACAGGAGATACATCGTGGGTTCGGTGAGCGTCTGGCACGTTAACGTGCCAAACCGACGAGTTCAGCCAGAGCAGAGCAGGGATGAGGAAGAGCCCCTGCGGAACCCTCCGTCAGGCGGCGTCGGGGTCGTCGGGCTCGTACGGGGTGGCGTGGGTGAGGACGTGGGTGAGCTGCTCGGCGGAGGCCGGGTCGCGGAACCGGCTCAGGCGGTGGGAGCCGTCGCAGAGCGGCTTGAGGCGGGAACGGCCGCAGCGGCACAGGGCGACGACCGTACGGTCGTGCTCCACGGTGCGGCCGTCGACGGACCGGAGCTGGGCCGGTCCGCGCAGCAGGAGGGGGCCGTCGGGGCAGACGGTGACCGTCACGTCGCCCAGCACCTCGGCGTGCCCGTCGGCACTCATGCGGCCACCTCGGCCTGCGGACGCAGGCTGGTCTGCCCGGCCTCCCAGCGGCCGAGCAGCTGGCCGGCGAAGACCGCGTCGGCGTAGGCCGCGCAGCGCGCGCCGAAGAGCACGTCGCCCGCGAGGGCCGGCTCCGCGCGGACCAGTCCCGCCGCCAGGTCGTGCAGCGCGATCTGCTCGTGCACCGCGTCGGCCACGACGTGCTCGTCGAAGAAGCGCGCGGCCTCCTCCCCGCCCTCGAGCCGGCGGTGCCCCCGCGCGTAGCGGGAGTTGGGGACCGAGGACGACATCTCGAACGCCGTGAGGTGACCGATCAGCGCGCCCCGCCAGCGCCGGTGCAGGCCGAACAGCGAGATCAGGTTGGTGCCCAGCAGGGTGGACCCCGGCACCTGCTCGAGGTAGCGGCCGTACGTGGTGTCGAGGCGCCAGTCGTCCATCAGCACCCGGAACAGCTGCGCGTGCATGCCGGCGGGCACACCGCCGCCGTACTCGTCGGCCTGGATCGTGACGAGCGCGCCCTTGACCGCTCCGCTCAACCGGGGGATCGCCCAGCTGTGCGGGTCCGCCTCCTTGAGGTGGTAGAGCGAGCGGTGCACCAGGAACTCGGCGAACTGCTCGGCGCTCGCGCGACGCATCAGGAACTTCGACAGCGACGGCTCGCTGTCGCCCTCGGCCAGCGCGGTGAGACCGGCGACGACGTCCGCCACCGGGTCGCCCGAGCCTGCGGCGTCATCCCGGGGGACGGCCAGCTCGAGGCCCGCCACGAGCTGCTCCTCCCAGCGGGCCCGGGCCCAGAGCAGCTCGGGATGCCACTCCCAGCGGTCGTCGACCCCGGCCAGCCCACGGTAGTGGAGCTCGTACGACAGCCACAGCGCCAGCTGCAGGTCGTCGTCGGTGCAGGCGTCGGCGGCCTCGCCGGCCCAGAAGAAGTGGCGCAGGTCGATGCTGCGGGTCGGTTCTCGCAGCACGGCGGTCAGGAACGCTGCGGACACCGGACCGCGGGCAGCGGGCAGCGGGGCGGGCCCGTCGTGGAGCAGGGGAGAACGAGCGGGGGAAACGGCGGGGACAACGACATCGACGACGGTCACGGAGCTCCTCAGGTGGAAGGGCGATGCCTGATGCATCACCCGTGCTCCCGATGCGTTCTGTTACACGTCGGTTACGGGACCATTCCACGCAGTCCTGCCCGACGGTTGCGCCCGAACCAGAATTCACCCTTTCGGGTGGCTTGTTACGCGCAGCGTATGGACGACCGCCTCGTCGAGGGCCTGGGCCGCCGCCGGCTCGAAGCGCGGGATGGAGACGAAGCCGTGCACGGCCTGCGGGTACAGGACCGTCCGCACGGGTACGTCGGCGTGCGCGAGCGCGGCGGCGTAGCCGAGGGCGTCGTCGCGCAGCGGGTCGAGACCGGCCGCCACGATCAGCGCCGGTGGCAGGTCGGTGTGGTCGGCGGCCCGCAGGGGGCTGACGCGCGGGTCGTCGAGCGGGATGGAGTGCGGCAGCCCCTGCGGCACGTACTGGCGCCCGTACCACTCGATCGCCGTCCGGGACAGCACCGGTGCGTCGACGAGGGCGGTGGCCGAGGCGGAGGTCATGGTCAGGTCGGTGGAGGGGTAGACGAGGACCTGACCGAGCAGGCCGGGCGCGGTGGGCTCGGCCCGGCGCCGGTCGCGCAGGGCCAGGGTGACGAGCGCGGCGAGGTTCCCCCCGGCGCTCTCGCCGACGATCACCGCGCGTCCCGGGTCGGCACCGAGCTCCAGCGCGTGGTCGAGGAGCCAGCAGGTCGCGGACCAGGCGTCCTCGTAGGGAGCCGGCGCCGGGTGCTCGGGGGCCAGGCGGTAGTCGACCGACACGACGAGGGCACCCGTGCGGTCCGCGAGCTGCCCGCAGAGCCAGTCCGCACCGGTCAGGTTGCCGAAGACGAAGCCTCCGCCGTGCAGGTTGACCACCAGCGGCAGCAGCCCGGCGGTGCGCCGTGGCCGGTAGACCCGGACGGGCACGGCGTACGGAGAGGTCGGCAGCACCGAGTCGACCAGCTCGACCCCGCGCGACACCGGCCCGAGCAGCAGCCGCGAGAGGGGCCGGGGCAGCTCCCCGCGGCCGCGACGGAGGTAGGACGCCGGGGGCGGGTCGGGTCGGGGCAGCCGGCTGTTCGCGGCCGTCAGCAGCCGGGTGCGGCGGTTCACGGTCCTCCTCGTGCGTCGCGCACGCTCGGTCCGGTGACCGGCGCGGCCGTCAGTCGACCTGCAGGACCACGACCGTACGCCCGGGGATCCGCAGCGACGTGCCGGCGGGGATCTTCTCCGTCGGGAGCTCACCCTCGTCGCCGGTGTGGGCCAGCACGGTGTACGTGTCGGCCCAGCCGCCGTCGGGCAGCTCGACCTGGACGGGGTCGGCCCCGCCGTGGAACCAGACCAGGAAGGCCTCGTCGTGGTCGCGGTTGGGGGCGTCGTGGGCGAGGTAGGCGCCGAGCGTGCGCCGGTGCGGGTCCTGCCAGTCCTCGGCCGTCATCTCGGTCGGACGGCCCCCGAACCAGGCGAGGTTCTTGCGCCCGACGGGGTGGTTGGTCGTGTCCACCAGCTGCTCGCCGTGCCGGAAGGTGGTACGCCGGAAGACGGGGTGCTCCGCGCGCAGCGTCAGCAGCCGGCGCGTCAGGTCGGTGAGCCCGGCCCACTCCGCACCCGTGTCCCAGTGCACCCACGAGGTGGGGGAGTCCTGGCAGTAGGCGTTGTTGTTGCCCCCCTGCGTGCGGCCGAGCTCGTCCCCGGCCACCAGCATCGGCACCCCGGCGGCGAGCACCAGCGTCGCCATCAGGTTCCGGGTCTGGCGCTGCCGCAGGGCGAGGATGCGGGGGTCGTCGGTCTCGCCCTCGACGCCGCAGTTCCAGGAACGGTTGTCGTCGGTGCCGTCGCGGTTGGACTCGCCGTTGCCGCCGTTGTGCTTGACGTCGTAGGTGACGAGGTCACGCAGCGTGAAGCCGTCGTGGGCGGTCACGTAGTTGACGCTCGCCTCGACCGGACGGTTGTCGTGGTCGAAGACGTCGGGGGAGCCGACCAGGCGCTGACCGAGCTCGGAGACCCCGTGGGTGTTGCCCCGCCAGAAGTCACGCACGTAGTTGCGGAACCGGTCGTTCCACTCGCTCCAGCCCTCGCCGAAGGCGCCGACCTGGTACCCGTACGGCCCGACGTCCCACGGCTCGGCGATGAGCTTGACCTGGCTCAGCACCGGGTCGCTGCGCAGCGCGACCTTGAACGGGTGCTCCTGGTCGACGTGGTGCCGCTCGTCGCGCAGCAGGGTGGTGACGAGGTCGAAGCGGAAGCCGTCGACGCCCATCTCGGTCACCCAGTAGCGCAGCGAGTCGAGCACCAGCCGCAGCACGCCGGGCTCGGAGGTGTCGACGGAGTTGCCGCACCCGGTGACGTCGTAGTCGAGGCGCCGGTCGGCGGTGAGGCGGTAGTAGCCGAGGTGGTCCAGCCCGCGGAACGACAGCGTCGGGCCCTCGTGCCCACCCTCGCCGGTGTGGTTGTAGACGACGTCGAGGATGACCTCGATGCCGGCGTCGTGCAGCGCGGACACCATCTGCTTGAACTCGTCCACCTGGGCCCCGAGCGTGCCCACGGACCCGTACGCGGAGTGCGGGGCGAAGAAGCCGAGGGTGTTGTAGCCCCAGTAGTTGGACAGCCCGCGGGAGATGAGGAAGGGCTCCGAGACGAACTGGTGCACCGGCAGGAGCTCCACGGCCGTCACGCCCAGCGACCTGAGGTGGGCGACCACGGCCGGGTACGCCAGACCCGCGTACGTGCCGCGCAGGTGCTCGGGGACCAGCGGGTGGAGCCGGGTGAACCCCTTCACGTGCAGCTCGTAGACGACGCTGTCGCTCAGCGGGACGCGCTCGGCGACCGGGCGGGGCGGCGGCGAGTCGCGGACCACGACGCTCAGCGGCACGGAGCCCGACGAGTCCTCCGGGCTCGGGACGAAGTCGGACGACGCCACGTGGTCGAGGATCGGGCCGGAGTAGTCGACGCCGCCGGTGATCGCGCGGGCGTAGGGGTCCAGGAGGAGCTTGGCCGGGTTGAACCGCTCGCCGTTGGCCGGGTCCCACGCGCCGTGGACCCGGTAGCCGTAGCGCTGCTCGGCGCCGACGCCGGGCACGGCCACGTGCCACACGCCGTCGTCGGCCCGGTGCATCTCGTGGTTGACCTGGGTGCGGTCGGCGTGCACGAGAGCGAGCTCGACGCGGGAGGCGCGCGGCGCCCAGAGAGCGAAGGCGGTGCGGCCGTCGACGATGTGCGCACCCAGCATGGAGGTGTCGTCGGGCACGGGCAGCGGATCGGTCACGGCGGTAGCTCCTCCTCCGGCCAGCCCAGCCCCGGATGGCGGTCGGCGTCTCGTCGCACGACCGGTCGGGCGTGAGGGTGCACATGATGCCCGGTTCCGTGCCCGCGCGTGAGCGTCCACCTCCCCGGAGGACCGCTGGTCGGAGGCGCTCTACCCGGGACGGGACCGGGCAAACCGCTGCACAGCAGTTTGAGACGATCCCCACAACATTCTCAGGCTATAGACCAACGAGCGGACCGAGGCTTACGGTTCCCGAGCCTGGCTGGTTCTCCTGCCCGGGCGTCGTCCCCCACCCCACCCTCGGGAGATCCATGCACCTCCGCTCCAGGCGAGCGCGGCTGCTCGCCGCCACCGCCGTGCTGCTCGTCCCCGCCGGCGCCCTCGCCGTCGCCCAGCCCGCGGCCGCCGCCCCGGCCGCGTCCGTCCCCATCGCGGGGACGCTCCCGCAGTGGCTGTCGACGTCGTCCACCGGCGCCCGCACGCTGCAGAAGGCGTCCCCGGCGTCGGCGAGCAAGAAGCTGACGATCCGCGTCTACCTCGCCCCGCGGGGCGGGGAGGCCGCGGTCAAGGAGGCCGTCGCGGCGGTGGCCGACCCGTCCTCGCCCACCTACGGCCAGTTCCTGACGACGCAGGAGTACCGCGCGGCCTACCGGCCCACCAAGGCGTCGGTGAAGAAGGTGTCGCGCTGGCTGACCGCGAAGCACCTCAAGGTCACGGGCACGGAGGGTGAGCGTCGCTACGTGACGGCACGCGGCACCGTCGCCCACCTGGACTCGGCGTTCGGCATCACCCTCACCAACCTGCGCCACGACGGGAAGGCCGTCATCGCCCCCACGACGGCCGCCCGGATGCCGGCCTCCGTGGCCTCGTCCGTCCTCACCGTCGGCGGTCTGGACACGACCGAGGTCACGATGACCCACCGGTCGAGCCCGAAGGTGCCCGTGCCGGAGGCGTTCCAGAACGCCCGCCCCTGCAGCCGCTACTTCGGTCAGGTCTCCGCCACCTACCAGGCGGACTTCAAGACGAAGCTGCCCGCGTTCAACGGCGCGACCCTGCCCTACGTCCCCTGCGGCTACACGGGCGTGCAGCTGCGCAGCGCCTACACCCCGGGCACCACGCTGGACGGTGCCGGCGTCACGGTCGCCATCACCGACGCCTACCGGTGGCAGAACATCGCCAAGGACGCCGAGTACTACGCGGTCACCCACGGCGACGGCTCGTACGCGAAGGGCCAGCTGACGGAGAACCTCCCGAAGAGCTACAACAGCGAGGACGTGTGCGACGCGTCGGGCTGGAGCGGCGAGGAGACCCTCGACGTCGAGGCCGTGCACGCGATGGCCCCGGCGGCGAAGATCCGCTACTACGCCTCGAGCAGCTGCTTCGACGACGACTTCCAGGCCACCCTCGCCCGGGTCGTCGACGAGAACGTCGCGAAGGTCGTGAGCAACTCGTGGGCCGACCTCGAGTACAACGAGACGTCGGACGCGGTCGTCGCGTACGAGCAGATCTTCCTGCAGGGTGCCCTGCAGGGCATCACGTTCACCTTCTCCTCCGGCGACAACGGCGACGAGCTGGCGTCGAGCGGCTTCAAGCAGGCCGACTACCCGTCGTCCGACCCGTACGTGACGGCCGTCGGCGGGACCTCGACCGGCATCGGCGCTGACGGCACCCGCCTGTTCGACACCGGCTGGGGCACGATCAAGAGCAACCTGAACGCGGCGGGCACCTCCTGGAGCTCGGTCGGGTTCACCAGCGGCGCGGGCGGCGGCTACTCGTCGCTGTTCGAGCGGCCGACCTACCAGCGGGGCGTCGTGCCCGCGGCCGACGCTCCCGGGCGGGCGGTGCCCGACGTGGCGCTGGACGCCGACCCCAACACCGGGTTCCTCGTCGGCCAGACCCAGAAGTTCAGCGACGGCGCCGTGCGCTACGGCGAGTACCGGATCGGGGGGACCAGCCTGGCCAGCCCCCTCTTCGCGGGGATGACCGCGCTGACCATCCAGCAGAACGGTGGTCGGGGCTTCGGACAGCTCAACCCGACGCTGTACAAGAACACCAAGGTCGCGGACGACGTCCTCGTCCAGCCCAGCCGGGTCGGCGTGGTCCGGGCGGACTACACCGACGGTGCCGACTCCTCGAGCAAGGTCGTCTACTCGGTCCGTCAGTTCGGGCGGGACTCGAGCCTCGGGGTGCGGAAGGGCTGGGACGCGGTGACCGGGATCGGGGTGCCGAACGCGGGCTTCCTGAAGCTCAAGACCCCGGCTGCGCCGGCTGCCGCGGTGGCCAAGCGCTGATCCGCCACGCCGGGCAGGACCCGGTCGGATGAAGGGAGGGGCGTCGCGCGAGCGGCGCCCCTCTCGCGTCCCACGGTTCCGCGTCTTGCGGTCCGCAGGCGGCTGGCCGAGCAAGTTACCCGTGGGTAACCTCGTCGGCGTGAAGATCGTGGTCTGCGTGAAGCACGTGCCCGACGCCGGCGCCGACCGGTTCTTCGCCGACGACCTGACCGTCGACCGCGAGGGCACCGACGGCCTGCTCTGCGAGCTCGACGAGTACGCCGTCGAGCAGGCCCTCCGGCTCGCGGACGACGGTGACGGGGTCGAGGTCACCCTCCTCACCGTCGGGCCCGGGGAGGCCGCCGCGGCGCTCAAGCGGGGCCTGCAGATGGGTGCGGCCGCCGGCATCCACGTCCTCGACGACGCGCTGCACGGGATGGACGCGCTGGGCACCAGCACGGTGCTCGCCGCGGCCGTGACCAGGGCGGGCGCCGACCTCGTGGTGTGCGGCATGGCCTCCACCGACGGGGCGATGGGCGTGCTGCCGGCGATGCTCGCGGAACGCCTCGGCTGGCCCGCCGCGACGTACGCCGGGCACCTGAGCGTGGCCGACGGCCACGCCACGATCATGCGGGAGGACGACACCGCGCGGTTGACGGTCGAGGTGGACCTGCCGGCCGTGGTGAGCGTCACCGACCAGTCCGGCGAGGCGCGCTACCCCTCCATGAAGGGCATCCTCGCCGCCAAGAAGAAGCCGGTGCAGACCTGGGACCTCGACGACCTCGGCCTCGACCCGGCCGACGTCGGGCTGGAGGCGGCGTGGACCCGGGTCGTCGAGGCCGACCCGCGGCCGGAGCGGGGTGCCGGCCAGGTGGTCCGCGACGCCGACGGTGCCGGGGCGGCGGCCGTCCTCGAGTTCCTGGCCGCCGGCCGCTACGCCTGACGACGCCTGCCGCAGCCGGTCACGCGGCCACCAATCCCTCCCGAAGGAGCACGCATGCCGACCGTCCTGGTCCTGGCCACGTTCGCCGACGCCGTCCCCAGCCGCGCCACGCTCGAGCTGCTCACGTTCGCCGGCCGGGTGGGCGACCCGGTGGTGGTCGTGCTCGAGGAGGTCGACGCCCCCGCCGCGGCCATCCTGTCGGCGCACGGTGCGACCCGGGTGCTGAGCGTGCAGGACCCCGCGTTCGACGCGTACCTCGTGGCCCCCAGGTCCGAGGCGCTGGCCCAGGTCGTCCCCGCGGTCGGCGCGTCCCTCGTGCTGCTGACGTCGAGCGTCGAGGACCAGGAGGTGGCCGGCCGGCTCGCGGTCCGGCTCGGGGCGAGCCTGGTGACGGACGCCGTGGACCTCGAGCCCGACGGCACGACCACGAAGTCCGTGCTCGCCGGTGGGTGGACGACCCGGGCGCGGGCCCGGCGTGACGTCGCGGTGGTGACCCTGAAGCCGAACTCCGTCACGCCCGAGCCGGTCGAGACCTGGTCCCCGGTCGAGGTCGAGCCCTTCGCCGTCACGATCTCCGACGCGTCCCGCGGGGCCCGGATCACCGCCCGCGACCCGCGGGTCGGCAGCGGTCGTCCCGGGCTCACGGAGGCCCGCATCGTGGTCTCGGGAGGGCGGGGGACGGGCGGCGACTTCTCCCGCGTCGAGGCCCTGGCGGACGCCCTCGGCGCCGCTGTCGGCGCGTCGCGCGCGGCGGTCGACGCGGGTTGGTACCCGCACGCCTACCAGGTCGGCCAGACCGGGACGACCGTCTCCCCGCAGCTCTACGTCGCCGCCGGCATCTCGGGCGCCATCCAGCACCGGGCGGGCATGCAGACCTCCAAGGCCGTGCTGGCCGTCAACTCCGACGCGGAGGCGCCGATCTTCGCCCTCGCCGACCTCGGCGTGGTCGGCGACCTGCACGCCGTCCTCGACGCGGTGGTCGATGGCCTGAAGGCGGACGCGTCCTGAGTCACGTAGAGCGTTCGAGCGCCCCGCTGCGCGAGCGGCCACACTAAGAGGGTGCGGAGCTATCTGGACCACGCGGCCACGACGCCGATGCGGGCGGAGGCGGTGGCGGCGGTCACCGCCGAGCTGACCCGGACGGGCAACCCGTCCTCGGCGCACGGCTCCGGCCGTGCGGCCCGTCGGGTCGTGGAGGACGCCCGCGAGCTGGTGGCGGCCCGGCTCGGGGCCGAGCCGGCCGAGGTCGTCTTCACCGGCGGCGGCACCGAGGCGGACAACCTCGCCGTCAAGGGTGCCTACTGGGCCCGCCGGGACACCGCGCGCCGTGATGTCCTGGTCAGCGCGATCGAGCACCACGCCGTGGGCGACGCCGCGCTCTGGCTGGCACAGACGCAGGGAGCTCACGTCACCCTCCTCGACGTCGACGCGGTCGGCCGGCTCGACCTGGCCGCGTACGGGGCCGCCCTCTCGCCCCGCTCGGCCGTGGTGTCGGTCATGTGGGCCAACAACGAGGTCGGGACGGTGCAGCCCGTGGCCGAGATCGCGGCCCTGGCCCGTGCGGCCGGCGCGGTCGTCCACAGCGACGCGGTGCAGGCGGTCGGGCACGTCCCGGTCGACTTCGCGGCCAGCGGGCTCGACCTGCTGAGCCTCACCGCCCACAAGCTCGGAGGTCCGGTCGGGATCGGTGCGCTGCTCGCCCGACGCTCGACGGCGCTCGCCGCCGTGCAGCACGGCGGCGGCCAGGAGCGCGACGTGCGGTCCGGGACGCTCGACGTCGTCGGGGCGGCCGGCTTCGCGGCGGCGGTGGACGTCGCCGTCACGACCCTCGCGGCCGAGGCCGCCCGCGAGGTCGCGCTGCGCGAGGAGCTGTTTGCCCGGATCCGCGCCGCGGTCCCCGACGCGGTCCGCCACGGCGGAGCCTCCGACGAGGCCCGTACGGCGGGCCTGCCGAGCGTGCTCAGCGTGGGCCTGCCGGGCGCCCCGGGCGACGCCGTCGTCATGCTTCTCGACGCCGCCGGGGTGGACGCGTCCACCGGTTCGGCCTGCTCGGCCGGTGTGACCGCCCCGAGCCACGTCCTCACCGCGCTGGGCGTGCCCGACGCCGACGCCCGCAGCGTCGTCCGCTTCTCGCTCGGCCACACGACGACCCACGCGGACCTGGAGCGGGTCTCGGCCGTGCTGCCCGACGTCGTCACCCGCGCGCGGGCCGCGGCTGCGTACGTCTGACGCGCCACTAAACTCACGTGGTCGGGCACGAGTCGCAGAGGGGACGGTCCAGATGAGGGTGCTGGCCGCCATGTCCGGTGGCGTCGACTCCGCCGTGGCCGCTGCGCGCGCCGTCGACGCGGGTCACGACGTGACCGGGGTGCACCTCGCGCTGTCGAAGAACCCGCAGTCGTTCCGCAGCGGCGCGCGCGGGTGCTGCTCGCGCGAGGACGCCCACGACGCCCGCCGGGCCGCGGACCGGCTCGGGATCCCCTTCTACGTCTGGGACCTCTCCGACCGCTTCGCCGCCGAGGTGGTCGACGACTTCGTCGCCGAGTACGCCGCGGGGCGCACCCCCAACCCGTGCCTGCGCTGCAACGAGAAGATCAAGTTCTCCGCTGTGCTGGAGCGCGGCCTGGCCCTCGGCTTCGACGCGGTCTGCACCGGGCACTACGCCCGGCTGGTGCGGCGTCCCTCGCCCGCCGGCGCCGACGCACCCGCGGCCGTCGAGCTCCACCGGGCTGCGGACGAGGCCAAGGACCAGTCCTACGTGCTCGGGGTGCTGACCGCCCACCAGGTGGCCCACAGCTTCTTCCCGCTCGGCACGTCGACCAAGACCGAGGTCCGGGCGGAGGCCGCCGCACGGGGGCTGTCGGTCGCGGCCAAGCCCGACAGCCACGACATCTGCTTCATCGCCGACGGTGACACCGCCGGCTTCCTGGACGCACGGCTCGGGACGCGGCCGGGCGTCGTCGTCGAGGCCGACGGCACGCAGGTGGGGGAGCACGACGGGACGCACCACTTCACCGTCGGGCAACGTCGCGGGCTCCGGCTGGGGGTGCCCGCCGCCGACGGCAAGCCGCGCTTCGTGCTCGACGTCACGCCGGTGACCGGGACGGTCACGGTGGGTCCGCGCGAGGCGCTCGCGGTCACGCACCTCCTGGGGGTCCGCCCGCTGTGGGCCGGCGAGGTACCGCAGGGCCGGTGGCGCGGGTTCGTGCAGGTCCGCGCCCACGGGGCGCCGGTCGCGGCCACCGTGGAGCTGCGCTCCTCCCCCGTCGGGGGGGACGAGCTCGTCGTGGAGACCGACGAGCCGCTGTCCGGCGTCGCTCCCGGGCAGGCGGTCGTCTGCTACGACGGGACGCGCGTCGTCGGCAGCGCGACCATCTCGAGCACCAGCGCGACCATCTCGAGCACCGGCGCGGCCGCCCGCCCGGTCGCGGTCTCGTGACCGGGACCGAGAGCCCGGGGACCCTGGCCGACCGTCGACCGTCCTCGCTGCTGTGGACCGGCATCGGTTCGTGGCCGGGCACCGACATGGCGGACGCGACCAAGATCGCGTTCGCCGAGTGCCCGGAGCTGCCCTATCTGCCCGAGCTGCCGGCCCGGGGCCCGACGGCCCAGCTGGTGGGCCGCGGTGCGGCGCTGCTGTCGGGGATCGCCGTCGACCTGCAGCCGGCCGGCTGGCGGCTGGCCGACGCCCCCAACCGGGACGCCCGGCAGGCCCGGTCGCTGTTCCGTCAGGACCTCGACGTGCTCGAGGAGGTCGCCCAGGGCTACGCCGGTCCGGTGAAGCTCTCGCTCGCCGGTCCCTGGAGCCTGGCCGCCGCCCTGGAACGTCCGCGCGGAGACCGGGTGGTCGCCGACCACGGCGCACGGCGCGACGTCAGCCAGTCGCTGACCGACGGGATCGGGGCGCTGGTCACCGAGCTGCGTCGGCGCCTGCCCGACGTCTCCCTGGTGGTCCAGCTCGACGAGCCGCTGCTGCCCGCCGTGCTCACGGGCAGCCTGAGCACCGCCAGCGGCTTCTCCAAGCACCGCTCGGTGGACCGGCCCGAGGTCACCGAGGCCTACAGCGAGCTCGTCGCCCACCTGGCCCGGCTGGGCGAGGACGGGCCCGTTGCACCGGTCGTCGTGCACTGCTGCGCGGCCGGGGCGCCCGTCGCGCTGCTGCGGGAGGCGGGCGTGGCGGGGGTCGCGCTCGACCTCGGCCAGATGGGCACCGCGGAGTGGGACGAGGTCGGCGAGGGTCTGTCGGAAGGTCTCTGGTTCGGCGCAGGCGCGCTGGCCACCGACTCCGCGGGCCCGCTCGCGCGTCCGGAGGCGGTGGCGGCCCGCGTGCTCGCCCGGCTCGAGGACCTCGGGCTCGACGGCGAGACCGGGCTGCGTACGGTCCTCACGCCGGCCTGCGGGTTGGCCGGCTTCGACCGCGCCGGTGCGCTCGCGGCCCTGCGGGTCCTCCGGTCGGCGGCGGACATCGCCACCGACCGCCTGCTCGGCTGAGAGCGACGCCCGGCCGACCCGTGCGGTGACCGCGTGGCCCGTGCCCGCTGCGGCATGATGACCGCGTGGCCCAGATCAAGCAGCTCCGCATCGTCGCGACCCTGTTGTTCACCTTTGCGGTCGCGCAGGCGGGGCTGGGGTCGGGCTACCTCGACGGCGTCCAGCCGCTCATCATCGCGCACCTGACGAACGCGTTCGCCGTCCTCGTGCTGGCGGTGATCGGCGCAGTCCTCGGCGTCCCCCTGCGCCGGGCCGGCCGGCCGTCATGGACCCTCTTCATGCCGATCGGCATCATCGTCGCCATCGCCGTGCAGATGATGCTGGGCTTCGCCGGGATCAAGGGCGCCCACGTCTTCCTCGGCGTGCTCATCCTCTGCGCCATCACCGCCTACTGCTCCTACTCCTGGCGCCTCCAGCTGCCGGAGGGCGGCGCGGCCGCCGTGGCAGCGCCGACCTCCCGCTGAGCCTGCTGCCCTCTTCTCGGCAGACCGGTGAGGCTCAGTAACCGGGCGGCTTCGCCGCGACCTCCAGCCAGGTGCGGAAGAAGGCGCCGAGGTCCTCGTCGCTGACCTGCTCGGCCAGCGCCACGAACTGGCTGGTCCGGACCGTCTGGCCCTCGTACCGCTTCGTCCAGGTGCGGAGCAGCGTCTTCATCTCCTGGTCGCCGATCCGGTGACGCAGGGCCTCCAGCGCCAGTCCCCCGCGCGTGTAGACCGGGTCGGAGAAGAGGTCCTTGGCCTCGGTCAGCGCGTTGGGCGCGGGCGTCCAGAGGTCGGAGGACGCCTTGTTCTCGTCGTAGACCTTCTGGAACGCCTGCCAGGTCGTCGGCCCGCCGTGCTCGGCCGCCCAGTTGTCCTCGGCGTAGCTCGCGAAGCCCTCGTTCAGCCAGATGTCGCCCCAGTCGCGCGGGGTGACCGAGTCGCCGAACCACTGGTGCGCGACCTCGTGCACCAGCGTCAGGTCGTCGGGCACCCCGTCGAAGAACGGCCGGGTCTGGGTCTCCAGCGCGTAGCCCACGTCCAGCTTCTGGATGACCATGCCGGTCGCGTCGAACGGGTAGCGCCCGTACTGCTTCTCGCTGAAGGCCAGGACCTCGGGCAGCAGCTTGCGCTGCGCCTGGGCGGATCCGAGCCCGGGCTCGACGAAGGTCCAGGCCGGGATGCGGCGACCGTGCTGGAGCTTGACGGTCGAGCGGTAGACGTCGAAGCGACCGATCGCCACCAGCGAGAGGTACGTCGCCATCGGCTGGCGCTGCCGCCAGGTCCAGGTCGTCTGCCCGTGCGCCGTCCGCCGGCTCCGCAGCACGCCGTTGGAGGCCGCCGCCAGCTTCTTGGGCACGGTGAGCGCGACGTCGAACGCCGCCTTGTCCCGTGGGGTGTTGTTGTTCGGGAACCAGGTCTGCGCACCGACCGGCTCGGAGAGGGCGGTCGCGCCGGTCGTGCTCGGGATCCAGCCGTCCTGCGCGCCGTCCGGGTCGATGTGGGTCACCGGCCTGCCGTGGTAGCGGACCTCGACCACGAACCGTCCGCCGGCCGCCCTGGCCGGAGTGACGACGAGCTTGTCCGCGGCCCGCCGGAACGTCGCGTCCCGACCGTCGACCCGCACCCGGTCGACCGTCAGGCCCTCGAGGTCGAACGAGAACGACGCGAGCCTCCGCTCGGCCTTGGCCTCGATGGTCGTGGTCGCGGAGATGGAGCCGTCGGCCGCGTACGCCAGGGCGATCTTGTAGTGCCGGACGTCGTAGCCGGTGTTCCCGGTCGTGGGGAACAGCGAGTCGCCGACGCTGCGGCCGCCGTCGACGGCCTCCGGTGCGGCGGCGGGCACGGCGGTCGGGCTCGGGGCCACGACCGGGGTGGCCGACGCCGTGGTCGGCGCCAGCGGCAGCAACGACACGGCGAGTGCGCCGGCGGCGAGCCGCGCCGCCCAGGGGCGAAGGGGTGGGTGCATCGGCTGCTCCTCGGTGAGTGGCCCGCGTCGGGCGGGGACACCGTAACCGTGGCGGCAGGCAGGACGCGGTGGTCGGCCCGCTCGTGCCGAAGCCGCTGTCAGCGGCGCTGGCTAAGGTCGCCTCGTGCCCCAGAACGACGTCGACGACCTCCTGCCCGACCCGGACGGTGCCGCCCCGGCGGTCGCCGAGCCGGACGGCGCGTCCAGCGCCCGGCACGCAGAGGTCACCACGGTCCTGGACGAGGCGCGCTGGCGCTACTACGTGCTCGACGAGCCGACGGTGGCCGACGAGGAGTACGACCGGCTGATGCGTGAGCTGGAGGCGCTCGAGGAGCGCTTCCCGTCGTTGCGCACGCCGGACTCGCCGACCCAGACGGTCGGGGGCGCGCCGTCGGCGACGTTCGCCCCGGTCGAGCACCTGCAGCGCCTGCTCAGCCTGGACAACGCCTTCAGCCTCGAGGACCTCGAGCGCTGGCAGGCCCGCGCGGTGCGCGAGCTGGGGGAGGCCCGGCTGGAGCAGTCGGGCTACCTGTGCGAGCTCAAGGTCGACGGCCTGGCCCTCGACCTCGTCTACGAGGGCGGTCGGCTGGTCCGGGCCGCGACCCGGGGCGACGGGCGCGTGGGTGAGGACGTCACGGCCAACGTCCGCACGATCACGGCCATCCCGCAGCGGCTGAGCCCCGGTCCCGGAGCGGCGGACGACGTGGCTGTGCCGGAGGTGCTCGAGGTGCGCGGCGAGGTGTTCTTCGCGGTCACCGAGTTCGACGCCCTCAACGCCCAGCTGGTGGCCGACGGCAAGGCGCCGTTCGCCAACCCGCGCAACGCTGCGGCGGGCTCGCTGCGGCAGAAGGACCCGCGGGTCACGGCGTCGCGCAACCTCGGCTTCGTCAGCCACGGCGTCGGGGTGCTGACCGGCTACGACGCCCCACGGCTCTCAGAGGCGTACGCCGCCCTGGAGCGCTGGGGCCTGCCGGTGAGCCCGCAGCGCAAGCTGGTCTCGACGCTGACCGAGGTCGGCGAGTACATCGCCTACTGGGGCGAGCACCGGCACGGACCGGGCTCGGCGGTCCACGAGATCGACGGCGTGGTGGTCAAGCTCGACGAGCGGGCCGTGCAGGACCAGCTCGGCTCCACGTCGCGGGCGCCCCGCTGGGCGATCGCGTACAAGTACCCGCCGGAGGAGGTCACCACCAAGCTCCTCGACATCCGGGTGAATGTCGGGCGCACCGGCCGGGTGGGTCCGTACGGGGTGATGGAGCCTGTCCGGGTCGCCGGTTCGACCGTCAGCCAGGCGACGCTGCACAACGCGAGCGAGGTCGTCCGCAAGGGCGTGCTGATCGGGGACACGGTCGTGCTGCGCAAGGCCGGGGACGTCATCCCCGAGATCGTCGGACCGGTCGTCGCCCTGCGCGACGGCTCCGAGCGAGCGTTCGTGATGCCGACGCACTGCCCGGCCTGCGGCACGCTGCTGCGCCCGGAGAAGGAGGGCGACGCCGACCTGCGCTGCCCGAACACGCGGTCCTGCCCGGCGCAGCTGCGGGAGCGGATGTTCCACGTCGCGAGCCGGGCGGCCCTCGACATCGAGGTGCTCGGCTACCAGTCGGGCCAGGCGCTGCTGGACGCAGGGCTGCTCACCGACGAGGGCGACCTGTTCGACCTGACCGCCGAGGGTCTGGCGCGCACGGACTTCTTCACCCGCAAGGTCGACGGCAGGCTGTCGGCCAACGGGACCAAGCTGCTGGCCAACCTGGAGGCGGCCAAGACGCGGCCGCTCGACAAGTTCCTCGTCGCGCTGTCGATCCGGCACGTGGGCCCGGGCGTCGCGCCCGACCTCGCGGCGGCGTTCGGCAGCATCGACGCGATCGAGGCGGCCACCCCCGAGCAGCTCGGTGAGGTCGAGGGCATCGGCCCGACGCTGGTCACGGCGATCCAGGAGTGGTTCGCCGTGGACTGGCACCGCGAGATCGTGCGCAAGTGGCAGGCGGCGGGCTGTGTGATGCGCGACGCGCCCAGGGAGCAGCGCGACCAGACGCTGACCGGGGTCAGCGTCGTCATCACGGGAGCGCTCGAGGGCTTCACCCGGGACTCGGCGGCCGAGGCCGTGACCAGTCGCGGGGGCAAGGTGTCCGGGTCGGTGTCGAAGAAGACGTCGTTCGTCGTCGTCGGCGAGGGGCCGGGCTCGAAGTACGAGCGGGCGCTCGAGCTGAAGGTCCCGGTGCTCAGTGGTGCCGGGGCGTTCACCACCCTGCTGGAGGCCGGGCCCGAGGCGGCGACGGAGGTCGCAGAGGTCGCGGTGGTGGCGGAGTGACGCCTAGAGACGCCTAGAGACGCCTAGAGACGCCTAGAGACGCAACAGCGTGACCAACGCGTGGGGAGCGAAGAAGCCGGTGTTCTGGTCGATCCCGAAGCCCCAGCTGCCGGTCATCGCGTGGTAGACGTACCAGCCGAGCCCGAAGACGGCGAGCATCGCACCCAGCAGGACCAGGCCGACCCAGATGCGCATCCGCCGCTTCTGCCCGGTGCTGGGGACCAGCTCCGGGCCCCACTCCCCGAGGCGCGGCTGCACCCTCGGCGGGGTGGCCCCGTTGAGGTTGAGATCTGAGAACGCCGCGCGGAGCCGCATGGCGCCAAGGGTAGCGATCGGGGGGCCGGCTCCGGAGGGCCCGACCGCGGTTCACAGCCGGTGATCAGGAACCCGCTGATCAGGAACGCGACGCGTACTGACCTGCTGCCGCCCGCTAGTGCGGGTGGAAGACGGCGACGCCCCGGGCCACGAGGACGAAGCGGGCGATGCGGCCGACGAGGACCAGCACGGCGAACCAGCCGACCCGCATGCGGGTGGCCCCCGCGAGCAGCGCCACCGCGTAGAGCGGAGGGAGACCGGTGACCCCGGCGAGCAGCACGATGGGCAGGCCCCACCGTTTCTCGCCCACCAGCCGCAGCAGGAAGGCGATCGCCTGGCTCAGCCGGCGCCGGGTCGGCCCGGCGGTGCCCCGCCGGAACCGGGCCTTCTCGCGGCGGACGAAGGGGAACTGCTTGCCGCGCCGTACGCCGAGGAACAGCAGCACCTTGCCCAGGGTCTGGCCGAGGGCGACGCCGAGCACGACGGGCACCGCCCGTCCGATCGAGGAGAGGCCGGAGACGACCACGTAGCTCTCCGCGTTGACCAGGGGCACCAGGGCGGACAGCACGCCGTAGCCGAAGGACGTCGCGAGCTCGCCGAGCTCGGCCCAGCCGTAGTCCTCCACCCGCACCCCCTGACCGGCATTGTGCCCGGCGGAGGGGCCCTACTTGACCAGGGCGGCGAGGTGGTGGAGCCGTGCGACCTCGGAGTCCAGGAACACCGGCCCGCCCTGGCGGCCGATGACGATCACGCGGTCCTGGGTGATGGGCGTGACCACCACGGTGCAGTCGCCCCAGCCCGGCGCCCAGCCGCTCTCGAGGTCGAGCCGGTGGGTGACGTCGAACGGCGCGAGCCGGGCAGCCAGCTCCGCGCTGACGTCCGGGGCCAGCGTCGTCGAGAAGGTCATCTCCGGACCCGCCGACCCGGTCGCCAGCAGGATCGCCCAGTGCGACCGGAACACGACCGGGCACAGCGAGACGAGCGTCTCGGCGGCGTGCACCGGGTCGGCGGCCATCCGTTCGAGCGCCTCGAGGTCGGACTGGAGCCCGCCGCCCTCCGGGTAGCGGGCGATCCACTCGACGTGGACACCCTCGAGGTTCTGGCAGGCGGAGACGAGGCTCTCGGGCAGCTGGTTCGGCGGCAGGTCGACGATGAAGTCGTCGACGACCACCCCGCTGCCCTTCTCGACGATCTCGACGGCGTTGATGTCACCGCCGACGCCACCCATGGCGGTCGCGACCGCCCCGAGGGAACCCGGCCGGTCGGGCAGGGTGATGCGCAGCAAGAACACCGCCTCATCGTGACAGAGCGGCATTACCAGAGCGTGTCGGCCCGGTAAGAAGTTCTTCGTCTTCGTCGTCGTCTTCGCCCCGCCCCGCCCCGCCCCGCCCCGACGCGTCCCGGCTCGGACCGGGCGCTGGCTTGGTCTGCGGTCGTCCCCCTCGGCGGACTCTGACAGCCTGACCCCGTGCCCCGATTCGAGCCGTTCCGC
>Ga0210040_10000541_pt1 | contig 63137 bp, 110 predicted proteins | sample CryGeyCG12114_NA_FD_185462 | JGI IMG/M metagenome (GOLD analysis project Ga0210040, IMG submission 185462) | Groundwater microbial communities from aquifer - Crystal Geyser CG19_WC_8/21/14_NA (SPAdes) (version 2) | ecosystem: Environmental > Aquatic > Deep subsurface > Groundwater | place...
CAAGCGTTCGGATCTGCATTAACTTATTGCAGAAGGTATTCTTTAGCTGCTATATTAGGATTGGTTACGGACGACGACGATGGAGAAGGCGCAATGGATAGAGATAATCAAAAAAATAAAGTAGATCCCGCTGTAAATGTTAACCACGCTGTTATGGAAATAAATAACTCTCAAAATCGTGCGCAGTTAGAAAAAGCATATCAAAAGTACCCGCAGTTTAAGGAAAATCCAGACTTCATAGTAGCAGTTAAAACAATGTCAGAAAAATATCCCAAACCAGCTACAACATGATAACAACTGAACAAATTAGCCCCGAAACGCATCTAGGAAACAGAAAGGCTCACTTAGGTAAATTAATGCAAATCGCCAACGCGCACGGCTTATTTCAGAACCGTTCCGAATACAGCAAGGCGGTGTATTCTGTTAAGGATAAAGATTTATCAGAAGTGGAGGAAGGCATTAAGACTATGCAAGAAATATTAACCAAAAAGGGTATAAGTTATGAAAGATGTTGAAATAAATATTCAGGAATTTGCATTTTTAATAGGGCGACCACTAAATTATGCATCCGACTTGTTTAAAACTTTTGTTTTAATGCTTAATAAAAAATATTCGCGTAAAATGCGTGTCCCAATTCGCGAACTTGACAATTCAAGAAAAAGCCTCCTTTTGGTAGAAAATGCGCTTGATATACACAATAACTACTTCAAGCGTTACGAATCAAAATTTAGGCTCCTGAACGATAAAAAGTGTATTGAAAAACAAGCCTGGATAGGTAAAAACGCCGCCGTTAAAGTGTTTTTAAAACCCGAAGATGTCGCAACTATTGAAAGCAACTGGAAACAAAAACGTGAAGAGTTTTATAATCAACAGGGTTTGTTCGGTGTTGTACCTGTACTGGTACCAGTTAAAAAGAAAAGAGTAAAGCAGGTAGAAACTGTTAAAAGCCCTAATTGATGGAAATATTTAAAAACATGAACCCCGGTACTACCCTCTACACCAAAGAGGGAGTATGTGCCTTTGTGCAGCACCGGGAAAACGCGAATTCGCAAAACGTGCAGGTAAAGTTCGCGCCTTTTGGCCGGTTGAAGTGGTTTGAGTATAAGAGAGTGAAATTAACGGATAGAGATGAGTGAGGTTCTTTAAAATTAATTGCAATCATAAAAACAAATGCTTATGCTTAACCAGGTATATTTCTTACCTTAAATATGAAATGCGTGATTCTTACCAGATAATTAGTTTAGAGGCCGGCAAAGAATCAAAATTAGCTAAATGTCACCGGGTTATTGGTAGAAACAGATTAGGGATGTGCAGATACGGATATAATGGCACAGGTTAAAACAGGCGATAAGTTTCTGGTTACTTCTACCTGGCAGGTTATACAATGCACCAGCATAAAAGGCGATACTTTTACTTTTATTCACCTATTCGAAAAATTCGAACAACTAGAAGCCGCGCAGCTTTGAAACTACAAGAGATCACGTTAGAAAACACTTGTATTACGAAACATGGATACCGTACAATTAAGCGCGAATAAGCGCCGTAGAAAGCTTTTAACCGCTAAGGTAAGGGAAATGTACTTCCAGGGTTTAATCAAGCTTAAACACGCGGATATTGCGTTATTAACTATACAGGAAAAATTAAAAGATTAAAGAAAGATGGAACCATTAAAATTAGAATGCGAAATATTATCAAGGGATCATCTGAAGGTCATTAATTTAAAGGATGAGAATCAAATTAGCTTTTCTGTTTACAATGATTTGCGATACAGCGATAATATTATATTAAACATTGACAAAGCAAAACAGCTACGCGATTGTCTAGATCAATTTATAAAAGAAAATTCCGGATAATTTTTGTTTACTAATATCCTTTCGTATATTTATATCAGAATAAGGCGGGGTGAAAGCCGCTTTTATTTGAATAAAAATTATAATCGTTTACAATGCAAGCGTTAAAAATAGACAGAACAAAATGTTACACTCCACAAAACTACGCTAAAAAGTTCGGAGTTCCGCAAAGTACCGTTTACCATCAAATAAGTAAAAAACTAATTGAAACCGTTGAGATTGACGGCGTGGTTTTCGTTTACAAAGACTAATCCTTTTTTGGTTTCAGATTTAGAATATATTACAAATAGGTTTTTAAATAATGTTTGAAGAAAAGGAAAAGTTTAGAATTCCTACCTTGATAGAAATGGAAGTGGCGGTTTCCAATTTATACGATGTTAGGAAATATATTATTGTTCCTAATATTAGTTGGGGGCTAGGTGTGCATGAATGCGATTTGTTAATACTTAATCAAAATAATAACGCTATCGAAGTTGAAATTAAAAGAAGTAAAGCAGATTTGAAAAAAGATATTGATAAAAAACATCTACATAAAAGCAAGCTTATTAAATATCTTTATTTTGCTATACCTGAACAACTTATAGAAAGTGTTAATTTAATTCCTGATCATGCGGGGATCATTATTGTAACCGGGTTTCGTTATAAACCTAATTTTAAACTTGGTTACAAAGCAACGATAAGTAGGAAAGCTAAAATAAACCCAGAACACAGAAGTTTAAGCGTTGCTGAAGTTTTAAATTTTTCAAGGTTAGGATGTATGCGCATCTGGAATTTAAAAAAGAAAATTATATCGCTGCAAAATCAAACTTAAATTAAATTACAAATATATGAAGAACCTAATGAACGTTGAAGCAGACGTAATTTGTACGCGCTGCGGCTTAGTCAACGATTATAAAACCGTACGTAACGGGAACCATTTATCCGCTTACTGCAATTCGTGTAATGCCTATATTAAGCATCTGCCACAGGGTAAGCCGATGATATTTTACTTTGGCAAATATAAAGGCCGGGAGTTAGCAAGTCTTGTTGAGAAGGATGAACTTGCTTATTTGCAATGGGCTTACCGGAACATATTAACCCTTACACCTCATCAGAAAACGCAGATACTTGAACATTTAAAACAGTACAATTTAGGGATATAATTGATTTATGAATGATGGAGGCTGGATTTCGATACACAGGAAAATAAAAGATCATTGGTTATGGAGCGACCCGGTTAAATTAAAATGGTGGATAGATATTTTATTAACTGTCAATCATTCTGAGTCAAAAGTTAATATTGGTAATGTTCTTATTGAGTGCAAAAGAGGACAGTCTATTCGTAGCTTGCAGACATGGGCCGTGCAATGGCAAACCAATAAATCAATGGTGCGCCGTTTTTTCGATTTGTTACAAAATGATGAAATGATCAGTACTGAAAACGTTAAAAAATCGACACGGCTAACTGTCTGTAATTATGATAGTTACCAAGATTCGCGAAACGCAAACGAAACGCAAGCGAAACGCAAACGAAACGCAAACGAAACGCAAACGACACCAAACAATAATGATAATAATGTATATAACGAAAATAAAGAGAATAATTTAGATTCTCTAGTTCCGGAAGGTTTTCAAGAAAGGTGGGAAAAGTTTAACGGATGGGTAACTAATCAGGATTTTAAATACGTGTCCAAAATAGAAGAACAACTAACTGCATCACAATTAAAAACCCTGATTGAAAAATCTAACGCTACCACGGTTATGGATAAGTTACTAGCTTTGGAAAACGGCGGTAGAAAATACATTAAAAATAAATCGGTCTACCTAACGATAAACAGCTGGATTAACAGAGATTTGCAAAATGGCTAATTACGAATATTGTACCCGTTTAACCGATCGCGGTAATGTTATCAAGGAATCTGAAATGCAAATCACGCCCGTTGCACAGGAACGTTATACGGGGATGTTTGGCTATGATAATTCTATTTACGATCATTTGGAATTATCAAAATCCTGGAATAAGGATAAAGACGGCAAACCAAAACCAACGGTATCAGAATTTAAGGGCAATTTCTTTTGTAAATACGTGTATTTCGATATTGATTCGGATGATTTAGAAGAAAGTCACGAAATGGCGAAAAATTTTTGCCTGTTGCTTTACAACATGCTCAACATTAATCCTAAATGGTTATTTATTAGTTTCAGCGGAAATAAAGGTTTTCATATTGGCATACATCAAAACTTATTCGGCGGCATTGAGCCAGGGAAAAATTTACCGCAAATAATCCGGGTGCTGATTACCAAGATTCTTTGCGAGTGCTTCGAGGTTACCATTAACGATATTCAAAAATCTATCAATGAACGCCCGGACAAAAAGAAGGTTTACAACCATATGGATTTAGGCATTTACAACGATAACCGTTTATTTCGGATTATTAATTCTTTAAATGCTAAAAGCAACCTGTATAAAATCGGCTTGACCTACGAGGAGTTAACCACGCTCAACATGGATCAGATTAAAGAACTGGCAATAACTCCTAAACCATACCGGCCCGAAGTACCGGCCAGCGCCTTGCAAGTTATACCCGAACTTAAAGGCTTACTGGTAGATGCTACTAATTTTAATGTTGATGCTTACAATGGAAACTTAAAGGCTGAAAAGAAATCGGAAACCGGCGCAGTATTTTACGCGCCGCACGAAGGAGGAAGGAACGATGCGCTTTTTTACCAGGCCGCTTACTTGTTTGACAAATCCGATTTATACGAAGATCATGTTTTGCAGATCATAGGGCTTATAAACGATTCTTCTGCTAAACCCTTACCACAGTCCGAAATACAGACGATCGTGCATTCAGCGTATAAGAGAACGCTAAAAAACAAGGTTTATAAAGAAGTACCTATCAAGGAAATTGAAATCTATAACGACTGGTTGGAAGAGTGGGCTGAATACTACTCTCAGGAGCCTAAGCCCTATACTTATTTGTGCGATAAAATCGACAAAGATCAGGAGAGTAATTTCAGCGGCAAACTAGCCTGTTTTATCGGCCAGGGCGGTACTAGGAAAAGTTATTACGCGCTGAACATAGTTGCTCAAAACATTATTCACCACAAAGCTAGGGCCATGTATTCGAGTATGGAAATGGGGAAAGTAGAATTTGTAAACCGGATTTTAGATATGACCTTTGCGCCGGATAACGGGGTGCCAGCAAGTAAAATTTGCCGCCAAAATTTAAAAACGGGCAAAACTGAATATTTACAGGTGCTTAAAAAGGCAATAACTAATATTGATGATCGCTTAATCCTGTCCTCGGTATCTGGCCGAACTACGGAGGATTATTTTAAAGATTACAACAAAACCATCGAAATGTACGGTCCGGTTAATTTTTTAATCGTCGATGGATTGAGCATGATGGGCGGTAACGGCTCCGAAACGGAAAGATTTGAAAAGCACACGAAAGAACTTAAAGGATTAGCTAACGCGACCGGATTAAATATTATTTTAATTTGTCACACCACCAAAGAGGCTAAACAATGGACTAGAGACTGCACACCGTTTGCCAGGGGGTCGGGTAAAATATTTGATAATTGCGATTTCACAATTTCATTTTCTAACCTGATTAACGATGCTGCCAGCACCCCGGAAAATATAGAATTCATTGAAATGTTAGGCCATATAAAATATTACAACAAGCGCGGAACCGGCCTAATGGTAAATCAGATTTATGAATTTAGTGGCGCTACAAAAAAGGTAAAAACTACCAACCGTGATCCGCGCCACTTTCCCGAGTACGAAGCATTTGTGAAGCAATTTAATAAAAAACAAAGATCAAAAGAATCAATGGAGACAGCACCTTTTTAGTATAAAATTATGGAAAAATACGAACACATTATGATCGACTTGGAGACTATGGGTACATTTCCAGGCTCGGCGATTATTTCAATCGGAGCGGTGGCCTTTGACTTAAACACTGGCGAAGCCGGGAAAGAGTTCTACTGTTCAATAGACTTAGAAAGCAACTTGCAAATTGGCCTTATCGTCGATCCTAAAACCGCTAAATGGTGGACCTTGCAAAGCGAAGAAGCCAGGTATGTTCTAATCGATCCAAACAGGATTAATATAATAAAAGCTTTGAAACAATTATCAAAATTTTTAAATATAAACGATTTAGCCACTTTGCAAGTTTGGGGTAATTCTGCTCGCTTTGATTTAGGGATATTAGAAGCAGCTTATAAAGCATTTGAACTCGAAACACCCTGGCAATTTTATAACGAACGCGATGTTCGAACCTTGGTATCCTTTGCGCCAAATTTTAAATATAAAACACGCTTCGAAGGAACTGCACACAATCCAATTGATGATTGTAAGCACCAGATTAAATACTGTTCTGCAATTTGGAATAAATTAAACCTTCAAGCCCAAACCCATGAACTACGAAAAATTAACCGCCGGACTTAGTAAAGAAGAAATAAAGGCTATTTATAATAATTGGAGCCGTAGGTTTATAAAAATAGCTTATAAAAATATTTGCCATTACATGAATTATGATAAAATGAGAATGGATAAATTACAAAACGATTTACGAAATAGATTTGAATATTTTGAAAGCAATTATGATCTTACATGACCACACAACAACTTATCAATAAAAAACAAAGATCAAAAGAACCAATAAGCGAACCATTTTAATAATTTACCCAATAGTAACGAATTTGAAGAACTTGAACCAGAATTTTAAATAATAATTATGATAATAGAAAATGAATTACCCGACTTAAATAATGATGAAGAGCAAGAATATTCTTATTGCTCTATTTGCTCAGAAGAAAACGGAGAACACGCTTTTACATGCCCTAATAACTTAGACCCATTTGCCACACTTTGCCGTGAGGGATACGACTAGCCATGAACTACGAAAAATTAACCGCCGGACTTAGTAAAGAAGAAATAAAGGCTATTTATAATAATTGGTTGAACAGGCTATTTAAAATATATAATTTATGGCATGATGATATTTTAGGATGGGTAAACATTAGGCCAGCCGCTATATATTACCAATTGCTTAACAGATTAAGCTCATTAGAAATTCACTTAAAAGTATATTTTACATGACCACACAACAACTTATCTACTGGTGGGAGTGCGTACTCTACAACACCACCGATTTACAGGAAAGGGAGCGGATAAAATTAAAAATTCAACATATAGAACATAACGCATGAAACATTTAGAATTTTTAGAAGAAGTAAAAGCTGATCCGAGTTTTAACGAATTTGGGGAATTTTATAGAATTAATTTCGGGAAAATGAATACTGGGTTTGATATAGAAGTTTTCTTTCGTCTGCACGAATCTTTTCAATTAACTGCTTTAGAAGAGTGGCTGGATAGTAAGGGTATAAAAGTTTCACCCTGTCCTTTAAGTATTGGTTGGGTTGTTTGCATTAGAAAAGATTTAGAAGAATCATTGTGGCCTATACCTACTAATGGGCGTGTATCTGTCCGGAATGATGCCCGAAGAGCCGGAATTATAAAAGCTCTGGAATTACTACCAACAATGACTACTTAGAAAAATTATGGAAAACAACCAATCTATTCAGAAAACAATTACAATTCCTTCTACAACAGTAACATTTAATGAGAAAGATCATAGTGATATTCTACTTAAAATTAGAGAAAGCGCCGCGCTTGTAGCTCGTTGCGGTGAAGCTATAAAAGGCGGTTTGGAACCAGTCAATAATGAAATTTACCTGGAATACATTATTGACGAAGCAAAAAATATTTATGAACAAGCCGGAAAACTTTAGTTTTAGGTAGCCATGAAGAATACTAAACCCCTAACTCCTAAAGAAGAAGTTTTTAGAATTCACGATAGAATAGAACGATTGAATATTAAAAATGACGTATTCGGTGGGCTTTCTGAAAAAGAAAAATTAGAACGAGAAAACTTACGCGTTAAATTAATGGCTAAATGGTCAGAATGGAAAGATTAATAATGGATACTAAATCCTTAACTCCACAACAACTAGGCTTGGTGCTTGGATGTGAAGCGACTTTTGAGTTTAAAGATGGTTATAAGCCCTGGCCAGAGGTCTGTATATTAACTTCTTATTTACTTTCGCAATTTGAGCGGTTCCCAAAAAGAATACTTTCAGTTAAGCCACATCTTAGAAAATTAGAGAGTATAACAGAAGAAGAGTTTGAAGAAATATTTCCGGATGGAAATTACGAAGGGGCAAAAAAAGAAGGTTTTCTTGTTAATGTTCCGTGCTTTACCCCTAGCCAGATAATAGAATTAATAAGATTAAGGTTTGACTTAAACCTATTTCCAGAAGGAACTTATATTTTAAAAGACTAATATGAATGCCGGCCAACTTAAATTTTGCGAGAATTACGAAAAGACTGCCAGGGAATTTGAATTGCTTGAATTGGTAAAAGATCAACTTGCACCTAAAGGCTTGGACATTTACCAAAAGAAAAAAGTTTATTTACATAGCAAACTTGATTTATATCTTAGAATTACCGGAGCATGAAAATATCTAACGCGGAAGGCCGAAAACTTTTAGCAAAACAACCGAAATTATGAATAGGAACGAGATAAAATTACAGGCCATAAACAAACGCAATCAAATTAATATCTTAGAAAAGGAAATAGAAGAACTAAATAAACAAAATCTTTTATTATCTGATGAAGATCAATGGTTTGAAGAAAAAATAGAGGCTTCAACTTTTAGAAAAAATCGAAAAAAAGTTACAGAAGAACATTTAATCGGTCGGGTGCATTGGAAAGAATATTTTATAGATGAAGATGATCCTGATAATAAAGTTGAAATAGATCGGTCTAAAATTGTTAGGGTAGACGGAGAATGGAGAATTTAATGATTCAACTTAATTTAAAACCTTTAAGCGTAAGATCAATGTAAATAACTTTAAATAAGATTTTGATAATCCATTCAAAAGTAGTATACTTGCATTATGTATACTCAGGAAGAAAAGGAATATTTAATAGCAAACTATCCAACAAAGGGTAAAAAACATTGCTGCATTGCGCTTAATAAGAGTGAAGCTTCAATCCGTTACATGGCTTCTGTATTGTTGCTTAGAATAGATAGAAATAGTGAATTCTTTAAGGAATTTCAAGAAAGGGCTAAAAATTCTAAAATTGGAAAAAAAAGACCCCAACATTCTGAACTAATGAAAAAATATGCAATAGAAGGAAGGATTGATACTTTTCTTATAGCTACTACCGAAAAGAGAAAACTTATATCCGAAAGTGCTAAAAAGTACATAGCAGAAAACGGACACCCCAAAGGTATGTTAGGTAAAAAACATTCAAAAGAAACATTGGCTAAAATGAGTGAAGATTTTAAAAAAATGTGGAGAAACCCTCTTTCTAAAGTGAACACCCCGGAACACAGGCAACGAATTTCAGATAGAGTAAGTTTATACAAATCTCAAAACAAAAATTCAGAAAACAGTTATTCACGTGTTAAGAAGGGAAAGATAACTATTGGCGGTAAAACTTTATTTGCTCGTTCAACATGGGAGGCTAATATAGCTGCTTATTTTGAATTTCTTAAAAACCAAAACCAAATTAAAGACTGGTTGTATGAACCCGAAACGTTTTGGTTTGAAGAAATAAAAAGAGGGACTAGAACCTACCTACCAGACTTTAAAATCATTAATAATAATGAATCCTTTTATTTTGTTGAGGTTAAAGGATGGATGGATCCTAAATCAATTACAAAAATTAAAAGAATGGGTCAATATTACCCAGAAATAAAGTTAGACATTATTGATGAAGGTAGGTATAAGTCTATATCTAAAAATAGCGGCTTTATTCCTGATTGGGGTATGTTGGGTTGATATTTTAAGTACAAAATACGGTTTTAATGACAACCTTATTTACGAGTTAAATATAAAAAAAATGCTTACCGAAAAAGGAAAAGAATTTATTAGATTTAAAATTGAACATTTAATAACTTAATATTCACTTATTTCCAAAACTTTCGTATTTTTATATTCTAAACCCCTTTTAACAAAACAAACAAAAATGCAGATAATTACAGAACGTCCGGATAATATGCCTTATAGCCGGTATCGGATGTTACGAAAAGTTCAAAATAAAGAATTAAAAGAAGTCCTTACTATGTCTCGAACGTTGCCAGTTTATCAACAAGGCTGTATGTTATCTCAGGAACAACGTTTAAGTATTCGCCATAAAGAAGAAATGAATGGGCGTAAAATGGGTAGGCCCGTTAAAGATACCAGTAAGCGTATAGCTTTACTTGAAAAGGTTAAAATAGGTAATAACAAATTTAAACTTTAAACAAACAGAATTATGAACAGCAGAATTATTACTATTATCGTTATTGTGCTAGCCGTTATTGGCTTTATATTCCTGATATCTAGTTGTGAACCGCAGGAAGTAGCCCCGAGAAAAGAGAGGCCGGTTGCAGCCAATGCAAAGCTCGAATATAGCGGCGGTATATTGCCCTTTGGCCCCAAAGGTGGAGGCTGGGGTGATAAGGAATAATTAATAGTAGCCCTGATTGAAAAGTAAAGCTAGTAACTGCAATGTTTCTTCAATGAAACCAGTGAAGCTAATTCCGTAGTGTTGTTTTATAAAGTAGATATAATAAATTTAATTAGTAGATCTATGCTTTGCAATAGCTACATAAGGGTAGAATTGAACACTAAGTTTATTATCTTATGCGGGTTTAACCTGACGGAACATAAGCAGGGGTGTTATTAGTTTAAAGCACTCGTGTTGTTGGTACAGAGGTTGCACAGAACCATCCGTAAATTAAGGCCGCGTTAGTGCCTTATATGGGGAGTAGTTTAAAGGTTAGAACAATTGGTTGAACTTACAAGCCGCCACGATGTGCATAGTTACCAAAGGCGTAGTGGGTTCGATTCCTCCTCTCCTCGCAACATCTTCGATGTTATATACTCTGGTAATCAATCCGGGATTAGGGAGTTCACAAAGTTTTAACCTAAGCAATTTAGAGGCTACAATATTGTAGCCTCTTTGTTTTTATTTAAAATTTGTCTCTAATTATTACTTATCCTTAATATATTCGTATATTCGTAAGTCTTTATGCTTATAGGCTTATGAATAAATGGCGTACCTCGTACAATAATACAGAATTAAGGTCCTGCGCTTTAAAAAAGTTGTTTCCTGCTTATGATCAAGAGCTAGAAGCCGCGCTTAAAGATATACTACCGCCAATCAAGTTTGAAGACTACGCGTTGATACCAGCGTTTTTACAGGAGTACTGTAATTACCGGAACGTACAGGCTAGTGAGATAGTAGGGGCTATGTATTTTACCCGCCCGATTAAGTACCGGAATGAATTTATGGCCGTACTTTTGCTGTGTTACCATCCGGAAAAGATGTACGATTTAACGGACAAATTCGTGTTGAAAGGATTGTTAAAAACTACCGCCGAATTGTTGAAGTGCCATAAAAAGAGTTTATCCCGGTTTACATCGGATGCGCCTTTTTTGTATCGCACTTATCCGGCTTTTAAAGAGGTGGTAGAAGCGGTACACGCGATTATTATGGATAAGTATAAGTTGCAGGCGGGTAAAGTGAATATCTTGTAAAGATGGAAGAGCGGGAGGCGTATGGGAAAGAAAGAAAATTTACCGATAAGGAAAATCGGTTTATAGAAGAGTATTGCATTGATTTTAATGCAGCTCGCGCCGCTAAAGCAGCCGGTTATAGTGAAAAGACTGCTCGATTTATTGGGTATGAAAACCTAACAAAACCTAACATAAGAGCCGCAATAGACAAAAGGCTTGAACAATTATCAATGAGTGCCGCCGAGGCAACAAAAAGGCTGACTGATTGGGGCAGGGGCAGTATTGAACCATTTACCCGCAAAGATGAAGAACAGGGAATCGTAGTAGATTTATCCAATGAAGAAGCAGAAAAAAATTTACATTTAATAAAAAAAATTAAACAGACAAAAAAGGTTTTGTTTAATCAAGATCAAATACCAGCAGGAACCGAATATTATACAGAAATTGAATTACATGATGCTAAGGATGCTGTTATTCAAATAGCTAAAATCCGGCAAATGTTTATTCAGAAAATAGACCATACTAGCGGAGGCAAATCATTCTTTGACTTATTAACCGAAAGCAGCCATGACCCCGGAACTAGTCCAGAAAGCTAAGGGCCGGATAAACCAATACCGCGTTGACTGGTGCCTGTTCGCCTCAGAGGTATTGGGCGTTATGCTCGATGATGAACAAAAGGACATCCTACGATCCGTACAAGTGAACCCCATGACCTCCGTAGCTTCCGGAACCGCCCGAGGCAAAGACTTTATTAGCGCCGTAGCTTGTTTATGCTTTCTTTACCTCACGCCTACCTGGAACGCCAACGGCGAACTAATCAACAATACTAAAGTAGCTATGACCGCCCCTACTGACAGACAGGTAGGTAATATCATGGTTCCGGAAGTTTCCCGGCTATGGCACAGAGCAAAGGCCAGGGGCGTAGATTTGCCGGGCCGCTTAACCGGCTACGACATAAGAACCAATAATCGCGAATGGTTCCTTACGGGTTTTAAAGCCGATGAACATCAAACCGAGGCTTGGACGGGGTTTCATGCGGTTAATACTATGTTTGTTGTTACCGAGGCCTCGGGCATGGCCGATGCTACTTTTACCGCGATTGAAGGTAATTTACAAGGTAATTCCCGTCTTCTTATTGTATTCAACTTTAATTCTCTCACGGGATACGCCGCCCGTTCCCAAAAGTCTGAGCGTTTTGCTAAATTCCAGCTAAATAGCCTAAATGCCTACAATGTTAAGGCTAAACAGGATATTATACCCGGGCAGGTTGATTACAAATGGGTAAAAGATAAATTACAGGAATGGGCTACCCCTATTCGGGATGATGAAGTTCTTTTAGAGGAAGATGATTTTGAGTTTGAAGGACAATGGTATCGGCCCGATGATCGTTGCCGCGTTAAAGTATTAGGCAAACCCCCCAAAGTATCGGGAGACACCCTAATTCCCGCGCAATGGGTAGAAGCCGCCAACAAACGTTGGAAAGATTACCACGCCGTTAATAAGACTTATACTGGTAAGCTTAGATTAGGCGTAGACGTGGCCGGTATGGGGAGGGATAATTCTTGTTTTAGTTACCGTTACGATAATATCGTTGCCAAAATAGATAGCATCAATAGCGGCGGCGTAGCTGACCATATGAAGGTAGCGGGGGTAGTTGTAAACGTGCTTAAGCAAGACCCTAAGGCGTTAGCCATGGTTGATACTATAGGTGAGGGAGCCGGAGTTATATCGCGCACCAATGAGCTAGGCTACCAGAAACGCGCCCTTTCTTGCAAGTACTCCGAATCAGCAGAAGACCATTTGGGTAAACCGTTATCCGATATTACCGGGGAATATGAGTTTCTGAATATGAGGGCTTACGTCTACTGGGCATTACGGGACTGGCTGAACCCAAAAAACAATATGAATGCGATGCTGCCGCCGGACGATAAACTGCTGGAAGAACTTACCGAACCTAAATGGGGGTTTAAAAGTAACGGCCGTTTATTTATTGAGCCCAAGGAAGATATACAAAAGCGCTTGGGCCGGTCTCCGGATAAGTCGGATAGTTTGGCTAATACGTTTATGCCGACTCACGAATACGTTGTAATTACCTCAAAAGAAGCACTAGGATTCTACTAATATGACACCCGAAGAATTTACCAAATTTATTGCTACCAACGAAGTAGATAAAATTCAGTCTGCTTTTGATACCCGCAAAGATATTGTACTGGAAAACCTTAAACAGTACAATATCAAAGAGCACGAGGTTAATAAGCATCATTTGCTACAAGATAAGCATGTTGAGGATAGCCAGGGTAAACCTAAAACTGTCAAGCAGTGGCGACTTACCCTACCTTGGCAAAAGAAAATAGTAGAATCTACGGTAACGTGGCTGTTCGGTAAAGACGTTAAGCTAAACCAGATCAGCAAAGGCACGGATGATGTATTAGCTGATATTCAAGGCTTATGGAAGGACTTACGCCTACACGCGCTTAACCGGGAAGCGGCGTATTTGCTTTACTCAGAAACCGAATTTGCTCGCCTGTACGTGCCTTATACCGATAAGGATAAGCAAGGCCAATTAGCCTGTATGTTGTTGGCGCAATCACGCGGGGATACTTTGTACACCAAGTTCAACGAGTTTGGTAAAATGGAGTATTTTGCGCGTAGGTATGAAATAAAAGCCGGGGATAAAACGATTGAACACTTCGATATATATTCGGCTGAATGGATATATAAATGCACCAAAACGGATGCTACCTGGCTGATTGTACCGGAAAGAAATAAGATCGGCAAAATACCTGCCGCTTATTACAAGATACCGCAAACTGATTGGGCAGACGTGCAGCCATTGATTGAGCGAATTGAATGGCTGATGAGTACTAGGGGTGGGGTGAATGATGCTACGGCTGATCCTATCCTGATCCTGGAAGGTGAAATAATATCTTTACCCGACCGCCATGATATTGCAAAGGTGGTTCAACTCCAAAACGGCGGCAAAGCCTCCTACCTTTCTCCTCAGATGGTGATTGAAATGGTGAAGGATGAACGGGAAACCTTGGAAGAGGCTATCACCTTTTTTACTTCTACCGTAGACCTCTCCCAAAAAGAGCAAAGCCGGGTAGGTACCGCCGATTCGGGCGTAGCGTTGCAGATGAAATACTTTGCTGCCATTATGAAGGCGTTGGATCGTCAGGGGTTATGGATGGAGATGTTGGACCGGGAGATTAGCATCCAGAAAGCCTTTTTGAAACACGCTAAAGTTCCCGGCGTAACAGACGAACATAAAACAAAAAGGTCACAACTTGATAAACTCGAAATAAAGCTAGAATTTGGCAATCCGTTACCGGACAATATCAAGGAACAGATTGAAATGTACAGTCAGGCCGTAGGCGGTAAAGAGATGATGAGCCAAAAGGCTGCATTTGAAAAGAACCCGCTTAACGAAAATGGGGCCGAGGATTATGCCCAACATGTGGAAGAGCAAAAGGCGCAACAGAATACTTTAGAAATGTAAACCTTTTAAATAAAAAAAATATGCAACCATTAGAAATTATACAATACATTGAAGCCCTGATTAAGGTAGTCGAAATAACCAGCAAAATTGACCCACAGGAACCTGTTTGTAGGGAAGCTATAGAGAAAATTAGACAGCTAATGAAAAACTAGTATAGTTATGTACAGAATATATGTTGGCAATAGCCAAAAAGGGCAACTAATTCGAGAAATAGAGTTTAAAGAGGTCGCTTACGTTGACTTTGAAGGGATCAGAAGCGAACTAAGCAAATTATTCGAATATAAATTAAGTGATTCAGATTTTGAGCTGGTATTATCTAGTATAACCAAAGAGGAGGATTTTTATACCGGACTTGAATTAAATATGACAGCCGCGACCTCGGGGCCGTTGGTACGTGTTATTGAAGTAGTGCGATGCCTTAAAAGCCTTGAAGGTTTAGAGCTTGATGAACCATTGCGGTATGGTTAATTAGAAAAGTGCAATAAATTCGGTCGCGTCAGGTCTCGAGCCGCGAATATTGGAGACCAAACTGAATAATTAGGGTAAATGTTATTAGATAAGTACAATTATGGAATTAACAGAAGATCAACGAAAACAGAATAAAGAGATTACAGGCTTTGAAACGCCGGAAGAATATGCCGCTTATGAATTGGGCTACGCTAATGGTCAAGATCAGGACTACGAGTATATTCGCAGTTGGAATGATAACAATAATTCTAAATTAGGAATGCTGTTAACAAAGAAATTTGCAGAATTGCAATCACAGCTATGATAATATTCATTATAGCCATAATCCTGCTAATACTTGTCATCTTCACCTTCGTATTCATAGCAGCGCCTAAAGATGTACTGAAAGATGAGCCGGAGGAAAAAGAAGGTCAATAAAGCATTAAAATTATGAACTTAGCGATACTGCTTTTATTATTTGCTCTTTTTATAATATTTGCTATAGCTGTAAACATTTATTTATTAAAGAGTAGAAATGTTTACAAAGGGGAGCCTGAGGTAAAGGCGGTTAATGTAGATGAAGATTATATAAAAGATTAGTTATGAAACCAAAAGAAGAAAAAGAACGCGAATTGATGGGCCTATTATCTACTAAACATAGGTCTGAATATGATAAAGACAGAATTAATTCAAGCCTGGAAGAAATTAGCAAAAACATGCAGTACCTAACAGGACAAAAGTTAGAACTTGAACGCCAATTACAAAAACACGACGGTTTAGACGGAAAGATCGATGTTTTAGTTCAGGAATTAGCCAGTTTAAAAGATTAGTTATGATATTAGAAACAGAAATTACCTTTGATGATGAACAAGCCGAAAAGCAAGGAACCAAACCGGAAATACAATGGCGGCCCGGTGTAATTAATTTAAATCATGTTCAGGCTTATTGTGTATGCCATTATGAAGGTGAGGCATTACCAGAGGTTACTAATCTGTATACCGAGGCTGGTAATTGTTATACCGTTAATGTTAGTTACGATGTAATGTGTATAATCATGAGCAAGCCAATGAGCAAGCCTAAAACTTGGGAAGAGCTGATAAAATAATTTAGTTATGAAAGCAGTACATCAAACAATAGTTAATACAACTAATGGTAACTGTATGCAGGCCTCAGTAGCTTCTATACTGGATTTAGAACTAGATCAAGTACCTAAGTTTGTAGAAATGGAGGGTGATCAGTGGTTTTGGGGTATAGTAAGTTTTATGGAATCTTTCGGTTATCAATACAAAGGTTATTGTTCAGATCAATTTAACGATAGCTTTTCAATGTCAGATTTACAAAAATTTATCGGAATAGATGGTTACTTTTTAACCTCTGGTAAAAGCCCCCGCTTTAATTGCGGACACATGACAGTTTATAAATTAGAAGAAGATGGATCTTTTAATTTAGCCCATGATCCACACGAAAGCGGATCAGGAATATTAGATATATCCGACGTACTTATATTTGAAAAAAATTAGTTATGGATAGAAGCTATTTTATCAATACCCATAGGTCTAAACCTGAATTAAAGACAACAAAATACTTTTATATCTTGCCCATGTTTGCCATAACTGAAGAGGCGAGCGGAGTTACTTGGTTGTACGCCGGATGGTTTAATTTCCTCTATGCTAAACGACTTTCAAAGTAAATGCCAGATACTAACCGCCAATTTGAGCAAGCCCATCTACAAAACCTCAAATCAGACCAAGAGGAGGTAGAGCGGGTTTACCTGTCTACCATAGACCAAATATTTCAGGTAGTGGCTATAACCGCGTTCACCCTGGAGATATTCAGACTATCCGATTACCCCGTACTCAAAACCAGATTAGAAGAAATACTTACCCGACATAAGGTTAGGGTACAGGCTATAATGGAGCGCGGCATTCGCCGGGAATGGTTAATGTCCGAGACTAAGAACGAAGCGGTGCTGAATGCAGCCTACGGCGAGGTAGCCCAGCCGGTACTGGATAAGCTCAGAACTGATCCGGAATTGTTAGAAGACTTTATCCAACGTCCTAAGAACCGCATTCGCTTATCGGCCAGGGTTTGGCGGCTTACCCATCAGTTGCAAGCGGGAATAGAAGGTACGCTGTTTGCCGGTATTCAAGAAGGTTTGCCGGCCGCTAAGATGGCTACGCAAATGAAGCAGTATTTAAACGAACCTGATCGGTTATTTAGAAGGGTTAGAAATGCTAAGGGCAGGTTAGTGTTGAGTGAGAATGCAAAGAAGTACAAGCCTGGCCGCGGGGTATATCGTAGCAGTTATAAGAATGCTTTGCGATTGACAGCGCACCAAACAAATAGTTCGTACCGTACATCAGATCATGAGAGATGGAAGCGTACAGAGTTTGTTTTAGGGCAAAGGATACAGTTATCTAAAAACCATCCTACCAACGTGGAGCCTATACGTTGTGATTTACTAGTAGGAGATTACGGAACAGAATATAAGTTTACAGGTTTTCACTTGCAGTGCCTTTGTTTCAGTACGCCTATACTTCCAAGTATAGAAGAGTTCAAAGAATACGAACAGTCCGTATTAAATGGAACCGACACTAATTTTAAATTTAAAGGAGTTGTTAAAGGTATGCCGGAACGTTCTAAGAATTGGGTAATAGCTAATCAGGAAACGTTTGAAGGGTGGGCGAATCCTCCTTTGTTTATGCAGGATAATTCCGCAATAATTAATAAGGTATTAGCAGAATAACGTATATTGCAAGATGGAAAATCAAGCCGCATACAATCTTAAAGCTATTCAATTTGGGGGTGAAATAGATACAACTCTGCAAGAATTTACCCCGGAGCCCGTACCGGCGCAAATATTCCACCGGGAAGGCGTTTGGGAGTATTATTTAAACCGGGAAGGTAAAGTATTCATCAGAGATAATAATGGCAGGAAGGCAACATTCAACCTTAAGGCAGAGGAATTAAATAAATTCAAAGGTGAGTATAAGCAGGGCGCCAAGCTGAGTTTCAGATTTCAATCTAAAAGATAACCCTAATCTATTAGCAGCAACTTTATCAGAATAATCGTATCTTTGCAGTATGGAAACACTGATAAACGAATTAGAATTACAGGTAACAGAATTTACCGCTACAAATTTACAAATAGCCTTCGGTGGCAACATTACCGGGGCCCACCCTAGGCAATATTGGGAGGCAACTGAACCGATTACCTCCGTAAAATGGGTATTTAGCCATGTACTGGGCAAAGAAATCTACTTCAAGAATGAGCATGACAGGCTATTCAATCTCTCTATAAAGTGGAGTATAGACAGTACTTTTCTTACAGATTTGCTTTTACCTCATATTACAAAAACTATTCAGGTGTTAAAACAATGGGGCAATGATACAAAAGTAATTGCGGAACCTAATTTTGAGTTACAAGTAGATCAACAAGAAAAATTAAGAGGTAAAGAGCTTTTCCATGTCTATTTCCCCATAAAAATAACTTTAGCGGAATAATCGTATATCGCAATATGGAAGCAATATGCACTCCAATACCAACTCCTGCTATTTGGGAGTACTATTTTAAAGATAGCAAGCAACTTTATTTCTACAATAAGCCTTATGATTTTGTTCTATGTATAGAGGTAGCCGACTTTACGACCAAAAAGGGTCGATTTATCCATAAATATATTGTTGAAAAGGGCTACGGGCTAAAGCTTGTAAGAACAAGGGAAAGAAACTTGATTTTATACCATTCTTTCTTTAATTCGAGGGGTTATTTCGTATTAAACGCACATCCGCAAATGGAAGTAATAATAAAAAGCAAGAATTTAGTTACCGAGCAGATATTTATTGAAAGCTCCAACGACCCTATTATCATCAATAGTACTTTAGAGGTAAAATATCTTATTATCATGCCAAATCATAAAATAAGCGGCGAAATAAGTTTACCGGCTTCAAGTATTATTATAGACGATATAGCTAGTATTTGTACAGCTATTTTAAAAGAGCTACAAAACCAATTCAGTTCTATGTACATCCCCGCTTAACTATACCGAACTATGGAAGAAAACAAGCCATACACATTAAAAAATATTCAAATCGGAGACAATGATTTATTTGCGCCCGAAGAGAGCGAAAAAATTAGAAAGTAAAAATCCCATTGAGGCGTACGAAACATCGTGCAAATGGGAGGATTTAGAAGCAAATTGGACTACTTATAGTACCACCCCCGAATCTTTACAAGCCCTGCATCGCGCCTTATTTGGTGATGTAAAAAATGAAGAAGAACCCCGACCAGCACCGGAGCCAACAGATAACAATTGGGAATACTACTACCGGCGCGGCCTTAAATATTACTTTAGAAGAAACGGTCAAAAAATGATAATTATCGCCAATGCTATTTTTGAAAAATTCAAATACGGGACCAAATTTGAAATGTCAGGTAGTTATACAATGTCCAAACCGAACGTGTTAATGCCAAACCGAATAGCGTTAGATTTGGCGGGAATTGAATTTACAGAATAAACATGATTGAAGAGGAATATAAAAATTGGCGTTACCTACAGGTAGCTGAAAATTATCGGCTTTATTATGAACTTGGTCTTATTGAGGATGGAGATGACCCTGTTGGGTTTGATTACTACGGGGTAAATGAAACAACGCCAGGAGCGCCAGAACGAATATTCAAAGGCTGGGCCTCTTTTGACGGAGTAAGGCATATCCACTTTGGCGACACGAGCGAAGATTATCGGGGATATATAAATTATCCGGACATTCAAAAAATATCTTTAATGTTCCAGGCATTAAGCAGACTGGAAGTAAAATATTGTAGGGAAATAGAACCTTAATTATGACCGAACAAGATGCATTAGATTTAGGATTTGAAAAGGGCAGTCAAATGCAGGACGGATGGCAGGAATATTACATTCAAAGACCTGGTTATGAAAATGGCGTTTATATATCATGCAATAAAAACGGCGAGTTTATGACGTGGATTTCACCCGAGTATAACGAACCAGCAATAACCATAAAGGACACAACCCATTTAAAATTATTAATTGATTTCGTGTTTTATCCAAAATAATTAGTATATTTACATACTTTCATAATTCTATCTGTTTGTTTTCCATGCAAAAGAGCGGTGCTACAACGCCGCTCTTTTGCATTTTACGTATAATCAAATACGAATGCACAGTTATACTGACAAATTCGGAATAAAGGCATGTTGCAAAGATGTATAACTGAAGAACTAAAAAAACTGATTTGGGAAACGCCCTTGGAAGAGATGGTAGAAATCCTGCCAGAAGGAATACATATACCTAAATACCTTGAAAAGCTACGCCCTTTTTTAGTAATAGCTAACTCAGAACTTCTGCAATACCGAACACCCGAAAGAATTTATTATTATGGATTAGAGGAACAAATAGGAAAAGATTTTGAAAAATTCCTATTCGAACCTGTTGGGTATGGGTTCGAACCTGCAAGGCAGGAATCTCTTTATACCTTTTACTTTAAACAACAGGCCAGCTTATAGCGTTGCATTGATCTAAAGGGTTAGAGCCTCCGCTTAAAATCGGGATCAGGTTATCGGTAGAAACCCGGTTGCAGCGCATTTTTTTACTTTAAACAGCAAGGCGGCGGGGTGGTGACCGCTCTATCTCGAAAGAGGTGGGAAGTGTAGGTTCAACTCCTATGAAGCTCTGGGCAGTACAACGCGGGTTCGATTCCCGTCCTTGCGACTATTTGTTTTTTTATTTCCATGTGGTAACAGGATCGTTCCAACGATCCTGTTTTTATGCCCTCTAAACTCCATTCCCCTCTAAAGTATTCTTTATTACAACAGGTAACAACCTAGCAATAACTATATAGCTATTATTAGGCTATATGCTAATAAATTTAAGTCTAATATTCCAAACGACTTAAATGGCTGTAGAAAAAGAAAAAGTGATTGCACGATTTAGAGCTGGCAAGTTCCGAAATGTGCCGATTACCAATCAGCGTTTAGATGCAATCGCGACTAAACTAGCTACCAAAATTCCCGATGAGGCTGACGACAATGCTATTGATTTAGAACTTGATGACCTGAACGACCTTTTACCAGGCGGTTTTATGGAAGTTCACAAGAACGACCAGAGACAGGACAATGAGAAGAAAAAACAAAAGCAAAATCAAGAACCTACGCCCGATCCAAACCCGGAACCTGAACCAGATTCAAACGATTTAGCCAAATTGATTGCGGCTGCTGTTACACAGGCTATCGCACCAATATCTGAAAAGTTAAATAATCTGGAAGCAGAAAAACAACAACAAACTAAAAGACAAAGGGCCACATCCCTTTTACCAGGCGTAAGCGATGAGTTTTTAGATCTTGTTATGCCAGGCATGCCGGATGATGAAGAAGGTCAAGCCGCATGGGCCGAAAAAGGTAAGTCTGCTTTTACCGCTAAGGTTACAGCAGATAACAACGCAAATTTGGGACCGGGTGGAATTTACCGGGCTATGCCACCGGATGGACAAGTAAAAGAAGCCTCTAAAGAAGAGGTAGGAACATTATTAAACCACATTTTACCAAAATAAAAAATGGCAACAGTACAACTCGACAATGAGGGAACACGCATGTTTGTCGGTAAACAGGGCATTATTGTCCGCGATAACCAGCGCAGCATCCCCGGTGGCCGGACTTTGGATGTAACCGGCTTTACGCCTACCGTTATACCCGAAGGTCACGTGATTATAGTGGAGACCGCTACCCGCGAATACAAACCGATGCCGGTTACTGATACCGCCTACGGTGCTTTACCAGCAGGACACACCTACGCCGGTGTTTTAGTAGCGGAAATACTCACAGCCAAACCGTCTGCCGGCATTTCTTACGAATGCACGGTTAACCGTGCGGCTTCAATTTACTCACCCGCGCCACTTGAGGCGGCTATCAAAGCGGTACTACCTAATATTCACTTTTTAGAAGATTAAGAAAATGGAAGAAAGTTTATATATAGAATGGGTACAAAAGTTCTTTAAAGGACTGGCCGTAGGTACGACTACACAATTAGACGGGCTTACCGGGCCGCAGTCCTACCTCCACCGCACCGAATTACGCGAAACGTTTTCCGTAACCGGCAAATGGGAAAGCACCTCTTTCGAGGGCAGCCAGGTAATGGCTGACGTGGTAGCGATGGATTCGGAATTACCGATGAAAGTATGGGGCGCAATGGCAACCGCTAGCGGCGATATTCCAAAAATAGGTATGCACTTGCAGCTAAACGAAAACCAGCTTACCACTATTGATACAATGGTAGCTGTAGGCCAGGGCGATGCCGCCGTAGAGCAATTCTTTAACCATACGCCTTACGTTATTCGCGGGGTTTACGAGCGGTTAGAGAAAATGTACCATGAAGGCTTATCTACCGGCTATACCGTGGTAGAAGATGATGAAAACGTGGGCACCGGCGTACGTCTGAACTTCAAATACCTGGATGCAAATAAATTTGGGGTAGATACGCTTTGGTCGGATGTAAATTCTAAACCTTTCGATGATATTCAACGCGTTTTGGATAAAGCGGAAAAGGACGGTAAGATAATTACCCGTGTACGTCTGGATAGAGCAACGTTTGATAATATCTCCCGCACTACGCAGGCGAAAGAACTATTTGCCTTTCAGTCCAATTTTGTAGGTTCTAACATTCCTACTCCGGACAAAGACCAGATGAACGGTTTTGTAAATCGCCGTTACGGGTTCACGTTTGAAATCATGAACCGTACCTGCACCTACCAGAAAAACGGTAACAACACTACCGTTAGACCGTGGGCACCTGGCAATGTGGTATTCCTGACTTCTGCACCAGTTGGGTTATTGGTCTACGCCCGTTTAGCGGAACAAAACCGGAAACCAGGTAATAAAGCTACTTATACGCAGCCTACGCCTTACATCCTGGTTTCGAAATATCACAAAATTGAGCCTTCATTTTCGGAGCATACGAAATCACAGGCTAGGGTATTCCCGGTAATCAATAACGTGAACTCAATTTACTTACTTGAATCTAGTGTAATCGAAGCGTAATTATGGCAGATAAACAAATAAAAGAAAAAGAAACGCCTCAATCTCCTAGTGCAACGGTAAAGGTAGCTGAACCGAAAAGAGTAGCAAAACTTGCTACTTATGAGGTACTACAACCTTTTCGTAACACCGAGACAAAGGTAATGCAGGAGCCAGGGGATGAGATTACGGTAGCCAATGGAAGCAGGTTGAAAAGCCTGTTTAAAAAAGGCTTACTGTTAAATCCTGATGCAGCAACCGAAGCAGAAACAGAAACCCCACCGGCTGAATAATGACAAACCGCGAAGCCTTAGCAGCAACTATAAGTTTCTTGGAAATTGAAGTTTCGGATGCACTGATTGAAAAGTTCTTGCTCGAAGCCAAAACGGAAGCGGCCAATACTTATAATGAAGAGCAATTTGCAAAAGTAGACTTAGCAGAATACAAACTGTTAAGCCTGCTTTCAGCAAAGCCCGAAATTAAGGATGGCCCGTTTTCCCGGAAATTTGCCGTTGATACCCGGCTTCAACATTTGACAACTAGCTTAGACTTAGGCAAGAAACCAACTATAATCGCTTACTCCTGGTAATGGCCCGTTTTCCCCACACCCTAGAATTTAGCACCAAATCGGGAGTCGAGGACTTTTACGATCAGGAAACAGGAGACTATATTCAAACGGAAGGGGAAACAACGGTAATCCGAGAGATATGCCGGGCCAGTCCTACCGAAACGGGGAAAGTTATTAGCAGCGAGGACGGGCAGGAGGTTAGCTACGGCTGGGATGTGCACGCCCCGCTTAATTGCCCGGATATGGCTACCGGTACAATGATTACGGTTTATTCCGGCATTGTACCGGTAGCCAAAAGCGATGTTAAACGGTTTCACCGCTACGAATTAGGTTGTAGAATCTGGTTATGATTATACCTACTTTTAACCCGAACCCGAACCAAAAACAGAACTGGATAAATCAGTTTCAGCGCGAAACTATCGACCGGCTAACCTATATAGGAGAGGCTTTAGTCAGGCAAGCGCGGGAAAGTGGAGCTTACAACGATATAACCGGAAACCTACGGGCTTCTATTGTATTTGGGGTATTCCATAACGGGGTAATGGTAGCCGGTGGTGAGCCTGATACTAGCAGCGACGGGAGCGATAAAGGAACCGGCGCTAGAACGGGCATTGCCTTACTAAACGAATTAGGCAGACAGTACACCACTGGTTACGTGCTGATAGCAGTAGCCGGAATGAACTACGCGGCTCACGTTGAATCCATGGGTAAGGACGTTTTAACCGGTTCCGGAATTATTGCCAGGAATATGTTAGCGCAACTATTTAAAAAATGAGCAAGACCTCCGCTGAAGCTTTGGAAATAGTGTACCAGCACCTTTTGAAAAGCGTGTTGTTCACCGATCCTAAGCGCCCGAAAGGATTACTTTATAAGCGCCAAAGACCGATAGGAAGTAAGGCAGAGGACGTGGTAATTAACACGCTTACGCTTAACCGGGCAGTTATTCAGGAAGGCGTTTTGAACGTGAATTTATACGTGCCTAACCTTTCGCTTAACAACAATACAGATAATACCCAGCCTAATAACAGCCGGTTATTAGAACTAAGCATTTTGGCTAATACCGCACTGGAAGAAATATGGGCTACTGATGGTAGCTACACCTTTCAAGTGCAGCAAGATCATACTTTTGAAGACACAAATAACCAACATTATCAAAATTTCAGAATTGAATTTACGGCAGTAAATATGCCAACGCACTAAACTTTAACCCTAATAAATTAAACAAAGACATGGCAGAAGTAACCTTTGGACTATCACAAGTATTAACCAGTGCCCCGGCAGCCGATGGGGGCATGGGTATTAACCTTTTGGAAACATTTGGGTACACCGTGCCCGATTCGTTTTCTATTACCACAGAAGAAGGTACGCAGTCTGATATTTTCGTAGAAGAATCAGATACAGCTATTATTAGCCAAAACACGCCGGGAGCAAAACGGGTATCGTGGGAAACCTACAACACTTCCCCAGAAGCCCTGCAAGCCGCCTTTCAAGGTACAATAACCGGAACTGGCGCAACAAGGCAATGGAACGCTCCCGCGAACGTGACTGCGATTATCTTATCCATCCGGGTAAACACGAAAAACAACCGCCGCTTTGATATGGCGAAAGTTTCAGTAGTTCCTATCCTGAACTTGGCGGTAAATAAAACCGATGCCGGCCGTATCAGCTTTACCGGTACCGTCTTGATTCCGGACAAACCAGGTGTTTCTCCTATTGTTGCTGGTTACCAGTCTTAATCATTGGGGCAGTATTGGTGTAAGTCCGAACAACACAAAACAAATGTCGGGTAGCACGCCCTTTAACTTTTAAATTATAAAATTATGCCAAACGTACCAGTAATTTTAAAAGAGGATGCTTCTATTGCTGTAAGCTTCGGAAATGTAGTATCAGGCAAAAAAGGGGATACCGTAGAATTGCCCGAGAGACTTGCGCAGTTCGAGGTAGATGCCGAACGTGCCAGTTATCCTGCAAAAAAAAACGAGGTCGCCCCAAAAGAGTAACCTCAACATTTTAACTTTTAAGTAAAAGCCTTGCATAATAGCAGGGCTTTTTGCGTATATTGCAGTATGGAAGAAGAAAGAGTACGCGAAATATTTCAGGAAGAGATTATCAAGTATTTTCAGGACAAAGAAACGCATAACAACAAACCTAAAGTTACTTACGCGGAAGCCGTTTCTGTATGTGCCGCAATAACGAATCAATTCCCCTGCCCAAATGGATGTAACGATACTGGCCCCTGTAAATTGAAATAGTTTGTGGAAGAAAAAGAAGTTTTAAAATCCGCTATCCGCACCATAACGGATGAACCTATTCTGCCATTTACCTATAATGTTAAACCACCTCAAAAAAGTTGGTATGAAAAAGCTTTATTTCGTTTAGGAATTACTAAGCCGAAAAAACAAGAAAGAACGCTTTATAGTTTAACAGCCGGGAATCGCTACCGTGTTTCTAAAACAATCTTAGAAATACCAGAGGCGGCGATAAAAACCGGAACAGACAGCGTACTAAGGGACATGTATAATCTTTTTGCTAACCATCACAGAAAGGTTGCTTATATTGTTGCGGTAAGTTGCGTAAATTCAAAAGAGGAACCAAGCGAAAGTTTAATAAATGAATTAATTGAAAATATACCTGAAAAACAATTAAGGCTATTAGCTTTAGAAGTTGTTAAAGACGGCAATATATCGGATTTCACAAATACTATGGTCTTAATAATCGGAATGGACATAATAACCCCGAGAGAGACCAGCCCACTAGTCCCTGGGGCCTCATTGGAGGATTTATAAAGTATTTCGAAGGCAGCTACACCCTGGATACTGTATTATGGGGCCTGAGCTGGAAAAACTTCATGGAACTATTAGCGCATATTCCGCAATCAGATAAGAAAAAGGAGGACGGCAAGACCTCTGATGATGCCCCGCCGCCGGTGCAAAAAATTAACGGGGATGAATTAAGCGATTCGGATTTAGATGCAATGATAGGGGTTTAATCCGGTTTAGGGTTAAACGGAAATAATTCGATGCGATAACCTGATCGCCAATTTTCATCTACATTATCTATGTACGCCTGCGCCTTATCTTTGCTATCAAACACAGCACTCACGCCGTAACTATCATATTCTCCAAACGTGGCTGCAAATACTTTGCCTTCTTCTGATTCTTTTTCTTCTAAATTGAAGGTGGGACTTAAAATACTTTTAAGATTGTCAATTATCATCTCCCTCCTTTTGAAAAGCAACTCATTAGCCCAGGGCAGATATTTATAAAGTTTAAGTTTAGTCGTTTCTTTGTTTAGGTTTTCATAAGCCGATATAAAACTATTGCATTGATTGAGACACAATTCTATCTCTTCCGGTCTTTTAGCATGGTGAAGTCCTTTTTTAACTTGATCTAAAAAATGATCCATTATAAACAAATCTTGATCTAAATCAGCTTTTTCCTTTGCCGTTTCACGCTCAATAAGCGCATCAATATCTTCCGGTTCTTTTCTCTCTTCCATTATTTAATCCAGTAAAGTTTTAAACTCCTTTATAAAATGCTTTAAATTATCAGCGTAGTAACTATTCAGATTAACCGCGTACTCGTAAGGCGCTGGGTTTGCTGCCTCTAAGGTAGCCACTATTTCGGCGGCTTGCTTCCTTATCTTGGTCGTATCAGCAATGGAGGGATCAGCGCCTTTCAATCTGTTTAAATGAAAACCCCACAGCTTCATATTTTTATAGTAATTTGATTCTTCTCTTTCGCGTTCTGATTTCATGAACTTATCCAAATCGACTTCATTATACACCGGCTTTAACTCTTTTCCGGTTCTGTTAAGGTAAAGCGCCTTTAGTTCGCCTAAGGTCGCGATTTGGGCTTCTCCATTCCTGAATTTCCCGTCTTCATACGATTCACTTAATAAAATACCCTCTTTTTGATAGTAAGAAAAAGGGTCTTCGCCCCATTCAAAATTACCGTAAGGATCGTTATCATAGTATTTAAATCCAAACCGCTTAACAATGTCCTCCGTCAGCAGTTGATTATCGTTTATCTCTTCCATTGTATCATCCTGATATTACCACTTTCATTACAGTACCGTCCCTTAGTTTAATATGCGGATAGTCATATTCGCCAAACTCTTTATTTTTAATAGGGGCATTTGGTAGAGGGTGGGCGCTCTTTAAATATTTAATTCTATCCTCCGTGTTCATTTCCATATACCGCTCGTACGATATGCCGTTTTGAATCGGACTACTCTCCTGTGTATAATCTTGGACGAGAGCCTGGTAATACTCCATGTCTTTAGAGTGTCCAGGTATTCCATAGAAAGTTTGTGAAAAATCATATTCATCAGAAATACATTTTCCCAAACCTGTTTTATCCGGATTAATATGTGCTTCTTTAGGTTGTTCGGCCTTTTTGGTGATAACCAGTTCCTTAACCTTTTTATAAGAAAAAAACTTTGCAGAGCCGGTAAGTACATAAAAACCGTTTGGTGTGATTGCTACAACCTTTCTATTAGGCCATGTTACATCTTCATAAACAAACATTACCTCATCCCCTACGCTTAACTCGGGCCTTTTAGGTTCTGTAGCAGGAAAATCAAAGTTTGCCTTGACGGTCTTGTATAATCCCAATGCGCCAAACATGCACATCGCAAATAACAATAAATCGACACTCATCTTAATTTATCCTTTTATAGTCCTTTGATTCGTCAATCCACACCTCTGATCTTTGGTAGCCAGGGCATAGTTTGTTTGTACCTAATATAAACTTACCTATCGCCTCTTCTTTAGAATTTGCGACTACAAAGCGAATGCAAACCTCTATGTAGTTATTGTAAATTTTATTAACTATTTCGGTTCTCGTAAATGTACAATTTACTAAATATTCTTTCATTTTATTTCTTCTTCATGAGTTTACCAAGTTATAAATTCAGGATCGGCATATTTTGCCACGAAATAAGGCGTAACACTTCCGTTGTTAGCTTTTTTAACTTTCTTTTTCAACTTACGCGGTAGTCTCAGCCTGGTAAAAGTAGGTTGATCTGAATTGATTATAATTACTGGGCACTGATTCACCTAGTTCGGCCGGAAAGTCTAGTATCGGACCTTTTATGATTAACGGGTTCATTATTCCTTCTTTATAGGTTAATCCCACTCTTCGTTATTTGCCCGTGCTTCACAACATAAAAATACAGCTGCTTTCGCTTCATTTGAAAGATTAATCCAGCCCGATCTTAAATCGTCTGGAATATAGTTACCCCAATTATGCACCCTGTAATCGGTAGGATTATCAATAAGTTCTTTATTGGCAATATAAACTTCATGCAAATACTTGTTTTCTTTCATAATATTACAGCTAAAGACAGCTTTCTATATATTTCCTACTTTTATCAATCCTTGCAGAACCGTACCAGGTGTTAGCAACAAGATATTGCCACCGCCCTACACCCTGTTCTAAACTACCTTCGTATTTATACCGCAAAGCCTTAACCTTTCCCTTAACTACATCGCGGCAATTGCCAGCAAATACAGAATCTCCTATCTTATACCGCGGCTCACCCATTTTAAGAGTAAGCAGGTCGGATATAGGAATTTCAGAATGCCAGAATATATTTTCGGATATTTCTTTTTCATAAACAAGCCTTTCCATTGTTTCTTCTTTCATTTTATTTACACTTAAGTCCTAGCCAATGATTCTAATTTCCTCAAATACTTATCGGTCTTGTTCTGAAAATCTTCTAACAGTACCCACGGATGCTCACTTATAAACCGCGATGTATTATCAATGCTAAATCCTTCTTTGATATTACAATCAACACTAAATGACTTATCATGAAAAGCGTTTTGAACCTGCCAATACCGGTAATGTCTCACACATTCGCCCCTTTGCTTGTTTACGACATTAAAAACCTTATCGCCTATTTGAAATTCCGCGAACAGGTGCATATTGTCATCCAGGAACTTAGTCCTAACTTCTATTGCCTCTTCTACATTCTGGTTGAGGTCACTTAGTATTGATCTTGCTCTTTCTTTATCCATTTTATTTACCTGTTTACCATTTCATTATTAATTTGATCAAGAATATGACTAACATTAGGAGCGCCAAAGTTTACAACTCTTAGCAACGCCTGTATGTGTTCAAACTGCGGCATTGGCATGAATATAAATTCAATCCTGAACTCTTTTCCTTCGGGAGTATCACGCTCCTCTATCTCAGTACATTGCATGATATGATGCGCTATTTTTTTAGCGATTATCCCTTTTGCCGCCTCCTTTATCTGGTTGCCAGTAAGTCCGCTACTTTTTATTTCGTGTTCCTTGGCGGTATATTGAAATCCTAGTTTCATTTTATTTACAGTTAGAAATTATACTTTACTAAAACAGGTTGTAATTTCCGCTTAATCTCATCGGTTAAAACGACTGAACCGTCAGCAATCCTACTTAATTGGGCATTGTACAGACCAGCTTCATACTCTATTTGCCTAATGGACGGCGTTTGTCTTATCTTTTCAAGTAAAGCGGCGATAGATTCGGGGGTTATTTCTTGCATAAGGCGGCGTATTCGGGTATGCTATACATTAGTTATGAATAAATAAAATTACTTATATAATAAGGCCAGCCGCCCTTTGTGCCAGGAGTGCAATTCAAAACATTATAATTTCTGTCGCTTACGGTAGTTGCCATAGGAATTTTATAATTACCGTAATGAATATCAATCGTGTAGATATAGTCTTTGTTTTTATCAACAATTGTAATTATGTCCCCTTCTTTAAAGGAGCTTGCATTTTTAGTGTTAAGCTCCTTTCTTGTAAACATGTATTCCATCTTTCTATTTGCTTATTTGATATATGTAAAGATAACACTATTTATTTAATATGCTACAATCATAGCAAAATATTTTTAATTTATTTTTACAAATTTATTTTTTACTTGTTACCTTTCCCCGATAACCACGAATTAAACCGCTAATAGTCCTTAAATAAGCAGAAATTAGCTTGTTAATCTAAATAGACCTTATGCCAGATCCTATAGATATTTCAGGCTCACCTTTATCCTTTGAAGCGGTAATAGATGATGATGGTTACGAGAAAAGTATAGATAATATTTTCGACATTAACCGTCGTTTGTACGAATCGGAAATGAAGCGTTTCAACGCGGGTATTGAAAAGCAGCGGGAATACAATAAAATCATAGGTGAAAATCCGGGTTTATTCAAAAACTTGGATAGAGATACTACGCTGCAATTGTCATCATTCCAAAAGTTACAGGAACAACTACGCGAAGTCGCCAAAGCTAAAAGCGACCTGAATAAAAGCTACGCCGCCGGTAACACCGCGCAGGATGCGTACCAGGCCAGCATCGCGGAACTCGTAAGCAAAGAACAGCAACTGGCCACGGCGTTAGGTATAGTGGGTGCGGAGCTCGCTAAATCCGATACCCTGCAAAAGGCTGGGGCCGATATATTACGCGCTAAATCTAACCAGATTGACGATCTGGCATTGTCTTACGAAAAGTTAAGCGCTGCCCAACAACAAGGCAGCCAGGGCAAACTTATTCAGGATGATTTAGGTAAGCTTAAATCGGAATTAGCCGGAATTGAACAATACTTTAAATCCTTTGCTGATAACGCGTTCGGCAACTTAGGCCCGGAACTTGCCAAACTAGATCAGGCTACCAAAGAACTCACCCAAATAGCAAGACTTGAAAATGAGCTAGCCAATATCCCCGCGCGTAAAGCGGAACTAGATCAGAACTTTGTTAAAAACAAAGAAGCGGCTCAGGGTTACCGGGACGAACTTTCTAAGCTAACGAATGAAGAGCAACTACTCAGAACCCAAATTGAGGCTACCAAGGCTAGTTTAAAAACATCTGATTCGCAATTTACGCAGAATCAAAAAAGCATAGCCAATGAAGTTAAGCAACTGGGAAAACTGAATATTCAGTACGCGGAACTTAGTAAATCATCTACTAAAACCGAGGCCGCCAAAATTGTTAAAACCGATATTGGGAAACTAGAAAAAAGTATTGCGCGGGGCCAGGATCAGGAAACTAAAATACTGGAGGCTAGAACTACCGCCGCCGCCAAACTGAAAGAACAATACGACAGACTTGCTACTGTCCGACAGTCCAAAATAGAGCTGAAAACCGACTTTGACCCCGGTGCCAAATATATAACCGATTATCATAAAGCCGTTACCGCGTTGAATGATGAAGAGCAGGAATTAACCGCCGCAATCAACCGTCAAAGTGATGCTTTTAAAAGCAACCAGGCTGTAGCAGCAGCAGTAAACAACGCGGTAAACGAACGCATTGCTAAGATAAAGCAACTAGAAGCCGCGCTGGATAATATTAGCACCGATGACCGGGCGAACCCCGAAATAGGGGGCAAATTGGCCGCACAAATAACGGGCCTGGAAAATCAGTTAAACCTGTTACGCAATAATATTACTTCTTTGCCGGATATTACGCTGGGCGGTATTGAGCAAGGCGCTACCCAAATAGCTAAACTGACCAAGCATCTGGATGTGATGATTAGTGAGCTTACTAATATTCCGACGGCTGACTTTCAAACCGAAGGTATTGGTGAACTTGAAAACCTGATTAAAAAAATAACCGAGGCGAAAACAAAACTAGAATCTTTGCCGGATTCACAGAAGTTAGATATTACCGTTACCGGGAAATTCCAACAGGATATTAAAGCCCTGGAAAGTTCTATCACCCGGGTAGTTGAAAAGATTCTGAATATACCGGAGTTTAGTTTAGGTAATTTGGATGATGAAAAGGCCAAAGTAGTCAGCTTAGAAAAAGAACTGCAAAACCTAACTACCGCCGACATCGCGGCCGGCAAAGGAATAAAGCTAACTGCTGACCTGAACGAAGCGAAAGCGCAGGTTAATTTATTATCTGCTGCCCTTAAAGCCGTGCCTGAATTAAACATGGGCAACGTTAAAGAAAAGATAGCGGAACTATCCGCTTTACGTGCCGAACAGCAAAACCTTAAAACGGTAGCCCTCAATATTGATGTCGATGCGGCAAAGGGTGAAATAAACAGCCTGAACACCAGTATTGATTTACTGCGCTCTACTCTTACCTCTTTGCCTGTCCTGAGTATTGGTGATGTAGATAAACAAGTACAGGAAATAGAGCGGCTGCGCAAAGAATTTAACGCTTTACCGGAAGATCATAAAATTGATGTAGAAGTAGGCGGCAAAGCTTTGGAGCAAATCCGCGTACTTGAATCCGAGTTAGATAGTTTCCGGAATGGACTTAACAACATCCCGGCCCTGGTAATTGAAGGCATAAGTCAAAAAACCGCTGAACTTCAAAAGCTGCAAGCCGCCGCCAAAGACTTAGCTATCCGAGGCGAAGTAGATGATAGCCTGTTTGCTGATATTAAGCGCGTAGAAAGTGAATTACGGGCCATGTACGCTATGTTTACCGCCGCGCCCAACATTGATGCGGTAGTAACAGTTGAGGGCATTAAACAGGCCATTACGCAGCTTGATGTATTTGAAGAAAATATTGCTTCTTTAAAACAAGAAGCTAAAAATATTGGGATTAACATTAATGATAATACAAGCGATGAAATAAAAGGCGCACAGGCTAGATTAAAAGAATTGGCTAACCAAGTCTTGACCTTACCTGATTTGCGTATTGGCACGGGTGAAAACCAGATTAACCAGCTACAAAAAGATTTAGAAGCTTTACGGGCGAAACTCCAAAGCTTACCCGATGCGACTATATCAGTACAGGCTACCATAGATGCGGAATCTTTAGTGAAGCAATTAGCGGACGTTAAAACCCGTTTGGCTACTTTGTCCGATGCCCAAAAGATAGATATTGAATTAACGGGTTCGCTTAAAACCGAAATAATTGGTATTGAAAATGAACTGCAAAATCTGATAGCTAAAATCCTGAATGTACCTGATCTAAGTATTGGCAAACTTGATGCGGAAAAGCAAAAGTTAAAAGAACTGGAAGCTGAATTAGAAAAACTAGGAGATGCGGACGTAGATTCAGATTTTGGTAAAAAACTGATTGCTGATATTGGTGAAGCTAAAGCGGAAGTAAACTTTCTGACCAAGGCATTAGCCGCTATCCCTAATCTTAGCGTTGGCAACGTAGAAGCGCAAATAAGCGATCTGGTGCGCTTACGTCAGGAACAAGGCAAATTAACCGGGGTAAATAAGAACATTAACCTGCAAGGCATAGATAAAGCTATTCAGGAACTTGCTACGCTTAAGGATAGTATTAAAACCGTACCGGAATTACAGATTGACGTTACTGAAGCTAGTCGTAATCTTACCCGCTTGCGCGCGGAATTTGAAGCTTTGCCGGATGCGGAGAAAGTAGATATTAATATCGGCGGGGCTATGCTTACCGATATTCAAAAGCTGGAATCAGAATTAGAACAATTTAAAGATGCTCTTACTTCTTTGCCTGGATTGACTATTACGGGTATTACCGAAAGACAGGCCGAAATAAGAAAATTAGAGCAGCAACTGGAAACTATACCGGATAATCAGATTGAATTACGGGTACAGGTAAAAGCGGATATTGATAAATTCAAAGCTGAAATTGCCGATTTAAAAACTGATTTAGGCAACGTTCCGGAATTAACTATTGGCACCATAAATAACCAGGTTGCCGAGGTAGTTAAATTGGAAAATGTAGTTGCCGATTTAAGCGCAAAACTGCAAGGGCTTACCGTGCCTAATCTTTCTTTTCAAGTGCAGGGTAATACCGAACTTCAAACCCTGATTAATCAGGCTACTGAGCTTAAAGCTAAGATTGAGGCTTTGCCCGAAGGTGAGAAAATAGATATTGCGATTAGTGGCAAACTAACCGAAGACCTCACCCGGGTGGATACCCAAATTACCCGGGTGGTAGAGAAAATACTCAACCTACCTGCTTTTAGTCTTGGTAACTTAGATGAAGAAAAACAAAAGCTTGCTTCCTTAGAAGCTGAATTAGAAAAATTAACCGATGAAGATTTTGCGACCGGCAAAGGCGACAAACTAAGCGCCGAAATTGACCAAGCCGAAGCTAAAGTAAGATTCTTGAGTGCCGCCGTAAATGCGGTACCTGAGCTTACTTTAGGCAATGTTGAAGATAAAATAAACGACCTGCTAAAATTAAAGCAGGTGCAGGATAGTTTTAAATCCGTGGAATTGGACGGAATTAAAACAGAAGGTATTGAGCAAGCTGTTAAAAATTTAGAGGCGTTTAAAGGATTGTTAAGCCGGGGCATAACCGTGCCCGGTATTGAGTCCGCCTTAGATGATTTAGATAAGCTTAATAACCAGTTTCAGGAGCTTGCTAATATCCGAACCGCTAAACTTGATCTGACTAATAATTTCGATCAGGCTACTGGTGACGTGCAGGAACATGAGGTCGCTATTGCCTCCTTAACCGCGCGCGAATCGGAGCTGACTACTGCTATTCATGCCGGAACTAATGCGCTGTTAAAGAACGATACAGTGCAGCAGAACGCACGTGCCGGTGTTGAAGACACTATTGCCAGGCTTGAATCTTTAAAGCTCTCCTACAGCCAAATATTACCCGAAAACCAGGGCAGCGAAAAAGCTTTAGCATTGGCCGCTACTATTGAAAAGCTTAAAAATGAAGTAGAGGGCTTGAACACCGCTTTAAACGCTACGGGTAACGGAGTAACGGACGGAACTACGGCTAAAATTGCGGGAGTCGTTAAGCTCAAAGATGAGTACCGGAGCCTGCTTAATATTCAAAAGGAGATAAGCAAGGTACGAACCGTAAAGCTGGAACTTGATTCTAATCTGAAAGAAGGAAAAATAGATGCAGATGCCTATACCAAAAGCTTAGAAACGCTCGAAGCTCAGGAAGGTGATCTTATTCAGGCGTACCAGAAAGAAGGGGCCGCGTTACGGGCTAATTCTGATTTTCAGAAAAACGGAGCTGCGTTAATTGCGGAAACCACCAAAGAAATAAATAAGCTAAAATCCGCTTATAACGCTTTACCCGCCGCTTCTAAAATAGATATATCGGTAGGTGGTGACATGCAAGCCACTATTAAGGGGCTAGAGCAGGACATTCAGAATTATAAAAACGTTCTGAATAATGCGGATGCCGCCGGGGGCTTTAACCAGTCCATTGCAGGAGCGCAACAATTCCGTAAATCTATACAATCCCTGCAAATTGACATGCAGGCGTACGAGGCCATTGTCGGGAAATCAACCGACCCGGCTGTTATTAAAAAGTACACCGCCGAAATAGCGAGACTGCAAAAAGAAATCCGGCAGGTAGGTAACGCCGGTAAAGCAGGCTTTGACGACATGGGCCGCCCTATCAAAGAACAATTAAGCTTAATAGGCAGGCTGGAACGGGCAGCAACCCTGTATAAAAAAGCTATTGAATCCGCTACCAATCCGGATAACATTACAAAGTATAACCGCAAACTTGAAGAAGCTAACGCCGAACTATCCCGTATGCAAAACCGGGGTAAGACCGGCTTCGATTCGGTAGGCACTGCCATTGATAAAACCGGGGGCAAACTAGGAGGCTTTAAATCCATGCTGACCAATGTTGCCGGGGCATTCGGCCTGGTCGGCTTGGCTGACACCTTGGTAAACTTTGGCCGGGAGCTGGCAGACGTAGCCGTGAAAGCTTCCGGTATTGATCGGGCATTTTCCCGTATCGGCGATACCGCGTATCTCGAAAAGCTCCGCAAAGAAACCAAGGGGTTTGTTAGTGATTTTGAACTTGAACGCTTAACGGTAAAAGCTAAGAACTTAAATATCCCTTTAAAGGATATGGGTACTTATCTTTTGTTTGCCAGCACCCGCGCAAAAGAAACCGGGGAATCGGTGGATAAAATGACTAACGATATTGTCGAAGGTCTAGGTAAAGAATCACTTAGGATTATTGACAATCTTGGTATTTCGCAAAAAGCGGTACGGGAGGAAATGAAGGCCGGGGGCACAATGGCCGAGGCTGTGGGCCGGATCATGCGCCGGGAAATGGGCGAGGCCGGGGTGGAGGTAGATACGCTAGCGGATAAAACCAATAAAATGAGCGTTACCTGGGATAACGCCAAAAAGTCCGTAGCAGGGTTCTTTACCCGTATGCTTAACCCGCAAGGGGCCAGCGATAGCGTAATAGGTTCGCTTACTCAAAAAGCAATAAGCGATTTAGGCAATCTGGAAAAAGCAACCGCGGCGCAAAGACAAAAGGCCATAGCTGACCAGATAAAAAAAGTAGGAGAGCTTTCTAAAGCTTACGAAAAAGCCCAAATGGTTGCTGCTACTACCGTGAGCAGCATGGACGGTGGACGAGCTGAACGATTAGCAAAGCAAGCCGCAGAAGAGTTGCAAGCCGCTAAAAACGTACGCGATACCCTTAAAGAACAAAACCGCCTGCTGGAGAAAAAAGAACGCATTAACGCCGGAAGCTTAACGGTAACCGAGGCAGAAGAAATGCTATCCAAAGCGCAAGAACAGGCGCTAAATTCCGAGTTTGCTGATGACCGCGAAAAGTACCAAAAGCAAGCCGACGAATACACCGCCTTAGTAGCCGTATTACGCCGAAATGGGAATGCCGAGTTCGCTAAGCTGTTAAACGATGTGGACGGGAATTTCCGGAAACTGGTAGGGCTTGCTACAAATGAAGCTGATTTGAAGCAGTTGCAAGAAGGCTTGCAGATTAAGATTAGCAGTTTAGCGCCGGATAGCAAAGACATTGCCGGTTTACAGAAAAAACAGGCCGAGGTAAATAAACTGCTCGAAGCGTACCAAGTTAAGGACAAAGGCAAAACCTCAGCGCCTAAACTTGATAACCGTTCTTACGAACAGCGTATTGCTCTCTTGCAAAAGTTAGCGGAGCTTGAAACCAAGTACAACGCTAAAAACCTTACTCCTGACCAGTTAGCCAATGAAGAGCTACAAAATGAGTTTAAGAAAATAGCTAATGAGATAGGTAAATTCAACCGCGACCCTAAGAACAAGATAAAAATTCCTATTGCGAGATTAGAAGAACTACGGGTAAAAGCTACCGCCGATTTACTGTACAAGCAAGATACCGAAAAGTTAAAAATAGAACTGGAGCGCCAAAAAGGCATTTTTCAAGAATACGATAACTTTAAACTTGCTACAAATAAAGAGACCGCTGATGAAAGATTTAATTTTGAAAAGAAATCTTTTGATGATTACGGAGCCTATTTAGAATCCGAACTGGCAAAGATTGATACTTCTAAACCTATGACTGCTACTGAACAGCAACGGTTTGACTTTTTGAAAAAAGAAAGTCAGGATTATTGGGAATCACAACGCGATTTGCGCACCAAAGATTTGCAAGATGCCTTAGTTGCTACCGCTACATCGGAACAACAGCGTGCCCAAATTACCGCTAAGTACGCTAAAATGGCCCAAGCTATTAGAGATGCTAATCCGGGCCGGAATGTAGACCCTGAGATTGCCGAAATTAACCGTTTAATGCAAGCCGATATAGATGCGGCCAAAGATGCGGCGTTTCAGAAAACCGCTATTTACCAGCAATTAAGCGAAGAAATAGTACGCTTCACCCGCGATGAGGTTTTAGCCCAAATTGAGGCCACTAAAGCCGCTTTAAATAACGCTGATATTTCATCCGGCTTGAAAGCTAAATTAGAAGCGGATTTATCCGACTTAGAAATAAAGCTAAAAATTGGCGTAGATAAAGGCTACATGAGTGACTTGCTAGCCCAAAAGAAGCGGCTACAGGAAAGCTTAGCTACGCAAAAACTAAGCACTGCCGAAATACAGAAACAAAAAGCAGAACTGGCAAAAGTTATCGGTTTGATTAGCCAAGCCAAAGCTGATAAGTTTCTTAAAATAGCCGATGCGTTAGGCAATGTTTCAGGCTCCCTACAGGAAGCCGCCGGGCTTATTGGCAAGTTTGATGAACAGGCCGGTAAAACCGTGAGTACTTTATCAGAAATGGCGGGGGCCGCTGGCTCCATTGCCGCCGGTTTTGCTACAGGAAATCCTTTTGCGGTTATATCTGGCGGCATCGGCTTAATATCGGGCTTTGTGGATTTACTGGATAAATCAGATGAAAAAATAGCCGCCGCTGATGAACGCCGCCGCAAAAGCTTGGAAAAAACACAGCAGGTTTTAGCGGAAATGAACCGATTGCTCGATGTGCAAGCCCGGAATATTGAAAAATCGTTAGGGGTAGATAAAATTGATGCGTACCGAAATCAGTTGCAATTAATCAACAAGGATTTAGTTGATACAATTAAAAAGATCAATGATTTAAATTTAAAAACAGTTAATATCGGGCGTGATGGCCGTATCTCGGTGCGGGATTACGGTTTAGAACTAGCCAATTTGTACGATATTATTAACCAAGGCAACGGTAACCGACCGCGCGAGGATGCGCCCTTTGGCGGTATAGTAACGGAACTAGACACCCTAGAAAAAGTTATTGAAACTAACCGCTCTGCTATAAATCAGCTTTACAAAGACATTGCCGCCGGTACGGTTACGGGCGCAGTAGAAGAGCTCGAAGCACTTTTAGGCGCCTACGAAGATTTAGAGCAGCAGCTAGAGGATTATAAAGCCAGATTGCAAGAAGTCGTTACCGGAACTACTTTTGGTAGCATTGTAGATTCGATTGCGGACGGTTTCCGGCAGGGCTTCAAATCAGCCGAAGAACAAGCAAAGTACTTTGCTGATACTTTCGAGGACTTGATGAAGAACGCGATTATTCAAAGCCTTAAAATGCAGGCATTAGAAAAACCTTTGAAAGATTTCTACGATAAGTTTGCCACTTACAGCGAAACTGAAGGTGGATTAACCACGGAGGAGATCGAAGAGCTGGAACGTATTTACAACGAAATACTTGCTAATGCTCAAAAACAATTCGATAACTTACAAAAATTATCCGGCATTGACTTTGCCGCTACTTCTGATACCAGTAATAAAAACAGCTTACAAGGTGGTATAGAAAGAATGGATCAGCAAACGGCGGAGGTAATCGCGGGACAATTGGGCGGTATGCGATTAGGCATTTTAAGCATAGATGAAACGACTAAAAATATCCTGGCCGCTTTACTTTCCCCCGGTGCGCTAGCTTTATCTGGTATTGATATACCGGAGGCCGGCAACAACACCTTTACTGTTCCGGGCATGCTGGAGGTAGCGAACAACACCGCGCAGCTAGTAGGTACCAATCAGCAAATTGCCCTGAATGGAGCGGAGCAGGTTAGGATAGCAATGGAGAATTTAAACTACGCCCGGCAAACTGCTGAAAATACGGCACAAACCGCGCAAAATACCCGCGCGATTACGGACATTGATAGAACACTACGAGATATGAATAGAAAAATGGATAGTGGCAGTAATGCTATTCGGGCTAATGGGGGTTAACCTCATTAGCCTCCTTTTGAAGTAAACAATTCCCATGTGCCGAGCTTTTTATCAATCTTCATTATGCCGCGCTTAAGACTGTTATCATCGTAAAGGTTCTCTAAAAATAAATATTGGCTTGAGGCCATTGATTTATAAGATTTACAATACAGTTCTCCTGTCTCTATATTGTAATAATTGTCATCAACAGAATAAATACAACTATCTTTAATCAAGTAAGGATTTTTAAAACAGTCGAACACCACCCTTTCCATTCCGTTTTTATCAAGTATGCACCACCTGCCTTCAAGGTGCGGTTTGCGTTGCTTATCAGTGGTGATATTATCAGCGTAAAGAGCCTCTATATGTTTAAGAAGAAGGAAATAATTAGCCTTTATATCTATGCCAAATCCCCCGATTCTGTATAAGGAATTACTAATTAACTCACCGTTTTTGGTAAGATGGACAAAATCTCTTGAATGGATATTCCACTTTAAACAGTAATCCTCATTTAACTTTATAGGGCTTAACTGTAGGGTTTCTTCTTGTTTTTTTAGACTTAAACCCATATTAGGTTGCAATGCTATTTCAGTCTCCATAATTTTACTTTCCTTTAGGTTTGTGCTTGCTTTTAAAATCTCTAAGCCACTTATTAGCCAAAATTAGCCTGAATAGATTGATGTTTTTTCAATAACAACCTAACCCGTTCGTAAAGTGATTCGTTACCCTTATCCATTTGGCTTAATATCATTCTCTTTTCTTCCAGGTAAACCAATGCGAATTTTCGGTCGTACTCTTCAATAGATGTAGTATTGTCTATTAAATCACAATATTTAATAGTTTGCCCAGCCGGCGGGATCTTATAAAGTCTTTCCGCTTCCAAAGATTTGCGTACAGATCTATTAGAATTGGGCCAAAGCATTGGCGTGTATTGATCTGTTAACTCAACTACAATTTCTGTAATTTTGCTTACATGTTCGCGTTTAAAGTGTTCTAGTAAGAATATATTTAATTCATCTTCTCGCATTCGGTATCTTCTAGTAAGTCATGGCACAATGCGGCCGTAGTTAAAACCGTATCATCTTCATAACTCTTAACCATAAGGGCAACGTTTACCAGATGGCTAGTATAAGGTTCAAGGGTGTATTTTCTTTTCTGTTCACCGTGCCATTTGGTTACAAAGTCTAACACTTTTAATTCTTGTTCTGAAAATTTATCTTTCATAGTGAAAATATTTGTGTTAAATTTTCCTGTGCTACATCTTGAAGCTTTCTTATAAAAGCAGTCATCTTTAAATCTAACTCCGCCCTAGCCTCAAGTTCGGTTTCTCCGAAAGCGCTAAACCCGCCGAAATCAGTTTCTAGCGTAGCGGTAAAAGGCTGATTTATACCCTTGCCAATGTTGTGTATTGTGATATGCATATTATTTATCTCTAAGTTGTTCTTCTACAATACGAAACCCTTCATTAATAGCAGATATTAAGGCGGCATTGTGGTCATCATAGGAAACCTTAAATTTTATAATGCCTAACCTTTTTATAATTGCTTTGTATTCGCCATATTGAGGCCACGCGTAAGCATCTATTCCCTTATCTCTTAGGTAAGCAGTGTAAATACCGCTTTGAAAGTCGAAGGGCAGTTCATAAAATGAATTCAATCCAATCTCATAAGTGTATCTGGCCTTAATATACCACTGCCTAAATTCTTCTTTTACTTTTTCCCGCATTACAATATCAGGAGTATCTTTTGTTTCCATAATTAAAAGTTAAGCAGTTCGTCTAGGGCTTTGTCTTGTCGTTCTCTATCAATAGCAATATATTCTTCCGGTTTAATAGGTAATTCCTGCCAGTGGGTAAGGTTCTTATCCTTATCCTGAATCTGTTTGCCTTCTATTTCATAATGGAAACCATGTTCCCAAAGGCCATGTTTTAGTTTTCCTACCTTTCGTTTTTGATCAGATTTATCAAAAAATAAAACATCTTTATATTGCGGCGGAACTGTCTCGACATCTGTCTCAGGGTCAATTTTAATCCATTCCATTATTCAATTTTTCTATACGTTTAACTTCTTTTTCGTACTCTTCTGCGCTTAAAGCTCGATACTGATAAGGCCGCGTTGTTAGCCTGTAATGATCGCCTAGCTTCCACATTAAAGCCAGATACCGTAAGTAGTATTTCAGATACATATCTTAAAATCTAAGCTCCAGCCATTGCGCCAGGCAAAGCATAGCAACGAAAAATAACGCGATACCCGCGTAAATAATAAGGTTTTGTAGTTTTGTTTTCATCTATAAAAGAATAAAATTGGTTACACCTGCGTGCTTTGCATTAATACCGTCTTTAACAAGGTTCTCTTTAATTTTGTCTTGAATATCAAGAATATCATTCATCCCGTTTATTTTTCGCCTAAAAGAAAAAATGCCGTTCCCTTGACCTTCATCGCCTGAACCTGAATAGGTGAAATGAATAAAGTATTTGTATTTTTTCATATAGTCCAGCTGGATTGTACCTTTAACATTCTTAAAATAGCCGGATATAAATGGTGCAAGTCCGTAGCCGTAAAGCCGTTCTTTTCGGCTATCTCTGCTACATAGTGAGCCAATATTGCTTCGTTTTCTTCGCCTTGCTTAAACACCCAGTTTTTTACCATGAAGTGAGCCGGACTTATAAACTCAATTCCTTTTTTATAGGTATAATTTAATATTTGTTTATCTTCTGCCATATTTAATTAAGTTTTACACGAATACAGTTTAAAATGCTTTGCTTATCAACAATATACCGCAAGGGTAAACCTTTTCTATATTCGGGCTTTACTTCTGCCGCTGCCTCAGCTACCTTTATTTGTTCCTCTATTTTGTGAGCGGCGTAAATTTCAATAGCTAGTTCCAGAATATCTACTACGGCTTTATGGTGTAGATATTCTATAGGCGTGTTGCTATAACCTAATTTAACTTTAGCTTTATTGATCGCATCTTGTTTTATCATAGCTACTTTATCTTTTACTTGTTGTATAGTCATGTTTTATTTAGGATAAGAGCCGCGATTTCGCATTCTGTTTACAAGTTTCTGCATATCTTCGAGATTACGCTCTAATTTCGCAATCTTATCATCTTTGGCTTGTACTTCTTCTTTGGTATAGGTATTAGGATTAGCCCGAACCCCTGCCCGGAACCCATCATCTAACCCCGCCTTGTAATTTATTGAAGTATAATGATCCTTATCTTTAATAAATTCTTGCCACAGCTTTTCTATTTCTTCTTCTGTTTTCATATTTACAATTCTAAAGTGTCGGTTTCGTTTCCCTCGTTTACTATAACAATTTCTTTCGCTTGATTCTCTATCTTTTTCAATACTGCCATGAGAATCTCCAAATCGTTTTTATCGGTAATAATCTGCCAATGATTAATGCCTAAACCTCTTATGTTGATTTTATAACTTTTCATATCTACAAATCTAAAGTATCGGTTTCACCTTTCAGGTAAGCAATAAGCTCCGCGTTTTTGGCGTAACGTTGGCAGATGTAGAATTCAATAGGCGAAAAGTCTCTAGCATTAGGGTGCCTAAAACTAGCATGCTTAGGTTCGATATATTCCGTCAGTGTAAAAGAAAAAGGTACAGCGCAAAGATTTAATAACTCCCTTGCTCTCTCAGAAAAGCAATTTCCAGTAAGAAGACCATAGAAACATATCTTAGAATCTCCCCAATCTAACTTTTTAATATCCAATCTGCCCCGTTCCTCTACCGTAGCAAATTCCCGCAATCTGGCCGCTTCATCGCGTACTAGTTGTTTTAAGCTTTCTGTTCGTTCCATCGTGATTATTCAATATCTTTTCTTACAATATCTAGCCAATCTTTTGCCTCTTTTAACGGTATTTCAGCTTGTACCTGCGCCGCAGCGAAAGCTTCTAAAACCTGCGACACCTGGCCCTCATTGCATCCAATCTTTTTCAATTCCTCTTTAATGACCGTTCGCATACCAAAAGAATCAAAAGATGCCAACTGATTTTTAATATGTAAAAGTGCTTTTTTCTGTAATTCCATTTGTCTATTTACTTTCTTGCTTAAAATCTCCATCAGCATCACAATGAGGCGGCGGATACCCATGTTTTCTAATTGTCCAATGCCGTAGAGGCCTGTTAATAGCAAAAACTAAAAGTTTAAAAGGAACCCCCAATATAAGAACTATCATTATCCAGTAGCCGGCAAATTTCCAAAAACTACCGCTTACAGATTGACTAGTTATTTCGTGTATAGTTTCCATAATTACAATATATCTCTTAAAATTTCTGCAATAGCCCAGCCTGCCAAACAGCCGAAAAAGGCAACCGTTAGCAGGTAATAGCTGTAACCCGCGTACTCAATAAATCTTTTCATGAACTACTAAACTATTTTATAAGTTTTGTTACTTGAAAGCATCTGCCAATTTTCTCCCGCTGCCCACGCAAGCCGTTCAGAGTGGTACGACTTCGAAAATTGATAAATTCTATTATCGAAAAAACGAACTTCAAAGGATTTTTCAACCGTTCCGAAATGATTGTTTAAAACATCGTCAACTAATTTTGTCGCACTTTGCATATTTAAATTAAATTATACTTTTCTAAAACTACTTGTAATTTTGCTTTAACCGAAGATTTCAAAGGAGCCGTACCGTTAGCAATCTTTGATAGGGACGCCTGATACAAACCAGCTTCCTTTTCTATTTGCCGGACGGATATTGTTTGCTTGCGCCGCGCCTCTAGGGTTTGAAGTAAAGCGGCAATAGATTCGGGGGTTATTTCTTGCATAAGGCGGCGTATTCGGATATGCTATACATTTATTTTAAACTATTAAAGATTGAAATAATATAGTCAGCATCTTTTTTCTGATAAGTATTTTTGATTACCCCTTGCGCAACCTCAATCCCTACTGATATTGCATAAGTAAAAATTTGAGCAATTGAAGTTCCGTTTGTAAAAACTGTTTTTCCGAAGGTGTTAGTAGTTATCATAGCCTTGTTTCTTTATCTGTTTAGTATTTCAAAGGTAGCAATTATATTTGATATAGCAATACTATTTGATAAATATTTTTAATTTATTTTTCATTAGTATTCAAACCATCTAAGTAAGCGTTAATTTTACTTAGTGTTTCCTTTGAACCGTAACCATCAGTACCGGAAAGTATCCGGGAAAGTGTGGCCGGGGCAATGCCTACCATTTCAGCAATTTTGGTTTTAGTTACTCCTTTTTCTTTTATCTTTTCTGCTAAATCTTGCATGTTATAAATGTTTACTATTTACCCAGTCTATAAAGGCTACTACGCATAAATAAACCGCCTCAATTTTCGGAACTTCCAAGCCGCCGTAAGTTTTTGCGAAAACAATTTCACTTCCTTCCCAAACTATAACCTGAGAAAACATACCGATGATACTAAAGGTAACCTTCAATGATTCTATTTTTGCAACTACAGGCATAAGCCAATCCCAAGATTCATTAAATAACAATCCATTTGTTTTGTACCTATTGTCGATTATGTCTTTCAAAGTGGATTTTGATTGTTTATAGACCTTGTCTGAAAAATTTAAATCAACTCCTATAAATTCAGCAATCATAATATTGCCTTCTGAAATCTCGATTTCGCTCATATTTATCATATTTGTTTGATATAGCAAATATAATTGTTATAGCTTAATTAATCTAACAAATCAGAATATTTATTTTTATTACCTTTCCCTAATAACCACAAATTATAAATAATCCTACTCCTTAAATGTTGGAAATTTGGGATTATGGATTATTTATAATTCTATTTTAAGTGCACCCCCCAGCACAGCCGATAATTTCGCCAGCGTTTTAAACCCAATATTTTGTTTGCCAGATTCCATTCTGTAAACACCTTCTTTTTTGGTGCCTATCATTTTTCCCAGCTCTTCTTGGGTTAGCCCGGCTTCTAGCCGCTTTACCTTTATCTGATTTCCTAGTTCTTGTAAGTTCATAAACAAACATACGAAAAGTGAACAAATAAGTAAACTTTATTTTGTTATTGTGAACTTATATGTTAATTTTACGTATACATTTATAAAAAGAACATGGAAAATAAACACACTCCCGGCCCTTGGTTTGTATCAAAGTCAGATGATAAAACCACAGGTTTATTAATTAAGCCTATTCCCGCCGCACCCGATCTTTTTAAAGCATTAGACTTATGGGTATTTCAAATTCAAAGAGGCAGACAAATAACGGAAGATCATCTAATTTTTAAAGACGCCTTAAACGCAATTAAAAAAGCAACTGAGTAATGACTAAAAAGAAGCTAAATAAAAAGATAACCTTACATCGAGTTTGTGGTGTTTATATCATTAAAAATAAAATAAATAGTAAGTTTTATATTGGCAGTACAAAAAATATTGGTGCACGATGGCAGGGCCATAAATATTTATTAAGACATAAAACCCATCATAGCCGCGACATGCAAGATTTATTCAACGAGCATGGATTAGGTGTATTTGAGCTCTCCATACTTGAAACATGTGAAAAGGATGTTTTAAAGCAAAGAGAGCAGTATTACTTAGATAGTATGGATGCTGTAGGGAATGGCTTTAATCAGTGTTCAAGTTCACAAAGTAAGATAGGGCTTGGAGTTAGGCCCGAAACCGCCAAAAGAATAAGTGAGGGGTTAAAAGGGCACAGCGTTTCACCCGAAACAATTGCAAAAAGGAAAGAAACCCTTTTGTTAAGATACGGGCTTAAAGAAATTAAATCTTATGTGTGTAAAGGAATACGATCAGAAGAAACTAGAGAGAAAATGAGCCTTGCTAAAAAAGGCAAAAAGCAAACACCTGAACATATTGAAAATAATAGGTTATCGCGTTTAAGCAATAGACTAGAAAAAAATATTACCGCTTTGTAGTTATAAAAATATTCCGTAATTTCAATATATTTTATTGAAATTATGGAATATTTGATTCAACGCGGAGCTGAAACAATTGCTACAATAAGGCCAACGGGTAATTTATCCCGCCGCGTTATGGCAGAACATTTGGTTAGAATGGAAGTTGAACTACCCGCACCGGTAGATTTTCATTTAGGGGATTACGTAGTTGTGTATCGGGAAAGATTCGAGTTAAACAAGTTACCAGAAATTGATAAAAACGATTCTAAAGGCTACTTGGAATACCGCTATACCTTTACGTTTGAAGCCTTATTTTACCGGCTTAATAAAATTATAGTTAAAGGTCTGGACGGAACCAATCAGCTCAAAAAGATAAACCACGTCCTGACCGGTACCGCCGATGCGCATATTGATTTAATTATCCGCAACGCAAACTTAAGTCAATCAGGCTGGATTAAAGGCGTAGTAGAACGAACTAATGCTACTACCATTACCTACAACGGACAAAATTGTTTAGCAATACTTTCTACATTGGCCCAGGAGTTCGGCCTGGAATGGTGGGTAGACGGGCAAACCATTCATTTAAGTAAAAGAGCGAAACCGAGCGGCTTAAAGTTTGAATACGGGCAGGGCAAAGGGCTGTACAGACTTATCCGCACTAATCTGGATTCTAGCAATGTAGTAACGCGCTTGTATGTAGAAGGTGGAACGAAGAACCTGCGCGGTGACTATCGCAATTATTCCGACCGGTTGCAACTTCCGGAAGCTACCGGGGGATACCTGGAAAAGAATGTTGACTTATACGGTATTATTGAACACGCGCTAACCTTTGACGAAATATTTCCGAACCGCGCCGGAACCGTTACCAGCGTTACGGATATATACACCTTTTCCGATACGACTTTAGATTTTAACGTTAATGATTACCTATTACCCGGTGTAACCGCTACCATTGGTTTTGATACCGGGCCGTTGGCCGGGTACGAACTGGAATTAGCCTCATTTAATAACGCTACGAAAACGTTTGTAGTGAATGCGAATGAACAAGAAAAAGCATTAGAAATTCCTTCAACCGCTATTCACGCCCGGACTGGAGACCGGTACAAGATATTTAATATTCAAATGCCGCAAAGCTACGTTACGGAAGCGGAAACGGAACTACGGGATGGCCGGGGCTGGCCTTATTTAAATCAAAATTGCGTGCCCCGTGTTATGTACGCCGTGGAGCCGGATCGTATTTTCTTTCTCGAAAATGGCGTGTTGCTTAACTTGGGAGACTACGCTAATGTCGTTGATGAACCGCTTAGAGTAGATATTAACCCTAGGATAGTTAGCTACGATCAGGATTTACACGAAGAAACGTATTACCCAAGAATTGAGCTATCCGAAAACGTGCAGATACCCGCCATTGTGCGCCAATACGCCGCGCAGGAACAATACCGCCAGGCTTTGATTACTAATAATTTTACCGTTGCCAGAGTTTCAACCGGATCGTTAACGCTTAAAACAATCCCGACTAAACATGATATAGTATTATACCCTTACTTCTTTCCGGATTTGGAGGGCGACAAACCTCTGTACTGGAAAGAAAACAACGTGGTTAAACTTTCCGGCGACATTTTACAGCCTACCGCCTCCGATTCCGGGCAACGCCGGGGCACCGAAAGACCCGCCTTTAATCTCCCGATAGGCTACCGGCCAAAAGCTGATGTTAAATGCCCGGTACAAGTAGAAACCGGGGGCGGGGTTAGGGGTACGGGTAGTATGCGCATTACCGTTACCGGCGATGCTTATATAACCTTTCTGCTACCGGTGGGCGACACGGTTCGGGAATCTTTGATTAAAAAGATTGATTTAGCCGGTGCAAACTTTTCTTTGTTGTAGACAATACGCGTTAAGAACACTATAAATATTTATAAGCAAAATACTCTTTGTTATTTTAAACCATGGGCGCAGCTTCTGTATTAAATTTTCTCGATGATCTGGACGTATTCGATACGTGGGGTATTGCGGTAGAGAAAGGACACGCCCAGTTCTTGATACCGCACGAACCTAAAGAGCGATTCACTAAAAGCTGGGGCGATCAACAAGGCATACAAATACACTTAGCGCCGGTATTCCTGAAAGAAAAAGAAGTAACGCTACGCTGTGTTACTATTCTCAATGATTTAGAAGAGTTCAACGACCAATACTACGCCTTTGTAGAGCAGTTGGAAAAGCCAATGTGGCATACTTGGATGGTTGCCAACCACGCGACCACTTATTCCGTGTTTTACAAAGGTATGAAGAACGGCGAAAAGATTAGCCGTAATTTTCTAATTGGCCCGGTAGTTTTTGAATTTGATCTAGTGCTGTTGGTGCAACCTACTTTAATGGTTAATGCTACTCAGGACATAACCGTTGACCTTAATGGTACGCTGTTTAAGGTTTACCCGGCGGGTACGCGCTATATCAACGTTATTACCGCCGGGGGCGGGGTAACGCCTACTATTAACCTTACTAAGGTAGATGTTGCCGATGGTAACACCGTGGTAGTAACAGCATCCGCTAGTACCGGGTATACCGTTCAATATAGCTTACAAAGGCAAGACCCTTTATTCCCTATCCGTAACTTTACCTTCCAGAGCTCAAACATTTTTCAGAATGTAAGCAATGGCCGGTATATAGTGCAGGTCAGATTAATGGAAGTAAATAGCGTAAACGCATCCTCTCAAGAGTTTAGTATCAACTATACCGCCCCGCCCCCGGTTGAAACAATAACCATAGATACGGTAAGCATCAACCAAAACAATGCTACCGTATTGGCTACCCCGGCCAATACAACCAAGCAGATAGAATATTCCAATGGCGGCACGTTTCAAAGTTCGAACGTATTTGCAAACTTAATGCCCGGTACGTATACTTTTACCGCAAGGCTCGTAGGTGCAACCATAGCAGATACGGAAACCGCTAGTATTACCTATGTACCAACGGTTAGAAATTTTAATACCGTGCTTTTAACCGGACAAACCAGCGCGTCTATTACTTACACCGGCTTAGAAGGTACGGAATTTCACTTTAACGCGCAACCGTCCGGTACTTTCCCCATGTCTATGCTTCTTTATTTAGGGGCCACCCCTTTGGGTAAAGTAGACTTTAACCCGGAAAGCTTGGGGCAACCGTGCGCCATTAAATACAACGGGCAGCTTTACCTTATACCGCCCGGCTTTCAGAACGACACGGTAAATGTATAGCGAATGGCAACAATAAAAAGAGGCCTGACGCAATTTGTTTTTAACGGGTTTACCATTCCATTAGCGGAACAAAATTGGTTACCCGCCATTGATGCGATTTATAAAATTAATCCAGATCGCGTAGGGTGGGCCAGTTACGTAAGAGATGAACCTTTCCCCGGATTTGAGAACTTAGAAAGAGACGCTTTCTATTTAATTAAGGCTTTTACGCAATTTGATTTACCGGATGCGCAGATTATAGCGTGCGCATCCGGTGAGACCAGCGCGGTTATACCATCAGGCTTAAATCAATTTGTTTATTCCGGGGCAAGTTTGCTTTTAAGTACTGCGCCTTGGCGAAATAATGTTAAGGGGCTACACGAAGTTTATACCGATGGGCAAGGCTGGAAAAGCTTTGACCCGGACTTTCCTTTTAACAGCCTGCAAAGTTTACAATCCGGTGGGTTTTATCTGGTAAACGCTACGGGATCTTTCGATCTACCGGGGGCGCAACTTATAGGTTGTGCGGAAACCTTTGCGAAAGAAAAGATAGATGGTACGCTGTTTGTAAAGTACCTGGATTTGCTGAATGAGATTCCCCCGGAAGTCACACCGGCAGATTTAAAAACCGCCCCTAACACGGATTTATTCCGGCGCACCATTCAAGGACTTACGGTTGGCGAACATAACCATGATGATCGGTATTACCCAAAAACAGAAACCCTTAGTACCGCCGAGATAAACGCGCTGTTTCAGGGCATAGATGAAGTAATACCTAAACCTAATTTCGGAGAGTTCCCGCAACCGGGCTTAGAGAGCAAGCTTTATATAGATGAGCAGTTTAATGTTGGTTATCGCTGGACAGGAACCGAGTATATAGCGGTAAGTTCACCAGGAACCGATTTAACGCCTTACCTGACAAAAAACGAGGCTAGTAATACCTATCAGGTAAAAGGAAACTACCTGACCGTAGAAGCAGGCAATAACACTTACCAGCCAAAGGGAAATTACCAACCCGCCGGGGCTTATGTAAAATCGGTTAGCATAAATGGCGGCGGTGCCTATATTCCGGACGTAAACGGGAAAGTAAATTTACCTATAACCGGAAATACGCCGAATAGCAGTTTTCAAAGAGAGGTAGAAGATTTTGTGTACGAGGGGAATAATATATTTTCCCTTACCTATATTCCTACGCGGGTATACCATGTATTCCCAAATGGCTTTAGAACAAAGTTGTTCACTAATAACCAGGGTGAGATAACAATTGATGCGCAACTAGAAAACGGATGGCCGGTAGCCATTGACTACCACCACAACGGCGTATTAAACGGCGGAATATTTGACTTTACGTTTGATGAAACTTTTGAATAAGATATGATAAAAAGTAAAGATGATTTACTTACTGAAAAGGAGGTAATCAGAACCGAAACAGTTAAAAATGCCAATACCGTCAACCGGCTAGGTCTAATGTTCGGTAACATTATAGATACGCTGTTTTACCTCTATGATTCATTATCTCAAGCCTTGAGTAATAAACAGGATACCTTAAATAATACCAACCTAAAAACAGTAGGAGGTCAAAGCCTGTTAGGTTCGGGAGATATTGCCCTGCCCTCAGGCAGTACCGATATTACCGGCAAAGCAGATAAAGATTTAGCTATTAATACCGAAGGGGCTTCTTATACCCTCCGAATTGGCGACCGGGCCGGAATGGTTCGCATGAGCGTAGCAACGGCGAATACTATAACCTTCCCCCCTGATTCAGAAGTAAATTTCCCTATTGGTACGCAAATTATCGGGCAACAAGCCGGGGCTGGGCAAACTACGCATGTGCCGGGTGCCGGGGTGACATTAATTAATTACGGCAATAAATTTAAGTCTATCGGACAATATGCCGGGTTTACTTACATTAAAGTAGCGCCAAATACCTGGACAATTTTGGGGGAACTAAGCGCATGATAAACGCAATTCACGGCATTTTTAACAAGGCGGTAATTAATAACACTTCCCCTAATACAAAACACCTGCGCTTTAACGGTACGGGTGCAACTACAATGCCAGGGATTATACCACAAGGGCAGGCTTTAATAATAGAGTTTTGGCAGTATTTAACTACTGCCGAAGCTAACGCGATGGTAAGCCCGGTAGCAGGATTGTTTAGCTACGGACAAAACCAAGAAGATAAATGCCAATGCTATCCTTACATTAACAACCAGATTTATTTCCAATACGGGGATTACCGAAATGATAATGTTGTAAATCCTAATATCAGCGCCGTTTATACCTCTTATCTGGATAAATGGACGCACGTAGCCTTTGTGGCAGACGATAATTACCGGGCTGTTTATTTAGATGGGGTGTTAAAAGCCGAAAAAACCAGCGATGCCCCTTATCCTTTGCAGGATGTGGGCAACGTTAATAGCAGCGTTCTAATGATTAACTCATTTGGCACTTATTTCCCTAATCAACCATTTTACCGAGGCGCAGTAGACGAATACCGGCTCTGGTTTTTTCCTCCCGAACAAGCCAGAGCCAATGCACAGGCACATATCTTAGCTAATATGAACCGGCAAATATTAGAGCCGGAAACGGGCTTATATTTTTGTTCTAATTTTTCTACTGTTTTAGAAATTATTGAAGGGCTTTATCGGATGCCTAATAGTGCTTTAATAGGAGACGAATACGAAAAAGCGCAGGGCGGCATGGAATTTATAACCCCACAAATGCAATTAGAAAACTCATCTTTAATACTTAACGGATAAAAAAATGATTAACAACTATCCTGAAAAACGCGGCGGAGAAAACTACTTATTTAACGTAGGCAAAGATTTAGCCGCCGGTAAAACGGCTTTATCCTATACCATGCCCGATACCGTAGACCCGGAAACCGGGCTAGCCGTTAAATACTACCCGAAAACCTTAACGGTGGGATTCGATGATGTAAATTGCGATGGCAACGTAGCATCTTTGCAAACGGTGTGGTGGAAGGTTCTTATAGGCGCAAATGGCAAACCAATTTTGGACACGCGCAAGTATTGGGGCACCATGAACACCAGCAAGACAGACTTATTTTACTTTATAGCTGGTTTGGGTGATGCGATTTTATGGAGCATGACAAATGGCGTAATCCGGGAGCTATTAGGCTTTAACGATAAGCCTTTATTTACTACTACGCCAATAAAAGATACTGCCGGCAATGTAGTTGTTCCTATGGGTGGGGTAATACCTTATTCGGAAGAACAGCAAAACGAAGCACCTACCTTTGATTATAATAAAGAAAACTTAGTTAAAGTGCCATGATAGTTAAAATAAGAGTATTGCAAATTCATAATTTCTTTGATTTCAGACATCCGATTCTAACGGGTTTTAGTTGGCTTATCAGAAAGGTTACTAATTCAAAATGGAACCACAACGCAATAGAGATAGAAGTAAATAAGCCTTATTTATTACGAAACAAGGGCTTACTTGCACCTGGCAAATACATTATAGAAAGTGTAGGCAAAGGAGTGATTTATACACCTCAGAAGCAATGGATAGCTAAAGGTGGCCGGATTATCTTACCTTTAGAGTTTCCAAGCGCCCAAGTTAACCTAGAAACAATCGAAGACATGATTGGACAGCCTTATGGGTTTTTAGATATACTTAAAATCGCTAAGTACATTGCAGAAACCAAGTGGATAGGCTTAAAAAGAGAATGGCGCAAAGTAGCCTTTAAAATGAAAGGTTATATTTGCACCGAAGTAGTAGCGGAATTGTTAGGTCTAAATACGGATAAACTTTGGTTACCCGGTGATTTTGTTAATTTACCTAATGTTGTTATAGGACAGGAATTTACTACTTAATGAAAAGATTAATATCCGGTAAATTTTGGGGAGGCGTTTTTAATGAGTTGGGATTTACCGGAATGCGCGACTATTTCGCGACTATTCTGGGTTTGAAGATAGGGGAGTTTTTTACCGTAAAAGTAATTAGTAGCATAATTGCGGCTGTCATAGCTTTTTCAGCGGAATGGATTTGGATTCAGCCGTTAGCGATTGCTTTATTTATTTCCATGAACCTTGTTAACGCCTGGTATGGTTATAAGGTAGCAAAAGCAAAGGGCGAACTTTTTAGCTGGACTAAGTTTAAGAAAACGCACTCTATTATTGTATCGGATTTGCTGATTATGGCCATGTTGCGTAACGCAATTAAGTTACATCCGGAATACGCTTGGATAGGCGATATACTTTTTGGCTGGTTATTCGGCGATAAATTCCGGGCTATCTTGTCGCATATGGCCGAACTTAAATTACAGTCTGAGGGATTGAAAGGAGTCCTTTTAAATATTACCAAATATATTTTAAAGACAAAGTTCGGTGCTAATTTTATGGATGACGAAGTAGAGAAAATACAAAAAAAGGAAGAAATTAAAGAAACAGAAATTAAAAAATAGATATGTTTACAGACGAAACTTGGGCCTGGATTGAATGGCTAATACCTTACGCTATTGGGCTGATAATCTTATTTTTTGCAGTAAAGGGCGTATATCCACTTGTAAAAAGAGTAACCCGCGATACGTGTATTAACCACGTAACCGGACTTTTTAGTATGAAACGTATAATGACCTGGATCGCGTACTGGATAGGAATAGCCGCTTGTATGAATGATTTCGTATATTTAAGTTTTAGCCCGGTTTTCGAGTTTCATTTCGCGCCGGTGTCAACTCAAACAAAATTAATATTATTCGGCGTTGGCGGCTTTAACGTAGTTAATACAATTATAGGCCAATACCAGAGTAGGAAACAATTTGACAATACCGGTAGGCCACTTGCTAAAATTGTGACAAAAGAAGAAGTTGAACAGGAAAAGATTTTTTAAATGGCAAAGTTCGATATAGCATATCAATTGACTGCCAGGTCGGAAGGCGGATACGCTAATCACCCTAAAGATAGCGGCGGGGAAACCGCGTTCGGGTTAACCCGCAGAGACTGGCCTAATTGGTCAGGGTGGTTGGTAATAGATAGGCTTAAAAGGCTTTACGGCGTACCTAAAGCTATCCCAATGGTAAATGCTAATCAGGAACTTAAAAAGTCAGTAAGAGCCGTGTTTAAGGCTAACTATTGGGATATATGTTTATGCGATCAGGTTAAAGATCAGCAAGTAGCTAATCAAATATTTGATACTGCTATAAATATGGGTTCCGGAACGGCTGCAAAGTTAATGCAAAGAACGGCACGGGTTAAGGTTGATTTACACGTAGGCCCGATTACAATAGGTGCCGTTAACGCGATGAATCCCGCCGTGTTTCATGCTAGGTTTATCGCCGGTAGAAAAGCTATTTACGATGCTATTATTCGCGCAAATCCGAGCCAAATAGTATTTAAAAAAGGATGGTACTCCCGTTTAAAACCTGATTATATTAAAAACATTGCATAACTTAAATAAACAAAACAATGCCAGAGAAAAGAACCCCGCGAATTAATCGCAAATCCGCAAAAGATGATTTAGTGGAATTATTGAAAAATGGCCAAATAGCGGCCAGCAATGACTACCCGAAAGGCTCGGACTTAACCCATATTTATCGGGCTGGCATTTTAGATGCTGCAAAAGCTGCCGGTATTAAGATTAAGGCCGAAGATTATGCCAGCTAAATACGGCAAATGGTTCAGTATAGCGATCTTTATTGTGATCGCTATACTTTGCGCCTTTGGTATCGGAAAGTATAGCCGTGATGCGGATAAAGAGGCTAAAGAGTACAGGCTACGCAAAGAAGTGATACGGCAGGATTCGATTACGCAAATTGTTGTTAAGCAAGATGCACAGCTAAAAGAAGAATACGAAAACCTGATTAAGAAAATAATTACCAAACAAAAAGGTGAATTTAAAACTAATGAACAAATTGAATCCGCTATTCCTGATAGTCTTACTGATGTTGAGCTACGCCGCGCAGTCACAAGAATCTTACTCGAAAACGGAAATAAATAGGCTCCGCAAAATTGCAGACCAGGTTGTGCCGCTACGCGGTGAAGTTGCAAAGCGCGATTCTACTATTGCAAATCTTGAAACTGAGCAACGGATTAATAATAGTATTATTTTTGGCCTGAAAACTGATAATGCATCTTTGCAAACCACCATTTTCAATAAAGATAATTTGCACCTGCAAGATATTGATAAGCTAAACCGCAAATTAAACGTGCAGAAAGTTTTGAAATGGGGCTTTTTAGCTTTGCCGCCATTAGGATATATTGGTTACAAGCTGTTAAGTAAACGTTATGGATTTTGAATATTGGATTAACAGTATAAAGCCTGTTAACAGCCCGGTTGAACTTTGGGACTTAATTTGGTCACCACAGGGAGACGTAATGCAAGTTATGGAGAACGGCCCGGTATTGGTCGTACATCGCAACATCGTAAATTATATAAAATCAGAAATGGCGAAAAAAAATAATCAGGAGAAAGGTAATTCCGAAAATGCTCCAGGCAAAAATAAAGACGAAAACGAGAAACCGATAAATTCTAACAAACCAGTAAAGGAAAATAAGCCAAAGGCCGAACCTGTTCCGCAGAAAGAAACTAATCCGGCCTTACCGCTACCAGTTGAGCAAAAACCGCCGGTAGTAACACCCGTCCCAGAAACTACACCAGCCCCCGTCCCAAAGCCTACACCGGAACCGGTAGAAGTGCCTGTAACCGAGCCGGAGGTTGTTCCTCCTACACCGGAACCCGTTAAGCCTAAGCCTTTGCCGGTTGAACCTGTTCCGCAGAAAGAGCCTACGCCCGTTCCGGTAGAAACAAAACCTTTACCGGAGCCTTTGGAAATGCCCGCACCTAAACCGGCCCCTAATTTACCGGCTGGTGCCCGTATTAAAGGAGATATAACGCACTTGGTACAATGGTTCCATGCCGACGTGGGCCCACAATTGTTTGAGGAGCTCAACGATGGCATAACGGACGATAACAACGAGGCTACAACTTATTCCAATAAGCTAAAGTTGCAGGATAATAACCTAATCGGTTTACTTGAGCCTCGCGCTAACGGTGTTTTAGATTACCTTTTAATCTCGCACGGCAAAAACGCGAACAAGAATATTAAATACCACGCTTACCTTAAAAACGGTGATTTTGTGGAAAATATTTTTGGGGATTACGTAGCAAAGCCGAACGCTACGGTTAGATTGAATATAAAGCCGGAGCATCGCAATATTTTAGCTATTGTTCAGCATACCGCCAATACCATTAATACCAGAGGCGAGGATTTACCCGCCGAGATAGATTTTTGGGGTGAGGCCGATAATTATGTGCCCAAAGCTTACCCAAAAGCTAAAATTCCGTTTACAAACCATATCGGTGTGGTAATGTACGACTGGAACGGTATAAGCGGTTCCGGCCGGGGACTGAGTGAAGAAAAAGCGCAGGTTTTAAAAGATACCACCCGCTTTAATCGCTGGTACGCGCCGACCGGGAATAAGTTGAAAGACGGCAAATGGGGCTTTAACCCGTCCGTAGGCGGCGGCTGGTGGATGCAAGATGAACTAGCCAAATATTTTCATGATAACAAAATAGATTTTGTTTATTGCTTAAAGGATGAAGAAGCGGCTACGTATTATCCGGATGGCATACGTCAGGTGGTTATCCGCTACGGTAATAATAAAAATGTTAATCCTAAATTAGTTAACATTTACACCGGTGATTTTCCAGGCAATGAAATAAAAATAGGTTTAGGCTACCTTAAATACATTCAATTCGGAAACGAACGGCAACGTTGGTGGAAAGGCCGTGCAGACGTTAAAAATCAAACAAATCTTAACGGGTTTGTAGATGCGTTTGAACATTGCGCGCAGGATATTCTTTGTTATAACGCGGTAAAAGAAATTGACCCTACGGTAAAGGTGGTTATGTCAGGCATGGCGCTTAAAAACCCTGGCTATATTCAAGCTATGGCTTTTTACGCCAAATACATAAATAAAACACCTATTTACGGAGGCAACAAAGTGCCCTGGGATATATACGCAGTGCATCTTTATAACAACGAAAAAGGAGGCCAAAGAGAGGGGGCAGTACGCGGATTGCCGCCGGAAAAAGCCTCCTACCGGAAAAATATTGAACGCCTGAATCAGATGGAGTTTGAGATTCATGAAGATGATAACCGGGTGCCCATGGGTATGGTTACGGAACACGGATATTCACACTCTACCGGAAATCCGGAACAAACGGCCTACGCAATCGGCAAATACGACCGTTTCGAAGTTGCAGGTATGTGGAACGTCAGAGAAAACTTATCAGCCGCTAGAGCGCAGTTATTCGCCTCTATGACGTACCAGCAACGGGATGATACTTTATTTAAGCAACGACCAAACGCGCCGGACTTAGGCTGGGATTTATCAAATGGTCAAATAAACGAATTTGTAACACCAAACAAAATGCGCCCTACCGCGGAATACAATATGCAGCTTTTAACGTTTATGGACGGTTACTGCATGACGGACCCAGGTAATGAGCAGGATGAGGTAGTTATTGATAGATTTGAGGCCAATGGTAAACCGGATATATACGCGGTAACTAAAACCAGCATTGACGGTTCGGAAAAAGAAATTACTTTTAAAGTTGAAGGAGCAAAAAGCTATACGATTTATGAATTGGTAACCGGATCCGCAAAGCCTTTAATTACTGAATTAAGCGCATTTTTAGGCAGTAAAATTAAATCAGGCGAAAAACCGATGTTTATTCAAGTGAATAAGTAGCAGGCGTTTGACTTAGCAATAAAAAAGATCGATGCAGAACTGCATCGATCTTTTTGCGTTTGTTACAATTACCATTCCCGTTGCCAATTCATTTCATTTCTTAGTCTTATTTTTTCTGCGCCATCATTATCAGAAAAGCGATTTAAATAGACATACAGTTCATTTTCAAAGCAAACGGTTACAAATTCTTCTATGCCCTCATTCCCGAAAACATTAAGCTTTAAAGGATAAGGTTCCGAAACTATTGTAACGAGTTTTCCAGGATTTTCATATGTTCCTGCCAGTAGCAGGCCTTGCTTTCCGGTTTTAATATTTAACGAATAACTATTATCAACCGGATAAGCCTTTGTTCCGATTAGCGTTGTGTTTAGTTTATTTTCCATCATTTAATGTACGTTAAATCCTTTGTCTTTAAAATCCTGCAAAGCTTTATTATATTCTTCCTCTGTTTCATAAGTAAGCATATAATTTGTACCGTATAAAGCGCCGAGCATTGCCTTTGCTTGTTTCTTAAAAAGTTGACCACAACCCGAATAATAGGGTTTCTCGAATTGGGGGTTATGCCTTTCTTTGATGTAGTATAGCTTTTTTCTCATTGTTTTAAGTATTATATAAATGGTAAGCCGGTATGAAGTTCATTAACATAAACCCACTTATGGCAACCTTTTCGCCTTGCCTTAATAAAATCCGGTATTCTAAAATACTTTTGCATTTAAAGCTGTAGTTCATTATTTCAGTTCTTTAACATTAAACCAAGCTATAATTTTACCCGCGCGATTGTGTAGCGCCAGCATGGTTCGCCCCGGCTGCATGATAAATCTATTGGTAATACATACCCATGAATAACCCGGGTCGTAATAGTCAAATTTATTCCCGTCGTATTGACTTACAATTTGCAAATCCATTAATTTTGCCATGTTATTTTACACTTTTAAACATTACCGGCGATTCCCCATATAGGGGCGTTTTGCCACCCCACTTGGATATAAATTGCTGCTGAATAAGTAGCGGTGTTAAAGAGGCTTGCCGTAGTTCGTTGGCTTCTTTTTCTGCTCTGGCTTCCACTATCTTGATCCTGGCCCTAGCCTCGGCTGTTTTAAGCTCATTTTCTACCCGCATACTTTTAGCTACCTCTTCATTTTTTAAATTAATGGAGTTTTGAATACTGGCCGACGGCGTAAGGCTATACGTCATTTGCTCCACCTGAAAGCCTTCTTTACGCATTAAGCTACTGAATTTACTTTCAATAGCACTTTCAATACTGTCCCGATTAGTTAGAATATAATCAGTGCTGTATTTACCAAAAACAACTCTAAAAGCATCTCTGGTATAAGTAAGCAATACCTGATCTTGTATTTCTTCAATCGGTTTCCGATATTTTTTAAATATTTCCGGCGCTTTGCCTTGTTCAACTTTATAAGCCACCCTAGGCGCCACCTCGAAAATACTGCCATCCTTTGCCGAAACCTGAAACGGTTCAAAATCGGCGTTTTGCACAAACAAAGGGAACTGAAATACATCTTCTGTCATTGGGTTGTACCACGTGGCACCTGCTACCAAAGACACACCCTGGCCTTTGCCAGAACCGTATTGATTTACTAAGATACCTTCATTGCCGGCATCTATTTTTTCCCGGCATGAATAAAATAATACTGATAATAATATCAGGTTACAAATTTTCGTTAGATTTTTCATTGTTGTTTTTCTTAAAAAGTGATTCTAAAATAATAATATTAAAAAGTATAAAGGATGCGATTAAAATAACGCCTATGAAATTCTTTAAATCCGATTGAGCGTTAAGGCAATCAAATATTGCGCGCAATATTGTAAAATCTAGGAAGATAATAAACGGAAAGGCTATAAACCAACGGTAGATAAGGATGCGGAGTTTAGGGGCCATGATTAAAGTGAAAAACCTAATTTATCAAGCTCTGTAATTAACTCGTTGCGGCTCTTTTGCTTGCATCTTAATAAAATACTAAGTATTCCTAGCGCCTCGGTGATGTTTAAATCTTCTTTTATTTCATTACCAGGTTTTTTGGTATCAGGCTGCGTTGATCCAAGCCCAAAATAACTATTCATCATTGCACGATTTATCTCTTCCAGTGCACTTAAAAGCGAACCATCACTATCTAAAATATCTTCTTTTTTAGACTTCGGCGGCGTTAAATCCTTTATCTGTAAACTTAGCTTTATATCGCAATCACGGTTAGCTATTAACATAGCTTGCTTTTCAATCCGGATAATATCTTTATCCAGTTCCTGTATTTTGGTAAACAGGATAGTTGCTATTTCTAAAGTTTTAGCGTTCATACACGTTGATTTAAGGCGTAAATTAATGCGTCGGCATCCTCGCAAGACAGTCGGGCTACTTGACTAGGCAAATAATTATTCTCACTAAACGAAAGCCCACTAATCCGGGCAGCGTAAAATTGCGCGGCAAATTGTTGGCGTATAGTGATGCCCAAAAACGTTACATTACTTTCTTCCGAATTAGCATGAGTTGTATGGTACAACTCATTTCCTGTTAAATCTCTTTTCATATTATTTGCTTAGTTTATAGTCTTTACGAAACATATCCTCAACACTCAAACCCTTAGATTGGGCTTGCTTTTCAAGTTGGGTATACTCAACATCATTAAAATAGTGTGATCGCAATTTCATTTTTACATCATCTGGTAATTTCTTTCTTCCTGCCATTTTTATTGCTTTTTAATTTTATTCAACGCTGTAAAGATATATAAAGTTTTTATTAAATCAATTATTTAATCACAATAAAATAAATTATAATATCGCTTGCAATTCAAAATAAACCCGTTATACTTGCAACATCAAACAGCAGATATTATGGAAAATTACATCGTAACCAATGATCATTACACACTTACTAAAAGTGTTATAACCGGGAAAATTAACGGTTTTGTCCAGAACCATAGGAAAGCCGATTATCCATATTCGGAAACAAAGGTTTTTACTTCAAAAGCAGAGGCGCAGAAAGAAGCCGATTTTTACAATAATTGCGAAATGGCCTTGTCTAATTTATGTTTCCTTAATGTTGTTGAGTTTAACTAATAGCAATATGGTTAAGCAAGAACTTACAGCAAACGACAAAATTTCTATAACGTGTGCTTTAGAAAATAATATAGAGCAACTCGAAAATGAGATTTTTGAAAATCCACATTTAATTTCGAATGCTACAAGAAAAAAGCGTATTGTTCAGTTACAAAAAACGCTGGATAATATACAAGGTGCTATACTAATTGATCTTTGGAAATCTGATTCTAACACTTAAATAAATAACTATGAAAACCGGAGCCGAAATACTCGAAATGTTACCCGAAGAAATCAGGGGGAAAGTTGATGCAAATATAGGTATTGGTTTTAGCGCAGGAGCCAAAGAATTGATTTTAAATGATTTTTACAGGTCAATATATAGTTTCCTTTCTGGTGCCTTCGATTGGGGGCAAACACCGGAAGGTGACAGATTCTGGAGGAAATACAGCTTACTAAAAGAAAATACCATAAACTTTGATTAACATGAAAACTCTAGTTCCTAAAATATCCATCCGGACCAAGTTAAGCCTGTTATCCGAGACAGTTAAAAATATTGCTAACCCTGTAAATTGTAAGTAATGGAAAAAATAAGCGGTTTATACGCTTCATTAATTGCCGCACAAGCGGAATTCTTGCCGGCGTTGAAAGATACAAAGAACACTTTCTTTAAAAGCTCTTACGCACCATTAGACAGTATTTGGAACGCCTGTAAGGGACCATTAGCCAAAAACAAGCTTATGGTTTCTCAAGTTACCGATATACTCGAAAACGGGACCGTTATCCTTATTACCAGGGTATATAATGATGTAGGTGATTTTATTGAAAGCAAATTGCCTGTTATTAGTAGCAAACCAAACGACCCACAAGCGTTCGGATCTGCATTAACTTATTGCAGAAGGTATTCTTTAGCTGCTATATTAGGATTGGTTACGGACGACGACGATGGAGAAGGCGCAATGGATAGAGATAATCAAAAAAATAAAGTAGATC